>Ga0247803_1001404_pt1 | contig 12663 bp, 7 predicted proteins | sample UWRJL014104B1_FD_180928 | JGI IMG/M metagenome (GOLD analysis project Ga0247803, IMG submission 180928) | Plant litter microbial communities from Arlington Agricultural Research Station in Wisconsin, United States - UWRJ-L014-104B-1 | ecosystem: Environmental > Terrestrial > Plant litter >...
GTGGCGCTGCCCCTCCGCATAGCGGCCCGCGCGGGCGTCGAGGCGGGCGAGCTCGACGGATGCCGCCTGCCGCCATTCGCCGTTCCAGGCCGCCTTCGAGAGGGCGTCGTAGGCGTCGTCGCCGCGGCCCAGCCGAGAGAGCACCAGGCCCAGCCGGTATGACGCCTCTCCCTGCGCCGGGTTGCCGTTGCGCGCGGTGAGGCGGGACAGCGCCGCCTCCGCGTGCCGGAGCGCCGCGGGGTAGTCGGCGCGGCGGTGGTGGTGCTCGGCGAGCGCGAGGTTCGAGCGCGCGTCTCCCGGGTCGCGGCGCAGCGCCTCGTGCCAGTAGTCGAGCGGCGACCAGGTCGGGTGCCGGTACTGGGCGAGGTGCAGCCCGGTGAGGTAGAGCTCGTCGACGCTGCCGATGTCGGCGGGACGCGCCGGCTCGGTCGCGGGCTCGGGCTCGGACTGGTCGACGTGGACGCGCGGCGTCCACGTGATGAGGCCGACGACCTCGAGGGTGAGCTCGTGCGGCTCGAGAGCCGTGGCGACGTCGGCGATGAAGGGGGTGCCGGGCGCGACATCCGCGGTCCATTCGGCGAGCACCTCGCCGCTCCCGAGCAGACGGATGCGCTGGGCGGGCCGCACCGCGGTCGTCGCGACCCCGATGTGCGCGGAACCGCCGGCGACGGAGAGGTGCACGGCAGCGTCGAGGTTCGCCTGATGCACGACGCCGACGCCCTGGATCGGGTACCAGTACTGCGAGAACGTCTTGGTCTCCCCGGGGCGGATCCAGGCGAAGTCGGGCTGGTTGTCGGTGTAGACGCCCGCCATCAGCTCGACGTACGGGCCGTCGTCGTCGGTGAGCAGGGCGTCCCAGGCGTGGCCGAACGGCGCGTTGCCCCACGTCCACTGTTTCTTGCCCGGGGCGATATGGCGGTCGGCCCAGTGCACGAAGCCGGCGCCTCTCGCGTGGTCGTAGCCGCCGAAGAAGTCGTCGCGGGTCGAGGTGACCATGTAGCTGGTCGGCACCGGGATGTCGCGGTAGAAGTCGAGCCGGTCGGCACCGCGGCGCGCGGCGTAGTCGACCCCGTAGTACTCCCGGTCGGCCTGTGGGAACGCGGTGATCGACCGGCGGGCGTGGTCGGCGACCCACTGCACGTCGGTCGGGAAGAACGACTGGTAGTCGTCGTGCACGCGCGCCGCGACGTTCGCCCACCAGAGGAAGGTCTGCGTCTCGCTCGTGCGGTTGTGCAGGCGCACCACCAGCTCGATGACGGCCCGGTCGGGGTGCAGGCGCACGCCGTGCATGCCCTTCATGCGCGCGAACGGGTCGTGGTCGCTGCTCCACACCGTGACCGAGCCGTCGTCGCCGTGCTCGATCGTGCACTCCACGGGCAGGAATGTGGCGGGCCGGTGGTGCTGCGGCCAGTTGAACTCGACGCCGCCGCTCACCCACGGGCCGGCGAGGCCGACGAGCGCCGGCTTGATCACGTTGTTGCGGTAGAAGAAGTCGTAGTCGGCCTTCTTGTCGTAGCCGACGTGGATGCGCCCGCCGAGCTCGGGCAGAACCACCAGGCGGATCCACTCGTTCTCGATGTGGATCGCGTCCCAGACCCGCGCGGTCTTCTCGTGGCTGACACTGTCGACGAAGGGCAGCGGGTACACGCGTCCGCTCGAGCCCTGATACACCCGCTGGTCGAGGAACATCGGGTAGCGGTCGGGCTCCCCCGGCTCGTAGGTGCCGATCTCGACCGGCTCGCGCCACGCGACGGCACCGCCGTTCGACAGCTGCGCCGCGAGGGCGGGCGGAGCGGAGGGAAGGCGGATGGGCGCGGAGGCTGCGATGTTCACACCGGCAACGCTAGGCGCGCCCGAACGCAGGGAGAATGGCAGAAGCAGGCCACCCTATGGACGATTCGACGAAAACTGCCATACTGACTCGGTGAGCATCAGACAGGGCTTCCCCGGCGAGCGGCTCGTCGTCGTGCCGCGCGCCGTCGTGCGCGAGGCGCTGGAGAGGCCCGTCACGCGGCGCCTCGCCGTCACCGACGCGGGATGGTTCCCGCACGCGGCGGGACACGAGCGGATCCGGCCGCAGGGCACCGCGTCGTCGATCGTGATCGTCTGCGTAGCGGGATCGGGCTGGGCCGAGGTGGCAGGGGTGCCGCACCGCATAGGCGCGGGCACGGCGCTGGTGATCCCCGGCGGCGTTGCGCACGCCTATGGCGCGTCCGCGACGTCGCCATGGACGATCTGGTGGTGCCACGTGGTGGGCTCGGACGTCGGCGACCTCGTCGGCGCGAGCGGCGCCACGCCCACCAAGCCGACCGTGGGGCTGCGCCATCCGGAGCGCGCCGTCGCCCTGCTCGACGAGATCGTGACCACGCTGGAACGCGACCAGTCCATCGCCCGCCTGATCGGGGCATCCGGCGCCGCCTGGAAGCTGCTCACCCAGATAGCGACCGACGAACTCACGCCCGCGGCGGGCGACCCGCTGCAGCGGGCGATGGGGTTTCTCGCCGACCGTCTCGACAGCAGCGTGCCCGTCTCCGAGCTCGCGGCGCTCGTCGGGGTGTCGCCGTCGCACCTCGGCGCCCTGTTCCGCCGCGCGACCGGGGGCGGGGTGCTGGCTCACCACTCCGCGCTACGGATGGCGCGCGCCCGGCAGCTGCTCGACGGCACGGCGATGACGGTCGCGGAGGTCGCGGCCGACGTGGGGTACGCCGACCCGCTCTACTTCTCCCGCCACTTCAAGCGGCTGCACGGCGTGGCGCCGACCCAGTACCGCGACCTGCACAAGGGCTGACCGCGGCTAGACGGCCGGTTGTGCCGCGTGGGCCAGGATCTCCCGGTTCATGCGCTGCTGCCACTCGATGTCGCTCCACATCGGGTGGTGCGGCGCAGCGTTCGAGCACAGCACCATGCCCCACGCTCCCGCCTCCAGGGCGGTGCGGATGCCGTGTTCCGCGAGCTCGAGTCCCGCGGCGCCCTCCTCGAAGCCGCCGAACAGCGGCGTGTAGCCGATCCAGCCCTCGCCGATCACCTGCGGCACACCGCGCACGCGTGCCCACTCGGCCACACCGGTGATGCGTGCCGCCATCTCGCGGTGCATCTCGTCGCGGTGGGCGGGGTAGTGCTCGAGCAGCCACGCGTCCCACTTGGCGGGGTCGATGAAGTCGTAGCCGTAGACCATCTGGTCGGTGATGACGGTGGCGTCCATGCGCCACGACTCGGGTCGCCCGTAGTCGGCGAACTCCGGGGCGCCGTCGACCAGCAGCGAACGCAGCTCCGCGTTCGGAAACCCGGCTGTGCCCTCGGAGCGCAGGTCGATGCGCTGCTGCAGGGCGTCGAGCACGCCGTAGGTGTAGATGTGGAACTGCGCGACGCGCATCGCCGGGCTCACGCTCGCCATGTCGAGGTGGGGCGGCTTTCCGTAGCTGGCGGAGACGAGCTGGGTCGGATGCCTCGACTCGAGCCACTCGACGGCGCGGGCACCGCGGTCGCCGAACGGCGGCACGCGGGAGAAGTCGACCTCGTTGTGCAGTTCGGTGAACGCCACCGACTCGAGGAGACCCTCGGCGTCGAACGCCGCGAGCATCCGGTCGAATGCAGAAGCCAGCACGTCGTAGCGGTCGTCGAGCGGCACGGCGTCGATCGCATTCCACCAGTCGGGGGTCGCGGCGAACGCGGGCGACTGCTGGTACTCCCAGCTCGCCAGCACGACCACCACGCCGTGGCTTTCGGCCGCGCGCAGCAGCTCGAGCAGCCGCTCGCGCACGTCGATCTCGTAGCCGCCCGGAACGTCGTACCAGCGGGTGCCGCGGCCGTAGCGTCCGCCGTCGGGCGCGTCGCCCAGCCCGGAGACCGTGATGCGGGGGTCGAGGCCGAGACCGCCGAAGGTGAGCAGCGGCGCGGCGCAGATACGCACCGCGTTGTAACCACGTTCGACGGTTTCGGCGAAGGCGGCGTCGAGGTCGGCGTACGGCTCGTCGGCCCCCGCGCGGGTGTACCAGGAGAAGTCCCACAGCGAGATGGTGAGCCGCTCGGGCAGGTGGGCGGGTGTCATTGCGCGGGTTCTCCTATGGCTGGCAGTGTGCGGGTGGTGATGATCGTGGCGGTGCGGATGTCGGCTACCGGATCCGGGGACCGCGGCCGCACCCGCGCGTCGACGAAGACGCCGGAGTCTGGCTGCCACGGAAGCACCTCGACGACGACGCCCGACGCGAGTCGGTCGCGGTACGCGGAGAGATCGATGTCGAGCACCCGACCCGACCAGAACTGGTCGGCGACGAGGTCGCCGTCGATGACGACCCGGACGACATCGCCGATCCAGTCGAGGCGCAGCAGCCACGCGTCGTGTGGTTCGAGCCCGTGGGTGTCGATATCGATGCGGAACACCGCGGCAGCGGCGAAGTCGGCGTCGACGGGTGCGGAGAGGCGTCCGGCCGAACCCCCGGTGCGCGCCGGAACGCGTCCCGAGGCCCGGCTCACGAGTGCGACGCCCTGCTCGCGTGCCGGGCTCGGCCCCCGCACGGAGTAGCGAGAGAACACCGGCCCGCCGCCGACGTGCTCGACGCCCTCGACACGCGCAGCCAGTGCCGGAAAGGAGAACAGGTCGGCCCGCGGGCGGTCGGTGCGCAGTACCACGCCGTCGTCGGCGTCGACGAGTCCGTCGGCCCAGACGAAGAGCGCGTCGACGCCGGCCGCATCCGATCTCCACAGACGCGACGCGGAGAACGGATCGAGCACTACCACTGTCGTGCCGCCGATCACGACCACGCAGTCGACGCCGGGCGCGGCGAGCGGACGGACGAGCAGGCCGGCGGATGTCTCGATCACGGTCACATCGCCGCTGACGACCTCGCGCTCGACGCCCTCGACGAGCAGTTCGACGTCGACGCCCTCGACCGCGGCGAACACGACGGTGGCGCCGTGTTCGCCGTGCAGCTCGGTGACCGGCTGTACCGTCCCGGTGAGACGGGGGATGTCGCCGAAGGGCTGGCGGAGGGGCCAGACGAAGGAGGCGTCGGCGGGAAGCTCGAACGGTTCGCTCGGGATCAGCACGGTCGCGTCGGCGAACACGACCGAGAACTGCACGTCGGCGATGGCCGGCAGCGGTTCGGCGGCCGGCTGCCTGTTGGTGACGAACAGGAATCCGGCGTCGTCGCCGCCACGCACCGACCAGCGGGGGGCACCCGGCTCGGCGGCCGGGATGGTGGCGGGCAGCACCGCGAGCCGGTGGCCGTACCGCTCGATGAACAGGTGCTGCTGGCGCAGCAGGTGGTAGTGCTCGCGCAGCTGGCCGTGTGATCCGATGGGAGCGAAGAAGTCGTAGTCGATGAGCGGGAGGTCGTTCGGGTAGCCCGTCTCCTGCGACTCCTGGGTGCCGGAGAGCGCGCCCCGCTGTTGGACTACCCCGTGGTAGAGGTAGTACCCCTGCCACGCTGAACCGCTTCCCAGCTTCGTGAGGGCGAGAGCCGCGACATCCTCGGAATCGACGAGAGGCCGGCGGTGGTAGGCGGCCTGCATTCCGCCGCCCAGTTCGCAGGTGACGTAAGGGTAGCGGTAGTCCTCGTCGTCTCGGGCGACGGCGCCCGCGCGCAGGTCGGCGCCCACCGAGGGGTCGTCGCGCTCTGTGCTGAACGTGAAGTGTTGGCGGCCGAACGCGGGCCACTCGACGTCGGATTCCTCCCAGAAGCCGTCGGAGTAGCCGGCGTAGACAGGCATGACGCGGTCGGGCGGCAGTTGCGCACCACCCCAGCCCGTGGCGATCCAGAGCGACGCGTCTAGACCGGCCTCTTCGGCGAGGGCGCGAAGCGTGTCGATGTGGTCGGGCTGGTCGTACAGCTCGTTCTCGATCTGCACGCCGATGACCGGGGCGTCGGGTGTCGCGGCAGTGTGCAACAGGCCGTCGAGCTGGTCCGCGATGTCGCCGTACCAGTCGCGCACGAGGTCGAGGTAGGCCGGGTCGTTCGTGCGGTGTTCGATCGGCAGTGCCTGCAGCCAGTCGGGAAAGCCGCCGTTGCGCGTCTCGCCGTGCACCCACGGGCCGATGCGGGCCACGACCAGCAGACCGGCTTCGCCCGCGAGTTCGACGAACCGGCGCAGGTTGCGGTTGCCCGACCAGATCCTCTCGCCGCGCACCTCTTCGTGCAGTATCCAGATGACGTAGGCCGCTACGACCGTCACGCCGCCCGCCTTGAGCTTGCGCAGCTCGAGCTCCCAGGCCGATTCGTCGTCGCGGGAGTAGTGGTATTCGCCCATCACGGGGATCCAGGGCCGACCGTCGCGTTCGACGAAGCGATCGGTCAGCGTGATCGCGTCGGCGCTGCCCGGTCGGTCTCCCATATCGACGGCGGCAGGCGTCGCGTCGACGAGGCGCGGAATGCGGGCGGTGAAGACGGTCACGCCGCGGTCAGCCCTTCGTCGCCCCGGCGGTCAGCCCGGCCTTCCAGAAGCGCTGCAGCGAGACCATCACGATGATGAGCAGGATGGCGGAGACCGCGGCGCCCGTCACGACCAGGGTGTAGAACATCGGGTCGCGCTGGGTCTGCGAGTTCCACAGGGTGAGCCCGAGGGTGACCGGGAAGGTCTTCGAGTCGTTCAGCATCACCAGCGGCAGGAGGTAGTTGTTCCAGATCGCCACGAACTGGAAGAGGAAGATCGTGACGATCGCGGGCGTCATCATGCGGGTCGCCATCGTGTAGAAGATGCGCAGGTCTCCCGCACCGTCGATGCGCGCGGCCTCGATCACCTCGTCGGGCACGGAGTCCTTGGCGTAGATGCGCGCGAGGTAGACGCCGAACGGGCTCACCATCCCCGGCAGCAGCACACTCCAGTAGGTGCCGGTGAGGCTGACCCCGTTGAGCAGGAAGTACAGCGGGAGGGCGATCACGGTCGCGGGCACGAGCACCCCGCCGAGCACGATCGAGAACAGCGCCTCGCGGCCCTTGAACTCGTACTTCGCCATCGCGTAGCCGGCGCCGGTCGCCATCAGCGTAGCGAAGAGCGCGCCGACTCCCGCGTAGACGAGGCTGTTGACGAGCCATCCGCCATAGGCGTTGTCGTCCTGGCTGAAGAGCCGCCCGAGGTTCTCGAACAGCTGCGGGCTGTCGGAGAACCAGAGGCCGAAGGTGCCGAACAAGTCGCCCGGGCTCTTGGTCGCCGAGAACAGCACCCAGAGCACCGGGAGGAGGAAGTATGCGGCTGCCGCGATCATGACGGCCATGACGGGGATGCTCGTGAGCCACGTGCGACGGTTCACCATGCGCGGTTGCCCTTTCGGTTGACGAGCTTCAAGAACCCGAAGGAGAAGACGAAGGCGATGAGCGCGACGATCACGGCCATGGCGGCGGCGAGGTTCGGGTTGCTCTGCGCGAAGGCCTGGTTGTAGGCGGCGAGGTTGGGGGTGAAGTCGGAGTTGATGGCCGTCGTGAGCGGCTTGAGCACGAGCGGTTCGACGAACAGCTGCAGGGTGCCGATGATGGTGAAGACCGTGACGAGCACGACCGTCGGTCGCAGCAGCGGCAGCTTGATGTGGCGGATGATCGCGAACTCGCCGGCTCCGTCGATGCGAGCCGCCTCGTACAGTTCGCCGGGCACCGACTGCAGCGAGGCGACGATGATGAGCATGTTGTACCCGGCGAAGCCCCAGAGGGCGATGTTCGCGATGGCGAACAGCACGGAGTCGCCGCCGAGCGGGGTGAAGTCGAGACCGAAGTTGGAGAGGATCTGCAGCACAGGGCTCGTGCTCGGCACGTAGAGGAAGCCCCAGAGCAGCGAGGCGATCACTCCGGGCACGCCGTAGGGCATGAAGTAGATGACGCGGAAGACCCGCGGGAAGTGCGCCTTGCCAGACTCGAGCAGCAGCGCGAGCACGAGGGAGAAGACCACCATGAGCGGAACCTCGATCACGGCGAACAGCAGCACGCGGCCGATGCTCTCTACGAAGCTCGGCGTGGCCAGCGCCCTGGCGTAGTTCTCGAAGAACACGAACACCTTCTCGGGGGCGCCGAAGCCGAGGCCGCTCGACCGCACCGTGAAGAGGCTGTCGACGATCGCGTACCCGATGGGGAGCACGAAGAAGGCGGCGAAGAAGAGCACGAACGGCACGAGCAGCACCGTGAGGGTGAGCCTCTGCTTGAGCGGCTTGCGCCGAGCTGTGGAGCGGGTGATGGAGGTCACGGTGTCCTAACCGGGATGGTGGCGTTCGGTGAGACCGTGGGGCGGCGCTGTCGCGCCGCCCCACGGCGGGTGCTACTCCGCTACGGCGATGCCCTTGTCTTCCATGGCCTTGACCATGTCGTCCTGGGTCTTCTCGAAGGCCCCGGTGAGCGGGGTCTTGTTCTCGACGGCCGCCTTCACGTTGTCGGTGAGGGTCGCGTAGAGGGTGTCGACCAGCGGCGGCCACTGCCAGCTGCGGTCGACGTTGTCGTCGGCCACGGCGAACGTGTCCCAGATGTTCTGGCCGCCGAAGAACTCGAAGGTCTCCGGGTCGTCGGTGAGGGCCGTGATCTCAGACTTGTCTTCGAGCGCGGGCCAACCGGCGCCGATGCTCGTCAGGGTGCTCGCACTCGCGGGGGTGCCGTTCATCCACAGGGCGAACTCGGTGGCCTCCTTCGGGTGCTTCGATCCCTTGAGCACGACGTTGGATGCGCCGCCGCCCCAGCTGGCGGACACGTGCTCGCCGGCCACCCACTGCGGCATCTCGGCGGCAGCCCAGAGGCCGCTGGTCTCCGGCGCGTTGCCGCTGATGATGGCCGCTGCCCACGAGCCGCTCATCCAGCTCGCCACGTTGCCCGACTTGATGTCGGTGTACCACTCGTTCGACATGTCGGCCTCGACCTTGACGAGGTCCTCGTCGAGGAGCTTCTGCCAGAACTCGGCCATGCGCAGCGTGTCGGGGTTGTCGATCGCGACGCTCCACGAGTCGTCGCCGGCCTCGAACCACGGCTGGCCGGCCTGCTGGGCGAGGGCCATCAGCCACGGCGCCTGGTTGGCGGCGAAGGCGGCGATGTACTTGTTCGGGTCGGAGGCGTGGATGACCTTGGCGGCCTCGTAGTACTCGTCCCAGGTCGCCGGGGCCGAGAGGCCGAGCGAGTCGAGGACGTCTTTGCGGTAGAACTGGCCGACCGGGCCGCTGGCCTGCGGGATGCCGTAGACCTTGTCGTTGAAGACGCCGGTCTGCCACTGCCAGTCGGTGAACTTGTCTGCGTCGTCGGCGGCGTACTCGGTGATGTCGGTGAGCGCGTCGTTGAGCAGGAAGGTCGCGAGCTCGTCGTAGCCGACATGCGCGACGTCGGCGGGGTTGCCCGCGGCGACGGCGGACAGCATCTTGGCGTAGCCGCCGTCGGGGCCGGCGGCGATGGCCTCGACCGTCACGTGGATGTCGTCGTGCTCTTCGTTGAAGGCGTCGACCGCCTTGTCGATGTTCGGAACCCAGGTCTGGAAGGTGAGCTCGACAGGTCCGTCGGAGGCCTCGCCGCCGGGGGCGCAGGCCGCGAGCGGTGCGATGACTGCGAGCGTGAGTGCTGCCGCGGCGAAAACGCGGCGGCGGGTCGCGGGTGGCTGCGACATGAATGCTCCTTTGCATTGGGTGGATCGGAATGTGCTCGACGCAAGAATGAATCGATTCATGTCACAGTAGCAATCCGCGGTCGGATGTCAATAGCGCCGTGCGGACTCGCCCGGCGCGCGCTGCCGCCGGCGGCGGCGCGTCCGAGGGAAGACGCGGAGTCAGGCCGAGCGCGACGTCGAGGCCCGCACCACCAGCTCGGGCTGGAAGACCACGTGGGAGTGCTCGTGCTCGCCACTCTCGGTGAGCTCGGCGATGAGCATGCGGGCACCCCGGTAGCCGAGCTCCCGAGTGGGCTGCCGCACGGTCGTGAGCGGGATGAGCGACGCCGCGGCGAAGTCGATGTCGTCGTAGCCGACGATCGCGATGTCGTCGGGAATGCTCAGCGCGCCGCTCAGCACCTGCATCATGCCGAGGGCGACCAGGTCGTTCGCGGCGACCACGCCGTCGGGGCGCCGGGCCGGCGGCAGCGCGAGGATCTCGGCACCGATCTCCCGGCCGACGTCGATCGACAGCGTCTCGCGGTGCTCTTCGACGAGCGTCACGTCGCCGCCCGCGGCGAGCACCGCGGCTCGCGACCCGCTCACACGGTCGCGCATCTGCTGGATCCGACGCTCGCCGCCCACGAACATCAGCCGCCGTTTTCCTACATCGATCAGGTGTTTTGTCGCGGCGAGCCCGCCGGCGACGTCATCGACCGATACCGAGCAGTAGTCGTCGGACTCGCGGTCGACGAGCACGACCTTGGTGCCGTTCGCGCGCAGCTTGTCGAGGTTGGGAGTGGTGCGCGCCGGAGTGACGAGCACGCCGTCGAGGTTGCGGTTCTCGAACACGTCGAGGTACTGGCTCTGCCCCGACTCGTCGTCGGCGCTCGTCGCGAGCAGCAGCGCGTAGCCGGCCTCGCGGGCGGCCTGGGCGGCGCCGGTGGCGAGGGTCGTGAAGAAGGGGTTGGAGATGTCGGTGATGACGAAGCCGATGGCCTCGCTCTGCCCGCGTCGCAACTGGCGCGCCGTCGTGTTCGGCACATAGCCGAGCCGCTCGATCGCGCCGCTCACGCGCCGGGCCGTCTCGGCGTTCACCCGGTCGGGTCGGTTGAGAAAGTTCGACACCGATCCCGTCGAGACGCCCGCGAGCCTCGCGACGTCGCTCAGTCGTGTCTGCGCCATTGCTCCTCCTGCGATAGAGCTTAGCGAGGGCGATCGAACGATTTCGTCCATGCGGTGAATCGGTTCATGCGCAGCCGCCACCGGTCGGCAGGCAATCGACCTCGAAGCGGCCGATGAAAGTGTTTCTGTCGCCCCGCTGTTCTACAGCGCGACCACGTCGAGCACCAGCGCCTGCTCGGGCGCGAGCAGCGGCATCGGGATGCCGACGGAACGAAGCATCCGCCCGCTCATCGTCACCGAGCCGCGGTCCCACCACGGCGGCATCGCGTCCTGCACGAAGCGCGGCCACTCCCCCAGCCGCACCGGCGTCACCCGGAAGAGCCGGTCGGGGTCGAGACCGGGCAGCGTGGCCGGGCCGTGGACGGCGTCGCGGGTCGCCGCCATCGCGACGACGGCGAAGAGGGCGGATGACGCGTCGCCCGCGACCACCCCGTGCACCCAGCGCGCGGGGTCGGCCGACTCGGCGCGAACCACCTCGCCCGAGTGCAGCAGCGGCCGGTAGTGCTTGTACGCGGCGACCCACTCGGCGATCGCCGCGCGCTCGTCGGTCGTGGTCGTCGTGACGTCCCACTCGATGCCTGCGTGCCCGAACAGGGCCGTCGCGAGCCGGAAGCCGAGCGCGTGCGTGCGCCCCGTGGTGTGCGCGGTCGCCGCACCGAGGTGGGCGCCGAGGAACTCGGGCGGGACGAGCCCGGCCGTCCAGCGGTAGATCGACTGGCGTTCGAGCGAGTCGTTGGTGTCGCTCGGCCAGACACGGTCGGTTCGCTCGATCACGCCGAGGTCGACGCGCCCGCCGCCCGACGAGCACGACTCGATCTCGAGGTCGGGGAACTCGGCGCGCAGGGCGTCCATCAGCCGGTAGGTCGCGGTCGTGTGCCGGTGCGCAGACCCGCCGAGCATGTCGCGGTTCTGGTCCCACTTGAGATACGCGATCGGGTACTCGCGCAGCAGCGCGACGAGCTGGCCGTGCACGTGCGCGAAGGCGTCGGGGTTGGCGAGGTCGAGCACCTGCTGGAACCGCCACGGCTGCGGCAGCTCCGCATTGCCCGCGCCGAGCACCCAGTCGGGGTGCTCCCGGGCGACGGCCGAGTCGAGGCTCACCATCTCGGGCTCGACCCAGAGGCCGAAGTCCATGCCGCGCGCCACGACGTGGTCGACGAGGGGGTGCAGGCCGAGGGGCCACTTCACCGGGTCGACGACCCAGTCGCCGAGGGCGCGCCGGTCGTCGGTGCGTCCGATCATCCAGCCGTCGTCGAGCACGAAGCGTTCGACGCCGACCTCGGCCGCGGCATCCGCGAGCTCGATGAGCCGCTCCGCGTTGTGGTCGAAGTAGACGGCCTCCCACGTGTTGAGCATGACCTTGCGTTCGCCGAGCGGACGGCGTGAGCGGATGAAACGGTGGAAGCTCCGGGCGAGGCCGTCGAGCCCCTCGGCGGAGAAGGCGGCCACGAGCCAGGGCGATTCGGCGCTGGCACCGGGAGCGAGGCGCACCTCGCCCGGCTCGAGCAGCTCGCCGCCGCCGAGCAGCGCGTGCCCGGTCGCGGACGACTCGGCCCACAAACGCTGGTCGCCGCTCCAGGCGAGGTGGGCGCCCCAGACCTCGCCCGAGCGGAATCCGAAGCCGGGCGTGCCGGCGACCATGAGGAAGGCGTTGTCGTGGCCGGGACGACCGTGGCGCGCGTCGCGCGTCCAGGTGCCGTTGGCGAGGTCGCGGCGCTGCGGCTGGCGTTCGCGCGGCCAGCGGCCGGTGAAGTCGAGAACCTCGCGGGCGCGGGCCGGAATCGGCAGGGTCGCGTCGAGGGAGGCGAGAGAGTAGGCGCTGTCACCGGTGTTCGTCACGGCGAGGCGCTGGCGCAGGACGCCGGAGCCGGAGAGTTCGATGTCCACGACGACCGTGAGGGCGGCGGCGTCGAGGGTGATGCGGAGAGCCGGCGCGACGAG
>Ga0247803_1001405_pt1 | contig 12651 bp, 9 predicted proteins | sample UWRJL014104B1_FD_180928 | JGI IMG/M metagenome (GOLD analysis project Ga0247803, IMG submission 180928) | Plant litter microbial communities from Arlington Agricultural Research Station in Wisconsin, United States - UWRJ-L014-104B-1 | ecosystem: Environmental > Terrestrial > Plant litter >...
ATTTTACGGATCAGGTTCATTTCATTCGTCCAGCTGATACCGTTGCGGATAATTTCTTCTTCAAGATTTTTGTCCCCTTCTAAAACCAGAATAACACGATTGGTATTCAGGCCCGAATCTTTTGGAAAAGGTGCTTCCGGATCATCATATTTTCTTCCTCTGTCAATTTTTGCCTGATGCGACAATTCAATTAACATCGATAAAACCCTGATAAAATCCACATAAATCGATTCTGTTTCATTCAGGACCCGCCGAACCATTTTCTGCCCGTCTGACACAGTTTGTCTCTGATAAGCTTCAAATGCACTGCGCGCAACGCGAAGAACCTGGGATGGAGTTTCGTCATCTTCTTTTAACGTCCCGTTTTTAATCAATTCGTCAAGTGTAGTTCCAGCCAGCTTTTTCATACCGGTCAGTTTGGTGCGGTCCTGGAATTCCATCGAGTTCAAATCCGGAGCGAATGCTTCATCGATATTGTCCAAAGCCAGAAGGCGGTTGGCGTCAGCCGTCAGTTTGCGCGCGTAAAGCGCCTGAACAGCTTTTGTTCTTAGTAATCTTCTATTCAGCATATGCCGGGCACTAATTGGATAAAAAAGGTACAGTAAATCAAAGAACGTGTCTGCGTTAGTGCAGGGTTTATGTGTTACAATACCCCGCGTTTTTTTTAAATTGACCGCAAAAATACAGTATTTTGTTCAGAATTGAAAAAATCCAATGCAGCCTTTTACTTTTATAAAGATTATCATTAATAAATCACCTGATTGTTGACATCTTAAAAAAAGTTTAATCGGTTGAAAAATGGCCGGGATTGAACATTTTTATTAATATTTTGCTTATTAAAAAGAGCACAAAATCTCCAAGTCCTTACATTAACGTCGCAGAAATTGAAATCATTAAAGTACCTGAACCAGTACTTGTGGAAATATAAGTGGTACCTTATCCTGGGAACCATTTTTACAATCGTATCCAATCTCTTCGGGATCATACCGGCCCAACTCGTACGGTATGCGCTTGATCTCGTTGTTGAAACACTGGACATTTATAATTTATACGGCGGATCGGCATTACAAAGCGCCATGTATGACATTTTTTCATTCAGCATTTTGCTGTATGGGCTGCTGATCCTGGCCATGGCTTTGCTTAAAGGAATATTCCTTTTTCTGGTGCGGCAAACCATTATTGTGATGTCACGACATATCGAATATGATCTCAAAAACGACGTTTACAAGCATTATCAGACCTTGCCGACAAGCTTTTTCAGAAGCCACAATACAGGTGACCTGATGGCCAGGATTTCCGAGGATGTGAGTAATGTGAGAATTTATCTCGGGCCGGCTTTGATGTATGGAATTAACCTTATAGTGCTGTTTTTTCTGGTGATTTCGTACATGCTGACTGTAAATACAAAGTTGACTTTTTACGTATTGCTTCCCTTGCCGCTGCTTTCAATCAGTGTGTATGTGGTGAACAGCATTATCATGAAAAAATCTCAGGAAATTCAAAAACAACTTTCCGGTCTTTCCACTTACGTTCAGGAAGCTTTTTCAGGAATCAGGGTCATCAAATCTTTTGTTCAGGAAAAGCACTCGTTTTCAAATTTTGAAAAGGAAGCAGAAGATTTTAAAAATAAGTCGCTTGGGCTTACCAAAGTAGATTCATTCTTTTATCCAATTATTCTGTTACTCATTGGTTTGAGCAACATTCTTATTATTTACATCGGAGGAAAAGAAATTATTAACGGGAACCTTACACCCGGTAATATCGCGGAATTCATACTTTACGTGAACATGCTGACCTGGCCCGTCATGGCATTAGGCTGGACGACCAGTCAAATCCAAAGGGCAGCTTCTTCACAACAACGCATCAATGAATTCCTTAATGAGAAAACGACCTTGGTTTCTGAAAAAAATGTAGTGAAACCATTAGACGGAACCATCACCTTTAAAAACGTGGGTTTCACCTATCCTGATTCAGGTATTGTAGCTTTACAACATTTTGATCTGGAAGTCAGAAGGGGTGAGTCGGTAGCAATTCTGGGCACGACAGGCTCAGGAAAGAGTACACTGGCTCATTTGCTTTGTCGCTTGTACGATCCTACGGAAGGCGAAATACTGATAGACGACATTTCGCTTCGTGATTTTGATGTGCACGCGTATCGCCGTCAGATCGGCTATGTTCCTCAGGACGTATTTTTGTTTTCAGATTCGATCCAGAATAATGTGCGGTTTGGATCAACTGATATGCCTTTTTCAAGAATAGAACAGGCTGTAAAAGATGCGGATTTATACAATAACATTATTGACTTCCCGCAGGGTTACGATACGTTGCTTGGCGAAAGAGGAATTACGTTGTCCGGCGGACAAAAACAACGTCTCTCCATTGCAAGAGCCATTGCCCGCGATCCGAAAATCCTTATTCTCGACGACTGCCTTTCAGCAGTTGATACCAATACAGAAAATATTATCCTGAATAATTTAAAAAGAATTATGGATCAGCGAACTTCTGTTATTATTTCGCATCGGGTCTCCTCTGCAAAGCTGGCCGACAGGATTGTGGTACTGGACGATGGAAAGATCGTTGAAACCGGAACACACACCGAATTAATGACTAAAAATGGGGCTTATAAGGAATTGTATGAGAAACAGCTGATGGCCGAGGAAGTGTGAAGATTGTTTATACAATGGGATTTAAACTCACTTCCCGATCCTCCTCACCTCTTCCCTCAATTCCTTCATTTCCAGATGCAGATTGTGCAGACTTACATTTTGAAAATCGGCTTCCAGATCAAAGGTCAGTTTACTGTTTACCTGCCATAACTCCTTGATTTCGCTGCGGTCGATGCGGATTGGGGCATATTCGGGGTTTAAAGAAACCAGATTGATGTAAGTTGTCTGGCTCTCCTTTTGTATCTTTTTTACCAGAATACTGTCTGCCGTAACAACTACATACATGCTCTTATTTTGCAAATGATCCCAGTCATCCACCGCTTTTCCCACAATCCATTCATCTGAATGCAAAACGGGCAACATGCTGTCGCCTTCAACCTGGAAACCTCGGAAAGTGGCATTCCGGTATTCGGGCAGTGGAATACTGAATGCCGGCAAACTTTCAAACCATTGTGAATCACCGATATTATTGGGATATCCGGCAGCCGCTCTCGCACTTACCAAAACTATGTTTTCCTTACCCGTATTGTCAATAGTCACCACTTTCGGACTCATTGTGGCTTCTCCGATTCGCAGGTATTTTTGCCCGCTTTCTCCAAACAACCAGAGCGGATTAATGTGATATTGCTTTAAAAGCTCCTTCACAACCTGACCCGGGATACGTGTACGACCTCTTTCAATGTCAGCCGTAGTCATGTTAATTCCCAGCTGTTCTGCAAAAGCCGACTGCGTAAGATTCAATTCCTCACGTATTTGCTTAAATCTTTTGCTCTCTTCTTCGATTGCCATGTAAAACGGTTTTAATAAATCATAACTGCTTCATAATCCCAAAGATACAAATATTTGGAATATTTCCATAAATATTTTAGGATTAAATCCATAAATTTGGAAATAATCCATAAATTTGTAAAAATTCCAAACGACATGGAGCGTACGATATTGCATCTTGATCTTGACACATTCTTTGTATCCGTCGAAAGAAAAAACGATGACCGGCTAAAAAACCGTCCTGTGATGGTGGGAGGAATCGGAGATCGTGGTGTGGTGGCGGCATGCAGTTACGAAACGCGGCCTTACGGTGTGCATTCGGGCATGCCTATGAAAATGGCAAGAATGCTGTGCCCGGACGCTGTCGTGATACGCGGAGATGCAGGCACTTATTCCGAACAGTCAAAAATTGTTACTGAAATCATAAAGGAAACTGTTCCCGTTTTCGAGAAAGCAAGCATTGATGAATTTTACGCAGATTTGTCAGGAATGGATAGGTTTTTCAGTTGTCATACAATGGCGTCAGAACTCAGGCTGCGGATTAAACGTGAAAGCGGGTTACCCATATCGTTTGGACTTTCAACCAATAAACTGGTTTCAAAAGTAGCCACCGGAGAAGCGAAGCCGGACAATGAGATGAGAATTAATCATGGCGAAGAAAAAACATTTCTGGCTCCTATGCACATTCAGAAAATCCCCATGGTGGGCGACAAAACGAATCAGATACTTAACAATCTTGGTATAAAATATGTAAAAACGATACAGGATATGCCCGTGGAAATGATGGGAAAAGTATTGGGGAAAAACGGAATTGCACTGTGGAACCGTGCCAACGGGCGGGACGATTCTCCCATCATTCCGTTTCACGAACGAAAATCGATTTCCAATGAAAGGACGTTTGGAAAGGATACGGGAGATGTAAAAAGAATGCGGGAAATGATCAGGGCGATGGGCGAAAATCTGGCTTACCAGTTGCGAAACGGGAATAAGTTGACATCCTGTGTTTCAGTCAAAATTCGATATTCAGATTTTAACACTTTTTCAAAACAAATCAAAATACCATACACATCCGCCGATCATGTGCTGATTCCCCAGATTGAACGGCTTTTCGACCAGCTTTACAACCGTCGGATGATGGTCAGGCTGGTCGGTGTAAATTTTAGCGATTTGGTAACCGGCAATTATCAGATCAACATTTTTGATGACTCCGAAGAGAAATTAAATCTTTACATGGCAATGGATTATATCCGAAACCGATATGGAACGGACAATCGCGGGAATTCAATTCTGAGTTGGGGTTCTACGCTGGGAATCCAGAATATTGCCAGCATGGGGAACCCGTTCAATGGAGAACCGCCAATTATCCCGGCGCATCGGAATGCGTGAAAGTTTTTATTAGAAAGTTTAAACGTTACGGCTCCCAAAGAGCTGATTATTCTCAACATCATGCTACTCAACTGTCACTCTTATTTCAGCCTTCGCTACGGAATGATTCCGGAAGAAGATTTACTTAAATTGAGTAAGGAAAACGGTTATGGCTGTGTAACGCTTACGGATATCAACAATACATCCGGTTGCCTGAATTTTATCCGGATGGCTCCGAAATATGATATCAAGCCGATCGTCGGAATTGATTTCCGCAATGGAAATCAGCAGCAGTTTGTAGGAATAGCAAAAAATAACGCAGGATTCCAGGAGTTGAATGCCTATTTATCGAAACATCTTCATGAAAAAACAGGCTTCCCTGACCAGGCTCCTTTTCTTGAAAACGCGGTTTTTATTTATCCTTTTGAAAAACTGGTCCAAAGTTCGAAGACGAATTTTCTACCTCACGAATATATTGGGATTTCCATTAAAGATCTGAACCGTATCAGATTTTCACCCTTGTTTAAGCACGAAGACAAACTGGTCATCTTGCAGCCACTGACATTTCGGAGCAAGAAAGATTTCAATGCACACCGGTTATTGAGAGCCGTAGATGGAAATACCATTCTTAGTAAATTATTACCCTCTGAAACCGCCGAAGAAACAGAGCAAATGTTGCCCTCAAAAATCCTGCGTTATCATTTCAAAGATTGTGATACCATTATCTACAATACGGAAAAATTAATGGATGAGTGTCACATTCATTTCAGTTTCGGAGAAGACAAGGAACATCAGAATTTAAAAATATTCACCAAAAACAAAGAAGATGACTACCGGCTTATTCGGAAACTGACTTATGATGGAGTCGGATATCGTTATGGAGATTCGGTCAATGACACGATTTTTGACCGGATTTCAATGGAGCTTGATCTGATTGAAAAACAAAATTTCATTCCCTTTTTTCTCGTCAATCACGACATTGTAAGATATGCCAGACATAAAGGATATTATTATGTGGGCAGGGGAAGCGGTGCGAACAGTATTATCGCATATTTGCTCAATATCACCAATGTGGATCCCATTGAGCTGGATCTGTATTTTGAAAGGTTCATGAATCTTTACCGGAAAAATGCGCCTGATTTTGACATAGATTTTTCATGGAGAGACCGTGAGGACGTTACCCAATATATTTTCGACACTTACGGCAAAAACGGGCAGGCTGCTTTGCTTGCCACTTACAGCACTTTTCAGCATAGTGCAGCCGTACGCGAGTTGGGGAAAGTTTTCGGTTTGCCCACGCACGAAATCGACGCACTGAGCAACGGAAAATATGATCCGAATAAACTGGACCAGCTATCCGGCCTTGTGATCAGATATGCCGACTATTTGCAACAAAACAACCAGCCCAATCACCTCAGCATTCACGCTGGTGGGATCCTGATATCGGATCGGCCCATTCACCATTTTTCAGCGACGGACATGCCGCCTAAAGGATTTCCTACAACGCAGTTTGATATGGTGATCGCAGAAGATGTCGGGCTCAATAAATATGATATTCTTGGACAAAGAGGACTTGCGAAAATCAAAGAGACGCTTGAAATTATCAAATATAACCGTCCTGACACTCCCGAATTTGATATTGATGATGTAAAGAAATTCAAGCAGGATCCCAAAATTAACGATCTGATCAAACAGGCCCAGTGCATTGGTTGCTTTTACGTGGAATCGCCTGCCATGCGAATGCTTCTAAAAAAACTGGAAGTAGATAACTATCTCGGATTGGTAGCAGCAAGTTCAATTATTCGTCCGGGTGTAGCAAAAAGCGGCATGATGCGGGAATATATTTTACGTCATCAAAATCCCGAGAAACGCAAAGAGGCACACCCCATTTTGCTGAAATTAATGGAAGAAACATACGGCATCATGGTTTATCAGGAAGATGTGATCAAGGTTGCCCATTATTTTGCAGGACTGGATTTGGGGGAAGCAGACGTGATCAGGCGCGGAATGAGCGGAAAATTCCGTGGACGCGACGAATTTGAAAGGGTCCGGGCAAAATATTTTTTGAATTGTAAAGCCAAAGGATATGATGAGAAAACGACACACGATATCTGGGATCAGATCGCAAGTTTTGCGGGCTATGCTTTTGCAAAAGGCCATTCTGCATCTTACGCCGTTGAAAGTTATCAGACTCTTTTCTTAAAGGCTTACTACCCTTTGGAATATATGGTAGCGGTTTTGAACAATGGAGGTGGTTTTTACGGACCGGAATTGTATGTTCATGAAGCACGAATGCTGGGCGCAAATGTGTTGGCACCCTGTGTAAATCACAGTCAGGCGCAAGCAATTATAAAAGGAACGGATATTTTTCTGGGAATCCAGTCTCTGAACGAAATTGAGGATAAAACAATAGTCAGAATTTTGCAGGCGCGAGAGCAGAATGGAGTATTCACTTCACTGAATAATTTCCTGGACCGGGTGTCCATTTCCATCGAACAACTCACAATTCTGATTCGAATTGATGCTTTTCGTTTTACGGGGATCGATAAAAAAACATTACTCTGGAAAGCACATTTCTGGATTAATAAAACACCCAAAGTACCTCAGGAAAAGCTATTTCAGACTGAGATCAGGGATTTTGAACTTCCGGTTTTTCACTCTTCTCCAATCGACGACGCTTATGATCAGATCGAGTTGCTGGGATTTCCGCTTTGTAGTCCGTTTGAACTGGTAAAGCATGGCTTGCCCAAAACTGTGATGTCGAAAGATTTGCATTTATATGTCAATCAGGATGTTACACAGTACGGTTACCTGGTTGCAATAAAAAACACGCGTACTGCAAAAGGAGAAACGATGTATTTTGGTACATTTTTAGACCAGGAAGGCCAGTTTATTGACACGGTCCACTTTCCGCCAGTCGCCGCAAAATATAAGTTTTCGGGAAAAGGTGTTTATAAAATACGTGGCAGAGTAATGGACGAATTTGGCTTTTTAAGCCTGGAAGTGACCGAAATGATGAGGATGGATTCCGCTATCAGGTGAAGGATCACGGCACTTTCAGCACAGGACATCAGCCGTCCAAATCACATTCACGTGTAATAATTATTTATTGATCAAAAGGGGCAGTATTGAACAACAAAAAACACCGAAACAATTGTGTCCGGTGTTTGATTTACTATTGATCTTTTTAACAAACAGTTTAGTAAACTATCTGTTGTTGGAAACAGGATTTCCAGGCATAGAAGCCAGTTTAGATTCGTCTTCCGCGATTTTACTTTTCAGTGATTCAATGTCTTTTTGTAAACTCGCAAGATTGTCAGCCGCTTTTCTGGCCCTTTTTGCATCTTTCTGTGCGGAACTTGCGCTTTTGCTGGCTCTTTTTGAAAGTTTTTTATCCTGGGCATCCCCCGTCAGTTTTGCAGCTGCTTTTCCATTTTCATCCGCCGATTTCTGAGCTTGTTCTGCTGTTTTTTCTACTTCCTTCGTTTTATCTGCCAGCTCATTTTCCAGCTTTGCCAATTCCAGTTTGCGATCATTCAGCTTTTTGCTTACTTCAAGTGCTTCCTTCTGTTGTTTCAATGTATTCACTGAGTCCTTAGAAACCACCTGTGCAGACAATGACATCGATATAAGTACCACTCCCAACGTGCTGATCACCCATTGCATTTTCATAATAGTATTGTTTTTGTATTTGACAATGTTAAAAATCTCAATTTGCAAAAACCATACCTCTTACCCGTGGTGCACTTTTTACGTATATACGGTAATTTGAGTCCCAAAATGAGATTTATTTGTTCAAAAACATCGCCGAATAATGTTCAGATTTATCCAAAATCCCACCGCTTTGCTCAAAAAAAGATTTATCCGTAATATAAACGCCTTTGTTCGTCTGAGTCCAGTTAGCATCGGCTTTGGGATGATAGCTCATAAGTCTGTCCCAGTTTTTATAATATTGGTGACCATTTGTTTCCTGCAATCCAATTGCAAAATTCGGAAAAGGTGACAGCCTGGCTGCAACGCTTTTGTTCCAGTCGACCAGTATTGGATTAACTGTCAGATCGGCACAAAAACAGGGAATATTTTTCTCATGTGCCAGCTGCGTAATTTTCATGGTCATGCTTAATGTTTTAGCAATGGCTTTCACAATCATGACTGAGTAGCCCTGTTCCATCCTTTTTGCAGCATCCTCCACAGTATGAGCGCTTTCGTCTGCTCCTATCCGCACACCCACATCCCCGACAAAATCGTCATTATCTTCGCCCAGCGGTTCTTCAATCACTGCAACCTGATCCAGGGCACCCAGTTTTTTGACGTGATCAATAAACCTTAAAAGCGTTTCCTTTTTTTCATACCTTCCATTCGGATCAATGTAATACGGTATTTTGCCATTTTTCGTGTAAGGCGTTTCGTAATGCCCGATCGCCTTATGAACTGCCGTCATAAAAGCCATGTCTTTGGCAAGCATCTCTGCCTGACTTCCTGCTGACCCTGTTTTCAGTTTCATAATAAAATAACCTTCATCTGCGGCTGCTTTTATTTTTCCTGCTTCCGTTCCCACAGCAAATGAAGGAATGCTTGCCACTTTATCATGACGGTAAGACAGGCTGGGTTTGTATGCGGCCGGGATCATTTCATCAAAACTTTTCATCTTATTTTCGTGGGCGTACAGCAGCCAGGCAGCATTATCGACAGACACCAGCGCATTCAGTGCGAATGTTTTTCTAAGATCCGGATTGCCTGTTATTTTTTTACCATAGGCCAGCACTTCCGGCAAAAGATCATCCAGAAGGTCAACCGGATTGGTAAACGAATTCCCCTTCATTAATTGCAATGCATGCTCGCTCATTGCATACATCAGTGCATTTCCGGCACTCTCTGAATGCGCCGCAGCCACTCTCGAATCCGACCAGAGTACGCCCTGGGTGGCCAGCCCCACTTTACTGACTCCCGAATCAGATTCCAGATAGGCCGCAGTTTGCCAGCTTTCAGTAATTTGACTGCCTTTAAAACGATAAGGATTCAATGCTTCGCGATCAAAATCAGAACTGACGTTTTTGATACGAATCGGAGAAGGAGCTTGATTTACAGATTTCATTTTGTCGGGTAAGGAAGTCAAACCGGTCAGGCCCAGAGCCATAAGTGATGTGGTATATTGAACAAATTCACGTCGGTTGACTGAATTTTCTCCGGCTGGCTGTTTATTCATTGGCTTGCAATATTTTCAAATTAAAGCGTATCATACCAGATAGGAAGCATTTGTTTGTCAAGAAATACTCTGTTAACAACCTAGGAAGGCCTGCTGACACAGAATTCTTTTCCGGCTACTTCCCTGACGAACTTTTGCGGAGTAGTCCCCAGATAATGATGAAAGTCTTTGATCAAATGGCTCTGATCATGATAACCGAATTTCTCAATAAGGCCAAACCAATCCACATCTGTCGCTTCCTGAATTTGAATGGCATTGATAACCTGCTTGAAACGCAGAAAACGAATCAATTCCTTTGGTGAATAGCCCAAATATTTTTTAAATCTCAATTGTATCGTTCGCTCCGAAACGTCTGCATCATCAGCCATCGCCCGAACCGGCTGGATCAAAGGATTGTGCAAGTAAGATATTCCTTTGATCAATGGTGCTGCCGCTTCCTGTACTTCATGAATGAATATCCTGGCATAATCTTTCAGAAAATCGATCCGGTCATTCAATGAAGAAATATTTTTCAATGTCTTCCATAATTCGCTGAAACCGTCTGTTTTGGCCAGATCGTCCGGATCCATAATCGTTTCTCCACCGATTTCGTCCATAGGCAATTCAAACAAGCGATAAAATCCATTCGTATTAAAAACGGCAACAATCAGATCGGAGCCGGGCAACACTTCGTAATTGAGCATCTTGCGCAATGGCCCGACGACTCCGACCCTGTTTAATCTCAGCTCCCCATAAGCATCATCAGCAAATGAAATGCGAACCGGAGATCCGAAATTGAAGATCAGCATCATTTCCAGATTCGGGGACAAATGCTGGTTAGTTGTTTTAAACTCGGAGGATGTCCGGATACAATAAAAATACCGGATCGACTCATGGAGCGGTCCTGTAACTTCAAAGTGATTTTCAATTGACTCCATCCATTTTTTTTAATCAAAGATATTCAAAATGAATAGGTTGTTAAATGCATGATGGCGATTGATTTCGTTTTCTTACAATTTCCCAAAAGCTGCCGAGAATACCTTTGTCAAATAAAATCAAATGATCAATAAAATGACACAGTCACCCAAAATTCTGATTACCGGCGCGAAGGGCAATATTGGCAAGGAATTAACAAAAGCCCTGTCTGAAAAAGGGGTCCCGTTTCGTGCATTGGTAAGGTCGTTGAAAGACGCGAAAGATCTCAAAACTTTACCCGGCGCAGAACTTGTGGAAGGAAATTTCAACAATAAACAATCCATTGAAAAAGCCATTTCGGGAATAGAAAAAGCATTTCTGCTGACCAATTCGACAGAAAAAGCGGAGCAACAGCAATGTGATTTTGTACATGTTGCCAAAGCAGCGGGCGTGAGACATATCGTAAAACTTTCCCAATGGGCTGCTGATGCAGGCTCCCCGGTTCGTTTTCTCCGATATCATGCTGTGGTTGAAAAACTTATCAAGGATTCAGGAATGGCCTATACTTTTCTTCGTCCCAATCTATTCATGCAGGGACTGCTCGGATTCCGGGAGACGATTATCAGACAAAACCAGTTTTTCGGTGCCATTGGAGATTCAAAAATTAGCGTCATTGATACGCGTGACATTGCATTGGTTGCCGCAGAGACATTAACTAATCCCGGACACGAAGGAAAAACATATGACCTCACCGGACCGGAATCCCTCACGCACTCGGAAATGGCCGAAAAACTATCCGTTGCCCTGGATCGCAGGATACAGTTTATGGATATTTCTCCTGAGACATTGAAAAGTATTCTTTCAGGCGTTGGCTTCCCCATTTGGCAGGCAGATGGTTTGGTAGAAGACTATGCGCATTACAAACTTGGTGAGGCTTCTGAAGTAAAATCAGGATTTCGGGAAGCAACCGGTATGGAGCCCAGGCGTTTTGAAAATTTTGCTCACGACTATGCACCTTTATTTTCGGCATAAATACACCATTTCCCTGCCGCTCAAACCGTTCCCTCACCCGTTTCCATCGTTGGCAAAACAGAGTCGACTGCCAATGAATACTTGTAGCAAATTTGTTCAGTCAAAATATTTAAAGAAAGAAAAAATGCTGAAGTATTCAATTATTATCATTTTAACCTGCCTGCTCAAAGCCGGTTACAGCGTACCCGCCAGCACAGATATGATTTCAGAAGACACGTTGCATGACATCCTCCCTTTGGTAAATGGAAAAGTCTCGTATATCCGGACTGTCGACTGCGGAACCGTTACACTTGCCGAGCTTTTCAGAAGAGCCAGGATATGGATGTTGCAGTCCGGTCCGGAAGACAAAATTTTGGTAGCGGACAAAGAAACCGGCGATCTGGTCAGTCACAAAACAGTGGTGATTACCATACCGCGTTCCGAAAATAATGCCGGCGGAATTTATTCTGTTTCCTACACATTGGTGATAGAATGTGCCAATCGCAAGTACAGGTCTTCACTGAATCATATGGAATTGCTGCAAAATGGAACTCTCATTCCCATCGAATCATTTAACCTGAAATCTGAACAGGAAACGAAAGATTTTTATAAGGCTTTGGATAAAAAACTTGCTATCGTTTTATCGGATCTGGAACAAAACACAAAAAACTATACGCCGTTCTGATCACCGATTAGTAATCCGTTCAACAGCACTTTGTCAGCAGGTGCGATCCATTAAAA
>Ga0247803_1001406_pt1 | contig 12646 bp, 18 predicted proteins | sample UWRJL014104B1_FD_180928 | JGI IMG/M metagenome (GOLD analysis project Ga0247803, IMG submission 180928) | Plant litter microbial communities from Arlington Agricultural Research Station in Wisconsin, United States - UWRJ-L014-104B-1 | ecosystem: Environmental > Terrestrial > Plant litter >...
GTCGATGATTCGAACAAGGCAATCGCCATACTTTTGACAAAGAAGGAGAATGCTGTTATGAACTCTGATTTCTGGAAGATGTATATAGGAGCTGACGGCAAAGGGAACCGTGATATGTGGCTTAAATATACCTATGGAACCGAATATTCAGAAAATATTCTCGACAAAATCCCCAACAGTGTCCAGTTTTACATGGCCAAAGAATATTATAATTTCCGCAACACCATCAAGGCCGGACTTAGCGAGCTGTTGCGCGTGGTATTCGAGGCCGCGTCGCTTTGTATCAATTCACTGAGAACATTCCAGCTGATCATACTTGCTATCGTCGGCCCACTGGTATTCGGTATCGCTGTCTTCGATGGTTTCCAGCACACTCTGACAGCCTGGATTGCCCGCTACATTAATGTGTATTTGTGGCTTCCGGTAGCTCATATTTTCGGGGCTGTCATTGGAGAAATTCAGCAGATGATGATTGAGCTGGATATAAAGCAGATACAACAACAAGGCGATACGTCCTTTGGCACCAACGACATGGGTTATCTTATCTTTCTGATCATCGGTATTGTCGGCTACTTCACAGTGCCATCCGTGGCGGGCTACATTATTCAGGCAGGTGGGGGCAATGCATTGCTGCACAAAACGACAGCACTTTTAGGAAACGCAGCAACAGGTATTGGTAACTACGCATTTCCGGCTGGCGGCGGTTTCGGAAGATTACCCAGCCCTAACAAGAAGTCCTGATTTTTTCATCCGCTAAAACGATTCAACCTATGTTTTCCAAAGCCAAAAATATCGACACGGCGTTCCGCCACATCCGGCTTTTCACACTGGTGGTGGTCTGTGGCAGCATGGTCTTCTGCTGTTTTGCCCTCTACAAAAGCTACCAGCTTGTACAGACTGCCCAGGGCACGGTATACATTCTTGCCGAGGGGAAGGTACTTGACGCTTATGCCTCCCAGCGGCGTGAGAATATCCCCGTCGAGGCGCGTGATCATGTCGCTACCTTTCACCGGCTGTTTTTTACATTAGACCCTGACGACAAAACCATTGCATCCAATGTCTCAAAAGCCCTTTATCTGGCTGACGGCTCGGCAAAAAAACAGTATGACAACCTGAAAGAATCCGGGTATTACACCGGCATTATTTCAGGCAACATCAGCCAGCAGGTGCAGATCGACAGCGTTGAGGTCGACATCTCAGTTTATCCTTACTATTTTAAGTGTAAGGGTGTGCAGCGCATCATCCGCCCGACAAGCATCGTTTCGCGAAGACTGGTCACCGAAGGGTATCTGCGCACCATTTCCCGCAGCGATAACAATCCACACGGGTTTCTGATTGAAAAGTGGGCAACCACTGAAAACAAGGATATCAGTGTCGAGAACCGCTGACAGGCAACACGCCTGGTTTTAATTCTTCACTATTAAACATTTGTAAATATGTTTTACCGATTCAACGCCCACAGGGCTAGCAAACCACAGCCAAGGGACACGTCAACCGATAGGTTCGCAAAGAAAATTGCCGGAAGAGTACACTTTGTCCAGAGCCGGTGGGCCAGTCTTATGGATAAGTATGCACGCAGGATCCCGCTCAAATGGCTGAAAGCATTGCTGATCGCTTTTATCTTCGGAGCAGGCACTTACTGCATCTACCTGATTCAAGACGGCATGTTTTCACAGGCTCCTTTACTGGTGAAAAACTTTGATTTTAGCAGACTTTGGCCCTTCGACCCATCTGGGCAAAAAGAAAAGCTTCAAAAGCAATCGGCACTTGGCTTCTATCTGGATAGTCTTGAGCGCGAAGTAAAGCGTGACAGTCTTGAAAACCCGCAGTACTACACCCCTTAACTTTTAATTCATTATAAACTTTCAAAATTTGACGATCATGGAAAACAGGACTTACTCTGCCCGCTTCTTACAACAACGGAAATTTTACACCTTCCTACCACTTTTGGTACTGCCCTTTCTGACTTTCTTCTACTGGGCCGCTGTCGTTAAAAACGTAAAGAAGCATGAAACGACGGTAGCAGAACCTACCGGGCTGAATACTAATTTACCTGATCCGGCCTTAAAAGAAGGCAAACCCATGGACAAACTCAGCTACTACCAGAAAGCTGCCGAAGATTCTGCCAAACGGGCCGAGCAAATAAAAAAAGACCCGTACAGAAAAGATGAACTGCTTTCTAAGAGCGAAAATTCTCCTATGACACTCCAGGCACTGGAAGGGCCCAACGGAAAACATAAACGCGGGACTCCGGTTTCATACAAGGGGAAACGCTATTCGGATCCCAATGAAGCAAGGGTCTATGGCAAACTTAAAGAACTTGATGCGGTCCTTGCAGCGTCTTCCGAGCCCGATTTTAAAGCCGATACTAATTCCGACAAAAATGCAATTGCTGAAAAACAATTCTTTTCCCCTCCTACTCCCCAGACGGAAACAGGCCCAGATATGCAAAGACTGGAATCTTTGATGGCAGGACTTCAGGGAGAGGCTGAGGTTGACCCACAGGACCCGGAAATGAAGGAATTGAATGAACTGCTCGAAAAGGTGATGGACATCCAGCACCCTGAGCGCGTGGCCGACCGTTTGCAAAAACAATCAAAGCAGAATGAAAAACAAGTTTTTCCAGTGACAACCCTGCCCGGCGAAAACCCGGTTACCACATTGGAAAATACGGTAGTTGCTGATTCTGTTACCGATAACGCAGTGAGCAACCTGCCATTCCAGCAGAACGGATTCTTTTCCCTGGATCATGAAGTTACGGCCAGTTCCCAGAATGCGATAGCAGCCGTTGTGCACCAGGACCAGCAGCTAGTAACTGGAGCGACCGTCAAACTTAGGCTGACAGGTGATATCTATGTTGGAGGTGTACTGGTTCCAAAAGACAGCTTTGTATTCGGGCAGGCTACACTAAGCGGAGAACGGCTGATGGTGCAAATTGTATCCATCCGTTATGAAAATTCGCTGCTTCCCGTTAAGCTTTCTGTTTATGATCTTGATGGAATCGCTGGCATACATATTCCGGACGCGATCAGCCGTAAAGTGGCCAAACAGTCTTTGAGCCAGGATATTCAAGGGGTAAGCATTGGCTCACTTGATCCTTCGATTGGTGCGCAGGCGGCCAGCGCAGGCATCCAGGCAGCGCAAACACTCATTGGTAAAAAGGCGCGTCTTACTCAGGTGTCTGTAAAAGCAGGTTACCAGGTGCTGCTGCTGGATGATGATGCTGCGTCCATGTAAGCAGCTTCCCTGGATCTATACTCTCATTTTAATCTTTACAGATCATGAAAAAAAACCGAATTGGCCGGATTCTGGCCCTGATGATGCTTGCGATCAGCGGAAAGGCCTTTGCTCAAAATGTAGAGCTCTTTGTCATTGAGCCTTTTCCATTGGAGATCACTTACCACAAAACAGTAAACCTGGTCTTTCCTTTTGCCATCAAAAGTGTTGACCGCGGAAGCAGGGACGTACTGGCCCAGAAGGCCAAGGGAATCGAGAACATCCTGCAGGTGAAAGCGGCCAGCAAAGGATTTGTGCAGACCAATCTGACGGTGGTTACCTCAGATGGCAAACTGTATTCCTTTGTGGTCACCTACAGTGATGAGCCATTGCAACTGAATATTGAGCTGGTTCCTGACAAAAACAAACCATCCTCATCTGCCTTATTTGAAAAAAGTAACCAAGCCGTGATACTGCACGGTTCACAGCAGGCGATTTCAGATAAGGATAAGATGCACCGCATACAGGATCGCAGCAATAAGGCGCGGTTTTCACTAAGTGGCCTTTTTATCGAAGACGATGTGATCTTCTACCGCCTGCAACTTGAAAACCGCTCCAATATCACTTATGACATTGAAAACCTCCGCTTTTTTATCCGGGATAAAAAAAGAGCCAAACGGACCGCAGTGCAGGAAAAAGAAGTCATTCCTATTTACGTCCACCAGGATACCACCGCTGTGGGTGCGAACAGCTTTCATGTTTTTGTTTTCGCGCTTAGCAAATTCACGATTCCGGATCAAAAGCAGCTGACGATTCAGCTTATGGAGAAAAATGGCGGTAGACACATGGAGCTGCAAGTGCAAAACAAGGCCATTGTCAGGGCAAAACCACTGACTTAATCGGGCGAATACTTTACTAACCATATAAACACGTACGATCATGAATGAGAAAAATTTCGATTATCTCAAAGACCAGGTAAAATTTACTGGTTTTGGACAAGAGCTGGAATCGCAGCTGAAAGCTAATCTTGCGAAGTCTCAGACTGAATTTCAGCTTAAACATACGGCCGCTTACGGTAAAGATGAGCTCAGCGCTGTACTACAGTTTAAAAAGTCTACCCAGACAGACATGTTCTTTTTTAATAATTACACCGCTTCGCTCAAAAAGGAGAACGAACAAAAGCCGGTAGAACAAAAGTTCTATATAAATAAGGAAGCAGGCAACATCACTTTAAAAGAAGCCTATAACCTTTTGGATGGACGCGCAGTCAATAAGGATTTGACAAACAAGGATGGAAAGCTCTACAATGCCTGGGTGCAGATGGATTTTAAGGAAACTGAGACAAACGGGAATTACAAAATGAAGCAGTTCAGCGAAAAGTATGGCTTTGAGCTCGAAAAGGCCCTTGCCAAACATCCCATTAAAGAGCTCGGCAATGATACGGATAAAACCCGGTTGATCGAATCGCTTCAAAAAGGGAACCGCCAGGCAGTCACCTTCTTACAGGACGGAGCAGAACAAAAGCGCTTTATTGAAGCTAATCCGCAGTTTAAGTCGGTAGCTGTTTACGACGAGCGTCAGCAGCGGATCCGAAGCACACAAACAGAAAAGCAGGGCCAGGGTGAAAGCCAGTCCAAGCAGCAAAGCGAAAAGCAGGATGGAAAAAAACAGGATGGAAAAACCCAGGAAAGTGAAGAGCCATCCGGGCGAGTAAAGCGTAAAGGTGTTTCAGTCTAAGAGCAATTGTTTTACAATTTAAATCAGGCAGGCCATGGAGCAAGCTGCAAATAATGAGATCACTTCCAACAGGATAGCAAAGGAGTTAAATGAATGGAAAGCCCGAGAACAGCGTTTTGAAAAATTGTTTTCCCCGGACATATTAAAGGACAAGGCGTTTTTAAAGGAGAAGCTTGGTTTTTATGAGCACTTGCAAAATAAGTACAGCCGCACGAATGCCGCGGAGGAAAAAATGACGCTGATTATCTTGGCGCGGCAGAATGACTTGCTTCGAAAACAGGTTTACCCAAATCTTTGGATGCGGCTCTTGCAAAAAATACTGGCTCCATTCCGGCAAAGGCAAGCAGCCAGGCAGACAGCAGTTTCTTCCGACCGTAATCTGAATGATTTGAAAGAGGCGGTTACCAAGGCCGGTTTTGAAGCGGTCGGCTCTAAGCTTGAAGCTCATATCAAACAGGGACAAAGGGAATTCTCACTCCCTTTGTCCTATTACATCAGTGAAAATCAGAAAATGGACATCAGTCTGTCCTTTGCCAAAGATGCAAGCGGTGCGTACCGGTTTGAAAAATACCAGGCGGCACTGACAGATACAAATAAACCGCAGGAGTCAAAAAAACAGATATTCACTTCGGATGATCAAATCAGCGCACCACAGGCCCAAAATCTTCTGTCAGGCCGGGCCATAAAAATAGAAACGTTTGATATCCATGCCGGTTCAAAGTCCAAGTGGATACAACTCGATTTTAACGATCAGGATCCGTCCGGAAATCATAAAATAAAAGAGTTTCACAAAGATTACGGTTTTGACCCGCAAAAATCCGTCAGTCAGCTTGGCGTTAAAGAAAGCCTGACAGTAAAGGATCAACAGGCGTTACTCGATGCATTAAGCCGCGGTGAAAAACCGCAGGTGACAATCGAGCGGGAAGGCAAAGAGGTCAAAATTTCCATTGAAGCAAACCCGCAGTATAAAACGCTGAATGTTTATGATGAGCATGAAAAGAAAATCAGTATTGCGCAGGCATTAGCAGGCCCAGAAAAACAGGCTTTGAAGGTTACAGAACAAGCTACTCATGTAAGTGAGCTGCAATCGAAAAGGAACGGTCAAAAAGTTAGGTAATGAAAAAGGATTCGATTTTAGCTGCTTTCTTTTCAGCAATTGAAAAGGATCAGCGACTGGGTATTTCGCATATTGGACTGTATGTGACCCTGATTTGCCTGTGGGAAAAACAAGGGTTTAAGGGCCATGTAAACGCTTTTGGAAAGGAAGTCATGCAACTTTCAAGAATTGCCAGCACAGCCACCTACCAAAAGCTTTTACGGCAATTGGTGCAGTACGGATACATTCGGTATCTGCCCTCCTACTATAAAGGAAAGCCAAGCAAGATTTTCTTGTATCTGAAACCTTCGGAAGAATGCAGTGAGTAAAACGGTAAGATCGTAAAATCCAGTCCTGATCTGAGTCAGTCTGATATTGGATACAGACTATACGAAACAGCGCTATTCAAATATGAATTTTGAATGTAACAGCATTTAATAAAACCATCAATAACCATTACTTTCTAAAATATGGCACGTAAAATCAATCTTATACTTCAGGGAAAAGGCGGTACAGGCAAAAGCTTGTACACTTATTTGAGGGCTTTGTCTGAGATGGGCAGCTCTTCCCTATTCGTGGATGCCGATGGCTTTGCCAGGACTTCAAGCAATCAGTTAATCTTTCTACCTGAAAAACGAAAAACGACGTTGTCCATTCAGACAACAGGACCAAGTTCGGACAAAACTGATCTTGCTACTTTTATTGAAAGTCTGAACATGTTACCATTTGAAAATGAAGCATTTATTGATTTTGGAAGTCTGGAAAGCAGACAAATACTTGAACTTGATCTGCAGAATCCCGACTTTGCACGGGATTGCGATGCGCTGGATCTAAATCTGAACTTTCATATCATAGTCGCAGGTGGTGGTAATTATCATCCGTGTGAGCAGTATTTGACAAGGATATGCAGCGCTGTCGATCCATGGTTCGAGCTTACCGCATGGAAAAACCAGGGCACGTTCAGTCCATTCCCGCAGCTTTCTGATCAGCTTGATCTAACCTGTGAAAAGCTTGATATACCTTTAAGGAGCTTTGCTGACTTTGATCCAGACAGCTATCTGGGTGGCCGTATTCTTAATGGCATAATCGATGGACACGGTCTGGAAACCTATCAGATGGGTCCCATGCTCCGGCTCAGACATGAACTGGAAATTAACTTTGAGGCAAAAATGTAATTAAAGGCTTCAAGTCGAAACGAGGATTACAAAATTAGAGTCTGTTGGTTGATAATTGAGACATATTTATTTACATTAACCAGATGGATACATCGGAACAAATCAAATTCTGGAGGTTGCCTTACATTAGTGGAATTGAAATGTTGCACGCCAGTTATATTCAGCAATCGTTTAGCAGACACATGCATGAAGAATTTGCCGTAGGGGTAATTGAATCCGGAAATCTGGGCTTTTCGTACAGAGGCAGACATTTAGTGGCTTCACAGGGCTGTATTAATATTTGTAACGCCGGAGAATTTCATACGGGAAATGCCCAGACCCCGGAAGGCTGGCGATACAGAATGTTTTACATAGATCCTGATTTCTTAGCAAACACCTTCGCCCAGGCAACCGGGAAAGTTGCCAGGATCCCGTTCTTCCAACATGGAGTGATAAACGATCCGTCCCTTTCACGCCGCCTGCATCATTTACATCAAATGCTCGAATCAACTGCCCATGGCAAACTCCAGCAGGAATCTACGCTACTTGCGACAATGGTTGAGTTCATTGTGCGTCATTCAGACTCCTCTATTGCTGTGCGCGCGGTTGGTAAAGAAAATCAAAAAGTAAAAAAAGTGCGTGATTATATCGAAGCTTGCTTCACCGAAAACATCAGTCTTCAAACGTTAGCGCAGATTGCATGCCTTAGTCAATTTCACCTGGTACGTGTCTTTCAGCGACAGATTGGTATTCCGCCCCATGCCTACCTGAATCAAGTTCGCATCCGGCGGGCAAAAAACATGCTCAAACGAGGGCTCCCCATAGTTCAGGTCGCGCTGGAAAACGGATTTACAGACCAAAGTCATCTTTACCGACATTTTAAGCTGGCATATGGTATTACGCCTGGCGAATACAGCAAGAACATACAATCCTAAGGGCAGTTGGTTTTTTATCTTTGAGCGTCGCTATCCGGATTACGGAGGCCTTTAATGTTCAACCTTAAAATTGCAGATATGATCAGGCAATTCACAGAAAATGATTTGTACGCAATCAACGAAATTATTAATGACTCGGCAACCGCTTATAGAGGCATTATCCCAACTGACATGTACAATGAGCCTTACATGACCATGCAGGAACTGAAAACCCAACTCGAAGACGGGATCCAGTTTTGGTGCTACGAAAAACACAGCCAAATCCTTGGAGTGATGGGTATCCAAAGCAAGGAAGGTGTAACATTAATTCGTCATGCCTATGTACGTTCGGGGCACAGAAACATGGGGATAGGAGGTAAACTATTGATGTACCTCTGCCAGGGTAGCCATTTGCCTATTTTGATCGGGACATGGGCAGATGCAAGTTGGGCTATTAATTTTTACCAAAATCATGGGTTTAGGTTGATCCTTGGAGCCGAAAAAGATCTCATGCTGCAAAAACACTGGAATATTTCAGCAAGGCAGGTTGAAACGTCGGTCGTATTAACAAATTATAATTCCAAAGACTAAAATCTGAATCCTGTATTCTTACTCTGGCCCGGCAACAAATTAACATATTATGCTGCACATATTCTAATTTAAACGTTTAGTAGCAGCTCTGACTTTAATTTTATGAAAACAACCAACTACTTTATAAGAATATCCACCTTTGAAGACGTCGAAAGCATTCTTGAATTATACAAACGGGTAAGTGAGAGCACGGTGGGACTGGCAAGAACCGAAAGTGAAATTACAAGAGAGTATGTACAGCAATTTACTGAAAAGTCAATCCGAAGTGGCATCCAACTGGTAATGGTAGATAGGAATGATGTACAAAAAGTCATCGCTGAAATCCACTGTTACAAATTAGAGCCATCTGTGTTTGCTCATATATTTAGTGAGCTTACCATAGCAGTCTGCCCTGATCATCAAGGTCAAAAACTGGGAAGAACCCTTTTTCAGGCATTGCTTGATTTTGTCCAAGAGAAAAGAGAAGATATTCTCAGGGTTGAATTAATAGCACGAGAATCAAACACAAAAGCGATACATCTGTATGAAAGCCTTGGATTTGTAAAAGAGGGAAGACTCCGAAACAGAATACGACTGGGTGAAAACTTTTTTGAAGCAGATATTCCCATGGCATGGTTTAATCCAAGTTTTACAAACTCATAAGTTTGCTTTCTTAACCAGGATTTTATATTTCTTCGAGAAGTCGATTCCGATATATCTCTGGCCGTCTGGTTTTGTACTCTTTTGCCGCTTACAAAATACCCGGACGGTTTTGATTACCATCCTGTTTTTTTGGTATACCAAAAAATAAAAAATAGAATCACTCCTACTGACGCAGCAACTGGGAGGGAATCTGTTGCTGCTGCAACAAACAAAACGGCTCCGGCTCCTGAGCAAACAGCTTTTATTTTCTGAAGATCAACTTCATATTGTTGCTCAGTATCCGCGGTAATATTTTCGATGATAATACACATGGTCAGTACTGTTAAAAACGCACAACCGATCCAAAGCTCTAATGACATGGTTTAAGACAATAATATATTCGAATACTCAATGATTCTCCCTAATCCATACGACCTCCTGCTGGATATGATCAAATTTTGACTGTTTAAGTATCAAAAAAATAGTAACGGATGGAGATATATGTGTAACTTTTTCTGGTTGCTGGCTAAGGTTTAATAAAATATCGAAGACAGCGCTCGCATTGAAAGTAAGCTATCGGGATCAGAATGACTCTGATCAGGAGCGGCCTGGGACGCCGGGCAATATCCACTGACTTACAGTAAGGGCACCTGTTTTTTAATGCAATCATATAAATACTTAATTAAGAGGGTAAATAAAAAACGAAAAATCAGATCAGTGTTACCGATAGCAGAAAGGGAATTGGAATTATTTCCCCTCCTATTCATAGAAATATTTCTTCAGTGAAATTTTCTTCCAATTGTTCCAAGGAATATCAAGCTTGAGTATAGGATAGTCGTTAATTGTTAAAGTTTGCTTTTGATGCATTTAATTAATTCATCAACCGTATTTATTTCAACAGACTCCTCGTCGGTAATAGAAATATCAAATTCTGTTTCTAAGATCATAATCAGCTCAATGCTATCCAGTGAATCCAGTCCCAAATCATTTTTCAAACTGACAGATTTGGCGTTCGGATACGGATTGGAAATAAATTGTTCTTTGAGAACGTGTATTATTCTATCCTCTATATCTTTCATGATCCGGAAGGTTTGAAAATATCATTTATTATTACTGCCAATTGGAGCCTGATTAGATAGAGAAATCTACGAGTTCTATACCTTTTGCTTGCCCCGTACCATAGGCCAGATCTTCTGGGTACTGGTGGTCAATTAAGCATAGCAATTTTCAATTCATTAAGCGCGTTTTCTGAAAGGCGAAGCTGGCGGCCGTATATATTTTTTGCCATATCTAAGAACTGATAGACCTCAATGTCTTCCACGTTGTAATATATCGTTGTTTTCTCACGGCGGAAAGTGACAAAGTTCGTCGAACGCAAGCGGGCAAGGTGTTGCGAAAGAATCGACTGGTCAGCCTGCACGATGATCTGCAATTCGGTCACTGAAAGAGGTCCATTTCTCAGGGCGTCCAGAATAGCAAGCCGAACCGGGTGCCCCAGCGCTTTAAAAAAATCAGCTTTGTACAGGTGTAAAGGAGAATTCATTGTTTATTATATTAGAATATACAAATATAATAAAATAGGCAAATCGAGCAAACTGTCTGGTCGCTTTGACTGGATAAATGGTGTGGGTCCTATCATGAAATTTTCTAATGATGTTTGCCACAACCCTTAAAAACCAATAAGTCAAACATTCCTATTGCCTCCCAGTAAAAACAAGCTCCCAAAAAGAGATCCCTCTTCTCACCCGAAAGCCAAGATATTCATAGATTTTTATAGCCGTGCTATTACTGCTGACAACGTGCAGGAAGGGAATTATTTGATCATCCAGATTTTTATTTACAATATGTGTGATCAAATCAGCAGCAAAGCCTTGGCCCCTAAATAAAGGATGGGTGCAAACTGCACTGATTTCAGTAAATTCGCTCATCGATAGCCTTTCTCCGGCCATTGCCACAAGCCTGCCCGATTTTAGGACTCCAAAATAGTCACCAAGTAAAGGTGTATCGCTGTAATAAAATCCTGGCTGCACCAAATTTATGAGCCCTAGCATTTCATTCCTGTCCTCCATGGTCATCGGCGTAATCAAATCCGGATTTTTCACCGGCAGGCTCTTGGTTGGACCGACCATTTGCAAGCAGTCCAATTTGGAATGTATTGACCAGGTTAGTGGCAGTTTCGGGAGTTCTCCGATGATAACTAATTTCTCTCCTGGCTTAACCCAGGGTTCTATTTCATCCAGCTTAGCTAATGCCGGATCCTGAAAAGCCAGCATTCTTAGTACACCCTATGGATATCTTTGAATAGTTTGCGTACCGATTGCATGGTCCCGATGTTTAGTTTGTAGGGCATGCCAGGCTGGATTGTCCAGAATCGTTTGATTAATCAGAATCGTATGTAAATGATTCATCATGTACACAGTTTTAGGAGTGGTTAATATCTAATTGAAGAGAATACGGTAAGACCTATGTGTTACCCTTTGATGATGTATTCTCATTTTCATCGGATAGCACAGAAATCTGGACTGTATAACCGTAAGGTAGGTGGCCCTCAAAAATGCTTTCGCATCGACTGACTAATTCTTGCGTGCTCAACAATTTTTGATTTATCATTTGCTGCTGGCTAACCTGTACATCCAAAAACAGCGCACCATTATTATCCAGTTTCGGTATGCCCGTGACCACAATACCCGAAATTCGGTAATGATTATTGGCCTTTGTACGGATTTTGTCTTTTGCTTCATCAGTGAAGGGAAATGCTCTTAAATCTAACATAAACAATAACAAATTGTAACACACTATATTTTTTTAACAATACTGAACCTGCTTTTAGGCTCGGTTAGACTTATAACATGGAGAATTCGGAGCCACTGACCACCGCAATTCGGAAATTAAGGACATATCATTTCAGCCAGAAATGACCATCTTAAGGAATTGATTGATAACTAAATAATTTATGAAAGACAAACTCGGCTGATGTCCAATCTGGCACGGAATCAGGTGGTCACACTCTCCGAATTCCCCAATTTATATCACTTTTTCAAATAAAAATATATCTTGCGCATGAACTCAACGCTATCTGAATGTGCAAGATTCCACTTTTGATTCCCTTATTTCTGTTTTTCTTAGCAGCTTCGTGCAGTACGCCATCCTCTGAGCAAACAGACAGAACCTTATCCTGGGCAGACAGTATCTTTGATCGTTCAATCGACATGATGGATCACACAAGGGGCCTCGAAGCAATTCGGTTCTTAGATTCAGCCTTCTCGACCAAGCCAATCTTCGGAAAGCAGTTGTTATGGCGTAAATACGCGGCAAAA
>Ga0247803_1001407_pt1 | contig 12645 bp, 9 predicted proteins | sample UWRJL014104B1_FD_180928 | JGI IMG/M metagenome (GOLD analysis project Ga0247803, IMG submission 180928) | Plant litter microbial communities from Arlington Agricultural Research Station in Wisconsin, United States - UWRJ-L014-104B-1 | ecosystem: Environmental > Terrestrial > Plant litter >...
ATTAATTACATGGAATGACTTTGGAGAAGGAACAATGTTCGAACCAACAGTAGAATTTGGTTATACGTATATCGAAAAAGTAAAAGCATTTGCGGGCGTAAAAAGCACCGAGACTGTTTTTCCTGAAATCAGTAAAATGTATAATCTGAGATTAGAAAAGAAAGGCAATGCCGATGCCCAGAAAAAATTAGATCAGGCTTTTAATTATTTTGTCTCGATGCAGCCAGCAAAAGCAAAACAGTTACTAAACGAAATTAAATAAAGAGTTGTAATTAATACAATTAAATAATGAAAAACATAAAATATAGATACTGTATAATTGCTTTAGCGTCAATATTACTATTTGCCTGCAGTACTAAAAAAACATACAAAATAAGTTCTCCGGGAAAAAATACCGAATTGGTTTTTGAATTAACTCCTTCGGGTCAGCCGCAATATAGTTTTACATCAAACGGAAAATCTGTTATAGAGCCTTCTTTATTAGGATTTGAATTTAAAGGAATCCAAAAAATGACAGAAGGTTTTGAAGTGGTTTCCACCGAAGAAAAAGCAGCTGATGAAACCTGGGAACAGCCTTGGGGTGAATTCAAAAAAGTGAGAGATCACCACAATGAATTGATTGTGCATTTGAAAGAATCAAAAGGTGAAGAACGTCTGGTTGATATTGTTTTCAGGGTTTTTGATGACGGTGTTGGTTTTAGATATGAATTTCCAAAACAGCCTAATTTAGGGAAAGTAGAAATTTCAAACGAAATCACGCAATTCACTTTTAAATCAGATAATGAGGTGTGGTGGATTCCCGTGCATCGCGAAAACAGCTATTACGAAAGTATCTACCGTAAAACTGCTGTTAGTAAAACCGATACCATCAATACACCGGCGACTTTAGAAACCAAAGAAAAATTATTTGTGGCGATTCACGAAGCCAACCTAACCGATTTTGCCTCAATGACGTTACTTAAAACAAATGATAAACAATACAAAAGCGAATTAGTGCCATGGGCCAATGGTGTAAAAGTATATGCTCAAACGCCTTTTAGAACTCCGTGGAGAACCATTGTAGTGGGAAAAAATCCTGGAGAAGTAGCCACTTCGACCATCATGCTAAATTTAAATGATCCTTCAAAAATTGAAGACCTTTCCTGGATTACGCCTTCAAAATATATCGGGATCTGGTGGGGAATGCATTTAGAAAAATTCACCTGGGGACAAGGACCTAAACATGGTGCGACGACTAAAAACACAAAAGAATACATTGATTTTGCAGCAAAAAATAATCTCGACGGAGTTCTGGTAGAAGGCTGGAACGAAGGCTGGGATGGCGACTGGACTGTCGATGGTTCTTCTTTTAGTTTTGTAAAGGCCTATCCTGATTTTAATCTGGAAGAAATTACAAAATACGCCGCCATCAAAAATGTTCGTTTAATAGGACATCACGAAACGGCCGGAGCCACAAAACATTACGAAAGCCAATTAGAAGATGCTTTTAAACTGTATCAGAAAATGGGCGTAAATACCGTAAAAACGGGTTATGTAAATAAATATCTGGATAAAAAAGAATGGCACGATAGCCAGTACGGAGCACGTCATTACAGAAAAGTAATGGAAACTGCGGCTAAATATCATATCATGATCGACAATCACGAACCTATAAAAGGAACCGGATTACAGCGTACTTACCCAAATTTTATGACGCAAGAAGGCGGAAGAGGACAGGAATACAACGCCTGGTCTGTAGATGGAGGAAATACACCGGAACATTTAACCACTTTGCCTTTTACCAGAATGCTTTCAGGTCCGTTTGATTATACGCCGGGGAATTTCAATTTTGATTATAAAACACCATCAGGAGCAAGAGTACAAACGACTTTGGCAAACCAGTTGGCCTTGTATGTCATTATTTTCAGTCCGTTGCAAATGGCATCAGATTTACCGGAGAATTACGAAGGAAAACCGGAATTTCAGTTCATAAAAGATGTTCCTTGCACATGGTCTGATACCAAAGTTTTAGATTCTAAAATAGGAGAATATACCACCATTGCCAGAAAAGACTGGGACGAGAAAAACTGGTATTTGGGCGCTATCACAAATAGTTATGCCAGAAATCTTAAAGTTGCATTATCGTTTTTAGATGCCGGAAAAGAATACGAAGCCGAAGTATATGCAGATGGAGCAGGAGCAAATTACAAAACAAATCCGTATCCTGTGACCATTTCAAAACAAAAAGTAAATAGCAAAACAGTATTAGATCTTAAATTGGCAGCTGGAGGAGGAACAGCTATAAAATTTACTCCAATAGAAAAATAAGTTAGTAAGTTTTATTTTGAGTTAAGTTTGAGCAATAAACCCGATAGCTGTAATAGTAGTTATCGGGTTTGTTATTTTTTTAAGTTTCAAGTTTCAAGTTCTAAGTTTCAAGTTTCAAGTTTCAGAAAAAAACCTTTGACCATTTGTATCTAAAACTTAGAATCTTAGTACCTTAGAAACTTAGGTGCTTTAAAAAAAACTAATGCTTATATAGCTTAACATGATTCCCAAAAGTATAAGCAGCACTAATAGTGGGACCGTTATAGCCCCATTTTAAATATCCGTTTAGCCTGTCTCTTTCAGTATCTACTTTAAAATTTAATCCTGTATATCCTGCAGTAAGACTGAAATTTTGATGCACATTATAAGAAAGAGCTAAATTATAACTTATGATACGGCCATCAATATTATCAATTTTTAGGGCAAGATAATTGGCATTAACATATAAGCCAAATCGTTTTGCTAAAACAAATTCTCCCCAGATTCCCACATCCGGTAATGGTGCAGTAAAATTAAAATTATCTCTATACTCTGCAATTGCCTGATTGGCTTCAACGCGTATTCCTAAATCAGCAAATAAAACGTGAGCACCAATTAGCAAACCGGCCTCATATTTTGGTTGAGATAAAAAGGCATAACCATAGGCAATTCGGGCAATTTGAACATCAAAAAAGGCATTAACCCTTGTGTTTATATTATAGGTGTGTTCTCCAAAATTAATTTCTTTTTGTAAAGTTTTCGATGAACTTCTGTCAAGAGCAAAAAATTCAAAACCCAATCTTGATCTTCTTGAAATACGCCAGTCAAATGTTCCCACAAAGGAAGTACTTGATTTTGAAAATCCTAAATCATCTTCCAGGTCTATTTCTGTACCACGATTTCCATTGTTGCTGCCCACTTGGATTTGTGTATTATTGACAGGAAAAAAAACTCCGGCAGTTACTTTAAAACGTCTTGCGTGCCAGGGTAATTCGTTAGCATCATAGTCCTGAAAGTCTTCTGAACTATTTCCTTGTAAGGAAGGTAAAGGATTTTCTGCAGGAATTTCTGCAGTGGTTTGTGCCTGAATTGAAAGAAAGGAAAGAGAAACTATCAAAAAATAAAATAATTTTTTCATTGGATTTATTTTTAAATTTATTGATAAAATTTTAACACTTAAAGTTAACAAAAAAAATCATTCATTTTTGTTTTTAGATCTTGTAATTTATAAAATAGATCTGAATATCAGTAAATTATAGGTTTTGTAGACTTTGTTAGTATACATTTAATTTAGAAACCTTTGTTATTAGAATGGCAATGTTTTGGAAAATGTCTTATAAAAAAGTGAGCTGCGTGAGGGATAGGAGCTGGCTACCAAAGTAACGTGGGTGGTACGCCCTAATTCAATATCAATATCAATATCAATATCAATATCAATATCAAAATTCAATATCAATGGCAATGGCAATGGCAAAATTCAATATCAAAATTCAATACCAATATCAATTTCAATTTCAATTTCAATATCAAAAAGAGTATCAATGAAATATTTTTTTTAAAATTTTGTATTCTATCTTATTTTTGATTGTAATTGATTTTTGCCATTGCCATTGCCATTGTAGTTGCCATTGCCATTGTAATTTTCATTGATATTGGTTTTTGCCATTGCCATTGTAATTCATTTAGGTTATATTTGAGAGTAAATCTGAAAACAATTATGGATAAAAAATTAAAACAATACCTTGTAAAGTCTTTCGTAATACTGTTATTGATTCATTTAGGCTATTTTTTATATGGCTATTTTAAGTTTGAAGGAATTGGGAATATCGACATCTATACCGAGTTTTACAGGTTTAAGTTTTATGATGATGTATCTATTTCTCAATTTTTTATAACAGGTTTGTTTTTGCTTTTTTTCCTGATTTTTTTACTAAAAAACCACTCGAAACAAAATTATTCTTTTGTAAAACTGCTTAAAATAGGAGGCTTATTGCTCCTTATTTCTTTTTTTAGTTTTTCATTTTTTATTAGTTATAGTTTTGGACTAAATGCCAAATTAAGAACTGAATTGTCTGAGAAAAAGCTGAATAAGGACAAAGTACTGCTAAATGTCTTACGTCCGTTTTTGTATAATTATACTTCTTATAGTTCACAGAAATTATTTAATCCGGTAAATGTATTATACCCAAAACCGTATCCGGTTATTGAAGTTGCCGACAGTACTTTGATTGGTAGCTATTATAGTGTAGAATATAATTATTACAGTATTGACACGCTAAAAATGTTAACAGCAGATTTAGATAAACTCTCAACAGCAACGAGTACGATTTTAGACAGCATTGGTTTTGGTAAAAAAGAACTTCTGGAGCGTATCATCAAAAAAAATACTATAAAAGACAGCACCGAAATCATCTACAAAGGCAGGAATGTAAATCCTGACTATGACGAGGATATTTGCATATTTATAAAAAATAAAGCTTTGTACAAGCCTGTAAAAGGTATTGCGATAGAGAAACAACAATATGATGCTGCGGTAAAACGATATAAGCTGCTTTATACCATTAAAGAAGATTCGTTACTCTATAATTTTCAAAAGCTGGATACACTTTTAAGAAAATATAAGATCGAAACAAGTATAGTACCAAAAGATCTGGCCAAAGACGTTAGGTTTTATCAAAATCATGATAATGAACCTCTGAATGCGATTAGAAATAATTATGACAGAAAGGCGCTAACAGATAAATTTGATACATTGGAACGTTTGTTTTACCAACCCAATTATCTTCATCCCTCTATTATCGAAATCTTCTTTGTTGTTGTTGTAGGAGCTTGGTTAATAGGGTTCTTAATCTACATTTTATTCAATTATAAAAAGAAAAACAGTCTAAGTTAAAGTGATTTTTTAATTTAGATATTCATATTAATTTTTGAATTGAAATTTAAAATTGATATTGCCATTGTAATTGATATTGCCATTGCCATTGCCATTGATTTTTGCGATTGCCATTGATTTTTGCGATTGCAATTGATATTGCCATTGCAATTGATTTTTGTCATTGCCATTGCTTTTGCCATTGCTAAACCCTGTTATAATCGGCTTTCCAGTGCACGATCGCTTTTTTTATGGCATCTCCGCTAAGGTTATTTTTTAGCGCGTCTTCTATAAGGGGCAGCAGTTCGTCATCCGGAGCAAAACGAAGGCCAAAAATTTGATCATCGGTTAGTTTGTATTCGATTTCTTCAAATCTTTTTCCGGTCAGGGTAAAATAACGGTAGCGAAGTTCGAGACGTACAATTCGGTTTTGAAGAATCAAGGCATAGTGCTGGCGAAGCATAAAAGCAAGGCAAAATAAAAACACAAAAACAACGCTTATAAAAGACCATATTAGCGTATCGTTTGTAGTAAAAGCAAAGTAAATACTTGCAGCCAAAAAGATAGTCAGAATAGGGTAGTAAACAAAATGATGAGGGGTGTAGAACCTGATATGATTGTAGTAAGTCTGAATTTTCATAATTTATTTTGTTTATGGTGTGATATTAAAAAACAAAAGCTACCCTAAAAAATAGAATAGCTTTTTTTCCAAAAATAAACTAACATAACCAATGTTCTCTTTATAATTAAACTTATTTAAAAGTTCTCTTAATAGTATCTATATTTAAAAAAAAGCCTCAATCTGCATCCTCTTTTTTCAATGGCTTTATTTTGTTTGGTAAAATTAGTTGATCTGATAAAAAAAGCTTTTATATTTTAAAGTGTAAATGTTACATTATTTCAACTTTCTAAGCTGAATAGTTATTTTTTCGCTCTATAAATTCATAATAATACAGGTTTAAGTTGTTGATATTGTGATTAATATGTTATTGTAGCGAACTTATAATTTTCCATTGCTGTAATTTAGACTGATAGGTTTGACTTGCATTAGCAGGGCTTGTAGAAGGTAAAATAATAAATTCATAATTTTTCTTTAATTGAACATATTTCTTAAAGAAAGCAGCTGCCTTTTGCCCGTTGAATAGTATGGTTTTAATGTTTGGATGTCGCTCTAAAAAAGTTTCAAAATCATTTGCTATTTCATTTTTTATAGCACTATCCAAACTTCCAATCCTGTCGCAAAACTGCAGCACATCCCATAATGCAACTTTGTTTTTTTGCAAAAGCGCTTTTCTCTTTTCATAATCATTCGAAAAATCTTCCTTAAAAATCTCAAACATGAATTTCCAGAAATTATTTTGGTTATGACCGTAATATTGATTTAGTTCTAATGATTTTGTTCCGGGCATTGTGCCTAAAATCAAAACATTAGCATCATTATTAGCGATAGGCGAAAAAGAAAAACTCTTCATATATGTTGTACTATTTATAGCAGAAAGGTAAATAATATTACTGTTAAAAACATCATTCATAAGTAATTATAAAACAATTTCGAAAAATTATATAACACTTTTCGTTCACTTGTGAGCGAACTTTGATTTGTTGATTTTTAGAAATCCGGAACCACAAATTGGCTTTTCTTTTTTTATAAATCGATATAAAATGATGTTGAATTTTAAATCCCTTGCAAAATGAAAATAGTTACTATAAACACAGAAAGAATTCAAAATATTTTTGAAGAATTACAAACAAACTTCGGCGGTAAAGTAACTTTTGATTTAGACGAATATAGACTTGAAACGAACAATAGTTTTGCAAAAGGTGCTATAATTGGTGCCTCTTTTAATGATAATATTTCGTATGTTGAGTTCGATATGATTTTCGCTGAAGATGTTCGAATGGATGTTGTAAACCCAATAGAATCGCCAGTTTATTTTGCATATTGTTCTAAAGGAAGTTTATCTCATAGTTTTGGCAGTACCGGCGAAGAGCGAAAATTTAAAACATTTCAGACCGCGATAGTTACATCAAAGAAAAATCAGGACAATGTATTGTTTTTCGAAAAAGATAAAAAAACTAAATTTACCCTTATAATAGTAGGAACCCAGCTTTTGCATCAGGATCCTACAAATTCTCTGAATCAAAAAGTAAAAGAAACTTTCTTTGAAAATAATAATGTTCAGGATTTCTTTTACGTAGGTTCTTACAACCTGAAAATTGCCGAAAAAATCGAACAATTAAATGCCATTACACAAACCGGAATAGTGAGAAATCTTTTGAAAGAAGGAATTCTTCGAATTATTCTCGCAATGGAAATTCAGCAGCATACAGATGATTTAAGCATCAATGCTAAAGATACAAATTGTCTTACTTTACGCGAAATGGAAGAAATAAAAGAACTTTCTGAAGCCATTAGAGCCAATCCAGAAGAAGCTTTTACCATTAAATCCCTAAGCAAAAAGTCAGGTTTGTCGCCAAATAAATTGCAGGAAGGTTTTAAACTCATACACAACAGAACCGTAAACGATTATATAACGCACATGCGCGTTTTAAAAGCCGAAATCTTAATCAGAACTTCTGATCTTAATATATCCGAAATCGTTTATTGCATTGGTTTTACCAGCAGAAGCTATTTCTCAAAAATATTCAAACAAAAATTCAATTGCAGTCCAAAAGAATATAAATTCAACTTGAATCCATTGGCTATTACAGCTTGATTGAAAAGTTGCTGAGGTTCTAAGACACTAAGATTTTAAGTTTTTTATTTGCGAAAAATTATACTATATACTAAGACGTACATCAAGTGCGTCTTTTTTTATGTCATACTATTTTTCAGGAGCTGTTTCCTGCTATCCACTTGTATCTTTTCCTGGCTAAAGGAGCCAGAAAAAGGATACCGCTTCTATCAGGGCTATGGCACTCGTTTTTATTAGATATTTTGTTTAGGAGTAGATAATAAATCATTACATGTCTTCAATTTGCAATTACAGCTTTCTATCTACAAAAAAAAAGACGCACCATTGTGCGTCTCGAAGAAAAAACTTAGAATCTTAGTTTCTTAGAACCTTAGTATCTTAAAAATTAACGTCCAAACCTATAATACTCTAAATCCTGATTTTTTTTATTATTAATAGAATCCAGAATAGAGTTCATGCCGATAACGCTAAAAGTGATTCCGTTGCCTCCAAAGCCTAAAACGTAATGTTCGTTTTTGTTGGGATCCGGTTTTCCAAAGTAAGGCAAGCCATCTTTGGTTTCGCCAAAAGTTCCTGCCCAGGAATAGTCAATTTTAAAATTGATCTTGGGGAATTTTTTCTTAAAATGTCTTAAAAGATATTGTTCTTTTTTATCTAATAATTTGTCACGTTTTTTGGCATCCTTAAAATCTTCATCGCCGCCACCCATAATAATCCTGTTGTCTGAGGTTACCCTGAAATACAAATATGGTGAAGAAGTATCCCAGAAAATAGCATTCTTAAATGCTGCAGGTAACATTTCTATGTTTTCTGATGCAATTACATACGTACTTTTTAAGTCAACTACCTTCTCAGTTAGCGTTTCGGTACTTTCATAACCGCTGCAATGAATAATATGTTCTGCGGTGATTGTAAATTTATTTTCGGTATGGGCAATAGATTTTGCTTTTTGATGCTGTATTGAGGTAATATTGGTACGATCATAAATTTGCATTCCCTTTTTTTTGCAGTAATGCAGTAAATCATTCGCCAGTCTGTAAGGATCCATAACGGCTGCAGTTTTAGATTCTATCGCTGCAATGGCATTTAAGCCCATTTTTTCAAGATCCCATCTTTCGAGCCAGTTTACATCAAATCCATGTTCTTTTCTGCACTTAAATTCATTTCTCAAAAAGGGGATATCTTTTTTTAAGGAACAGTAATAAATACTTTTTTTAAACTCAAACTGGCATTCACTTTTTATGGTATCTATGATAGTCCTCAAATCAAAAATTGCTTTTTTTCCATTTGTGTAACTGTCAACGGCACATTCTACACCCCTGATTTTGATGAGTTCATGCAACGGAACATCGATTTCATATTGCAGCAAAGCAGTACTTGCGGCAGTGCTTCCGTTAGCAACGTCGCGGCGATCAACTAGTACAACTTTTTTTCCTGCTGAGATTAATTGATAAGCAATTAAAGCTCCTGTAATTCCTCCGCCAATAATTAAAATTTCTGTATTAAGATCTGAATCTATAGACGGGTAGCTGTATCTCATGGCACTTTTTAATGGCCAGAAAGTTTCAGAGGAACGTAGTTTCATTTTTTTGTTATATTTCGGGTACGTAATTTAGTTCTGTTTTTGTCTTTGCGTTCGTGTTGTTCAGAGGCTTCGGCAATAGAATGTGAACTTCTGATGCTTTCCTCATTTTTGGCGAGTTCACTAAGTTTGTGGTAATATTTCTGAACAATCATCATCTCTTCTTCGGTCATGCTTTCAATATCAACCAAACTATTGCTGGAGTATTCATTTGAAGCAACCAACTCGTTTAGCTTTAACTGAATTGCAAGCGAATCTTTATTTTGTGCTTTCTGAATTAAAAAAACCATCAAAAAAGTTATAATTGTCGTTCCGGTATTGATTACCAGCTGCCAGGTTTCTGAGTAGCCAAAAATGGGACCTGAAACTGCCCATGCCACCACGATCAAAAAAGCACCTATAAACGCTGTAGTACTTCCGGCAGCTTTAGAAACATTTGTGGCAAATTTTTCGAAAGCGCCACTTCCTTTAGATTTTTTCGTTTTCATTTTCATTTTACCTTTTACGTTTACTCACTTTTTCTTTACGAATAAGTTTGTTGTGTTTTTCGTCATAAACAGCAGCATTGATTTTTTGACCCGTTTTGCTAAATATTTTAATTTTAGGATCCTGATGCGTTCCTGTAATTACAATAGGAAATCCTATGATTCCAAAAGGAGGTAAGCCTAATCGCATTCTTAAATCCAAAAGTCCGTCGAAACTTGTCGTTCCCTTTATTGTGGGCCTGAAACTGGCGACACTAAAAGTAAAATCTTCAATATGAATTAAATTATTATCGATTGTAGAATTGATTTCGATTCCTTTTAAATTAGGATCGTCCAAACCTTTTTGTCCGGTTTGTGAACTAATACCATCAAATAATTTTAATCCTTTGACTTGTACGTCACGCAAATTCAATTTTCCGCCTCCTTCAAGAGAAGGATAAATAGGGCTCATGTTTCCGTCTAAATCACCTTTTATTTTATAATCTACAGAAATAATTCCCTGTGCTTTTTCTGCAGCAGACACCATTTCACGAAACATCGGAATTTCTTTGTACGCTCTTTGAACGCTAAAATCTTTGGCAGTAAAATGAGCATCAAAATGGGCAGATGTTGGCGACTCGTCTTTATAAGTAGCATTGATTCCTACCAAACAATCTATAATATTAAAATTGGCGTTTTCTAAATAAAAACCCGCTTTTGTCATTCCAACTTTACCATTAAGTTTATTTAAAACCAGTCCGTTATATTCTACTTTATCCGCATCTGCAGTCAGGGCAACATTTAAGTTTTTAGGTACAATAACCACTCCGCTCATTTTAGGATGATCTTCCTTTGCATATTCTACTTCAAGATTACGATCTGTATTTTCCCCTTTTTTAAGCGCCATAAATTCATCAACATTAATCAGTTTTGATTTCATTTTAAAATCTCCGCTCAATGTTCCGTGGGATTCAAGAAAATAATTAATCGTGTTGAGTAAATATCCGTTTATGGCAAAATCTGATTTTCCGTAAGTGGCATCGAATTTTTCGAACCACATTTTCTCATTCTGAAAACGGAAATTTCCTTGTTTGATAAAAAATGCTTTTGGGAAAAGTTCTGATGTAGCTTTGATGTTTTTCAAAATAATAGTTCCCTTATTGTCCAGCTTATCATATTGTCCTTTTGTGGCATAACTTTGTTTTCCTTTAAGCGAAAGATCCGCTTTTGCATAACCCGTTACATCAAGTCCTTTTTGCGAGAAAACCTGATAAATTCGTCCCACGTTTAGCTCTCCTTTTATTTTGGCATTATAAGCCAAATCGCTAAAATCTGATAAAGTAGCATTTACATACATCGGACTTCCCTCAAAAACAAATGATGCCGGAGCAACAGCCACAATCAAATCCTGAAAAGTTCCGGCTTTGTTGAGTACATTGGCTACAAAAGTGATGTCTTTGATAGGATTAGGATACGAGTCGGTTTTTAGCCAGCCGTTGCGTAATGAAATGCCGCCAATGGTTTTCGGGAATAATTTTTTTGAAGTACTAAAAACACCTTTAGCCTGAATATTTGTTTTTAAAGTTCCCTTTAGATCAATACTGCTTAAACCTATTGCAGCATCAACTGTAGCCAGATCTAATGCCCCTTTTACGCTTGCATCTACGGTCATTTCGTTAAATCCTTTGCTGCGTAAATACGCGGTAAAATAATCTTTGTCGCCTACTTTAAATTTAAAAGTTTTTAGATTGATTAAAAGTTTTTCGATGTCAAGAGAAGGCAAAATTGCATTTAGATTCATCTGAAAATCAGTTAATGGGGCAGGAGCATTCTGATAATTGATTGCGCCTTTATCGATTTTTAAATTAAAAGCTAAATCCGGTTTTTGCTTTTTGGCAACATTATAATCGCCTTTAAAAGTAAAAAGCAAATCACTATTACCTGAGATTTCGGTTTCATTCATCCAGGTTAAATATTCCGGAGGCATTACAGAAAATAAATCCTTTAGCGTAGTGTTTTCAGAAGCTGCTTTGATATTAATTTTATATCCTTCTCTTAAAATAGTAAACAAACCAGTAAATTTTAGTGGTAATTTATTGATTCGTAATTCATTTTTTTGAAGTATAAACGAAAGTGCATGTGTATTAATTCGGGTAATTAAATCAGCACGAACTTCTTTTTTTCTAAGATAAGCGGTACGGTCGTAATAAAAATCGACATTATCGATTCTGGCATCGGTATTTAAGTCAAAAATATCTTCACTTAAGTTTCCTTTTCCAACATAATTAAAGCCTTTTGCATCGACCAGTATTTTGGCAGAACGATCGTTGTATTTTACATGACAATCTTCAAGATCAATTCGTTCTAAACGAATCGCAGTTCCTTCTTCGGGAGCATTAGGATCTTCCGGTTTTTTATCGCGATCTTCGGGAGCTACATAAATATTATAATTGGCCTGTCCTTTTTGGTTGACCATTATATTAATTAAGGCTTTAGAAACATATAGTTTATTAATTTTTACTTCGTTATCAAAAATCAATCTTTTCAGGTTGATACCAAAAGCTACCTGTTCTGCTTTTAACAAAGTATCATTGCTAAAAGGCGCCGATCCTGTCATTGACAAATCATCAAGAGAAACAGTCAGGGAAGGAAAGTGTGTAAAAAACGAAAGTCTGGATTTCGAAAAATCCAGTTTAGTGTCTAATCGTTCGTTGGCGATTTTTTTTACTTCTGTAGCAACGGTTC
>Ga0247803_1001408_pt1 | contig 12642 bp, 14 predicted proteins | sample UWRJL014104B1_FD_180928 | JGI IMG/M metagenome (GOLD analysis project Ga0247803, IMG submission 180928) | Plant litter microbial communities from Arlington Agricultural Research Station in Wisconsin, United States - UWRJ-L014-104B-1 | ecosystem: Environmental > Terrestrial > Plant litter >...
GTGATTCGCCCTAGGGGGTGTATAGAGATATATAAGCTATCTTAGTCTTATATAAGACGACTTATATACTTTCTACTAATAAAGTACTAGCTCACTCTAATATATTACTTTGGAGCAAGTACTAGGGAATAGATCGGGAGCAGCGCGATTATATGATCGCGCTAATAGTACAGTTAAATAAGCTGCCAGTCGGCACTTCTTTCTTATATAGCAATAACATTCTTTTTATTCACGAATCAAGCTATCAGCACTGCGATCCTTCGAAATTATCTGTACCTGATCAACTCAGGTTCCAGCAACTTCTCCTCCCTCTCCACGAAACGTTCCAAGTTCCACCGCAAAGGCCAGTCTTCGCACTCCATGGTCGCAGCGTCGCCGTCACATCAGCCGCACCATATTTCCCGTCATCTATGGCCTTCTGAGCTGCTGAGTCCACGTCCGTCTGCTCTATAACCATCTCATGCATTGGTCCAACAAGCCACAGGCCCCTTCAGTACGTGATAGAACGAAACACTAGCTAGCGTAGCGATTGTCCGCTCAGCCTTGCTCAGAAGAGAGTATCCGGGGGTTCTTCCTCTCGCAGCTGAAAAGCTGGGGTATCAACTCTGTACTCAAACACTGTATATGAACGCGGTAACTGTCCTCTCAAGCTAGCAGTAAATCGTCCACCTGAGTTGGCGGTGCCGGAGAGGTAGTTGAATGGGGTGGGGTTTGTACGCTGGAACGTTGGCGTACCTCAACCACACTTGATGGATAGGCAGCAGAAACGTGATCGCTACCAGAGATTTGAAGGCCACACAAAAGCGGCCAGGCTGGTCACAATCTTGTTCTTCTCTCCCCATCGACATCAAAATCCGCTCGTTCAAGTCCGCCGTCTCCGAAAAGATTCCAAACGCCGTCGCCGTCCGCCTTCGCCGTCCTTTATCGCCGCACTGTCGATCGACCCTCAGCCTCACAACCTTCGCCTTTGTACGAGCTAGGATGCATCTCATTCCTTGCGAGCGTTCCATCCGGCTCCGCCAACGCCCAATTCGCCCAGCAGCAGCTTAGTCGGCTGGCAAGTATTCACAAGAAGCTTAAGAATAAGGAAGCGCTCAACAGTATGGAGGAGGCTTTCCTCAGGAACTGCTACGGACCGCAATTTGAGGAGTACAAGAGAGAGTTGATGCGCGCCTTCAGTTTCGCCCGGCTCAACGCCTAAGGAGGAGAGCAAGCAATACGTCGGGCCGCCGCATCGGGAGAGTTGTCGTGAGATGAAGGATAATCGACATAGGTGGACGGCTGGAGCATCGAATTAACGTCGTGGGAAAGTGCCAGTCCATCGTACATGCAGAGAAATGAATCAAACTTATTGCAAATCTGTGAGCACCCAATGACTTCGGTGGTGAAATATCAGGGTGGAGTATTTTACCTCTACTCAAGAGGAAGCCCTATATAGCCTAGGCCCTGGAGGGCAGAAGAGAGTATAAATGATGGAGCTAGTGTCAGCAACCGCCCTCTGGTAGGCCAATCGGAGGCTACCCTCGATATGGCGGGTCACCTGGCACGAAGTAGCGATTCGTCTCACCTTTAATGACACCCCGCCTGTCACCAAGAATTCGATCTCTACGTTGCCCATTTGTACCAATCTGTGACAGTTTCTGACAGCTAGGGTAGAAAATGATATCCAAAATCAACACAAGAGAGTATAAGCGAGGTACATATGGACATAAGAGAGCTTCTGGATGAATTCTTGTTCTCTAACTTATCCGGTACAACAGGAGCCACACAGAGAAGAGCTACGATACACTTAACAAGTAGTTGAAAATCCCGTGTTATTCCAGACCATAGCACCATGAGTTCCCTGTTCGACACCAACTCGGCGAGATTCTGCTTGCTCAACTGCCTTCTCTTCGATCGTGGCAATGGCCTTGGTGAGGCGGATAACGCCTGCATTGTGAAGTGCCAGCAAAGCATCCTTGACCCAGACTCTGCATGTGAATGCCTCGTGCGTATTGGGCGACGGCTGACCGCTCGCTGGAACTTGTCCCAACGTAGTTTTAAGCGTATTCCAGGTCTGGCTGTTGACAGTCCCGACTTTGAAACAGAGACAAAGACTCAAGGAGGTGGGAACGCCGGTAGTTGTCTTTGTTTCCAGAAACCAGCCACCGCTTCGGTTGACGGCATGCCATACGTCGCCTTGAGGCTTGTTCGTGGGAACGTATATTCCCCAATGGAAACCTGTCAGGGTGCCGCGAACATTGAGCATAACGTATACGGAGTAATCCTCCAGCTCGGCGGTAACGTGGGACATGGTAGGCATCTTGGGAGCAGATCGTCTACAGTCGGTAATCCAAACAAAGTGCAGATGGGTAGAAAGCGAATATGGTTGGGAAAGACAAGAAATGTAATAGGCTTTTGAGTCTTGAGTGGGAACAAAGTGCTGTGTGTACAAGATCGAAGCATTGCTGGCAGCGTATCTGCCTTTATATCGATGTTAGCACCCTCACGCCGAAGCGCTGTCCTTCGAAAGGCTTATGATGTGCGCTAAGGAGCATGATCAGACTGTTGCAATAGGTTTCAGCTATCGCTGAGCTTGGTTGTTCTGTTTTGTTATGGAGATTGCCCTCAGCTCGAATGCTTGACGGCCATGCAATACGCGCTCTGAACCCTGCCTCAGTGCTGCTAGGCCACCTCATAGCGCCTAATGATACATTTGAACTTAGCTTGTTCCGAAAACAAAGAGTAGCGTTTGCTGTGCCGCAAACCTTGTCTCTGACCCATAGGCTGTCGCTGTGCCATCAGAAAGCTCTCGATTGAAACGATCAAGCAGGAAACACAGTACGCGCTCCGAGTCCCACTTTTACTATGCAAGCGCTTAGGAGAGCTTGGATTGTAATAACCGGTTGGTCTTCTGGTGTCCAAGAGCATTTGAAAGGCGCCGTCGACTGCGCCGCATACCTTCTTTGAGGTACATGCAAATGGTGTGACTCACCACCCGCCGCCGCGGTCCCAAGGCATGCACATCAGCCGTAAATTCAAGCTAGGAGATAAAGGACGAAAATAAACGTAGTAAACCGAGGCTGAAGTACCGAATGAATACAAGTGATTAGAGCCGTTTTCTGATTCGTGAAAGATGGCTAGAGCTCGTCTAGTCCAGCTTGGGTATAGCACGCGGGCCCCAGCACAGACCTCATGGTGCTCCCAGGCCAGATCTCAAGCTACCACCTACAAGTAGGTCGACACGTTCGCTCTTTCACATCATCCATTCATCTGCAAGGAACCGAAGTTATCAATCTACAATGGGATCCCCTCATAATATTTCAGGGTCTGCTTCTCAGCTCTTCAGTCAGAACAAGGATTGCGATGAGTACAGGGCGCTCTCCAAAATTGCAGAGTCGCTTGCACACCCTCGACGAACACTCCTCAACGCCTTTGTGCAGCACGCCGTCGATCGAGAAGTTGCATCCCGATTTTTCCTTCGTGAGGTCTCTGGACAGGACATGATCGCGGTATCAGAATTCTTAGCTGACTGGACACGCCTTCTTATCAAAGGTATATTGCTGAACACTGGGTAGAACATACGCTAATATTCGTCTCTAGTGCGCCCCGTTGTTTGCACGCAATTGGAAGAGTCACTAAGGCGAGCCATATGGCAAAGAGATGGAGAACAATGCTGTGTCTCTAAGATCGACAACGAAAAGCGCCATGACGGACGGCTCATGCTGGCCTACGTCTTATCGCCTTCATTCTTCTGTGATCATGACATGGTCACTAACGTGAGATCATGTGTCTCCCCCTCCTTACTCCACTAACTCCCGTGCAGAAAAGGCTTTTCAAGATGCTTGCGGCATTTATAGGGGAGTCACAACTGCAAAACATGCGAAATCTTATGGCGCAAGACTCTGGTTCTCGAAGTCGAGATCAGTCCGAACAGTTAGTACTATTATCGCCGCGAATCTTCGACCATTTCAGCAACGGAAGACTCTCTCTCAAACACTTTAACTCTACCGCTACGAGTGATTCTGTAAGGTCTCATTCACTACCTGTGCTGCCTTTCTAATTATTCAGGCCGAGTATCTCGTGGAAACGAGGAACTTCATTCCATCCATTCACGTCGAAACGTTCCACTTCATCACGTTGGAGAACAGAGCTGCCGGACTTGTTTCGCTTCCAAATGCGTTGCTTCTGGACGTCCATCGCCGGTGTGCAGAGGCTTTAGCATGGTTAGAAGTTAGCGAATACATGAAGCAGAACCCCGATACGCTACATATACCGGAAGATGGAACGTTATCGAGCCCTGCCTTGAGACAAATAACGAAGAAGAGCACCTGGAGCTTATGGTATTCCCAAGTTATACCCAGAGCCTGCCAATATGTATGGACTCAGATACCGACCTTCTTCCGAGCGTTTGCCTACAAGCGGTTAGCCCAGATCTCTCGTAGGCTTTACGGTAGCACTGGCTCGGACCGTACTTTTCGACTTCCTTTCAATCTGTACTTGCGCAAAGCAAGTAGTGATTGGGCACCGAGACATCAAGCGGAAGTCCGATCACTTCGTCTGGTTGAGAAGTATACCCAAATCCCTGCACCAAGAGCAATCGATGCTGTTTGTTACTCGGACTCTTCGTTTCTACTCATGACTGGCGTCCCGGGAGATACGATTGGTCAATTGCTCTGCGTCATGACCGACGAGCAATTGCAGTCGGTCGCACAGGATCTCAAGAAGTACGTAGCCGAGTTGCGGCAGATTGCCAACAGAACAGGCTCAGGTTATCAGATCTGTAATGCACTTGGAGGGGGCATCTTGGACTGGCGAATTGGCGATTCGCAACGCAGAGAGCTTAAATTCCAGCACGAAATGCAATTCAGCGAGTACTTGATCGATGACCTTCCACTAGACCAGAATGCGCGGGGGCTAGTGTCGAAGGTACATGGTGTGAAGCACGACATCGTTTTCACACATGCAGATCTGAACATGAGGAACATCCTGGTCGATGGGAATGGAAGGATATCGGGCATCGTAGACTGGGAGTGCGCGGGCTGGTACCCGGAGTATTGGGAATACACCAAGGCGCATTTCTCAGCGCGATCTTCTATCCGGTGGACCGCAGATGTGATAGACCAGGCCTTTAGTGGTTACCGTGATGAGTTGAAGTTGGAGAATCTGCTCTCCAGTTTGGCACCTCCGTGGTAGGCCTACAACCAGGGGTATATACATATTCTTAGCAGTATAGCTAGCTCAGCAATGTCTTGTATTTCGAGGAGGTCACGATCGAGAGCTTAAAGCATATTTTGCGAATAGCCTCCGACATGTGCGAATCGCGTTATCTAGCTATGAGTACATACTCGTGCCAAATTGTAATGCTACGGGGCACCACAACACATTCATACGAACCAGTCCGATTGCTCTCCGTATACCATTGCTCGCCATATGCATGTCCAACACCGCAACCCAGATCTTGGAAAAAGTTTGAGTCCGCTGAGACACCGCCAAACTTAGTGAAGAGGTCAACTTCACATTCCAGGAGTATAGACAAGCTGACATTTGTTTCACTTACCTCGCAGATGTGCCGGCAAGCGCGAGCCCTCGCGGGACTGAGTGAAGAGTTTCCCGCAGCGAACTGAAGCATCTTAAGACCCTTGTGCTTCCGGGAGCGGATCAGCTGGAAGTAGACTAGCTCAGCTGGGACGAGATCATTGCTACGATGCTCACCTTCCAGCATGTGGAGCTGTTGGACGAGTGCTAGCTTGGTGAGGATATGGTCACTCGTAGGATACGCTCCGGAGAGAGGAGCAGGATCGGAGAAGGTTTCCTTGGAGGTGTCGGTGGTATCGAAGATGTGGGTGACGATGTCGACGAAATCGGCGCGAGTAAGGATCGAACGGCTGTAACCCTTGAGTCGCCTAACGACATACCGACAGCGAATGTGGGCATAAAGTAGATTCGGTCATCTTCTGAGTGTTTACTCGAAGATCACGATCGTTTGTTGTAACATGTGGGGGTTCGTATTGGGTTGGATGGTTTCCTCCAAGGCTGCGTACCGTGGATGCGAGACGGAGTTCCTCGCTGCACACACAACCATTAATCCATTTTACTCCGATCAGCTTTGTGAACCCAACTTCGAATCACAAATCATAGCCGTCGATCTAGCCGTGCCGCGGAAGAAAATGAAGTTCCTCGACCTGAACAACGATATTCTCCTCACCCTCTTCGACCACTTCACACCTCTTCCAGGCCAAACCGAGCACAAGACATATCCGCCCAAGTCTTTCCCAATGACTAGCCGCCGCATGTGCATACTCAGCAGACCACTCCTACTCAACTCCATCACTCTCGGTCGCAAGCAACAACTGTGGACTGGAAACGAGTGGCGCGAAGCGCGCGCAGACATGGAAGGTTTGTTGACAAGAAGAGTCGTGGAAGGTGTCAAAAAGCTAAGGGTTGAGCTGGGATAATGGCCAAACGGCACCGATGCGCTCGAGAATGAGCTATGTTATCTGCTCAATAATCTGCGCCAACAGCAGAATCTCACCCTTTCGCTGGATGATGAGTCCCCGAGCGGCGTGAGGTCTCGCTTCCGTTACGTCCTCGCGAGTTTTCCGGTTTCGACACACTCGTTCAAGATGATCAAGACGCTGAGCATTTACGCTCACTCTGCTTCCCTCATACGCTACTTGTTCAATAATCGGACTGGTGAAGTCGCGATTGCGAGGTGCAGCTGGAGCGTACCGGGAAACTTGGCCTTCTGCTGGCTCGCTTATATTGCCGTTTTGTGATGACGTGGTCAACCGACATCTTGCCTACCAAGCGCGCAACGGAGTGCATGCATGATACGATACGTTACTCATCGCGAGCACTTTTTCCACCGATGGAACTTTCTTTCGTTTGAATTCAACATTCGCAGGATGTATAGAATTCGCTGCGGCACGCTTTGTGCAGCTAGCCGAACGACGCGCCGGAGCCCGTCCAGATCGATCCCCACCCCCTTCCCCCAACATCAGTCTCACCTTCTCATCACCAACATGATGTCTCAAAATGTATACGCCCTCCATCAATCCTAGCCCAAGACAGTTTGTTCAGCCCGCGTACCTGGCCGCGGACCCTGAAACCGCGATTCCTCGTAGAAGCCGCTCGTTCGCTTCGCAGGCAACGGCCGCCTCCCGGGCTTGTGGAACTCTAGTTGCAAGACTCATGTCTCTTCGCTGTCTAAGACTTCTTCGCCCAATATACGTCGGTGCAGGTGGAGTCTTACCCTCCCTGGACCGTGTCCTCAGCCGACTGCAGAATTCGACCATTTCTTCCCTTTTCGCCGTCACACTGATGCAGAATCGGCATAGTAACAAACCTTGGCATCTGGCCAATGGGAATATTCCCACAAGTCGCAAATGTTTGTTGAAGGTAAGAGCGACACCTAGATATAATAGAAATCCGCAAGGTATGGACCTCACGATCCTATGACGCTCACATCTTGGAGGCTTGAGCCTCGCGAGCACCAACACGCGACCATTTCAAATTCTAAAAGCTCAACCTATGAATACTAAGCCTGTCCAGCAGACTGGCAGCCTTTCACAGCGTTCGGAAGAGGCGAACGCTCACATTCCTACCATCTCCCTTGCTCGGTAATCGTACGGCTGTTGTTTTCTTTCCATATCTCCTCCTCATTCCACACTGCTTGTTTTTAGTGCTGTGAGATACCACCAAGACAGACGACCATGTATGTTTACCTCGGAATTCCTCATGCTGTGGTGAACGTTCTTGCTGCGATTGCGCTGCGCCATTCGTTTCTTTCCACTTTCCTCTTTTTTATCGACAACGGACAACGGTGACGGCGCATTGAGTAGAAGAGGGGGAATCTGGGCCTAAGATTGTTGGCATACGCGATACTGACACGACACGCGCTGCGACTACGGCGACGCGATCACGGTTGTAGGCAACTTGCGCGCATCCCCATCGCAAACGGCACTGAATCTCGATCAGCGAATAGCTGTAGTCAGAAGTCATGGCACTGAGCCCCATTGCATTGGCGGCCACTTTCACAGGCATTGGGGTGGTCATCCTGGGTCTCATCATCGGCCTAGTGACCTTGATTCTACGAGATCGCCAGAAACACAAACGGATGCTTGCGGATCTAGAAGAAAGGGAAGTGGAGATCGCGCAATCGCAACAAAATGAAGGACGAGCGACCGTATCGAAACCTCGCGCCGCCCTTCGGCGCAACATGATACTTCCATTCAACACCAAGTCAGGATGGGGCACGCTATCTTCGGTCGAAACACTCAATCTTACAGAAATTGGATCCCGTCCACCACATTACGTGCCCCCGAAACCGGTTGGCGTTGTAAGCAAATCGAAGCGTCTATCGTGGCCGTTCACGGGGCGTCGCACCTCTGGAAAAGCGATTCACATGCGGAAGATCCGTGTACCCGTCCTTTCAACGGTGATCGAAAGTCCAAAGCCGTCTCCAATGGTTCCGGTACTCAGTGGCTCACTTGGAGGAGAGTCCTCCCCCCCGCGAAAAAGCTTGAGTCGTCCGTCGTCGGATCAATCGCTACTCCAACGACATCCAGCCTTCCGCGATATGGGTCCAATCGCAGAGTTTGGCATACCGCATAAGCGCGAACAATCAGGATCTCTCCGTCGAAGTTTGGCCGCCAAGGCTATCTCTAAGACAGAGCACCACGTGGGACCGAATCGATCCACGTCGGTGACAGAAGCCCCCGGAAGCAACAGACCAGGGGTCATGTCTCGGGGACGTCCTAGATCCCACGCGAGGTCAACGAGTCAGTCATCGGGTAGTGCTCCGGGCAGCGAACTGCCGCCTCTCCCTTTGGAGGTTGCACGTGTCAAAGATTTGGCTCGGAAACGCAGCCTCTTGAGTCGCAGTCCTTCACGCATGTCTATCTCAAGTTACGAGTCGGCCGGCAGCTCGATTTTAGCAGCTCAGTCCAGCCCCGTCATGCGTTCCCCTAATTCTCGCGTTCAAAAAGTCACAAAGCGACAATGGAGGAATTCGACGGTGATAGGGCCGAGACCAATGCGAGACACAGTTAGGCTTCATGAGAGGAACCAGCACTCATTAGACTCTATAAAAAGCAGCGCCGCTCGTTACAGCATGGCTATCTCGGCCGCACAGGGTGGGAACAGAAACTCTGTTCTCACCAACTCGTCCAGCCTGCAATCCATCGGAAAGGTGGGAACTGCGGAATCAGTTACTTTGAACAAGATCTTGTCGCCACCTTGTAGCCCGCTTACTCTACGGAGTATGGCGACGCCGAAGCGCAAGTCTGAGTCTTACGTTACTCCTTACGGGTCTCCAGGAGAGCGTCGGAAGCGCTCATCAATGCTGCATAACGCACCCGGCAATTTGACAAGGGAACTTTCACAAGCCTCTACCCAGGCCTCCTCCACGAGGAGTAGCAATGGGAACCCCTTCCAATGGGATCCATCTCCCATGTCAGTGGGTAAAGCATCCAACTTGAAAGGAAGTCCAAGTGCCCGTAACAAGGGCCACAAAAGACAGAATTGCGTGCGCATCTCGTTAACTCCTACCGTACATTGGCCACGGAGCAGATCTTCCAGCCCTGCGGCGATGAAAGAGATCGTAGAAGAGTCAGCAAACACCGCTTTCGCGCAAAACATCTGCCTTGGCTTTTCCGACAAGCTATCATTGCCGCGACCCCCGAGCACTTCCACCTTTGCGCCCGACCTGAAAATTACGACAACCTCTATCCAGGCCTCGCTCACACCCAATTCGCCGACTCTGTCCATGGCGGACTACGATCACGGTCCTGTCGGATCGCCTGTTGTGACGCAAAACTACTATGTGCCATCTGGGAGCCCGCAACAACATCAGAAAAATCTGAGACGAATGAGTACTACGTCGATGTTTTCTATCCCTAAATTTCCGAGTCCTGGCCACAACTTCCCATCGAATCGGGAAATGACTTCCCCGCCACCCACATTTGCGATTCACCTGCCGTCGGACGAGCAGGAAGACGATTACTGGAAGTTAGATGGCCCCACTGGCGCTTCTTCGTCATTTGAAATGCTTCTTGAAATTCATTCGTCTCCCGACAGACCATCACCGCCGGACGAGTACGATCCGGAACAGCCGTCCCTCGTCTTCCAAACACCTCCGAAAGATCCGATCAGAAACTTTTCGTCTCCATTTTCGACCATCTTAGAGGAGTCGTCGACACAGTCCAAGCGAACAGTGACGTACGAAAACAATCGTCATGACGATTCTCCACCTTGTTCGCCAAAGACTATCCCGCAAGAATTCCCGGTAGATCAGACAGTCTTTCCTGAGGTGTCTCTGGACACCATCGATCCCGCCATGCTCAGCAAAGAGGCTTTCTACAGCCTCAACAAGCCTTTTGACAAGAAGAACGGGAGTATCATTGAAGCGCCGAACAGTACTCGGAGCAGTGTTCTTGTCCCCACAAGCCCTAGGTCAGCACAATCAACGTTTGCGCCCCTTCTCGAGGCCGCATTTCCATCTAGCCCTCCCACGGCTAGAGAATTCCCTTTGGCGGGATCAACGAGATGTGAGCCCTCGGACACACAGGCTGGCCATCAACAATCCGGCCGCTCATCGCCCTACTCGATGTACTCCTTGCCATCGCCAACATCCCTATCGCCTACCTCACCATGCTCTCCGCGTCCGGCTCACGCACAACTCCCAGCCCCATCCCTAAACTTCGCGGCCATGCCCACGCTCACGCCCTCACTATGCGTACCCAGCGGCTCACCTCCTGGCCACCTGCGCACTTCCATTCAAACATTGCGCCGGATGAACTCTGCTGCCGAGACGGGCAGACGGGAGGAACGCAGGTACCTCCGACTAGGTCGACAGGATAGTCCTAGCGAGGTAAGCTGGCTCGACGAGCTCGAAGGTAGTGGCGACGACGTAGACGCAGGTGCAGAGGAGGAAGAAGATTCCACATGGGACGAGGAGAAGGGACAGAAGCTCATTGGGGACATCCTAAATGACGGGGAAGAAGAAGAAGAGGTCACCGTGCTCGGCCTGCAAGATGCTACGCCCATCGCCACGCCTACCGTCTCGTCACCCGCGCGGATTACCTCTTTCACCGCGCACAAATCGAGCGCCGACGACCTCGACTTGTGGAACGACTCGCCAAACGGCCTTCCCATAAGGTCGAGCTCTAAGCCCGGTACTCCCACCGCAAACAGAGACCGCAGCTCCAGCATCTGGGATGACGGCGAGAAGTTCTGGTGCTCCACGCCGCCACATCCGCCCGCGGCCGTCACATCGCCGAATAAACCGAAACAGCGGTTCATGCCGCTGTCGTCGTCGCCTGTCGCAGCGTCTGCACCAATCAATACGACTACGCCTAAGCTCACCAAGAAGCGCGACTTTGAAGTCGCCAAAGACGGGTCTCCTGCGAAAGAAGATAGCGAGGAGAATGCGAATGGTAAGAACAGGGCGAAGAATTGGGAGAGTCCAACAAGAACTCCACGTAGGAAACGTAGTGCGCTTGGAGTTAGCACACCGAATGTGCAGATTCATATTCATCCGCCTAGTAGTGGAGGTATGGAGACGTCGGGGAATTTGTATGATGCAGAGGGATTTCTTAGGTAGCGAGTTTAAAGTGTTGTTTTCGTTGCATGAATATTGTAGCCGTAATACAGATTTAATGTTTCGTACCGTATAGCTCCATCTCGTTCATGTCTGCTGTCCGTAACGCGAATCTCTTTGGTCTTCGCTTCCGTCAACATCGCAAAGTCCAGGGCCTGGATAGGTTCATAGCGTCTTCTGAATATTCGGCCATAGCGGCAGCCAACGAATGAACCTCCACCCACTAGAGCAGAAGGAGAAGCCACCGGAAGGTTAAAGTAGTAGTCTTTTACATTGTATGGTACATGTTGCACAAGTCTAGTAGTTATAGGAGAAAGACGGGTATTAATCGGCAGAGAAGGTAAAACCGAGCGGTGCGAGGATCTTGTCCTGGGTGACCTTGTTGGCGACTTCGCCGCCGCGCTCGAGGGCAATTGCACCAACGATGGCGTACAACGAGGTCATAAGAACGGCGTCGATTCCAGAGCCCTCCAAATTGTCCGTCTACGAATAGTTAGCCGTATGTACTTAGCTAGACTTGAAGAGGGATAAATGGCATTGCGTACCCTCTTTGGCTTCCATCGCGTCACTTTGTCCAGGCCATACCGCTCAGCAAGTCCTGATAACCGCTTCTTGTCTAGCACGCGGTCTTTTGCGTCGATGCTCAGGCCGGGCAAGCTGGCTAGAGCCGGATGTACGAAGGGGCTGCGGCCGAAGCGGTCGGGGACGGGATTGCCCTGGGCGTCTCTTGGCCAGGTCTCGGCTTGTGGCGAGTTGAGAAGGGCTTGTGAAGTTTGTAGTGAGATTATACGATTGCCTGTATTCCAGGTTAGTTATTCTGTTCATCCCCTTGCCCCCGCCTACTCCTGTCTGGAACGCACCTAGAAAAGCCAACCGGTCATTAAATCCTCTCCGTCCGTGATCGAAGCTTTTGTGCGTCACGGCGAGCCATTTCACTTCGTCGCTCAGCATCTTGTCCCCACCGGGCCCCAGCATCCGCACAAAGACATCGTCCAACTTTCGCGGGTCTTCGTTAACGGTGAAAACGGGGCCTCGGGGCTGCGGCCGTATCCGAAAGGGGG
>Ga0247803_1001410_pt1 | contig 12641 bp, 11 predicted proteins | sample UWRJL014104B1_FD_180928 | JGI IMG/M metagenome (GOLD analysis project Ga0247803, IMG submission 180928) | Plant litter microbial communities from Arlington Agricultural Research Station in Wisconsin, United States - UWRJ-L014-104B-1 | ecosystem: Environmental > Terrestrial > Plant litter >...
CCTGTGGAATGTGCATCAAAAAAGGGAAGCCCTTTACAAGAATTCGATGACCCTTGACAATCTGGGATCGCTCAGACAAATTTGCAGTCATGGATACATCAGTTCATTGCTTTTTAAAAAAGAAATCCAATGGATTTTTGACGATGTAAAATGCGCTTTAAGTGATGGTGATATTCGCAATTTCATCAAAAAAGAAGGTTCGAATATTTACGTGCTGCCCGCAGACAACAAGCCATTGATTGCCAGGATGTTACAGGACCAGGAATATCATACGATCAGACTCTATAAGAATCTTTTGAATCTGAAAAGCCTTACCGCCGATGCCAGCTCTATTTTTTCAGATCATCTTGAAAAGCTCTGCGACATCAGCTTGCGACTCAATAAAGAATTGACCAAAAGTTCTCCCCGGTATTTTGCACGACGAAAAGCAACGGTTGATTAATTATTTCTTTGACTTTTTATCATCTTTCTTATCTCCATTATTCTGGTCCTTTTTATCTTTTCCCGAAAATATTTTTTGTAAAAAAGTCTTCTTCTCCGCATCCTTTTCTTTCACGGAACCAATACTTATTTCATTGTCAATTGAGGGCTGAATGGCATGTATAAATGCATTTTGCAAAATGTTCGTTAACGCCAGCCAAATGTTGGTTTTAGGCTGATCCAGACTTCCCTTGAAAGGTATTTTCGTTGCCAGCTGATCTTTCGGCTGATTTTGGAAAACCTCACCAACTGCTCCTACCATCCCTTCCCAAACCTTCTGAAAGAAATTATCCTTGCGGTCCTCATGCCCAAGCACATCCAGGTCCTGGATAATCGGTTTCACATAACCCGCAAACTGCCTGTCTTTGGCGGCAACCTCCGTATATAATCCAAATCTTCCCTTGTTGACGTCCACTTTGGAGTAGGCCTGGAAAAAATCATTAAGCTTCACCAAATTCGTATTTTTCAGCTCTGCGCTCATGTCAAATGTAGGGGAATCCGCTAATGGATTGGCCTTTGCATCGAAAGTCAGTGTACCTTCATAGATAGACGCAGTTGCATTGATGGTGGCCGGAAGCACCACGGTTGAATCATAACTGTTGCGCAAATTCTGGGCAATTAAATGGACATTATCCATCTGAATGTCAACATGTGGTGTTGAATGCTCGTCGATATACTGCACTTTTCCCCTAACAATTTCACAGCGGTTGACCTGCAAAGGCATAAAATCATCAAGCAGTTCTTTCAAATCCGTTGAATCCTTTGCTACATCTTTTGGCTCCACCTTGTCTTTGGTGAATCGTAGCATGGGTGCTGTAAAAACCAGCTCGCCCACGATAGACCCTTTTAACAACGATTGCCACTCCACCGACAAATCAATCAAGGAAGATGCAAAAAAGGGGGTTTGTTTATTGGTAACCGTATCTTTTTTGTTAAGATAAATGCTGTCGATCTGATAAGCCCCACGTATAATGGCAAGGTTTATGTCCTGAACATGACCATAGTACCCTTTCATTGTCGACAAATTTTTATTAACCAAATGCAGTAAAACATATGGTAAAATAAGCCTGGCGATGATGATTAAAACAATGAAAGTGCCCAGGAACCAAACTGCCTTTTTTCTTTTTCCTGTTGATTTTTTTGTTTGCATAAACTGGATGAAATACGGTTTTAACTGCATGGCATAAAAAAATGCTGCCATGAAGTAACTCAAAGCATTCCCGATGCCTTACAACCGTTGTCGCGTACCTGCGGCAGCCAAAAAATCAAATGTAATTCCTGATGCTACAAACAGGTAGTGTCGCTGGCACAAACCTTCGGCTGGATGGGCGACCCCAACCCAAAATCAACACAAAAACGCATACCCAGGCCCCGGAGGAGCCGGATGTTTGTAGCACCAGGGAAACAAATCATCAGAAAACGCGTGCCGCAGGTACGCAACGAACGTTGTCGCTTACCTACGGCACAAAAAATCAATTTGAAGCTACAAACAGGTAGTGCCGCTGGCACAAATCTTCGGATGGTCGGTGGCCTTTGGGCTCAGGATGAGCGTTTTTCTGCCTGCCTGGCCATTATCGTGTGTATAGTTCGATCTTTTTAAAAAGCTCTATAACGTTGGACACTTTCATTTTTTGAAAGATCCTTAATTTGTGTGTGCTGATTGTTGTTTCTTTTAGATCCAGTGTTTCTGCAATTTCCTTGGTCCATTTGCCGTCGATCAGCAGTTCCGTTATTTCAAGTTCTCTTTTGGTGAGCAATTCCATCGGGTTAGCACCCAGCGCGTTATTTTCGGCGAAATTTGTGATGATGAGCTGCCACAAATCATTGCTGAAGTATCTTTTTTTATCCAGCACGGTGTCGATTGCTGTTACGATATCAGCCTCGCAGCAGTTTTTTGAGAGGAATCCGTTCGCACCGGCTTTAATGTAGGAGATCGCATTCAGCTTTTCATCTCTTCCCGTATATACCAGTATCGGCACTCCGGGCTGTTTCAGTCGCATACTTTTGATCATGCTCGCGTTTCCGCCGCCCGGGACGGTAATGTCCATGATGACCATCGTCATTTTTGTGTGATCCAAAATGTCAAGCGCTGCTGAGAAGAAATCGGCCACGTGGATGTTTACGGGCTGGAACTTCTCCTTCATCAACAAAACCAACGATTTGGTAACAAGCGGGTGATCTTCAATAATCAGGATTTCATTCATATGGTTGAGGTAGTGGTAAATGGTGTGTAATAAATAGAGGATTGGGGTTTTTGTATCACTAATAAAAGGTAATCTGACATTGTGAAAATGTCAGGCAAAGACTTATAATATTTATTGCGTTTCAAATAGAACCTCTACTAATGGGAATGGAAATTAATTTATTTATACTAAAAATTACCTTGTTGCAATGACAATGGCTGATAGACAAAATTAGTTCAGGTCATTGGAAATCTTGTAGCTTAAATATTTAATAAAACTAGAAATTGTTCTAACAAATCCTGCCAATATGGATATACCCGTTTTGGTGAGCCGGGATAGCGATAAATACGTACCACAAACATTCCCCTTTCGTGGTTGCAACATTCAGGCATCAGCCAGATCAGAAACAGGGAAGGTTTGCCGGTGCCGCTTTTTGTAATTGGTGAAAGCGCCTCATTACTCTGAACATGTAAGGGCAGCTCATTCCGGCCCCGGGCCTGAGAAACAAGAAATGTTATTTTACATAGCCGCGACTGCCCTTACAACCTGCCAGACAGAATAAAAATTGGGTTTTAGGGGGTTCTACAAAACTTTCAGGTGTAGAATATGCGTGGTATGGCCTGCAAAATGTTCGTAGCATTTCTATTTTCTAAATGGATGTTTACTACAAAGAATGCCGACACATGGGGATATATTTGTTCTGTGAAGTCCGTCATCATCACACACTATTTATGCTTTGTCCTTTACTGTTCATTTTTAGCCGATTACTATGTAAATAAATATACGCTTCCTCCTTTATTTTTCTTACCAGTTGAGCGAACAGTACGCTGTAAACGTTGTGAGAAAGTTATGTTTTTTATTACGTATAGTAAAAAGGGTTATTTTATTACACATGTCATCGGGACTGCTGAATTCTCTGATACAAGTGAACAAGAAACCAGGTCAAATACGGAATGTCATGATGTAAACAAGTTGTGTAGGAATAGCATCGGGAGGGTAAAAAGTTAATTACTAATATTTGAAAAAATAGCTTTACAAAACGACCCTGCGGGGAATTTTAAGGGGTTTTGCGAAGTATTTTTACACCTGAAAAGATTCAATTTTTTATTTTTAAAATTCTGTTACCAAGCCTATTTATCCACGTCTACCTATCATAAAACGCCGCACGTTTTATGATCGCCACACCCTTTTTTTATTTTAACAGAAACCTAGTGCCCGTTATGTAAAAACCAAAAACTACACTATACACACAAAGGTCAGGCCCTCCGCAGCGGGGGGCTCTGGCCACACACACAACTTCCAGCACTTTTTGGTCCTGACATCCAGAAAATCAGGATTTCAGTCTGGTAAATTGATTCAAACAATCCGTAAACCACTCATTAAAAAAAGCTTACACCTTACACTCCATAATCATTTAACCAATTTTTTATTCTAAAAACAGTACACACGATGAAAACAAAACAACTAATTGCCAAGACAGTCCAGTCAGCAATGTTTGCGGGAGCATTGCTTTTAAGTTCTTCTGCGGCTTTCGCACAGGTAAAGGTGGGAACAAATCCTACGGTGATTGATCCCGCAAACAATCTGGAAGTGGAAGCTTCTACGACCGGCAGGAAAGTGGCTGTTGATAAAACAACCGGCAAAGTGACAATTGCTGATGGTACACAGGGTAATAAAAGAATCCTTACATCTGACGCAAATGGAGTAGCCAGCTGGCAAGTCAGAAAGATAACCAGCTCTAACATTTTCACTCAGGGAACAGGTGTAGGCGTATTTCTTCCTGTTTCAACAACTGGTTATTGTAATTCTATCAATTGTGGGACTTACCTTAATTTAACAGGAACATTTACAACAACAGAATCCGTCAATGATGTCGTAATGGAAGTTGCAGGAAATTACTCAGTTTCCAATAATACTCAGCCTGTAACCTGGGCGTACTGGGTGAGCGTTACCGGCCCCGCTGGTTTTAACCAGGTATCCGGGCCACTATTTGTCTCTGAAAGCGGTAGTGTCTGCTCATCAGGAATCATAAACTTTAAAGTGGTTCAAAAAAATTCAGCACCCGGTACTTACACAGCCACAGTTTATGCCAGTCCATGGAAAAACCCAAGTACAGCATCATGGCTGGGTATTGGAACCTACTCAAACGCAGGCGTATGCGGAGATACCGGGAAAGCAAGTTTATTGATAAGCGTTTCAGAATAACTATAAAAATTTTTGTTCACCGTTGTCATACCCTAGGTCTGTGTCCTCACAGACCTTACCCAAAATACCCTAACCACCCGCAAATCCACATAATTTTTTTAACAACTTAATACTCAAAAATGAAAACAAAACAACTACTCGTTAGTGCCCTCTTCGCCACCACTTTCCTTTTAAGCTCTTCCGCACTCTTTGCTCAGGTAAAAATAGGGACGGCTTCTACAACGATTGATCCTGCAAATAATCTGGAAGTGCAGGGTTCTACGGCTGGCCGGAAAGTGGCGATTGATAAAACTACGGGGAAGGTCACGATTGCGGATGGTACACAGGGAAATGGGAAAGTGTTGACTTCGGATGCACTGGGCGGAGCCAGCTGGAAGGCGCCCGTTACAGACATATTTGTGGATGCCATCAACCCCGCCAATCAGATTGTAGATCCGACGGGTTATGTGAAGCTGACTTTAAATACTGTGCTCAGCAATGCCGGCGGAGAATTTGATTTGACTACGTCCGAAATAACGGTTCCTTCTGCCGGCTATTATCTTATTAACGGCGGGACTACCAAAATGAACACAACAGGCACGCTGAGCATTTCCTTGATGGTGGACATAAACAATGGCGCATACAGGGAACTTATTGATGCCATTGGAGAGCAGGAGATTATAGGCGGGCCGGTACATTTAAGAGGAACGACTGTGCTAAGATTATCGGCCAACGACAAGATCACGATAAGTGTCAGAAACCTTTCCGCCATGCCAACTGCATTCTATGGCTCACGCATCAAACTGATCAAGATGTTCAATTGATCGCCATTTAAGACCAATCACACACACTACAATTTCAAACCATAATCACTTTTACACAACTAAATACAGAAAAAATGAAAACAAAACAACTATTAAACAAGACAATTTGCTCAGCAATGTTTGCTGCGGCTTTGATGTTCGGTCCCTCTGTATTTGCACAGGTGAAAATCGGAGCAAATCCTACGGTAATTAATACAGCTAACAACCTGGAAGTGGAAAGTGCTGATCCTGCAAAAAAGGTAAGTATTGATAAAACAACGGGGAAAGTTACCATCGCGGATGGTTCGCAGGGAGTTGCGAAGGTGCTGACTTCTGATGCGGCTGGGGTAGCGACTTGGACAACCCCCACTGTTCAAGATTCGCCAGTAATGTTTTCCGTGTATAACACAGCAAATCAAGTCGCCAACTATAATGTTATTAGTAAGGTAGATTTTGGAGCTAAATATTTCGATAAGAATATAAATTTTGATTTAACAAATGACAACTTTACAATACCAGCTGGTGGGGAAGGAACTTATCAATTCACAACCACTTACGCTTCTTTGAATAACGGAAATTATGTTAAGGGCATTTATGTAGCGATATATGTTAACAATGTTCTATCAAGATATATAAGTGTTGCAAATTCTCCTGCCGCTGCGGGAGTTGGAGGAAGTGGATCAACTTTGATCCCGTTAAACACTGGTGATGTTGTAGATATGAGATGGATACCTTCGCTTGGTTCTGCGGCTGAAAGTTTGACCTTTTTTACCTATAACTTGAATGTTTCCTTACTTTCCAAGTAGGCTTAATTTTCTAATCCGTGGTCTGTGTCGGCACAGAACTCTTATAAAAACCGCCAACCAAGCCAACCCCGATTTGTACCGGCTTGAATTGCCAATCGCTCGCTACGCACACTGTAAACAAGGCCAAATTAAAAATGAAACCAACAAAATACCTGTCCATTACATTTTTCACTACGTTGATTCTTTTCACTGCTTCCACACTTTTTGCCCAGGTAAAAATCGGGACTAATCCAACAACGATTAATACTGCCAGCAATCTGGAAGTGGAGGCCTCTATGGCCGGGAGAAAAACCAGTATCAATAAAACGACTGGTCAGGTAACGATTGCGGATGGCACCCAAAAGGCAGGGCGCGTATTCACCTCGGATGGATACGGTGCCGGAAGCTGGCAGGCTGGTTTGCTATTTGCGGGTTATGCCACCACTCAGAGTGTAGGAGAGGATAATGCCGGAACGACCATTGATATTATTCCGGAATTTGATCCCGAATCAGCTTGGGATAATACATCGAAGGAGTATACAATCCCTGTCGCAGGTTACTATTCCATCTCTTTTTCCGGTGTCAATTTTTTTATTGATGATTATAGCAATCCATCAGAATCCGGGGGTTTTGTCTTATTGCAATCCGGGGAAACTATTTTGGTAACGGAGGTCACCTCTCTGGAAGCAAGGGACATGCCCGTTGGGGGTGCTCTTGTGGTAAAAGCAGTTGCAGGGGATAAAATAAAATTAATCAGTACAACCTGTACCTGCCCTGGCCCTCAGACCTGGACCATGAAAAAGGCAGCGCTGGCCATCACCAAAATCTATTGATCACCCTCGTCAGGCGTGGTCTCCTGACCGGCAAGATGAAACTTAAAAAATGACCGAATAAACACTTACACAATTAAATCAATTAAAATGAAAACAAAACAATTACTAAATCGAGCATTCCTCGCGGCTGCTTTGCTGTTAAGCTCTTCCGCCCTTTTCGCGCAGGTGAAAATTGGAACCAATCCTACGGTGATTGATGCGGCTAACAATTTGGAAGTGGAAGGTTCTACTGCCGGACGGAAAGTAGCGATTGATAAAGTGACAGGAAAAATGACGATTGCGGATGGTTCGCAGGGTGTTGAAAATATCTTAACATCGGATGCGAATGGAGTTGCAACATGGAAACCTGCTGGATCAATTCGAGTTGATGAAACGGTTTTCGTTGGAGAGCAGGTAGGGAACTACACTGTAACGGATTGGGCGGCTACATTTAACGCTGTAAAAGATCGGATACCTTTAAATGTTAGAGCTGGATCAAAACCCGGCTGGGATCCGGTTAACAAGGAGTATACGATACAAGAAGCTGGATATTATAGAGTTTTTGGAGGCATCCATTTCACAGGAGCTTTGGCAGCTCCACAACAAACGAACGTGGTTGTCTATTTAGGACCTTGGTCTGCTTTAAATCAGTATTCTAATGTCAGTTCTTCTGTCGGCCCTCTTCTATCCGTTTTTTGGCAGGGGCAACTTGCGGCAGGGGCAAAGGTAACACTTTGGATGACCAATCAAGGTGTACCTGGATCTCCTCAGAATATTGTCACTGGCGATTCATTTCTTACAGTTGTGAAGCTTTACTAGCATTGGATCCATAGCTGCTAGTCACAATACTTGCACACTAACACATCCCAATCCAAAGTCACTTTTAAATAAACTAAATACGAACGAATGAAAACAAAACAATTAATCTCGCAAGCATTCCTCGCGGCTGCTTTGCTGTTAAGCTCTTCTGCACTTTTTGCTCAGGTGAAAATAGGAACCAATCCTACGACGATTAATGCGGCTAACAATTTGGAAGTGGAAGGTTCTACTGCCGGACGAAAAGTAGCGATTGATAAAGTGACAGGAAAAATGACGATTGCGGATGGTTCTGAAGGAGCTGCAAAGGTTTTAACTTCGGATGCCGCAGGCGTTGCTACTTGGCAGGCGATGAGAACGACAGGCATAACAGCATTCGAACAAACCACTCCGGGAATTTCTTTGAACTTTCCTCCTATAACAGCCGGAACATGTCCTGCCCCTGAAATTGGATTAGCCCCACCAGCGTGTGCAGTGGACCTCAATCAAAATGGAACATTTAGTATAACAAATGCGGTAAATGATGTAATCATTGACCTTGCCGACGGTGCAGCTTTAACTGGTAATTCAACAACTGTGTATTATTTGATTTCGGTTTTTTTAGACAAAACCACTCCCGGGGTTTTTGAAGCCGTGGGTAGCGAATTTATTACATATTCTAACATTGGTTGTGGGACGTCTCCAATCCGCTCAAAAATTGCATTGAAGAACCTGCCGGTAAGAGCTGGTTATAACCTGAAGGTGTTCTATACGCCTTGGATGAATACTGGAACGGCAGCAAGGATTGGTTTAGGAACTGAAACATCTCCCGGCTCCGGCTGTGGAAGAGCTAGCAGTTATCTTACCAATAAATTGATTGTATCAGTAAGTCAGTAACATCAAACCGATCCGTGTCCTCACAGAACCCTAATCCGTTGTCTGTGTCTTCACAGAACTCACAACAAAAACTTGCTTAACAATTGCATTTCAAAACGTGAAGCATCAATAAAATTTCAAACACACAATTAAAAGAACGATACAATGAAACAAACGTATATCAATCCTTCCTTCTTAAAAGGCTGGAAAAATGCAGCGGCATCTTTTGCTTTGCTTGCAACGGTAACCACCTCGGCGGTCAACACCGCGCAGGCTCAGGAAGGCAGCCAGGGTAACACCACCATTTTTGGCGGTGCCGAGGCGGGCTTTTTTGGAGCTAACCACAGCTTTGTAACGGGCGGTGCGGGTACACAGGCGGGTATCATCGGTACCATTCGCTCAACACCCATGGGGATCCTCAGCTATGCAGATGGCGCCACTACCACCTCCGGTGCGGATGATGCCAACCACGTAGACGGCTACGTGCGCAAGTACAGCAGCACAGCCGTAAAATTTATATTTCCGGTTGGTGACAACAATACCTTCCGTCCGTTTGCAGCTTCACCGGCCAACCTGGTAACGGGTGCCTACTTCCGTGCAGATCCGGGCGTGGCAATCACAAGCCAGCTTGGTGGCGGTACCTATGGCGCACTTCCGGGCGGTGGCACGTTTCCGGTCACAGCCAAAGCACCGGGCGTTACCACGGTTTCAAACAAAGGCTACTGGGATATCGACGGCGCAACTGCTTCAAGATTATCGCTGAGCTGGGACAACGTCGTGGTGGACGATATCAGCACGCTTACCGGCGGAGATATCAACAAACTAACCATCGTAGGCTGGAACCCAACCGCCACCAGATGGGAAAAAATTGCTTCCACAGTGGATCCAACCTCACTTTACGGAACCGCCAGCACACTCACGCGCGGGTCTATCACAAGTAACGCTACCGTAATACCGACCAGCTACACGGTATACGGACTTGCAGCTGCCAGCCCCGACCTTACCCCGAATATTACGGTGCTGCCAAGTGTTACAACAGGCATTGCCACCATCCTGATTGGTATCGATGTTGTTGAGCTGAATGATATCCCAACCAATGGCGGCTTAATCACACTCAACATCCGGACGGATATAAACTGGACCATCGGCATCACGCCGGGTACCGTTATCGACGGCTGGACTTACGTAGGTGTTGTAGGAGTAAACCACCGTTTTACATCGAATCTGGTTATCAGAAAGTCAGCAGCCTCTTTTGAATTCCCTGCGTCATTTAACCCGCTCGGTGCATCAGGACAGTTTACTTTCAACGTGTCTATCCTGAGCAACTCAGGAGGAGAAAGCCCGAATACAAACAACACAGATCAGGAAACGATCACTTTCCAGCCTTAACAAAGCCCTGCCTGACCGGAAGAATTCAAACCTGCCGTGTCAGGCAGATTGCCTGAATATTTAATTTTTTGACCGTCTATTTTCTTAATCAATTAAAACAGTAAAATGAAAAAACTATTATTATTTGCGATTTGCCTGGTAACAGGAGCCGCGTACGCGCAGGACCCCGACCTGGGGGGAAACCCGATCGTAGGAACGACAGGGGTATCAGGTCCGTTTGCGATCAATGACAATGTATCTTTCGGGCTGATAACCGGTAACGGCGGCGGCGACATGTTACTTCCGGCACCCACCGCTACCAACGGTTCCAGTGCTCCCTACACGGTTCTGGTAACTACTGCCAACATTGGCCTTCCCGTTGTAACACTTGTCTCCGGTACCAACTACTACGCCCCGCCGGTAATCACAGACCTGGGCGATGGCAGATACACCATTTTACTGACCCAGATATTGCCCATTCCGGAACAGGAATATACCACTTTCACAATTTCAGGGAAAACAGTAAAAACCTATGTTGATCCTGACGACGGGAAATATTACGCAGGTTACAAAGCAAAAGGTAATCCGGGCGGCTACGCAGATACGAACTCGGGACTGGATAATCCGGAAGCCAGACGCTCCATAGGTGACGTGGATCTACCTGTGACACTGACCGCCTTTACAGCGCATAAAATCAGCGGAGGACCAGAAGGAGAAAGTGCCCTGCTAAGCTGGGCAACCACGATGGAAACCAACAGCAACCGCTTCGAAATTCAGCATAGCCTGAAAGGAAAAGCATGGGAAACGGTAGGAACGGTGCAGTCGAACGGTGAAAGCAGTATTCAGAGAAAATACAACTTTACGCACAGCAGCCCGGTCCGGGGACAAAATCTGTATCGCCTGAAAATGGTGGACAATGACGAAACTTTTGAATTAAGCCGGATCATTGGTCTTACGTTCGACGGACTGGCCGGAAATATTGCCGTTTACCCTAATCCTACCACAGACAAGCTATTTATTCAGAACGAAGATCTGGCACAGGTGAAACAAGTAGTGATCATTAACCAGAGTGGCAATTCTGTTTACAAAAGTAACGCCGTGAGCAGCAATGGGATTAATGTAACCAATCTGGCATCAGGTACGTACATCCTGAACATCACCAAGGTGGACGGAACTATCAATAACCGTAAATTCCTCGTCATCAGATAATGCCTCAGAATTCTGATCAGTTAAACACAACACTATGGGCACGGCTGTTACCTTTTTTTAAGGGGTAACAGCTTTGTGCTTGATTTTAGATCTCAACGCGCTTCATTTTAAATAAACAATCAACTAAAACAAAATGACTATGAAATTTACAATCCCTGCCATGAAAAAAAGATTACTGATCATGGCGTTGTCACTTTTATCGATGGCTGCTTATGCACAGGAGCCGGATCTTAAAGGAACCCCGGTGGTCGGTTCGGGCTCCACCGGAAATCCGCCGGGTTCACCCTTCGCTGTGAATGAGCCGGTTTCATTTACACTAACTGCCGGTAATGCAGGTACCGTACAAATGGATTACCCGCCGACAAGCATGTTTGTAGTAAATATTACGGTGATCAATATGGGCGCACCGCCGGCTGTAACATTCGAAGGCGGGGCAGCCAATTATTTTGGTGCGCCTACTTTTTTATCGTTAGGCTCAGGACAATACCTGATCAGGCTGACTCAAAATGCGGCAATTCCGCCCAATAGTTTCAGTACTTTTAAAATATCAGGATTGGCTACAAAAGCGCTTTCTTCGCTGGGTACGTATTCGGTGGGCTACCAGGCCAATGGTAAGCCCGGCTCATACCCCAACACAGGCGGTGATAACCCGAGCAACTTTGGTGTTATTGATGAAACGCTTTCGTTACCCGTTAAGCTTGTCAGTTTTGTGGTGACAAAAGAAGTTTCCAAATCTCAGCTAAGCTGGTCTACAACCGAAGAAACCAACAGTGATCGTTTCGAGATTGAACGTAGTCTGAAGGGAAAAGAGTGGACCAAAATCGGCACAGTGGCTTCTCATGGTGAAAGTGCTACTTTGAAAAACTATAACTTTACCGATATCAATCCGGTAAACGGACAAAACCTGTACCGCCTGAAAATGGTTGACCGTGATGCTACTTTTGCATACAGCCGTATTCAAAGCGTAACGTTTGAAGGCCTGGGTCCAGACCTGTCTGTTTATCCGAATCCGGTTGCAGAAACGTTGTTCATCCGTGAGTCTGCTCAGGTGAAAGCCATTTCGCTATTTGATCTTACAGGCCGCAGCGTATATCAGGGCGGAAGCAACTTTGACGGAAGAGTTAATGTGAAAAACCTGAAAGCAGG
>Ga0247803_1001411_pt1 | contig 12641 bp, 5 predicted proteins | sample UWRJL014104B1_FD_180928 | JGI IMG/M metagenome (GOLD analysis project Ga0247803, IMG submission 180928) | Plant litter microbial communities from Arlington Agricultural Research Station in Wisconsin, United States - UWRJ-L014-104B-1 | ecosystem: Environmental > Terrestrial > Plant litter >...
TGCCTCTTCATAAATTTTAAGGTCGTTGTTCCAGGTTACGGCCTGGTTGTTAGCATAGGTATTCAGCGTCTGGCTGCCCAGGCGGTAAAACAGGCTGTAGCGCAGGCCGTAGCTTACACTAAGCTTATCAGTTACCTTTTGCTCGGCATCTATATAAAAAGCGGGTTCAAAGGCATATTTTTTATCCAGCTGGTCTTCATTGATAGACGAATCAGCGTCAATGGGCGTTATTTTCCCGGGATTAAAATCGTAGTACACCAGGTTCATACCATAGTCAAGCTTTGTGTTGTTGCTTATGTAGTGCTTAAAATCGTATTTAAAATTGTAGTTTTTAATGCCACTATCCCAATTGAAGCCTATAAAATCGAGTGTTAACCCGTAATAATAGTCGCTGTAAATCATGCTGAGGTTGCTAAACAGCTTATCGCTGAACAGGTGATTCCAGCGCAGGTTAACCAGCGTATTGCCATAGGTGTTTTTAAAATTATCGTTGATGTTAAACATGTCCCGCCCAAAATAGCCAGAAAGGTACAGGTTGTTGTTTTCAGTCACCTTATAGCTAATCTTGGTATTAAGGTCGTAAAAGGATGCCGAGTTGTTATTGTCGGTAAGCTTAAGGAACAGGTGCGCATAGCTGGTACGCCCGCCTATAAGGAAGGAGCCACGGTCTTTTACAATAGGCCCTTCGGCCAATAAACGGCTCGATATAAGCCCTATGCCGCCATTCATGTGGAATTCCTTACTGTTGCCCTCTTTTTGGTAAATATCTAAAACAGAGGCCACCCTGCCGCCATACCGCGCCGGTATGCCGCCTTTGTACAGCTTTAAATCTTTTATGGCATCTGAATTAAATACCGAGAAAAACCCAAAGAGGTGGGAAGAGTTGTATATTGTGGCTTCGTCCAGCAGGATAAGGTTTTGGTCTGAAGCGCCGCCACGCACGTTAAAGCCTGATGCGCCTTCGCCGGCATTAGTAACCCCCGGCAGCTGTAGTATCGACTTAAGCACATCGACCTCTCCCAGTACCACAGGCATTTTTTTAATTTCGGCAGCCGTGAGCCTGTTCATGCTCATTTGCGGGGTTCGTATATCGGCCTTGGGCTTGTTGCCGTCTATAATTACCTCCTGCAACTCTTCGGTGCCGGATGCAAGACCAAAATTTTTACGGACATTGGCCTGTAGCTCAACGGTTTCTTCGATAGTGCCAAAGCTTACATAGCTAACCTGCACGGTATAAGTACCCGCCGGGAGCGAAATGGAGTAAAAACCGTACTGGTTTGTGGTAGTGGCAATTTGCAGTTCTTTAATGTAAACGCTTGCGCCAATTAGGGTTTCGTTACTACCGCTGTCTGCAATACTTCCGCTTAGTGTAAATTTATCCTGCGCGAATATTGCGCCGCAAATAAATAAAAAGAACACCGTCAGGTAATTCCCGGTGGTTTGTTTCATGATTGTTTTTTTGATTGATGTCTTTCTAACGCCCGTAAGACGTTTAAAATTGCGTGTTGTTACAGAAAATTACTATAATTTAATGCATAACCAAAGTTCAAACGTTTTAGTGAAAATGGATACTATCGAAATGTGGCAGCACTGACTTTATAGCAGAAAGTAGTTTGATAATGAACCTAAATAAAAAAGCTGTCCCTTTTTACAGGACAGCTTAGTATTTATATTCTGCGAAAAGACTAGCTTATTCCATTTCGACCGAAGTGGAGAAATCTCAAATAATCCGGTTACTTCAATTTAGCAAGTATAGCGTTAAACGTGGCGCTTGGCCTCATGGCAGCATCAGTCTTCGCAAAGTCAGGGTGGTAGTAACCGCCTATATTTTCTGCTTTTCCTTGTGCGCCGATAAGTTCCGCATCAATCTTAGCCTCGTTCTTCGTAAGGTCTTGGGCTATTTCTGTAAATTTAGCTTTCAGTTCAGCATCTTTATCCTGTGCGGCAAGGGCTTGTGCCCAGTACAGTGCAAGGTAAAAGTGTGAACCCCGGTTGTCTATCTGGCCTACTTTACGTGCAGGGCCTTTATCGTTTTCAAGGAATTTTTCATTTGCGGCATCAAGCGTTTCGCTAAGTACCATCGCTTTGCTGTTGCTAAGGCTCTGGCCAAGGTGTTCTAACGATACGCCCAGGGCAAGGAACTCGCCAAGCGAATCCCAACGCAGGTAACCTTCTTCTACAAACTGCTGTACGTGCTTAGGGGCAGAGCCACCGGCACCGGTTTCAAACAGTCCGCCACCATTCATAAGCGGCACTATCGAAAGCATTTTAGCCGACGTACCCAGCTCCAGTATAGGGAACAGATCAGTCAAATAATCACGCAGTACATTACCGGTAACCGATATGGTGTCTTTACCATCTTTAATCCTTTCAAGCGAGAATTGTGTTGCTTCAACAGGGTCGAGTATTTGTATGTCAAGGCCATCAGTATTATGATCCTGTAGGTATTTTTCAACTTTGGCTATCAGCTGCACGTCGTGCGCACGGTTTTCATCCAGCCAGAACACCGCCGGGGTATCGCTAAGCCTTGCACGGTTTACGGCAAGCTTAACCCAGTCCTGTATAGGGGCATCTTTCGTCTGGCACATCCTGAAGATGTCGCCGGCCTCGACAGCCTGCTCCATATATACAGTACCGCTTTTGTTGTCAACCACTTTTACAACACCATTCGCAGGCAGCTGGAAGGTTTTATCGTGGCTGCCATATTCTTCGGCTTTTTGCGCCATAAGGCCTACGTTTGGTACGCTGCCCATAGTGGCAGGGTTAAACGCGCCGTGTTTTTTACAAAAGTCGATAGTGGCAGTATAAATACCGCTGTAACTCCTGTCTGGTATAATGGCTTTAGTATCCTGTTGTTTACCGTTTACATCCCACATCTGGCCGCTGGTACGTATCATGGCAGGCATAGAAGCATCTACAATAACGTCGCTTGGCACGTGCAGGTTAGTAATGCCGTTATCAGAGTTTACATAGGCAAGGGCAGGGGAGGTTGCATACACCGCATCAATAGCGGCTTTAACTTCAGCCTCTTCAGGGGTACCGGCTATTTTAGCATAAACATCGCCCAGCCCATTACGGGTGTCAACACCCAATGTTTTAAATAACTCAGCATATTTTTCGAATACATCTTTGTAAAAAACTTCTACAATAGCGCCAAAGATAATAGGGTCAGACACCTTCATCATAGTAGCTTTAAGGTGTACCGAGAACAATACGCCCTGCTCTTTAGCATTGGCTATTTCTTTAGCAATAAACACCTTAAGCTTATTCAGGTTAAGCGCAGAGCTGTCTATTATTTCACCGGCTTTAAGCGGGGTAGAGGCCTTAAGTACAGTGACTGTACCATCTTCAGCAGTGAATTCTATTTTAACGTCGGTCGCATCAGTTACGGTAACCGAAGTTTCGCTGCCGTAAAAGTCGCCATCGCTCATGCTGGCAACGTGTGTTTTGCTGTCGGCACTCCAGGCACCCATTGAGTGTGGGTGTGCTTTAGCATAATTTTTAACGGCCCTTGGCGCGCGGCGGTCTGAGTTACCCTCGCGAAGCACCGGGTTTACGGCAGAGCCTAATACTTTAGAATATTTTGCTTTAGCAGTTTTTTCTTCGTCAGTTTTAGCATCTTCAGGAAAATCAGGTATGTTATAGCCCTGAGATTGTAGTTCTTTTATAGCAGCCTTAAGCTGGGGTACTGAAGCAGAAATATTCGGTAATTTTATTATGTTCGCCTCGGGGGTGTTGGCAAGATTACCCAGTTCAGTAAGCGCGTCGCCTACTTTTTGATCTTCGGTAAGGTTTTCAGGGAAATTTGCAAGTATCCTTCCGGCAAGTGATATATCCCTGGTTTCAACTTCTATCCCGGCAGGGGCGGCAAACGCCTGCACAATAGGTAAAAAAGAGTGGGTGGCCAGCATAGGGGCCTCATCAGTTATCGTGTAATAGATCTTTGATGTATCGGACATTTTCTGTTTGTTTTAACCCATCCGGCTAAAGGGAGTCGAAAAGGCTGATTATTAATCTGTTATTTGCTGTTTGTTTGTGCCTTTTTAAATAATAGAAAACGGTTAACCCGGATATATCCAAAATTATATTGTAAGGCTCGCAAATATAGCAAAACTCATTCTAAATAAGGGGGAATAATTTCGTAAAAATTGATAAGGATTTTTGATTTTGTTTGAAAAAGGAACACTGATGACACGGAGTTGACAGATTTGCAGTGAAAGTTGTTGTTGAAAACATTTAGCCACTAATTTCACGAATTTTCACCAATAAAAAATCTGTGAAAATCTGTCAACTCCGTGTCATCAGTGTTCGTAAAAAAAAAATCCCCACCAGTAAAAACCGATGAGGATTATAATAATAAAACATTTTACTGTTTAGTTTGTAGGCTTCTCAGCTTTCTTGATGGTAACGGCCAGTTCGGTTCCGTTTTCTTCAAGGTCCATAAAGATTTCATCGCCGCTTGATATTTTAGACGTGATAATCTCCTCAGCCAAAACATCCTCTACATATTTCTGTATCGCACGTTTTAGCGGCCTGGCACCGTACTGTTTGTCAAAACCTTTTTCGGCAATAAATGCTGTGGCTTTTTCACTCAGCGAAATGGTATAGCCAAGGTCTTTAATGCGGGAATACAGTTTTTCAAGCTCAATAGTGATAATCTTGTCAATGTGCTCTTTTTCAAGGGCATTAAACACAATGATATCGTCTATACGGTTAATGAACTCCGGCGCGAATGTTTTCTTAAGCGCGGCCTCGATAACACCTTTGGTATGCTCGTCTGCCTGCAGTTTTTTAGCCGATGTACCAAAGCCTACGCCCTGGCCAAAGTCTTTAATCTGCCTGGCACCTACGTTAGATGTCATTACTATAATGGTATTCTTAAAGTCAATTTTACGGCCCAGGCTGTCGGTTAAGAAACCGTCGTCCAGCACCTGTAGCATCATGTTGAATACATCGGGGTGGGCTTTTTCAATCTCATCAAGAAGCACTACGCAGTATGGTTTCCTTCTTACTTTTTCGGTAAGTTGGCCGCCTTCTTCATAACCTACATATCCCGGAGGCGCACCTACAAGGCGTGATATGGCAAATTTCTCCATATACTCGCTCATGTCGATACGGATAAGCGCGTCTTCGCTGTCAAATAATTCTTTAGCGATAACTTTAGCAAGCTGTGTTTTACCCACACCGGTTTGACCAAGGAAAATAAACGAGCCAATTGGCTTGTTAGGGTCTTTAAGCCCGGCACGGTTACGCTGAATGGAACGGGCAATTTTTTGCACGGCTTCATCCTGGCCAATTACCTTACCTTTAATAAGTTCTGGTAGTTTAGCTAACTTGTTGCTTTCAGTCTGGGCAATACGGTTTACCGGTATGCCGGTCATCATGCTTACCACATCGGCAACGTTGTCTTCGGTAACAGTAACGCGGTTGTTTTTGCTGTCTTCTTCCCACTGCTCCTGGGCTATGGCAAGCTCTTTTTCAATGCGCTTTTCGTCGTCGCGAAGCCTTGCAGCCTCTTCGTATTTTTGTTTTTTAACCACGCTGTTTTTCAGCTCGCGCACTTCCTCAAGCTGGCGCTCAAGGTCAAGTATCTGCTTAGGTACATCAATATTGGTAATGTGCACACGGCTGCCTGCCTCGTCAAGCGCGTCGATAGCCTTGTCCGGAAGGAAACGCTCGCTCATGTACCTGTCTGTTAACTTCACACACGCCTCAATAGCCTCATCGGTATAGATAACATTGTGGTGGTCTTCATATTTATTCTTAATGTTGTTAAGTATAATTATAGTCTCAGGAACCGTAGTAGGTTCTACAATTACTTTTTGGAAACGCCTTTCGAGCGCCCCGTCTTTCTCTATGTACTGGCGGTATTCGTCAAGGGTAGTCGCGCCAATGCATTGAATTTCGCCACGGGCAAGCGCGGGCTTAAACATGTTGCTGGCATCAAGGGATCCTGTAGCGCCGCCTGCACCTACTATGGTGTGAATTTCATCTATAAAAAGGATGATGTCGTCATTCTTTTCAAGCTCGTTCATTACGGCTTTCATACGCTCTTCAAATTGGCCGCGGTATTTAGTACCGGCAACCAGGCTGGCTAAATCCAGTGTCACCACACGTTTGTTAAACAAGATACGCGACACTTTTTTCTGGATGATGCGCAGTGCAAGCCCCTCGGCAATGGCCGATTTACCCACACCCGGCTCGCCTATAAGCAGCGGGTTGTTCTTTTTACGGCGGCTAAGTATCTGGCTTACGCGCTCTATTTCTTTCTCACGTCCCACTACAGGGTCGAGTTTACCTTCTTCGGCAAGTTCAGTAAGGTCGCGGCCAAAGTTATCAAGAACCGGGGTTTTAGACTTTTTATTGGCCTTGTTGCCTGCTGCAGGATTGTTAAAGCTTTCGCCTCTTAAACTGTCATCCTGTCCTGTATCGTCGTTGTAGGATTCTGCTTTTGGCAGGTTTTCCATAAAGTCATCTTCGTTCTGAGTCATGTTGATGAATTGTTCTTTAACTGTTTCGTAATCAATTTTCAGTTTGTTAAGCAATTTGGTGGTGGGGTCGTTCTCGTTTCGCAGTATGCAAAGCAACAAATGTGCCGTGCTGATGCTGGTGCTCTGAAAAACTTTGGCCTCCAGGAAGGTAGTCCTTAAAGCCCGCTCGGCCTGTCGCGTAAGGTGAAGGTTCTTCTTCTCATTATTGCGTTCGGCTCCCGGGTTAGCGGGGCTTAGTATCTCTACTTTCCTGCGCAGGTGGTCTAAATCTATCGCTATGCTGTTAAGTATAGAGATGGCCTTTCCGTTCCCGTCACGTAAAATGCCTAACATTAAGTGTTCTGTACCTATAAAGTCATGTCCTAAGCGAAGGGCTTCTTCCTTGCTGTAGGTAATTACATCCTTTACCCTTGGTGAAAAATTATCATCCATAAATATATGCCCTTTCTTTACTAAATGTAAATGTAACTATTTCTTAAGAATTTTGCAAAAACTATACCTAAGAAACGCTGTCATGCTAAGAGACAAAAAATATTGCAATAAATAAAGCATTTTAATAGTACTTTATTAAGTATGGCGGGCGGTAGCGTGTTGATAAATTGGTTAAAAATGTTGGCTTAAACTGACTAAATGCTAATAAAAATATGTATATTGGCACGTTTTATATTAACTATAAATTTAATCTTAAGTGTTTATGGCAGAAGGAGAAAAGTTAATTCCCATTAATATTGAAGACCAGATGAAATCGGCTTACATCGATTATTCGATGTCCGTTATTGTTTCCAGGGCGCTTCCGGATGTTAGGGATGGCTTGAAACCCGTGCACAGAAGGGTATTATACGGAATGTATGAACTGGGCGTACTGAGCAACAGGGCCCACAAAAAATCGGCCAGGATAGTAGGGGAAGTGCTGGGTAAATTTCACCCGCACGGCGACTCATCAGTATACGATGCCATGGTGCGTATGGCCCAGGACTGGAGCCTGCGCTACCTGCTTGTAGACGGCCAGGGTAACTTTGGCTCTGTAGACGGCGACAGCCCCGCAGCAATGCGATATACCGAGGCGAGGCTTAAAAAAATATCGGAAGATATAATGAGCGACCTTGATAAGGAGACGGTAGACTTTCAGTTAAACTTTGACGATACTTTGCAGGAGCCTACGGTAATGCCTACGCGCGTACCTAACCTGCTTATAAACGGTGCCAGCGGTATAGCCGTGGGTATGGCTACAAACATGCCGCCACACAACCTTAGCGAGGTTATAGACGGTACACTTGCCTATATAGACAATACCGATATAGCGATAGACGAACTGATGCACCATATTAAAGCCCCTGATTTTCCTACAGGTGGTATTATATATGGATATGAGGGCGTGCGCGAAGCGTTTAAAACCGGGCGTGGCCGCGTAGTAATGCGCGCCAAAACCAACTTTGAAGAGGTAGAGGGCCGTGAATGTATTATTGTTACCGAGATACCCTACCAGGTAAACAAGGCCGACATGATTAAGAAAACGGCCGATATGGTTAACGAAAAGCGTATTGAAGGCATTGCCAACATACGTGATGAGAGTGACCGTAACGGTATGCGTATTGTATATATATTAAAGAAGGACGCGGTGCCGAATGTGGTGCTTAACACCTTATTTAAGTATACGCAGCTGCAATCGTCTTTTAGTGTAAACAACATCGCGCTTGTAAAAGGCAGGCCGGAGATGCTGAACCTAAAAGACATGATTCACCATTTTGTAGAGCACAGGCATGATGTAGTGGTGCGCCGTACAAAATATGAATTGCGCAAAGCAGAAGAGCGTGCACATATATTAGAAGGGCTAATCATCGCTTCTGATAATATAGATGAAGTTATAGCGCTTATCCGTGGCTCTAAAGACGGCGAGGAAGCACGTGGTAAGTTGATGGAGCGCTTTAGCCTTAGCGAAATACAGGCGCGCGCCATTGTAGAGATGAGGCTGCGCCAGCTTACCGGCCTTGAGCAGGATAAGCTTCGTGCGGAATACAGCGACATCATGAAATTAATAGGCGAGTTAAAAGCGTTGCTTGAAAGCAAAGAGCTAAGGATGCAGCTTATTAAGGAAGAGCTTGCAGAGATAAAAGACAAATATGGCGATGAGCGCCGCAGCCAGATTGAATATGCCGGCGGCGACGTAAGCATTGAAGACCTTATTGCCGACGAGAGCGTGGTAATAACCATATCGCATGCGGGCTATATTAAGCGCACACCGCTTAGCGAGTATAAAACGCAAAACAGGGGCGGGGTAGGCCAGAAAGGCGTTACCACCCGTGATGCCGACTTCCTGGAGCATTTGTTTGTGGCTACAAACCACAACTATATGCTGTTCTTTACCCAAAAGGGTAAATGCTTCTGGATGCGTGTATACGAAATTCCCGAAGGCAGCAAAACAAGTAAAGGGCGCGCCATACAAAACCTCATTAATATAGAGAACGACGATAAGGTAAAAGCCTTTATCTGCACGCAGGACCTTAAAAATGAGGCGTATGTAAACAGCCATTACGTTATTATGGCTACCAAAAAAGGTATCGTTAAGAAAACCCTTTTAGAGCAATACTCACGCCCAAGGCTAAACGGTATTGCGGCGATAACCATTCGTGAGGATGATGAACTGCTGGAAGCCAAGCTAACTACCGGTGAAAGCCAGGTGCTTATAGCTGTGAAGAGCGGTAAACTGGTACGTTTTGAAGAAGGTAAAACCCGCCCAATGGGACGTAGTGCTTCGGGTGTCCGTGGTATTACCCTTGCTGATGATAACGACGAGGTAATTGGCATGGTATCTGTAAACGATATGAGCAGCGAGATACTTGTAGTATCTGAAAAAGGGTATGGCAAGCGCTCAAGCCTTGAAGATTACCGTATTACAAACCGTGGTGGTAAAGGGGTTAAAACCCTGAGCATTACTGAGAAAACCGGCGCACTGGTATCTATAAACAGCGTTACCGATTCTGATGACCTTATGATTATCAACAAATCGGGCCTTACCATCCGTATGGCCATCAGCGACCTTAGGGTTATGGGCCGTGCCACACAGGGTGTACGCCTTATAAACATTAAGGGGAACGACTCAATAGCGGCGGTTGCAAAAGTGCTTCGTGAAGAAGACGCGGTTGATGAAGCTATTAATGAGGTGCTTGATGGCGAGGGTTCTGAAAATGGCGTAGACGGCATTATTATCCCGGAAGGCGAATCTTTTGACGACCTGGATATCGACCCGGATGATTTTTCTGAAGACGAACAAACAAATGAAGAATAAATAATAACCAGGATTATGAAAATTCACTATGTTGTAGCCGCATCGCTACTAATATCATTAAGTGCATTTGCACAAAAAGATGAGCTCAAAGCCCTTAAAAAGCTAAATGGCGTTGAAGCGCCTACTGCCGCGCAGGCACAGGAGTTTAACTCGGCCTTTGCCTCGTTTGAGTCTAAAATGGGCAGTGCTACCGACGAGCAAAAGAGGGACTTTTACTATTACCGTGCTACTTACCTTTTAAAAGTTGAGGCAAAAAGCAACCCTGCTACAGCCGTTGCTACAGTAACTAAAGGCCTTGAAGATGTTAACAAGGTTATAGAGTTTGAAAAGGCAGGCGTAAAAAAGAAATATACTGACGAATTACAGAAACAAACGCTTCCTTTGGCTAAAGCCACAATCTCAGATGTGGGCGGCCAGTTAAACGATGAGAAAAAGTATAAAGAAGCAGGCGAGGCATTTGCCCTGGCTTATAAGGTAGACCCTACCGATGCATATAATTTATATTATGCAGCGGCTGTTTCATTAAACGCGGAGGATTATGACAAGGCGCTTGAGTACTACCTGGAGCTTGACAAACTAAAATTTACCGGGGCAAGCACCAGCTATGTTGCAGTAAATAAGGCGAGTGAAAAGGAAGAGGGTTTTGCAACCAAGGAAGAAAGAGATAAAGCTGTAAAAAGCGGCATTGTGTATGAAAAACCGAGGGATATCGTGCAGAAATCAGTACGGCCGGATATTGTAAAAAATATTGCGGTAATTTATAACCAAAAAGGCCAGGCAGATAAAGCATTAGAGTATTTTGCAAATGCCCGTAAAGAAAATCCTGATGATGTTACCCTCATTATAGGCCAGGCTAACCTGATGTATAAGGCAGGTAAAAAAGACGAGTTTGCAAAACTTATTAATGAAGCCCTTCAAAAAAACCCGAATGACCCAAGCCTGCTGTATAACCTGGGCGCGGTAAATATGGAAGTAGGCAATATGGAAGAAGCCGATAAGTACTTTAAAAAATCGCTTGAACTGCAACCTAATAATTTTGATGCCTTAGTTAACGTAGGCGTGGTACAGCTTAGCGGCGAGGAAAAACTTGTAAAGGAAATGAATAGCCTGGGCAATTCGGCCAAAGACAATGCCCGCTACGAAGTATTGCAAAAACAACGTAAGGAGATGTACAACAGGGCCATACCGTACCTTGAAAAGGCACATAAGGCAAAACCGGATGACCAGTATGTAATACAAACGCTTATGGGCATGTACCAGGCGCTTGAAAAAACAGCTGAGTATAACGCCATGAAAGCAAAGAGAAAAAGCTAATAATAGTTTAGTGCAATATAAAAAATGCCACCTTATCCGGGTGGCATTTTTATTTGTGTTGAGCTTTTACTTCAGCGTAAACTTTACCTTATTTTTTACATCGGCAGATGATGCGCCTATAAGGGCTTCAAAATCTCCGGGCTCTGCAACCCACGCATGTTTTTTATCGTCAAAGTAGCTAAGGGCTTCTTTATCAACGGTTATTGATACGGTTTTTTCTTCGCCAGCTTTAAGGTATACTTTTTCAAAACCTTTCAGCTCTTTAACCGGCCTTGGCAATGATGATTTTAAATCGCTGATGTACAGCTGCACAATTTCCGCCCCATCGCGTTTACCGGTGTTTTTAACCTTAACCGAAAAGGTTACTTTATCATTAGCCGTTACCGTGCTTTTATCAACACTCACTTTACCGTAGCTAAAGCTGGTATAACTAAGCCCGTGCCCAAAAGGGAACAACGGTTTAATGTTCTGCTTTTCGGCATAGCGGTAGCCTACAAATATCCCTTCGGTATAGTGTACCTCATCGCCGCCGGGGAATTCGCCAACCGCCTTGGCAGGGTTATCGGCCAGCGATACCGGGAAGGTAAACGGCAGCTTGCCCGATGGGTTAACCTCGCCCACCAGTACCCTTGCCAGCGCGTTGCCGGTTTCGGTGCCTAAGTACCAGCCCTGTACAATGGCCGGCACCTGCTTAACCCATGGCATGGCCACGGCGTTACCCGAAATGTTTACAAAAACAAGGTTTTTATTGGCTTTGGCCAGTTCAGCCACTACCTTATCTTGGTTATAGGGCAGGGCATATTCTTTACGATCGTAGCCCTCATCATCCTGGTAGGGGCTTTTGTTAAGGCCACCCACAAATATTACCACATCAGCAGATTTAGCCACTTTTACCGCCTCCGCCAAAAGTTCTGCAGCCGAGCGTTTCTCTGTCAGGTCGGCGCCAAAAACCACGCCGTTATAGTTGCTGTTAGAATCGCCCACATAGCCGCGCGCATAAACCACTTCGGCTTTATTGCCCACTATGTTCTTAATGCCGTCGAGCGGAGAAACCTCATAGTTGGCTTTAAGCGAAGAGCTTCCGCCGCCTACCGTCATGGCCTTTATGGCATTTTCGCCTATAACCGCTATCCTTTTGGTTTTGGTAAGGTCTATAGGTAGCAGGTTATTGTTGTTTTGCAGCAGCACAATACCTTCTTCGGCAATTTTGCGCCCGGCAAGTGCGTGTTCCGGCGTGGCGAACGAACCATACGGCCTGTTCCTGTCCAGCGTGGTAAGCAAGCACAGGCGCAGCACGCGGCGTACCTTATCGTCAAGCTCCTTAGTACCCACTTTTCCCGATTTTATTTTATCAAGGTAGGGCTTGGCAAGGTAATAATTGTCATAAGCATTTGTATTACCCGTGTTCAAGCCGTCTGTCCAGGTGCCAAATTCAAGGTCAAGCCCGTTAAATATGGGCTGCATATCATCGTGCACGCCGCCCCAGTCAGACACCACCACACCTTCAAAGCCCCATTCGCCTTTAAGGATATCGTTAAGCAGGTACTGGT
>Ga0247803_1001412_pt1 | contig 12641 bp, 12 predicted proteins | sample UWRJL014104B1_FD_180928 | JGI IMG/M metagenome (GOLD analysis project Ga0247803, IMG submission 180928) | Plant litter microbial communities from Arlington Agricultural Research Station in Wisconsin, United States - UWRJ-L014-104B-1 | ecosystem: Environmental > Terrestrial > Plant litter >...
AACGCCATTTCAAATGCCAACCCCTAAGCTGAAGAAAGCAATACCACCGTAGCGGCTCGTCAAGAATATAAAACAGACCAAATATGGGTATAGGTTTTTAAAAGGTTGCTGGACTAGAAAACAAGTCAAGCTCGATGAGCGGACTTGTGCGTTCACATGACGGTACAATTCTCCTCCTGCTGCTTCTGATTGCTCCGGCTCAGCCGTTCGCGCTTCATCTGCACCTTCGCACCGCCCTTCTTGAGCTCTTCAAGCCGCTCTTGTGCTTTAGGGAATTTGTATGCTGTCGTCAAATTAGTACGAGGTATATCACATCAATCAACGCTAAACTTACCAGCAGCCCGTCCGTACCACCGCTTGGCCTCATCAAGACTCCTCGGACACCCAATTCCCACCTCGGTAAAGTACCCCATCGCAAACAGCGCCTTCGGCAGCGGCGGCTCCGCACACGCGGCTTTCCGCGCCCACAAGTACGCCTCCGTATCGCTTTGCTCCAAGATACCTGCATTGCCGGTAAGGTACCAACCAGACAGCGCAAGCTCGCTCTGATGCTCTTCCTGCGCCGCCGCACGCGTATACCAGCCAATACTGAGTCTCGGGTCAATCGGACAGCCCAAAAGTCCATACTCGTACGCCTGACCAAGGCGGAACTGCGAGAACTTGTAGCCGTAATCTGCAGCCTGTAGGAAGAGCTGGTATGCATATGGCTCATCCCGAATAACCCTTTCGTTGCCGGTTTGCGATTCATAGAGAAGACCGAGCTCGTGGAGCGCGTGCGGATTTTCCACGTCAGCATGGTCGGCTGCCCGTTTGAGCATGTTGATAGCTTCGCCGAGGTTCTTTTGCTGGCCAAGAAGACCCTTGAGCAGGATCATGCCCATTTTGTACATGGCTGGTGGGTCTCCCAAGGCAGCGGCACGTCGGTACCATTGCACGGCTTTGAGTGGGTCCCTCTTCGTTCCACCACCTTCTTCATGGCCCATTTCGCAGCACACCGCTGTTCGATATGCACTTGCACCGTGACCCGCTTTGGCAGCAGATTGGTACAGAGTGAAAGCCTCCTTGGTATCAACCTGGAGTCCCAAGAGGCCTTGACCGTAGCAATCTGCGAAGTAGAACATGGCATCTGGGCTTCCACCCGCGGCTAGCTTCTTGACAATCTTATGCGCCTCGAATACGAACTTCTCGCGATTCTTGTTTTTGGTCCTGGTGTCGGCTTTTCCACCCTCATCGGCAAGTACATTGGCAGCCTCAGCCAGCTTCTTGGCCAATAGCAAGCCAGTCTTGCTATCACTGGGGTTGCCCTTCAAGGTGTTCCGAAGGCGATTGAGTTCATCATGGGTCACAGGATGTACCACAGACACGCGCCGCTGTGGTGGCATGGAAGACGCTGACTGACTTCCCTGAGTATTGGGCAACGGCTCTGTATTGTATTGTCGCATGGGTGGGGGTCTTGTGGCCTGGGATGCAGCTCTTTGAGGGTCTTGCTGCATCAGACCTGGTCGTACAGGTGTAGGATGTGCGGGTAGTGCGTCGGGGTTGTTGGGCTGTGAGGTTCCTGGTCGTCGTGGTATGGGGTCGCTTGGCATCCGTCCGGGCATAGGTCCTGCTGTTCCTGGTCGTCGAATTGAGTTTGCAGTGACCATAGGAGAAGCATTCCTCATGGCATTTTGCGGAGGTTCCGAGTATGTCGTGTCGTTAGAGTATCCTCTATGCAAAGGCGGTTGTGCATATCGGGGATCGAAAGCTTGCGGCTGTCCAGAATAACCTTGGTTGGGAGGACCCCGGGCTGAGGCGCTGTCCATGGTCATCCCCCTCGGTGGCGGTCCTCGCGCTCGCGGTCCAGTGGGGAGACCCGGACCAGCATGGCCAGAGTGGGCGGCAGGTATGGGAGGCAATCCTGGCGCATCACCCGCCATTTCATAGACGCCATTCCCTTGTGCGTACTGCGCATTTAAGTCTGGCTGGGATCGACTCCTAGAAGCCTGCTGGTAGAAGTTATCCCCTTGGGGTTGCTGGTAGGCCGCAGGAGCCATCCTCTGCACAGGAGGAGGCGACGCATTGGGCGAAAGATGGTGTTCTATTGAATCACCTCTGCGATGTCTGCTGCTCGGTTGCTGGATAGCATCAAAGTTGGGCATGTCTATCGAGTCCGCTTTGCTTTGCCTGTTACTGTTCCCGTAATAGTCATCATACACGTCTTCCAGAGCCCCGCCGTCGTCCTGCGACAATTGAGGTTGATGTTGCGCTTGGTACTGCTGCTGCTGTGGTGGAGATGCTTGTCGAATGGCTGGTCTTTGCTCGTACTGAGGCATTGGCGGTCTTTGATCGAGCTGCTGCTGTCCATAGCTATTCGTCTTCGTTCCACCAGCTGTGGAGGGACGTGGCGGAATGTACGTGGGTGAATCCGGCCCACGGTATCCTGCAGCAGGGCCCGGCGCGGCCCACTGCTGCTGAGGATCATACCCCCGCTGTCCATCGGGTCTAGGCGCGTTTTGTGGCATGGTTCTGGACCTGTTTGGTGGGGCAAAGCCTTGCTGCGGAGGAGAGGGGCCGTTGGAATGCATCCGCTGCGGTGGGGGACGTTGCTGACCGCGCCCATGAGCCTCGTAATGCCCAGAGTCATGTCTCGTCATGTCCGCTGGGCCACCTCGGCCCATGGGCGGTCCTCTATGCTGTGGTGGTCCGGGGTGGCCACGTCCTCTGCCCTGTTGTGGCATGCCTTGCCCTACCATCTCAGGCCCCAGATTCATTAATGACATGGCTTCGTCTATAGATCCGGATTTGCCTTGTTGTGGGCGGAACGAGGGGAAAGGATTGTCCTGTGGACGTTTATGGGGCGACGCGGGGGACATGGCGGCGGGTTGTCCTCCTATGTCCAGTTAGCTAGCTCTACTGAAGCGCTCCCCCAGTCTGCAACCATGGCGAGAGAGAGAAGCGCAATTCGTCCTTTGGAATCATTCCGAAAACATCGTGCTGCACTTACTCAGCGGTCTCAACGTTCCTTGTCCTTGCTGGAGCGGAGCAGGCGCGTTTCCCCTCCCCATTGGCGGTCCTCTCGGATCTCGTCGCGGCGGCTGTTGGTACTGTCCGTCGTACATGGGCTCATGCGCGTGCTGCTGCGGTGGTCCGCGACGTTGCGAAGGTTGGCGCATCTGCCCGTTCACATCGCCATAACCGGCCTGCTGCTCATTCCCCCAGCCGGCGTCTTGTTGGTTGTAATACGGGTCATCCCATTGCTCGTAGCCTCCCTGATCGTATGCGTACTCATCGTACTGCTGATGTTGCTGACCTCCGTAACCTGCGGGCGGCCTTCCCTGCTGCGGGCCAGCCTGATCACGATATTGTTGCTGTCGCGGTTGCTGATAGCCGTCGTTCTGCTGTTGGTATGCCATGGTGTATTTGCGGCGTCGGAGCAGCCACCGGCGGGGTGCTAACAAAGCTAGCGACGTGTGGTGAGAGCGCTGAGGCGGGAACGGGCCATCAACGGCGGGCGTGCAGTACTACTTAAAGGGCAACGCGCAGGGCTGTAGGGGAAAGCTTGTCCCGGCAAAGTCGGAACGGAAGCGCGAGGAGGGATGCGCTCGGGCGCGGTCGCTAGACGCAGGGCATTTGTAAATCCGGGAGCTATGCTGTGGAGTCGTGTTCGGCGCGGTAGCAGGTGGACGTGGACGGACTTTAGACTCGAAAGGGCGCCGCTTGGCAGGGGTGGTTGGATGACGAGATTTAAATATACGAAGGGAAATACGGAGTGAGCCAGCAGCACCGTAACGCGAATGGGGGCCGAAAAAACTATTTTTACAGTCGCGCGAGTGGAAGGTGTTGTAGCAGTCCAGCAAGGCCTCCTTCAAAAGACATCTATCGGAGAAAGCGGTTGTCGAGCATACCCACCAAGAGTTTCATCCGCCACAGGGATTGCTGGGGTCTCCCGCTAGAGGTCAGAGACGACGCTGGTTTCAACTGTAACGAGCCACTCAGCGGTCCAGTCCCCCTCGAAGAACAGGCAGCTGAGGCAGGCGAATTGTGATGCCCCTCCGCCATCTCCCCCATCCTCCCGTAAATAACCATCCATTCGCGAACACTACGTCAAAGGGGTCGAGTGCGACCTGTGGAGTGGCCACAAGATGGTGATGGTAGTAGCCCTCCGTAATACCGCCGTACAAGAGGGTGTGCAAGTTTCAGCCGCGCCTGAGCTTTTACGAATTTGATCGCTTGAGGCTCCATGTGCGTGGGGAAAGTTAGAGCCTCACGAAGATCATGCACACAATCCTCACAGTTGCGATTGCGCTGATCCCAGCCCGGGGGAAAGGGTGCCGCGTGCAAGACCCGCGGCCCCGCAGTAATTCGCTGCCGAGGACCAAAAGTAGAAGACGAGTTGTAAAAGCAGGATAGCTAGAGGTCTAGTGGTAGCAGCACAAGAAGTGAGCGGCGCCCCACGTGATGTGGCGCAGGCGCTGGTCGAGTGGATGCTCGCGCTAACTCTTTCTAGTACTGACATCTTCCATCTCAGTTGGCGGATCCATCACCACTGACGACCATTTCATCACCTTGCTAAGCGACTACCGTCCACCTGACCTCACTCCGCCTCAACCCTACCGCGTATACGTCCCTTATAATCTAGAAGCACTCATCGCCACTCACCATGCCGGGCGCCAGAACATATATCAAAGCCATCGCAGGGTACAAACAACTCTCGCCTCCCATTTGAATTGGACCGCGTCTTCTAACACTTTTCCAGCGGAGCTTTTCTCTGCATAGGTGGCCCTGCACTGGTCATGTGGGTCACGCCGACCGAAGAAGAAATTTTCAAGGTAACGCAAACACGTGCACCTTTATGCCGGCCATACTAACGACATTGTAGAAGTACAACCCAGACCTACAGAAAAGGGCGCTGGCGTCGAGGGAGCAGAGGCAACAAGAATTTGATGGATTTGTGATGCAGTTGAGGGAGGCATCGAAGTCGGATAAGCCTAGTATGTCTCCGTCTCCGTATAGTTTTGCACGATCGGTTGAGGGCTGACACGACTACAGTTTGGGCGGTGCAGAAGGAGATGGATAAGAAGCGCTCAGACGATGCTGCGCAAAAGATACGGGATGATCACAACGCGTTGACGACCGAGGCGGAGAGACGACGGGCGGAGATTAGGTCGAGTGCGAAGTAAGTTGGCGTTGGTCATGGCATGTATTGTATTGTATGTTCTCTTCACTCTGTATAAACATGGACTAGTTGCATTCGGTGCGAGAAGGATTCTCCGGCAATCCTATTTTCAAGCCTCTCCTCTCCTCTCCCTCTATGATTCACGCAGCGGCCCGATTGCACTCATGGTCAATTGTAGGCGATCCGGTCGTTGGTCCGATGATGTACATCAAGTCTTTAGGATCGTCAGCACACCTTTCAGCGTCACTTGAATCTGACAGTTGCTTACCAACCCATCAAGGACCAGCAGCCCACCGCAGACGACCCTGCCATACATCCGTGTTCTTCGACATGTAGTAGTGCCTATAGCAGGACACATCAGCGACCAGACCTCATTTTCCACTACTCCAACCGTACTCACATTCCCTAAACAGAAGTTTGACGCTGCGCATTCGGACGACCAGCAAAGTCCCAATGAATCTGACTGTCTTCAACTACTCCGTAGCAGCCTTAACCCTATCATGCCCAATCGTTAGGTATCAGACCTAGCATTGACGAACGTCTGATATGTCAGTGAGCGGCGTTGTGGATGAGCAACTCAACACTCACATCATAGTACTGAAAGCAGGTCAGATATGATCCTTTCCTATGATACCCGGCAATCCTTTCACTCTCACTGAGGCCGAAGAACTCAAACTTCCTCGCTCGGTTCTCCCCCGAAGCCGCAACAGCAACGTTTGCCATTACGGCAGCAAGCAGTGAAGATGCGGAATGCATGATGCGCAAAAGTGAAGACTGCTAATACAACGAAGAAGGATAGAAGCAGATGCTCGACATCGAATATCTGAGAAGAATCGGCCTCCATGTATGCAGAACCGCGCCACTCCACCGCGGTGTGAGGTTCGAAGTGGGCTGAATACGGTGGGCGCGGGGTGGTTTTTACGGAAGAATGCGTCCGGTGGGTCTTTAAGATAGGTGCCATTTTAGCCAGGTGCTACGGAGGCGGTCCTTTGCTGCCAGAAGGCGTGAAGAACGCTGGCCTCGAGAAGATGGTAGGTTTTTCCTTGCTTCTTGTCCTCGAATATTCCTGCATGATACCCCAGGGCGTTCGAGTAACGACAGGGATTTAGATAGAGGATCGACTTAGATTAATGAATTGTGAAACAGGCGAGCAAGTTGGGAAGCAAGCGAACGAAACATCAGCACGAGGACTGAAGCAGGATGGAAACGAAATCAACGGATGTTCGATGGCCAGGGCGGTGTTCTAGAGAACGGATGGGGTGGAAACACTTCCCACGAGACGGAGGGTGTTGCTCCGTTGTCGTTGCGGTCAGCATCGTTATGCGGCTGCGGACGCATGTTGTGTTATGTACTTAGTGTGGAGGACACCGATACTGGCGGAATAGCTCCGACGGAAGTCTAGTCAGGGGATTATGTATCATGTTTGCTTTTATAAGGCGATTTTGTGGGTTCCCGCTGCTAGTGTTTTCGAATGTGAAAGATGAGGATGGTGAAAGGCGACAGGCGTGACCTCGCGAAAGGCCTCGCCGCTAACACGCGCGAACCCCAGCACGTCTCGCTCCAACCCCACTGCACGTCATCCGCGACACCAGCCAGACCAAATGCCCAGCGATGAGAGAGCCCCCGTGAAGCTCTCCCTCCCTCTAGTAAGATCGAATTGTCTTATTCCAAAGTTGATAATACTGATGACGTCAGGAATTCCAGCAGGACATCTTCAAGGAGCTGCGCGAGGAAGATGAGCTGGTTATCCTCGCGCGCGGCCTCGGCCTGCTGCGCATAGTCACGAACCTCCTGCACTCGTACGACGCCGCCGGGAACAACCTTATCTTGCTCATCGGAGCCGATGAGCGCGAGAATGTGTGGATTGGCGAGGCGCTGGCCGAGCATGCGGCTGTCAGTCTGGCGCCCAAGGCCCGAGGGCTGAGTCTAGTCAATACCGATCTGATGAGCGTCGGAACGCGTGAGAAGATGTATGCGCAGGGCGGGATCTTCAGCATAACGTCGCGTATTCTCATCGTGGACTTCTTGTCCGGCCTGCTCAATCCGGAGACGGTCACGGGCGTGGTCGTGCTGCACGCGGAGAAGGTGGTGGCGACGTCGCTGGAGGCCTTCATTATACGCATATACCGGCAGAGGAACAAGACTGGATTTCTCAAGGCTTTCTCGGATAGTCCCGAACCCTTCACTATGGGCTATTCCCCGCTTACGAACATGATGAAAAACCTCTTCCTCCAGAAGCCGGCTTTGTATCCTCGATACCATGTTACTGTGGCCAAGTCGTTAGAAGGACGGAAAAAGGCAGAGGTCATTGAGCTAGAAGTACCCATGACAGATGCGATGCGGGACATTCAAAATGCCGTGCTGGAATGTGTGGAAGTCAGCATTAGTGAGCTCCGGAAGAGCAATACGGGAATTGAAATGGAAGACTGGACGCTGGATAGCGCTCTCCACAAGAACTTTGATGTCATTGTTCGACGGCAGCTCGATCCCGTATGGCATCGGACGACATTCAAGACGCGGCAAGTCGTGCGCGACCTGACGTTACTTCGGACAATATTACACGCGCTCCTTACGTACGACGCTGTGGACTTCAACAAATATTTGGATACCGTTTTAGCAGCCTCGCAGCCACCGCCGGGGTCGACCAAGCAAAACCAGTCACCTTGGTTATTCCTCGATGCGGCCGATACGATCTTCACGACCGCAAAGCGGAGAGTTTACACAGGCAAAGTCTCGAACGTCGATCTCGCAAACAAGCCCAACGCTGTACCCGATTCCCTGTCACCGGTCCTCGAAGAGTTGCCCAAGTGGGCTCAGCTGTCGGAGATCCTGCAAGAAATCGAACAGGATGCGTACTTCAATCCGACACCGCAAGACACCTCCAATGGCTCCATCTTGATCATGTGCGGCGATCAAGCTACATGCTCTCAGCTGCGAGAATATCTCCAGATCATGTACGTCAAGCAGGAAGCCGACAAGGACGCGGATACAGACGACAATGAGCCTTCTGCGAAGCTCATGATGCGCCGGAAACTCCGCAACTACCTCTCCTGGAAAGGTGACTTCACAAAGGTCAGCGCCGCGCTCTTCTCCGAGAACCAAAAAGCCATCAACGGTAGTACAGAGAATCGTGTCGAAAGCGGACGAAAGGGCGGCAAGCCTCCACCGAGCAAGCGCCGCAGGATGCGAGGCGGCGGAAATATGGGCCAACAGTCCACTCGCTCAGACAATGGCGCCGTACGAACAGCTGGCGACCGTGATGCCCACATCGCTAGTCTCATGGCGGAACTGCAACCCACCGAACTGGAGTCCATGCAAAAGGGCGAAATAGGATTCGATCCTCTGGTCAACATGGAATCTTACTACGAGCTCCTCGACATGAACTCGCTCATTGTAGTTCACCCGTACTCTGGCGATCTCGACGAGCATATCCTCGAAGAGTCAAAACCTCGGTACGTGATAATGTACGAGCCAGACTCGGCTTTCATCCGCAGAATAGAAGTATACCGCTCTTCGCACACGGACCGCACCGTTAAGGTCTTCTTCATGTACTATGGCGGCAGCGTAGAAGAACAGCGTTATCTATCTGCCGTCCGCCGCGAGAAAGACGCCTTCACTCGCCTTATCAAGGAAAGGGGGAACATGGCATTGACGATGAATCCCAACGCCAATCTCGCCCCAGAAGAATCTTTTCTCCGCACAATCAACACAAGAATCGCAGGTGGTGGCAGGTTAGCAGCTACAACGCAACCCCCTCGCGTCGTCGTCGATGTCCGCGAGTTCCGCTCCTCGCTTCCATCCCTTCTCCACGGGAAGTCCATCGTAGTAGTTCCGTGTATGCTCACGGTAGGCGACTATGTCATCACGCCCCAAATCTGCATCGAGCGCAAATCCGTCCGCGATCTCATCGGCTCCTTTTCAAACGGCCGCCTCTATAATCAAGTCGAGTCCATGATGGAGCACTACAAATCCCCCATGCTACTCATCGAGTTCGACCAAAACAAATCCTTCACACTTGAACCTTTCTCCGACATCAGCGCGCCCACCACAGCCTCCGGACTAGCCGTCGCGCCAGACCTGCAAGCCAAAATCGTTATGCTCACGCTCGCATTCCCCCGTCTAAAGATCATATGGTCCTCATCCCCCTACCAAACCGCTGAGATCTTCTCCGAGCTGAAGAGACAGCAAGATGAGCCGGATCCGTTGAAAGCAGTGCAGCTCGGTCTCGATCCGAGCATGCAGGGCGACGAGCTGCGCAATTTCAATCAGGTTACACAGGACATGTTGCGGGCGCTGCCGGGCATGAATGAGAAGGTTGTGACGACGTTGACGCTGGAGGTGGAGAGTATTATCGAGTTGGCGAATATGGAGGAGGGGGCTTTGAGGAAGTTGGTGGGGACCGATGTGGGGAGGAGGATTCATCGGTTCTTTAATCGGAGTGTGTTCGGGGAGGTGGTAGTGCCGACGTTTAGTTAGGAGATTTTGGATGTGCCAAGAGTTTGAGCCTGGGCTAAAATGGATACAGTGGTCTAGACGCGATAGATGAATGTACGAGTACCTCTTATGTGGGAAGGCATGAACAAGATGTCGAGACGGGTGATCTATGCTGTGACCATGGAATGATTAGTGGCAGACAATATGGCCTAGGTGAGCTCAGAAGGATAAGGTGTGTCGAAACATGTTTGTATTCTCCAACTAATGCAAAACCAGCCATGCACGCTCCCCAAACTCCTCTCCCATTTTCCACCACCAATCCGTCCGCCCACCAGCAAGTGGCAAGCATTTGAGCCGTCGCAGCCCCCGCCCCCACAGCGATGCGCATTCATCGCAGCCATGTCAGTCGCAGGACGGGGAAGTCGCAAAACAGCATGGCGGACCCTATCCACCATCCCTCAAATATCGTCGATATCAAGCTCCTTCTTCTCGCCGTCTTCCGAGTCGTCCGAGTCGTCGCGGTCCTCGTCGAACTCGAAGCCGATGCCCTCGTCGCCTTGGTCGCCGTACGTGTCGGTCTCGTTGATCTTTGCGTTTTCGGGGAGCTCGCCGTAGGCTTTCAGGGAGCGGGCTTCGTCGGCGGAGTACTTGAGACTGTGGGAGTGTTAGTGGGGTGTGGAGGAAGGGAGGGAAATGATACGTACATGACGTCGCCCTTTTCGTCCTGGTAGTCGCGCAGACTGAGGAGTATTATGTCGCCCTGGTTGATCCAGACCTTCTTGCGCAGCTTGCCGCGGATGTGGCCGAGTCGGCGCGTGCCATCAAAGCACTGTGCCTCTAGACGTCCGTTACCTGTATCGAAAACTCGTTAGCAGCTGTCCGACGTGAAGGGTGAGAGGGTAGATGCGATGGCGACGGCGACGGCGACGTCGTGTCCACCATGCACTCCCAACAAAACGTACCCAACATCTTGAGAACCTGAGCATACTCCTGGCCCTCCTCCTTGAACGTAAGCTCGCGCTTCTCGTTGTCGTTCTCGTTCTTGCCCCTACGCCTGTTCTTACCACCCTGTAATCACTTTGTTAGTATGGCGGGGTATGGGTGGCGGGGCACAGCGCGTGGAGCGGGACATACCTTTCCCTTATTCTTAGGCATGTTGAGTGTTGTGTGTCGGTGTGTGAGGTATGTGCGGGTGTCGGGAGGGTGAGTTTGTGTAGTGTGGAGTTTGTGGTTGTGTGAGGTTTCTGGTTGGGGGGCGTGTTAGGCTTTAAAGAGCTGGGTTTGTCTCTGGCGTTCGACTCACTGTGGGCCAGCGGGCGCCAACCAGGGTCAGCCCTACCCACTCCTGGCCTAGCGCGAATCCGGGCATCACCAAAGGTCGCTTTTTGGCACGCCCGATTAGCCAGCAACACTCCACGCCATCCACCCTCCTTACCGCCCGCGCCAAATGTCCCTCCGCATGTCCCACCACGCGACTCCCTCCTCCACCGCCACCAAAGCCGTCACCGCCCTTCTCGCCCGCTTCCATCCCAAACACTTCCGCCTCAACTACAGCCCGCAACATAAAACCTTCATCACCCACTGGATCGCAAGCGACGCGCAACACCCGCTCTGCGCCCAACGTAAACGCGAGCACGAGAACCGCAAGGAAGAGGGACTTTGGTGGCATGTCACAACCACCGTGGATTTGTCCAAGTCGAGCGTTGTGCGGAACACATGTAGGAAGCGGCTACGTAGGGCGTTCGCGGATGCGCTAAGAGAACGCGGGTTCGACGAGCGCGGGAAGCTTGTTGAGGTTGAGGCATTAGAGAAGCATTTGGGGAATTCCGGGGGGTGGTTGAAAGGGAGAGCTGATGTGGACATTGCTTTGACGGGAGGATTGAGGTTCCATGTGCTGGGGCCATTGATTCCGGCAAAGTATGTGGAGGTCAAGGAGGAGACGGGGATGGTCATTGAGGCATTGCTTGATGGTGTGAAAGAGGAGGTGGCGCAAAGACGTCGAGAGACGGGAGAGGCGAAGGCTGTTCAACCAACACAATGGAGTAAGCAGACCAAGATTCGCAAACCGCACTCTATGCCGAGGGACACTCCGGCGCTGAAGCAAGCTTCTACGCAGGTGGAGCATGGGCTTCCTGTGCTGTCCTTTTCGAATAGACGCCAGCCATCGAGAACACAACGGAGAACTGTAAACCTGGATACCTGAGAGAAGCCAAGGCCAATCGTTTTTAATCAGACGAGAGCATGGCACATACGGAAACAAAATCAAGGAGTAGGACACCACCTACTCGTCTAGTCACGGACGCCGAGCGAACCCCACCGGGCATCACATTACGACTCTGCAAAGAAGTCGGGCGAAGATGCGCGCCACCGCCGCGCGGAGGCAGAACGGCGAATCAAGTCAGGTGCTCAAACATCCGGACCCGCGACTTTCGCCTGGTCTCGAACAGATACCTACAGTCCACCTGTTGAGACCGTTTACTTCGGAACGGCACCCGGGCTCATCTCACAGACTCCAATCTGAGCACACGCGCAGGTCGGCCGTGAGTTCTCATCGGAACTGGAAGACGGTTGAGTATTACCATCGTACTTTAGGTGTTGGAGGGGAAATGTACAACACGTGTGTAGTTTACATGTAACAGATCTCACGGCCACACTTGTACCAAAACCCACAATCTGGTACAATACTTGTAGCAATAAGAATACAACAAGATGTACCATCAATTGGCAGTTAAATATTTCTATATCAATGGCGTCTAACCTGAACGACCATTATTATCATACGGTCGAAGGTTGTCGTTATTGTGTGTCGCATTGTGTGTATGCGACTCTAGAGCAGAAGACCTCCAGACCGAAGATGGGCTGCCTCAGAGCGACGGTTGAGGATGTAGTACTACATTGAATGAAGAGATGAATCATGAGCTTGGATGGACTGGCGGTATCTGGGTAGTGTTTGAGTGGATATGTTGGTTCAACGGACAAGGCATTTAGTAAAGTGCTTCAATGCAATCTAAGCTCAAATTTTCATACCATGCCCTGAAGCGCTGATCAC
>Ga0247803_1001413_pt1 | contig 12630 bp, 17 predicted proteins | sample UWRJL014104B1_FD_180928 | JGI IMG/M metagenome (GOLD analysis project Ga0247803, IMG submission 180928) | Plant litter microbial communities from Arlington Agricultural Research Station in Wisconsin, United States - UWRJ-L014-104B-1 | ecosystem: Environmental > Terrestrial > Plant litter >...
TTCTCCCACCTCTCCACCTAGAGGAGCAAAAATCACACATTATCAGTCCTCTACACTTCGAGAACGACACCCTACCTATCAATTTCTCCAAGACCTTCATACAGAAAAACTATATACATCCTCTATCCTCACCGCCTAAAAAACTCACCTCTACTAAATCCCATACTCACAACTCCCCCACAGCTCCCACGACTCCCGCCTCCAGAAAAACCCCTTCATCGAAACCGCCCTCATCTACGCCCTAACCTACATCTCCACTCTCCAACCCAAGACCGCAATCGCCCCCTCCAACATCAACATCCTCGCAGACCAAGCCTACTACTCCAACCCAGGCCAGCCCCTGAGCCCCACCTCGCACTTTCTCAACTTCAATGTCACGCTCTCCGAGGCGCACAAGACCGGTCTTGGGTCCTCTGCTGCTCTGGTGACGAGCTTCACTGCTGCGTTGCTGAGCTACTATCTGCCTAAAGAGCTGTTCGATATCGAGTCGGAGACGGGATTGAGGGTTCTGCATAACCTGAGCCAAACTGCGCATTGTGCGGCACAGGGCAAAGTAGGCTCGGGCTTTGACATTGCGTCGGCCGTTTATGGATCTTGTCTCTACCGCCGCTTCAGTCCCTCCCTCCTCTCCTCCCTGCCCTCTCCTTCAAACGCCTCTTTCGCCAGCGAACTCCGCGACCTCGTCGAAGGCGATGCCTGGGATACCGAAATCGCCAAAGCGGCCATCAAAATGCCCAAGGGCCTTCGCCTCGTCATGTGCGACGTCGACTGCGGAAGCCAGACACCCGGTATGGTAAAGCAAGTCCTGAAATGGCGAGAGGAGAACAAGAAGGATGCAGGCGAGCTGTGGGACGCCCTGCAGAAAGGCAATGAAGACTTCGCCGCTGAGCTAACCCGTCTCGCGACCACAACCTCGCAAAATGACGACGCCAGCACGCAGTACGCCAAGCTGCGCGACATCATAGCCGCCAACAGGACGCTCATCAAACGCATGTCTCTCGCTTCCGGCGTCCCGATCGAGCCGCCCCAGCAAACCGCCCTCCTGGACTCTTGCTCCAGCATCCCCGGCGTCGTCGGCGGCGTCGTCCCTGGCGCAGGAGGCTACGACGCCGTTGTGCTGCTTGTCGAAGACAGGGAAGGAGTGCTTGGGGAATTGAAGACGGCGCTAAAGGACTGGAAAGTAGAGGGTGAGGCGGAGGATGGGGTCACGATCGGCAAGGTTGGGATCTTGGGGGTAAGGGAGGACATGGTGGGTGTGCGGAGCGAGGACCCAGGGTCTTACGCTGAGTGGATCTCAACTTGATCCTGTTGCGCGTAGGCAGCGACCAGAGAGACTGCACATTTGACCCCGAGGAAATTGCTTTTGATCAAAACGTTTTCATAAGAATGCTGTAGATGCAAGTTCTCAGTTTGGGATTCGATGCTGTAGGAAATGAGCATGTTAGGTCCACTTCACAGTCTATCGTGATGCAAGCGCCTTCACCCACCATATTGTCCCGTCACGAATAGCCGTTCGTCGCACATAGCACATGGCAAAATACCAACAGGCTGCATCACGTCCACAATAGCCGCATCAATGATGGTATGAACTTTTTGATTCATGTTGTTCTTGACATGGACGCCGACCCATTTCCGTAAAAGATCGCCCGTGTCCCGACCCACCACTTCACCTACCCCGCCTCTTTAAGATGGTATAAGGGTACATTGGTGAGCGCTAGTAAGCCCCGGCCATGCAATGCTTCAGATTCGTAGAGAAAAAGGAAACACCCTCGTGCACCCGCCTATGCCTTGACGGCGTACTTTCGCTGCGGGAAGTGTGTCTGCTTCTTCTTCTGCTTCTCCGAGACGATCGAAGCCTCGTTCTTGGTGAGTCGTCGACGAATGGCGCGGGTGTTCTTGGGTCGGAGGTCGAGGGGAGTGTACCTGTTCAGTTGTTAGGTTCGAATTCGGAAGTGCGGATACGGCTTCGAGCGGAGTTTACGCACTTCTTGCCCTTGTAGAAGAGGCGGAGTTGCGCCCTCTGGTTGGCGTTTATGACGGTGAGGACGCGAGCGATGCCCTTGCGGACGTCATGAATGCGAGTGAGCTTGGTGGAGCCTCCGGTGACCTTGCTGGTCCTGAGCGCAATCAACTCGCTGCAATCCGTCAGCGATTTGTCCTGTTCCTCAATCCTTCTTCAAACGGATAACCCACGTCTTGAGCTCCTGCAGCTGGGTGTGCAGCTCGTCCTTGGACTTGGTCCACAACTGGATGGTCTTCTGCGACGGATGTGAGTATACATTCGAGCGGTTCGAGGTGTTCAGGGCGAGTACGTACGACTTTGGTAGCCGACTGTAATTATAAAGTTAGCGAAAATTCAGATGAACGAGTCGCAGGATGTAGGGTTGCTTTGCGGTGACCCAGCGTGGCCGCGCCTTGCTGCACCCCTCCACAGGCTACACGACAAGGCTCAGGCGGGCGCGGGAACTCGAAGGTATCGAAATGGGCATTGAACGTACCATTGTGTCTGTCAGATTAGTAGGACCGTGTGTTGTGGAATTGTGCGGTCGCGTCGGGCGGGTTGAAGTGTCGTGGTCGAAGTTCGATATTTCTGGTGGGCGGCTCGCTTAGACGAAAGTGGTCAATGCGCTCTAGATCTTGGCAGTGATGCAGCCGTTCACATTGACAGCACGAGTTCTCGATACTTTACCTTCACACGAATTCTTTGAATAAAATTTGCGAATACCTTCAGAGGTATCTCCAAGTTTGTTTCCTCGAAGCACATGCTCACCATCTCACGGACTAAGTTGCAATACTTGCATGTATAATTTTTACTGTAACCACCAGATACAAACAGAAGTCACACGATCACTGGACATCTTCACGGCCTTTTTGTCATATCCACTGCAATGCAACGGTTCAACCGTCAACGGCTATCATTGTATTCTCTGCTTTGTAGCGGGACCGAGACCTTAATCTGGCTCATCCAATCCCTTGGTCTGTATCCATGATTGATAGTTAGAACTTTCCGTTCTTACGCCTGATGTTGGCGGCCCAGGTGGCTCGTGGCCGTATGAGTCTTCATAGTCTGCATGAAGACCACTCTCCCGGCTTCTGAAACCCTCGGCATCTCGAACCTCCCCGGAGCATTTGTAGATATAGCATGGCCCGTTTCCATTCCCTCATAGTGCGCTTGGGTACATCATCACCCTGACCGACGCACCAAACGACCGCGGAGGCAGATTGTTCTTGAAGCAAGCGCGCACAGCACCAGAGTTACCTTCTCCCGTTAGCATCAGAACCTCCACAACTTCCACAATCAACATACCATGCGTCGACCGTATCTTCCCCCAGATAACGCGCACCTTCGTTCCCCGCACCGCCTTGGGAGCGCGATACACGAACGCCGCCCGCTTTCCCAGATACCACTTCGCCTCATCGGTGTTGCTGACGCCGTCGAGCGTGAGCAGGCTCACATTCGGGTTCGTGTTGCGCTTGCCACGCTGGTAGCCGACGTGACGGGCTTTGACATAGACTACTGCAATCAGCAGTGTTTATGGAGGGTAGGATGTGTGATTCGTACGGCGGTGGCTTTGTGCGTCGGACATTGTTGCGAAATGTGTGAGTTGTGGTCGTTGTAGTCGCGTTCTTCGAGTTCGAGAATTGGGGAAGTGTGGGAGTGGACGCGATGCCTCGCTTGCGGGCTGGTTCCGCGAGGCGCCTGCCCTGGTCAGGTGGCGCGTGCGAGTCGGCGGGGACTTGGCATTGCGTCGTGTTTGTCGTTGCGGTCTGGATCATCGTCTCTCGAACCACTTCTTTGACACCATAGCTCCACCTGTCGTGACCGCTGACATGTCGTCTACCGGTGGGGGATGGGCGCAACTGCGCCAACAAGCCCGCGCATTAGAATCCCAAGTACGCAGGCATCGAACCGCCAACTCCCCCATTCATCTGTCTAACTAGGGACACAGACCGAAACCCTCTTCCACACATATTCGCAATACGCCTCTACAGCAAACATACCCACCAAGGCCACCGAAGAAGAGCAACGCACAGAGTCACAACTCCAAGAAATACTAGAAAAGGTCCGCCCACCCCATCGCTCCACCAGCTCCACCACCACCCCAACTAACAACCATCGTAGAGAGAAGCGCTCGTCGCCCAACTATCCCGCCTCCTAGACTCAGAGTCCGCACACTCCTCTTCCGCCGTAAAACAAAACAACCTCGCTCGTCACCGTGAGATCCTCTCCGATCACCGTCGCGAACTCGCCCGCCTAAAGTCTTCCCTCACTGAAACTCGCAATCGCGCCAACCTCCTCTCGAATGTGCGTTCGGACATCGATGCCTACCGCTCCGCAAACCCATCCGCCGCCGAAGCGGAGTACATGCTCGACGAGCGGTCTCGTATCGACAACTCGCATAATATCGCGGATAGTGTGCTGAGCCAAGCTTATGCCGTGAATGATAATTTCAGAATCCAGAGGGAGAGTTTGGCAAGTGTTCAGAGGCGGATTGTCGGTGCCGCGAGTCAGGTGCCAGGGATGAATAGTTTGATAGGGCGGATTGGCGCGAAGAAGAGGCGGGATGGGATCATTCTGGGGGCCTTCATTGCTTTTTGCTTTCTGATGCTGCTGTGGTTCTGGTGAGCTATGGCTAGTAGTATCGAGGTTGCATTTGGCGTTTGGAGCGGCTCGGATATCCACAAGAGTTGCAATTTCTGGGTTCGGGTATGGAATCGATACTACGTTTTTGTGTTGTACAAATAGAGCTACATGTCCTGCAAACGGACAACCATGGTATCAAACAGCTGCGAAAGTCCCGATGCCCTCCCCGCTACTTGAAAGCGACAGGCACCAAAATCGGCATCCCTTTCTCAAATCTCTCGTCCTTTTGCGCCTTCTCTTCACCGCCACCACTCTCGGCCTTGGGCACTACCCTCGCCTCCTCCAGCAACCGTTTAAATCCCCTCGTCAAATCGTCCACCTCCGTCCCCTCTGCATCCGCACTGCCTGCCCACCGAATTTTACACTCCTGATCCACCAGGTACACATACCCAACCCTCCCGTTCAGCAGCCCAATCGTCTCCCTGATCCTCAGACTAACACCCTTCCGCACCAAAAAGTAGTTGCCCCAATCCTCCTTGCGCCGCTGCAGTCGCTGTTGGAACTGGAACATTTTAATGATCCAAGCTTTCAACGGATTTTCCTCGATGTTGATGTCGATTTGCTGAGCCACTGCCTCATGTTGCTCCAGTAGCTCGTAAAGCGCCGGGTTCGCCGTTTTGGACGTAAAACTACGAACCTGTGCCTCGCCCCACGCCGAACTAAACACATTGACGACCGACACCTTTCCCTTCATCACATTCGCAGTATCCGCCTGCCCCTCTTTGAGGGTCTCGCCTCTCAAATTCGGAAAGTACAACGCAGCGTCCTTCTTGAATATTGACTTATTTGCCATAAACGTCTTCCCACTCCTATATTTCCTGATGTTCTTGAAATCGCGGAAGTAACTCGTACTCCATTTCTCGACTATATCAACGCGCTTGGCGAGATTGCGTTCCGACATCGTCATGCCTGTGTAGTCTTTCTTGGGGGGCTTTTCGCCGATGTTCTGGCCTGGTTGGGGTGGGGTTTGGAAGCCGATTGGGCGGCCGAGAGGTTGTGGGATGAATTTATCGGACTCTTTGAGAGGTTTGGATTTGGGCGGTTGAGGTGGCGAGTTCGAGGGTGAGGCGGCCGGGAGGTTGAGACGCCGGGCGGAGGTGAAAGGTCGAGTGGAGAGGCGGAGGAAGAGCGGAGTGCTGGTCGTGCGAGTTTGACAGCGAAGACATTTCCATGGTGAATTGGGAGCTGTGCGCTGGAGCGACGATAGTATTCGTGGTTGCAGCATGATTGTGTGGTGTTCAAGTTTGCATGCGAAGTTGCGATGGATTCCAGCTTAGTCGCTTGTCTTGGCGTTGTAGATCACCATACCTACCGTGGGTATGTTCTAACATCCTGTTCCCCCTGACGTTCAGATGTCAATCGATAAGACAGGCCACGGTCATTGTTCAGATAGAAGTGTCAAAAACAGCTGGAGAACTTTTCCCAAAAGAATGGTTCTTGTCTTTAACAATTACAGGTGTCCATGAAGCTCCGCCGAATCATCTAAAACGTTTTCGAACATGCAAAGTGAAGGACACTACAAGTCGTTCTTTACAGAAAGCCACGCGCATGGCCACCTAACGTAAATTCTAAAATATTCATCAATACATGTACACATCCCTTACAAAGCCGCCTTCTCCTCGCCCAGCTTCTTCCCCGTCACGACTCCAAAGTACTTATTCAACGCCTCGCACGTTCCTGCTCCAGCCTCGAGCTTCACCACAACACCGACATAGCCGTCTGGTCGCACCACTACGACACCTCCCTCCTCCTCGCTAAGTCCCATCTTCGCGTGCGCTGCAGCCTTTGCTTGCGGCACCCTCTGGTCCCAAACATCGTCGGCAAAGACGTGATCTCGGTAGCGGGCGAAGACAGGCGGCAGCATCTCAGCAATCTGGATGTCCGCACGCTTTGCGTTGAAGACTGTACAGACGGAAAGAAAGTCGGTGTGCGGGTTGTAGAGTTCGTGATAGCGGTCGACGGACGTATCTTTGTAGGCGAAGATTGAGTAGAAGGAGGTAGGATTGCTGATATGAGTTGCAAGGTCCTTGAGGGCTTGGGAAGTCTTCGAGGGGTTGCCGGCCATGATATAGATTCTGTAAGAGCCATTCAAAGGTATTTGTTGTTCGAGATGGACAACGTTGGCATCGACGACTCTTGTCACCGTCGCTGGGCCAAGGTACCGTCCTGTTCGCAGGGAAGTGCCCTTCTCGTACTGTAGGTATAGCGGGTGTTGGGCTGGATGTTCGAGACCCCAATTGATCGCGTTGGGCAAATATGCAACGCCATAGCCGGAAGTGAATTCGCAAGAGGCCTTGAAAGTCTTGATGAACTCATTCTCCTCGGCAGGACTTTGCGCAGCAGATGCACCTGCTACCTCGCCAGCGGAAGGGATACGTGCAGAGAAGAGCTTGGCATAACGGGCGTCGAAGTCGAGGAGGGTTTCTGCGATCAATTTGCGCTCCGACTCGTAGGTTGATAGAATCGAGCGGGTGGCGAATCCTGACTCCACATGATGTATCTTCCAAGCTAGGTTGACAGCGTCTAAGAATGCCGTGTTCATGCCCTGCCCTGCTTTAGGACTGTGCGTGTGGCATGCATCACCGCCCATAAACACGCGCTCATCGAGTGTGTATTGTTCTGCAATGCCTTGACCGATCGGGTATACAGAAAACCATTCTATTCGATCCCAAGAGATGGTGTAGGGGCGTAGGACCTGCTTGGCATGTTCCTGAACCTCTTCCGCAGAGAAGGTTTTCCGTGGATCCCAGTCCTTATCCGTTGATGAGGCGACTTGAATGTAGAGCCGAACCATGTTGTTTTCGCGGGGGATAACCATTATGGAGCCGGCATCTGAGTGAATCGTGCATTTCATCTGCCATCGTCAGATAAGATAAGATAGCAACGGTACTACAAGGGTCGTACCTTGATATCGGGGAAATTCGTTCGAACGACACCATCCATGACGCCCCAAACGTGCGAAATTGGGTCTTTGTATTTGATCTTCACGCCCAGCTGTTCGCGCACGAAGCTCCTGGCTCCCTCACCGCTGAACAGGTATTTTGCTCGCACCGTCTCGGAATGTGTGCCGTCGATATGTGCGATGCTCACTTGGACTGGATAGGTAGGATCTTTGCCGTCATTCTCGAAGCCAGTAATCGTCCATGGTCGTTGTACCTGCACGCCGTGTTTCTCAATATCCTCAATAAACACTCTCTCGATTAAACCTTGGTGAAGCAGCGTTGTAAAGGGATATCTCGCGTCGATGAATTGCGGGCAAGATGCCCATGTGCCCGTTCGATGAATTCCCTTTGAGTTCGGATCCCAGAATGCGACTTCGTAGACTTTCGCGGGATCGTGGGCCATAACGTTGCGCTTGAGGCCCATATTGCGCAGCAGGTCTAGAGACCGCGGTTGAATTCCATCCGCGCGTCCGGTGGCTGTGGGTTCGGGCCTGTTGTCAATGTGTTTTATCTTGTAGCCCCATCGCGCCAGACAAGTTGAAAGCATCAGACCAACAGGTCCCGCTCCAACAATCACGATGTCATACTTCTCGACCGACATGTTGCCCACCTTCTCGAGACAAGAGCTTGATTAATAAGAGGGCCGAGGAAAAAAGTATGGATCGCCAAAGGAATCAGCAGACAACGATACTTAGATACAACGCAAATTAAACGGCGAACCAGCGTGGTCTTAAAGCGTTTCTTCCAGAAGACTGCAAGAGAAGCCGAAATATCATTTTTAGAAGCCGAAGGCATCGGTAATAAGACACGGCGATACATATAAGGACGGTGCGGGCTTGGAAACGGCCGATAGCGATGCCGTCACTGAAGCCAGCAGAGCGGGGAGTGATGCGGGACAGGCAAACGGCAGTCGTGAAGCCAAGCCTCATCCTGAGTTGGATGAAACAGGAAAGGCTGGTCGTTTAGAAGGTGTTAGCGCGGTAAACGATCACGTGGCAGTGCCGATGAAGGCCGCGACCGCCCAATATCGTGGGGAAGTGACACCCCACATTCCGCGAGATATCTCCGTGCGGGTGGTTCGAGACAGCGACAAGTCGGATGTGTACTGAGCTAACGCGTCGCATTTGCAACGGACGCGGAATAGTGCATAAGAACGTTCAAGCCTAGCACTCTACCCCAATCTCATATTAGTTTGCGCCGCTAGATGTAGGCAAGCTTGAACGTAACATGTGTTCAACGATGTCCATTGTAGCGTATGCATGTACGAATTAGTGTGCACAAGGAAGATATGGCCTGGCTTATCGACAGAACCATCTCCTTACCAATAGTTGTTGCCCTGAGTACGCCTTGTCGATGGGCAATAAGCGTGGAAGAGATGAACGCTCACCATAAGGAACCGAGTCATCACTGCAAGGCATATTAGTGTTAACAATTCGATTTTGATTTCTGAGATTTCTGACTTTATTTTGTGCAGCCTAGAGGGTATCATTCGGGGCTCCGCCCAATATGCACAGTTGAAAGAGGAACAACCCCTTCGGCCGCCAGTGGGAAACCCCGCCCATGCCCAAAACGATGGCTATGGTTATCAAGTGCCAAAAGTAAAACAAAAACCCCGTAGCCTCCATAACACCGGCTCGCGTGCATATGCTCCGAAAACAGTTTCGTCAAAAGACCCATGAAAGATTCGCGCCAACACCATGTGGACCATATCCGAAAAGATTGACCAACCCTGCTGAACCGACTCCGAAATTTCTATCGTCGCACTCCACCCACTTCGACTTGGTGAGATGTTCGTTCGAATGCAAGTCTCCTCTTCTTTGCCATGCCGCCTTGCGAGTTGTCTTCCCCGCCCGTTGACTCCCCGAACTCGTCCCCGAACCCCTCGCCATAGCCTTGGAACGATGTGTCCGTGTACTGCCGCTTTGAGCCCGCTCTCGCCGGTCTCGATGCATGTGGGCCCCCAGAAGGTGTGTTCGGACTCGGTGTGGGTGCCGCCGAAGGTAAAATTCGATGTGGCGCGGCTTCAGGGCCTACTTTAGCCTTTATTACCTCGTCCGTTGCAAGGTATGCTCGGTACTTTGCAGTGTCCGGAGCTGGCAATGGTCCTGGGACTATTCCTCCCAATGCACTGCTGAGCAGGCTATCAAATTCCGGGGCGAGACGTGTCTCCTGAGCATTGAGAGCATTTTGAAGTTCCTTGCCCTGCACCATGAGGAGGTGGTATTCTTCATCAGGAATCGACATTGGACCTGCCAGCTTCCCCTCCATCTTGATTGCTTTTGGCTTGCCTGCGATTTGCAGGGTCTTGATGTGCCCCTCATACGACTTTCTGAGCTTATTGATCTTCTCGCCCGTAACAGGGTCGTTTCTAGCGACCGATCTTGCAAGGGCATTGAGTCCATAGAGCTCAAACAGATTCTGCGAACCGTGCGGCCGAGACACTGTGTGGGCTATGAAGCAATGCGTGTCAGTAACACAGAGCAAGACTGCGCTGCATGAAGGGGGCCTTACTGCCTTGACAGGGCTTGAACAGCTGACTGCCATAAACACCTTTCGCCGCCGCAACACCACCTTCCGGCGCGAAGATACCACTCGTTTGCCGGTCGTGGTCAGACCGTCTGTGTCTAGCTAACCGCACTGTTTCCTCGTCTTGACTTTCGTCCATCATCGCATCTCCGTCACTATCAATGTTCAGCGAGTGGGAGGGCCCCGCTGTACTCGCCGGTGTTGGGAAGGGCGGGGGATGGGTTGCCGACAGGCCGGATTGGGAGACCTGTTGGGACATGACCACTGAGGAGGGCGGGGTCATTTCCGAGGGCGCGGCCGTCGCAGTTGGGGCAGGGCCGCCATTTGACTGCGAATTCATCGAGGGGTACGGCGGCGAAGTAGGCGTGCTGGGATGGATAATGGGCCGCTTTGTCTCGGTGGTCTTGGCGGCGATGTGGTACGGAGGAGAGGCCGGAGAGAACGAACCCGTCAGGCGCTGTCGCTTCGCGGTGTGCTCCGACATAGAGGCCGCAGCGTCAGCGTTCGAGGGCAGCGGGTGCGTGGGATGAGCGGCGGGTGCGTCGAGGGAGATGACGGCGGGTATGGGGCGGTTGGCGGGTCGCGGATCGACCGCGGCAGCTGTGGCGGCGCTTCTACACAGTGCGCATGCGATGGCGTCGGCGTCGGCTGTGTGCGACTGAAGGGAGCGTGGTTTGCGGCGGGCGGGCAGGTGGGTGGGGGTGGTGGTTGTGAAGAGCGGAAGCGGGTTCTCTGAGGCTGGATTGACATGAAGAGGACCTTGTTACACAATAGGCTAGCGCGGCCATCTACCACAAGTGCACGGACAAGCGACATCGCGACTTCTCTGGTCCCCAAAAGGTCGTCCTGCGGAGCCACCGCTGTGTTAGACCTCTCGAGGCTGGTCCCCCCGTCGCTGCAGCTGCATGTGTGCGCTCTGTTTTTTCCTGCTTGCTAGTCTAATCGTTGTAGCCTGCGACAACTCCTCTCAACACTTGAGCACTAGTCTAGTCACGTGAATACCCGTATTAGTCGGTCGTGCGCAATGACTTGACCTGCCCAACGCTCCCACACGCAAGCGCCATCACCGACGACTGCACCGCTCAATGCCTGCGCTTCACGGTCAGTATGGATGACGCCCAGCCACGCGATGCTGCTGTCGCCAGCGCATCCGCGACAGCGCAAACGTCGCGCCCTGCCGACGCCCCGAACGCAAACCCGAACGCGCCTAAAGTGCAGCAGCCCAAACCGCAAGCTTTGCCCGCGCGCGGCGGGCCGAGCTCCATCCTCGTCTCGCCGCGCCAAAAAGGGAACCCCATTTTGAACAGCGTGCGCACCGTGACATGGGAGTACTCAGACATTCCTGCCGACTACGTGCTCGGTGCGACGACATGCGCTCTGTTCCTGTCGCTCAAGTATCACCGCCTGCACCCGGAGTACATATACAACCGCATCCGCGATCTCAAGGGCCAGTATCAGCTACGCGTGCTGCTCGTTATGGTCGACATCGAGAACCACGAAGAGTCGCTGCGGGAGCTGTCCAAGACATCCTTGATCAACAACGTCACTGTAATGTTGACCTGGAGCGCGCAAGAGGCCGGCCGTTATCTGGAGCTGTTCAAGACATTCGAGCACGCGGCGCCTACGAGCATCAAAGCCCAGCAATCCTCGACGTACTCTGACAGCATGGTGGAGTTCATTACTGTCCCGCGCAGCATCAACAAGACCGACGCCGTTGGCTTGGTGTCTAATTTTGGAAGTATCCGCACAGCAGTGAATGCTGGGCCAGAAGAAATCGGGCTTATTGCTGGCTGGGGAACCAAGAAGGTGCAGCGCTGGTGCAATAGCGTGAGGGAGCCGTTCAGGGTCAAGAAGGCTGCGAAGCGAGGTCTTACACGCGACAATACTCAGGCCAGCTTGTCTAGAGACGCCTCTATGGCAGAAGGCGAGAGTCAGACGTTGGGAGAGATAACCCTTGAGCTGTCTGCACGTCGCCGGGTCGAAGAGGCGGCACCGATAGCAGCAAACCTAGCAAGAACGGCGCCTGTTGCAGCGGATGCTGGAGCAGATGCACGCCCTTCACATCGAATAGCGGAAGAGAGGATATCCTACCAATCTGCAGTAGAGCGAGATGAAGCGACCTGGGGAGCGGATGCAGACAGTATAATGAGGACAGCCGTGCAGACGACTACCCACGCAGAGAGTCGGCAGCCTAGCACGAGTCTGGGGAAACGGAAAACCGAAGACGACAACATGAGCGAGGGCATTATGGAAGCACTGAGCAAATTACGAAAGCAATAGTACACCCTTTTGGGAATGATTTCTGCGCGACAGTCCCTAATGTATGTCGAGCAAAGTCACAGCGAAATCGATGTCCAGTGATTGTATGGTCTTGAAGCATGGCAAAGTGATTACCATATGTCTGCGCCATGTAGACAGACAAAGGTTGGGGTCGCTACGAATGTATGACTATCTCAATGCGGCACTAGCTCATTATTGGTGCTCAACTGCTGGAACCTCACTTGCGACCCTCACGTG
>Ga0247803_1001416_pt1 | contig 12616 bp, 12 predicted proteins | sample UWRJL014104B1_FD_180928 | JGI IMG/M metagenome (GOLD analysis project Ga0247803, IMG submission 180928) | Plant litter microbial communities from Arlington Agricultural Research Station in Wisconsin, United States - UWRJ-L014-104B-1 | ecosystem: Environmental > Terrestrial > Plant litter >...
GTGCATCTTGAGTCGGGTACTACTGCTCCAGGGTGGGTTTAATCTACTTGCAAAGTTCAAAGTCAACCATCGGATTGAACCTAAGGGAGAGGAGCCCAAACTCCCTACCTAGGCTATAGATTGGCGATTAACAGCACAAACTTTTAAGCTTGATCTAAGCTTTCTCAGGACGTTTCCAGATTTAGCCATCAAGTTGAAAAATGCTTGGGACGGCGTAGTCCTAGAGAAGACCCTATCCAATCGTAGCCTTGGCTTTGAGGGACGCAGATATAAACTACTCCCAGGCGCAGAAATTCCTGTTTCCCATCTCAAATTCTGCAATGAGAATATCCAAGGGCAACAAGACGATTTCACAAAGCTTAACCTTTGTGGCCGAATGATTAAGCGCTCCAGCGTTCACATTACCGAGCACACAGTGGAGATAAAAGAAATGCACTGGAAAAATACTTTGGGAAAGTGGCATGTGGCTCCCAGCCTGCACCAGGATAATATTGCTGTCAGAATCCATGCGTTCAGCAGAGGTAGCTCCGTCAATGGCAAGTCTCCAAAGCTTTGGCTTCTGACGCCGGTCAGGGGTGACCAGTTCAAGCTCATCTCCTGCCTTCCTGGTTGTTACCGCTTCGAGTACGATGGTCCCAGGCAACTGTACTCTAAGGGAGATATAATGTTTTCTCTAAGAGCAAAACGACCAGAGCTATTTCAGATGTGGGTATTGAGAGAAGATGTAGGGGAAGCCGATCGCAAATGGACGCATATAATGGCAAGGCCAGAAGTCGAATTTTATAGCCTCGAATGGGGAAAGGACGACGGACTTAACAACCCGGAGGCTTTGTTTATTATTGTCTAATTGTTGTTTACTATGTTACAAAGGAGCTAGTTTCGAAGTCTTTCGGATGATGATGTGAACAAGGACTACTGGGAAGTCTATATCTTCGTTATAGAGTTACGCTTGGCTCTCTTTCACAGTCGGTTCAGCTCTCTTTAATGAATATTTAGCTCTCCTTAACAGTTAGTTCCCTAATCAAATTTATCTCCTCAAACCCCGCAAAGTTTCTGCAATCGCACCTGCTCAGCCTTAACTGTCCAAGCCTCTACTCCCCACAAACCAGCAATCGAACTCTGAAAAGAAGCACAGAGTATCACGCCATAGCCTACAGCCCACTAGCCTTTCCGCTGCACATGCAATAAAATGCACACGCGGTATTGGCAAGCAATTAACACTCTTTCTAACTTAAGCATACGTAGCACTAGATAACTAAGGACGCTGCAACTTGTTAGTGGTCCTGAGGAATTAGGCGTAAATACCTCCCACTAGCTTAGTAGAGCAATTTACTTCGTATTCAGCAGCTATCTAATTGAGATGTACTCCGTGTTGATAGTTTGCGCATATCCGATGATATATCTGCTCTGTGCTGCGAGTGAGCGCCAGCATGTACGTCGAATCCTGCTACGACTTGATGGGCTTTAGACCATGTATGTGGGCTCTTTCAATGAAGCGTACGACCTACCCAGGCACTTCAACCCTCGAAAAGGGACACAGATGACTTAACATGGAGAGGGAGAGGAGAGCATGCTTCGGACCCTCGCAGCTATCTAAGCAGAATTCAATGGCGAAGCCGCCTGATGTCGACCTTCTCAACGAATCAGCCTCACCTCGGCACTCAAACTCCCGTTCAGAGATCCATAGATGACTACAAATCGATGAAGACACGAGAGAGCGTGCACATCACCCTTGCTACTCCCTCATTGCAGTACGGACCAACGATGCAAACAGGGGAGACAAGAAACGCCCCTTCTCGGTCTCGGCCTTGATCCTGATCATGTGACCAAGTACCTCAGGCAAAGCGCTGTGATCTGCACGATGGGGCTGTGGATGCAGGGTAATGCATTCGATATATCAAGATTTCTGGAAGGGTTACGATTGTCCCGAATTCACAGGCGGCGAGGTCCCGATGCGGCGTTATAGCGAAGCAAATTTCGACTTGCTGCCTTGCCAATGCACAATGTGAATGTGATCTGTATCTGGCGTTCTGTGTCCCTGCTAACCCCCCTACGCGCAGCCAACGAATCGAATTCCGGACTATCTCGCACTTATATGCCTAGGTTGCGGAGTACCGCCAGCTGCCCGTCTAGCCCCCATGGTTACTATTCACTGACTTACCACCCAATTTTGTGACATGGCGACTCCACCGTCTGCTAGTAGGTGGCGGAAAATCCGAGATCCATAAATGCAGTTTATCCACACATCTAGGTTCAAAAGTCTAGGACGAACGTTCCTTGCAGGTGGCTCACCTATTCGCAACTTGAAACAACAGACCGTCGCCGATCAACCCGCGAATGGGAGCCCCTTCGTGACGGGGAAGCGCCAGTTCCCCGTCCCTAGCCTCAACAAGAGTGCTCGATAGCTTGAGCTTGTCTCCATAGACATCTGTTGGCGAACTCCACCCTACAACAGGTAAATTCTGGTGGTGCAATAGGTAGCACTACCTGGCTTTACAGGCATATGCAACATCGTCTGTCGTCGGAACCCCTTGTCCGCATAGTCTGCCAGAACTCCGAACCATCTCGGTAAAAGGCATACTTGAGGAGTGTTGGTGGCGGTTTGGGATGAGAATAGTCTGAAAACAGAGGGGAAATTAATGACATGATCGTGCGATGATGGCCGTTTGGCGCCTGTCTCGTGGGCATGAAGGAAGTTCGGAAACGTAGTGCAGGATTCCGCTGTCACCGGATGTCGTCCATTATAGCTGTTGCGTCTAACGTCGATTGACAAGCATCGCTCTTTTGTAAATGCAACTCTAGTCTCCCTTCAAATGATTTGATAAACATGTGTTATCCCAGGCTGAGTAGTCTCAAGCCGGGTGGAGTAGCCTCGTCTGATAACGAGCCAGCCGACACAATCGGTCGCCAAGAGTGGCGTTGCGTTGTGAGGCGCGAAGCTACCACTGTGGTACGCCGATCGAATGAGTTGCCCTCTATCCATGTTAGCTTGATGAAGCCACAGTAACGGATCAAAAACGGGTCTCTTAAAAGATAAATTGAAGTCTAGTAACGTTTACAGCTCACCGAAGATGCAAAATGCCCGATAGATAGCACGCCACTTTGCATCATTGACATGCGACAAGATCCACCGTCGTGCCATCGATTGAGAAGAGCAGCTTTTACCGGTACGTGCTTTGTAGATAATCGTGAAACTTCACACCCCCAGTGTGGAGCAACCCGCAACAACGTAATCACAAAAGACGGCCAAAGCCTCGACGACGTACCTTAAACATTGTCGAATTCCCGATTGGACCACGGGTGGTCGCGCCAAACGAGGAATGTCGCAAGTAGCGTGCGCTCATCTCCAGGATCCAGCGCCACAGTACTAATTGCACCTCTCAGACAGAAGCGACGGGTTCGAAATCATGACGGATTCGTACACCGAGACGAATTCAGCGTTTTACCGATCTTGTGGCTCGATCGTGTCCGCGGCCGCTTCAATCCCGACATCTGCAAGAAGCAAAAGTGTCTAGAGTATGCGAACCGCGTGCTCGTCGGTAGAGACAACTACTTTCGAACGTGCAGGAATCTTCCAGTCTCTAATCAAAAATATTGGTTGAAGCCTTTCAGCTTGCTACGTTCAAAATTGCTGCTGCGTGAATTAGAAGATGTGCTGACTCTGTACTTGGCGTGTCCCTTGAACGCGGGGTGACATGATCCGACAGAAATTGTGCCCTGGATCGCAATTATCATCAAGCAAACGCGTACCTACATCGAACATGCGAACTGTGTCCCACACGCTGCCAGACATGTCACATCGCAGGCGCAGAACAGGGTGGCTGTAAACCTAGCATCTCCGTCACGTACTGTGGAATAACAAAGTGCTGAGGAGTGACCCCGCACAGCGCTTGATCTAGCCTATGACAGAACATCGGACTTGGATCCAGTTCGTGCTGCAGGGGTGCCAAATTAAGTTAACGATGGGTTTTCGAGACCCGGCCGCCGGATGTGTCGGCACGCTGGCAGTGGAGTCTACGGCGCCGATGGTAGTATTACACACCTCGTGCGAAGATTAGCCCTCCCAGTGTCCAGGAATGATTATTTCCTTTAACCGGCGTGCCACCCACTGAAATCTGTGCTGCTGCAACGGAACGTTCCTAGTCAAAATGCATGACCATTGAGCGATGACTAGCCCTATTCTCATCCTTCATGCAACCCATGCGAAGAGGCCTCCTCAACCACACTATGCCGGTTGATAATGTTTATAGTGAGGTGGACAGATGAAGTGCCCGAAGGATTACATCTCGTATGTCTGAAGGTGGACATTTCCGAGGATGTCGACTTTGAGAAATAAAGATCTGCTGGCTGTGTACCTCAGTGATAGATACAGTTTCGAACTGACAGGATCTGTGCAGGATGAGGATTGGTTCTGAATACCGAAGCGACTATAGCTGAAGACTTGTAGTAGGGTCACGCGCCAAGGAACATCACTTCCGTGAAAGGATGAAGCGGAGATCAACATTGGAGCTGGAGTCGTGGAGCAGTATTGGACGCTAAGCCAGGGGTACGGATGCAGCCAGGTTCGAAAGACATTCCAGAGCAATCTCAGAACGATACGACTGATGAGATCCGAAGAGGAAGGACGAAGCCTGCAGCGATCAGCACCGAGATGGGTTGAGAGGGTTTGTAAGTATCAACGCCACACCTTAGACCTGACGCGTGAATGATAGCGGCCGCCTGATGAAACCACCGATTGGTTCTTACAACCACCCAACAATTCTACGCAGCCTCGGATCGGTTGTGATGGTCCTGCGATTGGGCGCTTCACACGTAACGGCCGCCAACAGATACCACCCTTCCATGTACGTGACCAGGATACCAAGATAAAAAGAAAGGCACAAAGCTGGCTGTTGCATCGGAGTCCGTCTTGCCACAGCAAGTGAACCGTAATCAGCTGGAAAAAGGGGCTTCAGGTTGACCGAAGACCCCGTGACTATGAATAGTCTATTGCAGAGGAATTATACGTGCATAAGGCTCACGGAAACATGCTCTGATGGCCGGTTGTAGGAGATTGGCGTGAAACGAGTCGATAGTGTGAGATGGACGAAGCTATCGACGCCTGGCGAGTGCTGTTGGTAAATGTCAATTGAGTTCGACGAACGCCACGAACGGTGGAGCATCTCGGATGCGGTCATCCGAAGTGCGGGACGAGCAGGCGCTATGCGAACACGGCGGCTATCTCTCTTGGCAAGATAAGTCCGAGGCATTATTCCGACACTCACTCCTCGTCCACCTCTCTAGTTGGGCCATGCCCAGTCTGATTTGTTGATAATACAGAAATTGGTCGCAAAACAGTGTGCACGAAAAGATCGAGTGCATTCCTGCATCGAATTGTCATGTAAGTATGTTTTGGCCAGCAGTATAAATTTCACATCCTTCTTGTGGCGAACGGACGTGCTTGTTGATGGTACGCTAAGGCGAGCCGGACTGAGACGAGGTATGACTTCAACACCCTGACAGGGTTGACGCAGGGAACTGGCCCTGGTGGACGTGGTAGATACCTGGGCAGACAAGAAGCCTTGAGCACACGCGTTGATTGTGATAGCCGCAGCGTCGGGACTGGACTACGCAGTAGCACGGCAGCATGGTAGGGATTGGACTGGTCGGAGATGCTCGTTCGGTTCATCACCCCACCAGTAGGCACAGCAGGTGCGTCATCCGGCTCGCGAGGTTTTATGAGAGTAGACGTGCAGGTGAGAAAGTGTGAATAGGTGACGACGCGGTATTTGGGTCGCTAAGTGCTAGAGTGCTAGACATTGTGTTTGGGGCGCGTTTCATCGAGCACTATACTTGTGGTCGACATTGTCGAGCCGGACTATTAAAAGGATCCTCGAAGTACAGTGCCAAGAAATGGCTCCCGTGCGTGTAAGTTTCCGTATTCCAAATAGGGAGGCTTGGAGAAACGTACGTCGTGGCGGGACGTGAGCTGAGTGGGAATGCGATGCAAGTTCTGGACCCTGGTGAGCGATCGTAGTTGACTAATACAGATGAGCGCAGCATGCAGCTCTTGTTATGGTAGAATGCTCAATTAACTGCGTGAAGGCTAAAAGGACGGCCCCATGACACGGAGATGTGCGTGTCGGTGGCCGTCTCCAGTTCCAGAAACCGGGCGAGGACGCTGTCGTGCTATGCGGGAGGCGTTTCTGTGCTGTCGCATTGGAGGAAGAATGTACATTATGCAGGATGGAAAGTAAACGCCAAGGGGACGTCTTGTGCATGCGGCCTTTAGAGCACAGCGTCTTACGCAGGAGCAGGGCTCTTCACCGACTCGAGAGGGCTTTTGTTTTTGGGGACAATGGAACGTTCGACCTCGTAAGTCAAGACGCAGCTTTTGTGCACCGTTGCACACACCCAGACTCCCGGCACATGTGCGCCCACGATCGTGTGACAGATGTCACCGCATTCGCACTCTCGTTCTCGTGCGCACGAGTGGTCCCAGTTCCCGGCGCGCTCATCGAGTGCAGGGCCACATGTGGCAGGGAGGCGCACTGAGTCCCATCGACGTCGAGGCGGTGACTGGCATGACGGGGCGAGACGTAGGCGTGAAACGTATAATTCAAGGGAAGGAGAGAGAAGGGAGAGGATGGGTGCGGGCAGTGTTTAGGAGAGCAAGAGCATGAAAAAGTCGGCTACCGGAAACAAGGACTCGACACGCCATCGAAACGGTAGTCCACAGAGGAGCCGGACGCCAGGCCTCCTAAAAGCGTCTAGTCTGACAGGGAGGCCCTGGCGTGGGGAGGCGGGCACGAGGGGGCAGGCGACACGGGGAGGGCGCACCACGATGAAGTTGAAACCAAGTCGAGGGTTGCGCTGGGCACCAGATGGCGTTTGGTGGCTCTCATCTTGTATGACAGCGGGCGTGCAGGGCGGTGGGGCGAGGCAAGGACGCGGACGACGAGTCACGACCCCGCTCTCCGAGGGGAGTCACGGGTGTAGAGGCAGCACCAGCGATGGCGGCTGATGTTTGGTTTTGGGTTTGGGTTTGGGTTTGGTTTTGTTTTGGTTTTGGTTTTGGTTGTGGCCATGGTGGAGCTGTGGCATCTTTATCCCTGCCCGCTAGCCTAGGGCGGTGGTGGTAGTGGCAGAGTGGCAGAGTGGCAGAGTGGCAGTGAGAGGCGGCGGCGGCAGATTTGACGCTACAGCGATTGACAGGCCTGCGAGATGATGGCGCCGGCCTAGCGGCTCTGGGCACATGATCAGCCCGCGGCGCGAACTGCTTGCTGCTGGTCAGTGTGGACCGTCTCGTCGTCGGGGGTCGAGCATGGCCGAGTGCCATGCCGTTGAGGGCGCTGCTGTGCGACGCCGAGGCGGGCGTCGCATTGCCTCTGTGCGGGTCGAGCGAGTCGAACACGTCGAACACGTCGAACACGTCGAACGAGGCGAACGAGTCGAACCAAGTCGAACGCGTCGAACGAGTCGACAGGCCGGGTCCGGGCAGCATTCCGGGCAGCGTCCCGGGTAGCGGGTTCTGCTGGGGGGACGTGGCCAGGATGCTCCGTAGGTGCAGGACCGAAGATGTTCGGCCGCGGCTCCCATGCCACTTGCAGCAGGGACAGCGGGAACATCACGCACCGGGGCGCACAGCTTGAGCGGTCAGCGCGGCCATGTATGCGCGGCGATGGATGGGGTCGAGTTGCGCAGGCAGGCAGACGACGGTGGACGATATCGTGGCCAGCCCGGTCCCCGCTGCACCTGGTGCTATCGCGGCCTGCAGCGAGCAAAGCAAAAGCATGGCAAAGCATAGCAAAGCATAGCAAAGCAAAGCAAAGCAAGCAAGCAAGCAAGCAAAGAAATCGTCATGTGGCGTGGCTCGCCCGCCACGACGATGCTGCGAGGGCTGATTGATCGGCCGGCCGGGAGGGAGGATCTCAGGCCCAAACGAGCGTAGCGCGCTGCACCCCTGTGCCAATCACCACTGCACCACACACGCCTCGTCCAACAGCCCTCCCAAACCGTGCGCCAGCATGTCGACCGCACCACGAGCCGGTGTCAAGCGCCTGTCAACGAGAGCCCCTTCCTAGCACGCCGCCGTTCTGCCTCTTCATTTGCCATCTCCCCGTGCACGTGTGTGTGCGTGTGTGTATGGCGCTCATCATCCCATATCCCCCATCTCGTTCCGTCTCATCCCATTCCATCCCATCCCATTCCATTCCATCCCATCCCGTCTCCACCCACGCCAGACGCACCTGGTGCTGAGTGCCAAACGCCGTCGACGTCCGTGATGTTTCTGTTGAGGTGAGCAGCAGCCGCATTGCACGCGCTCGTCGTTTGAGAGAGACTTTGCACGAGTCGGCCCTCCCCCCGCCCAAAGTCCAGGCAGGGTCCGCCGTCATGTTTTGTTCGAGGGGGGAGAGGTACCACGCTGTCGATCACCCGCTTCAAAACAGCGCTTGAGTGGAGTGGGGGTAGACCGGCATGGAGCTCACCCCCTGCTTCTATTCCTGTGCACCTGGCTCGACGCCATCCCGAGTCTCAATACTTGCTGTGCAGGACGAGTCCCGGCCTCGCACCAACACGCTGGAAAGGAAAGGCTCCGTCTGCAGCACCTGCGCCCGTTTCCCTGCCAGCCACCAACCCGGTCTGGCGTGCGGCAGCTGTCGCCCCGGCTCTGGTAGCTGTTCAACTCGGGGACAGACCCGTTGCCCTGGTTCCAGCGCACACGGCGGTCCTCCGTCGACGGATGCGTCCCCGCTCGTGACTGCAGTGCGGGAGAGTGCAGCATGTTCACGCAGTCGAGCCCCTCCGAGATCGCAAAGCGCTTACTAGAGACCCGTTGCACGGGACGTTCAGAGAGAGGTTCCCGGGTGTGGCAGAGGTAATGGCCGTCCGTCTCATGTTGAGCAGTGCTAGCCAGCGCCCACGGTGCCCTGAGTAAGGCTCCGAGGCAGGAATAGACTACCGCGGGCAGCGTATGGGGCCATGGACTTCCTAATTGGGGATGCGTGTTAATCTCCTGCTCGACCATTGCCAGCAGCCACGGCGCCCGCTAGCGACGTGATGGGACGTTGACATGTCGCCGCGCCGTGTGGGCGCTGCAGCGTCGAGGCCATTGCGCGTGCTTTCTTTCTTGCTTTCTTGCAAAGAGGGCGAGATACGGACGGTGCAGCGGCGGCGGATGCAGCAGGCGGCATGTCGGTCCAGATATCCCCCCCTGCGCGTTTCTGCATCGAGTCAGGCGCAGCAGAAGATCAGCGTTGGCCGGCGCGGGCAAGCGGCCAGTGGTGGAGTCGGCCATGGCAGCGCCAGCAGGCCCCGGCTAGTGCGCTGCATTGCGATGCGTCGTGCATCTCACCATCGTCGCCGGCCTTCCCAGCGAGCCGGCTGTGTCTACTACGTCGACGCAGGCTAGGCCGGCCCTGCTCGTGCCTCGAGTCCTGCGGCGTAGTGGGCGGGCCCTTTGTTTCCTCTCGTGCCCCCGGGCCAGCCAGAGGGCCCGCTTGTGCACGCTCGGAGAATAAGGCCAAACCTTAACCCTCACCTGTCAAAGGCGCAGACGCCGTGCTAGACGTGCCTGTCGCGACTGTCTGGCTCGTCCTGGCGTCTCCTGGCGCTGCTCCTGGTCCCAGATCTAGGCGGACATGTTGCATGCTAGACGTACGGCCCGTTGCAGTTCTCTTCCGCCATCGCGACGCCTCCCTCCCGCCTACCAAGCAGCCTCTGTCCCAAGTCTCTTTCCAACCCCTCTTAAACCCCTGCCACGCCCGCCTGCCCTGTCTGCCCATCTGCGAACTGCTGCGTGCTTGCGCCGGCTACCCTCTCCTCACATCACCTCACTGCGCGTGAACCTTAGTATCGCTCATATAATTCCCGCTTTCAGCCTGGACCCGCACCACGACCTTGGATACATATCTGCGATATTCCCCTCGCTGGGCGGCATTGGTCTTTCTCTGTCCCTCTGTCCCTCTGTGCCTCTGTTCCGCTGTTCCGCTGTTCCCCTGCGCACCATAGCCGTGGGTTGCCTTGGTCATCCAAAAGGTGAGTGCCCTGGCTTGTTGAGCTCTTCTCCCCGACCCGTGGTTGCCCCCACTGGGCCTGCACCCACGAACGCGATTGAAGGCTGGTGGACACACTGATGCCGTCTGTCCAACGTATGGTCCGCTAACGGCCAGGCCGTCGTCCACTCTCCGCGGCAGCACTGACCGAGAACAGATATAAGGCAGTGGACCCGACGACGCCAGAATGGAATATCTCACGCTCCAAGATATTCCGCATCGCCGTTTCTACAACCCGCGCAGAATGGTCTCGCCAGAAGAGACTCGTGCCTCTGAGCGAGCCCTGCCCGGCATGGCTGCGGTACGTGAATTCGAGCATGATCCTCTTTGCCCTCCTACCCTCGTTCCTGCCCCCTCCGATTCATCGCTCTTGCCTACTCTTGACTCCACACCCCAACCCGCACCTCCTTCCCACCCCTTCCTCCACAAGATGGACGACATCCTGCTGCTTGATCCTGCGCTGTCTGCAGCACCCTTCAACATGGCCGATGAGCAGCGTGCCGCCCAAACCCTCACCGACCTGCCCGTTCTCGGGAAGCGGAAAGAGCTCCCCAGTGACAGTGACCTGCAGAATCACCACATCCGCCATTCGCCCCCTCTCCAGCCCGGCGAGCAGCGCGGACTGGGCCAATCGGGCAAGCTGCCCTCGTTCAAACAGGTATGTCCGGCGGCGCATTGCGGTTCAAACTGGCACTGGCACTGGCGCTGACAAGCTGCAGTTGATGGCGAACGTCCAGGAGCCGTCGCCGCCACGGACACCCTCCCGCAAGCCGGCCTCGATGGAGAGCTCGCCTGTGAGGCGCGACCCGCCTACTGCGTTTGGTGACGTCGAATGGAGTGACGCAGGCAAGCGCAGGCGCATAGACTCTGGCTGCGTCGACATGCGTGCTTCCGTGTCGTCTGATGCTACCTACGTTGATTCGCGCCGCCCCAGCGTCATTGATCCCGTCCTCTCTGGCCCCTACCTTGACCGCAGGCACGACATGATGGCACACCCGTCGAGTTACCAGCAGGCTCATCAACACCGGCCCAGCTACTCATACGCACCGCAGCCGGCTCCCTCTATGGCGGCGACCTCTCACATACGCCATCAGTCTACGCCAGTTCCCTACGGTCATAGCAGCCATGCTTCCTACCAGCATCACGGCCCTCCATCGAGCGCTGGCCCTTTGAGCGCTGGAGCACCAATTTACCCACCTCCGCCCCACTCCGGTCACTATGGCGAGCACCGGCCGAGCTACTACTCGGATCCTCACCCCACAGCGCCTGCTCACTCTGAGTACAGACCGCACGACCCCTACTACGGAAACCCTCAGTCTGCTTATCCAGCCCCGCCGCACCCCAGCTACGAGAATGCGTACCACGCACCTCCGCAGCCGGCGTACAGCAACTACACCTTCCAGTCTTCGATGGGCATGGATCAGAATGGATTCAACAGGAAACGCCGCGGGAACCTTCCCAAGGAAGCCACGCAGATCCTCAAAGCATGGTTCAACAGTCACCGCGACTCTCCGTACCCCACCGAGGACGAAAAGGTCGACTTGTGCAGGCAGACGCAGCTCTCGATGAATCAGGTATGGCAGACCCAGTTTTCCGTACACCCACTGGACTTCCCCCTTGACCCTCGTTCCCCACCTGTCTTGTCTTTCAATGTGTCGCTCGGCCCCTCTAGCTGTCCGATCCCTCACCGTCCCAACAAATCACATCTCCACCTCGCACATGCCCACCACTTGAAAATCATGGCTGACACCAGATAGGTCTCCAATTGGTTCATCAACGCCCGACGACGCGCTCCGGCAAAAGAGCAGCGTGACGCCCGCGAACCCGCCGAAGAGACATGATTGCTGCCTCAACCGTTGAAGCCCGATGCCCCCTCATGGTGCTCCACCCGATACACGTTAGCATTTGTTTATCCGTACTCTTTCCGCAGTTGACTGCGTTTGTCGGCTTCGGCTATCTATTCCATCAACGAATTGCATACTCGCACACGACAGGCTCTTTGCATATCTTCTTCATTGATCTCATATTTGTAATTCCCTCGTCATCGTAGCACGAGTGCACAGAGCATTGTGGGTATACTTCTTTTCTTAACTCTTGCACACAGTCCTACGTATCTTTCTTCACGGGCACGTCTAGGTCCCATCAAAACTTGTTGCATACATTGGCGTGGTTTCTTGCTGGTCTCATTCATACGTTCATGCATGGTGGGTGGATTGGAGGGCGTATTGGCATCGAAAATAGGTTCAATGGGACATGGTACTGGATTGGGCGGTTTGATGTTCCCCTGCTGGGAATTGTTTGTTCACTGCTTTGGTTGGGATACCCGGGGGCAAAGATATGGCCTAGGAATAGTACAACGGACATCGCTTTCTGCATTAGTAGTGGCAAATGTATAATTATCTTCAATCACACTGCTTTCGCTCTTCTTGCAAGGAAGCCGCTGCAATAAGACTTGCGTCCCAACAAGAGGGCCTGCCACTTCCACCTACACCATCGCTCTCCTGTTTATGCGCGGCAAAGTCCGCAACTCATGGTGTCCACCCTAACTAACCCCGAAACAGGCTGCTTAGCCTCGCTGAAGC
>Ga0247803_1001418_pt1 | contig 12612 bp, 9 predicted proteins | sample UWRJL014104B1_FD_180928 | JGI IMG/M metagenome (GOLD analysis project Ga0247803, IMG submission 180928) | Plant litter microbial communities from Arlington Agricultural Research Station in Wisconsin, United States - UWRJ-L014-104B-1 | ecosystem: Environmental > Terrestrial > Plant litter >...
AAAACCCAGTCCGAGTAATCCTGAAAAAAAAAGTGTATTTCCGGAAGTTACCGGCAGGAATGCTGTTCCCCCGGAAATTGTTACGAGACCGGTTCCGTCACCGCTCCGCCTCACAAAAAGTTTTAACGAAGGATCCCAGTTTGAACTTACGGTTTGCTGAACGCTGACATTCCAGAATGCTATCGAAGTAACTTTTAAATACGTATGACTGAGAACACTCGTTTCAACATGCTCATAGTTCTTGCCTGCTTTTGTAATCGTTGATGACAACGTCGGAATGCTCCACGTCGCTCCCATGCTGCCGTTTGTTATCGCAACGCTTGTGGTTTGTGAGAAGCATACTACGCTTAAAAATAAAAAAAACAGTATGAAAAGATAAGCTCTCATCAGTTATCTGCTATGGTATATTGAACTGTAATCGCCGTCAGGCCACTTCGAATATTGCCGTAACTCTGAACTTCCAGTGAGTATTTCAATTTATATCCGCTGCTACCTGCGTTAATTCCGGTATAAGCGCCTTTAATTGTGTCTATAAAACTGGTTGGAGTTGTAGTAAGGTAAACGTTGCTGGTCACAAAACAACTGCCCGGCGTAAAAGCTCCGCTTCCTACATAGGGCGAAATATCCAGACGCAGCCTCAGTCCGCCAGGCAGTGTCCCGGTAATATTTCCTTTGATACTTCTGGAAGCTCCGGCTGCTACTGCGGACGTAAATATCAACCAGTTATCTGAATTTGAGGCAAACGTATTCACTGCATTCCCGGCTTCCGTCGGTGCGACAACTTTTAAATTTGGATTAAATGAACCTGTTGAAAGCAAATCGATTAAGGCAACCGAAGGCATCGTAACGCTCACGTTTACAATGGGTTGAACTGTCTGTGCCAGCGAACTGAAACAATTAAAAATAAGCGACAGGGTAAACACATATCTCATTTTTTAATGGAAAGGTCAAAACTCTTTTCGGAAAAGTGAATTCTCTTCTCATTCGGCCTGATTTTGAAAACAACCGTCATCGTTTTATCGATTGCAATCTCAAACTGTTTCTGATTTTCTTCAATCACGAACCGGTCCTGATTTCCGGGGATAATCGCAGAAAGTGTCCAGTTTCCCGGCTTCATTTCTTTGAAAGAAAACTCATCCTTATCATTCAATTCGGTCATAAAATTTGTAGTCTCATTTGCCAATTTGATCAAAACCGTAGGCCGTTGTACGAGAAAGGACGATAACCCGCTCCGGTTCGGTTTCATAAATTCAACTTTACCGGTGATGCTTCCGGTTCTTGTGAATGGAATTTCGAGAATTTTTAAACTATCCGCCTTCACATCTACAAACATCGGCATTTTAACGTTTGGTACCACCCCATCATGTTTGGATTCGTTTTGATTAATGCTGAGATAATACCGATCCGGAACAACCCCTTCAAACGCAAACACACCTGTGCTGTCGGTCAGAAATTTATGACTTCCCAATTGAATAAGATTTCCCTGTTTTGAAAACCCGGATCCAATCAGCCGCCCCCTGACCGTTCCGATATTTCTTTTTCTGTTTAACGGGACATTTAATTTCAGGGCATATCTCAGGCTAAAAAACAGTGTATTCTGATCGGAATTACTCATGTTGGGAATGAACGATCTCCCACCGGTCAGAGTGAAACGGTGCCTTTTCAAATCCAGTAGTACTGATGCGTCCATATAACTTCTTTTCTCATAAAGCTCGTCTGGCGCATAGTTATTACGATACAGGAAAGTTGCGAACAAGTTTCGTTTGAGATTTATTCTTGCATTACCCCCATAAAAAAACAGATCCTGAATCACATTAGCGTTGGAAAATTTACTCGTATGCTGATGTTCGAGATAACTTCCAACCCATATCCACGGAAAAATCCGGAAGGATGGTTGTGCGAGATTGGAAAAAGATTCCCGCTTGCCCGTGTTGTCCGGAATAAGTTCATTGCGTGAAAATCCATAACGACCCTGGTAAAACAGGGTGAATTTTTCCTGATAGAGATTATAAGAAATATTTCCGAAATTTTCCGAGTAATGAAATTGAGAAGGTCTTTGTCTGTCCTCTCTTTCCTGTATCGCATAAAAAACGAAGAATCTATGTTTGACATTGAGCTGATAAGAAAGAAAAGCCATGTAACTCCGGTCTTTGGGAGAAACACTGTAAAGGTTCGCATCGAGACTCGGATTAACATCTGAGAAATTCCCGTTCAAGCCCAAGGTGATTTTTTTCGTAATATTAAAACCTACATTGCTGTTGATCAAAAGGCTATTATTGTAAAATCCATAAAAATTCTTTCCCGCATAAATCAGATTACCCGAAAGAGACAGCCAGCTTTTTGTCATTTGCATTCGAATGTATGCTCCGTAATCTGTTTTTTCACGCGCAAATCCACGGGCAACTTCAGTTTCCAGCTGAAAATTTTTTGTTCTTATTGCTGACGATATCCCTACAAGTTTCGACCAGAATTCAGAATCTCGCTGAATAACGTTTTTAGACATGTAATTAACGGCGATATTCGACGACTCACCAATCTTGTAAATAAACTTGCCTCCAGCAGACTCTTTCTGGTTAAAATAAAACCGCGCTTTTTGGTAAAACACTGTATACCCGATTTTCCTGAATTGCTGTTCCAGTTTTGCACCTCGACCAAAGCGGCCAAATTCCATCAGATTATTCAGTTGCAAAACATAATCGCCAAGCGAAATGAAGATATTCCGTTTATATTGGTAATCAAGAGAATATTGGTCATAACTTCCAATTGCCGGAAACACAAACTGATTGGGTCCGCGCACTACAAAATCAACAAAGTGCTTTTCTTTTTGATCAACAAAACCCCTTCCGTTCACAGTGTACTGGTATGCATACATGTGTTTACCTCCGTAGGTATAAGACAGATATCCTCCACCTATCTCAATAGGAAATCGGAAATAGCGGTCGATCTTTTTGACTTTTGAGGAAAATACCGGAATTGCTGTAACCTGATATACGGGCGACTTTTCCCCTGCTAACACAGCCGTCAGTTCCGACGAAGTTTGCCAGGCATTATTTTCAGTAAAAGGAATAATCTGGGAGACCATGACCTTCGTTTTTGCGTTAGGTATGAGAATTATACTGTCTCCCTGATTTTCAATTTTTCCACGATCCGTTCTTAGTGCAATTTTTTCAGTCATGTTTCCCGAATTCTGGATGAGATATTCAATGTGAAGCGTATCCCCTTCTTTCACGAATTCTGGTTGTGAAACGACAAATATTTCGACTTTTCTGACTTCCTGGATGCTGATCGAAACGGATTTTGAAAGCTGCTGTCCATTAGCTGAAAATTTAAAATCAACTGGAAATTCACCGGCACTGCACTCTGAAGGTGTTCCGATAACAAAAAAATATCGAAGGCCTTTTTGTCCCGTAACAATCTCAGGTTTTCGTTCAGAAAGTAAGGTCCACTTTTCAGGCAATACAATAAATTCCTCAATTGGAGTTGAAAATGGTGTGGATGATTTTACGTCAAAAAACAACGTGACGTAGCCTCCAGGAATTACCTTCCCGGGAGAGTTTGATAATGAGAGAAGGATCTGCGATTGCGAAAATCCTTTCAAATTAATCAGGCAAACAAATATGATAACGATACGGATCAATATAGTGTAGTCGTATTCACTCAATCTTTATCAGAAAAACAAGCCGATTTGGTGAATAAAGTTTGACAATTTATTCAACCTGTACTGAAATATTGGAGCCAAATAAATCCTTACCGGTATCAGCGATGATCACACAGTCATATTTACCTGCGGGCAATTTGCTTATTGGCACCTCAAAAGTATTGCAATAACCAGGATATAAAATTCTGGTATTAGGTTCAGTCGTTTTTAGCTTATTTCCCTGCGCATCATAAATTTCAAGAACAACATTAGCACGAGAGCCGAACGAACTATTGTTCTTTAACTGGACTTTAAGAATCTGTTCTTGCCCGGGTGGTTTCTCGAGAAAAATACTTTCAAAAGATAATTTTGGTCCTTCATAGTCTCCAACATCAACAATAACCTGAATGGCATAACGTACCTTTGAATTTACCTGGACTCCATTTTTCAATTCATCTCGCACTGGATCAGCCACCTCCACCATAATTACTTCCCAATAAGATCCGGGAGACGATTTGTCCTTTTCAAGCTCAATATTATAACGGATTTCGTACTCCTCATTGGCAGAAAGTATTTTTTCGTCAACATTTGTTCTTAGCCCGTCTCCGAGAGAATACTTATGGCTGTTCGGATCCGGGTAAGATGATGGTTTCCCACAATCGCTAACCAAATCCTGACGGTAGATAATTATACGTGCATCTTTGATGCCTTCATTTTTTACTTTTACCGTGCCCTGAGTTTTTCCGTCGGGAGCTGGGAGCGTATGAATATGCGTCAGGCCATTCAGCACAACGACTGAGGCCCGGACATATTTTGGCAATGTAATGAACAGTAAAATCCAAGCAAAAAACTTCATGTGACCTCAATTAAAGTTGTTAACCAGACTTAAAATCCTGAGCCTAAGCCCGGTTAACATAACCTCTGAAAGTGATTCGAAATTTTAATTATCCGCCAATGTATATGTGACAGTAACCGTTGTGCTTCCAGAGCGCAAAGCTGCATAGTTAGCATCCTCAGCCGCAAATGTGTACGTCAGCTGATGCCCGTTTCCTGAGCCTGTCAGCGTGTATGCACTTCCGATTCCGCCAACGAGCGTTTGATCTGCTGCTGTTAAAATGAAACCGGCTGTCGGGGTCCCCTTCGTTCCTGCTCCAGTGGCAGAGGCTCCTGCTACCAGGTTGATGTCCACACCGCTAACTACTTCATTAACCTTTACATCCACTCTTTTTGTTGTTGTTCCTTCCTGAATCGAAGAGTAGTTTAGCCATAAAGTGTTGTTCAATGCAGGTGCAGCGATTTTTTGTCCTGCTTCCAAAAGGGTTGGCTGAATAAATGAGGCAGTAATGTTCTTTGTGCCGGAAGTTTCCAAATCCAGTAGGGCAACGGTTGGAACTTCAACTATGATCTGATGATTGTCTGTCCTTGTATCTTGCGCGAAGACAGAAAAAGATAACCCGAAGGCCAAAGCGAACACTGTAATGAAAGAGGAAATGGTAAATTTCGTTCTCATAAAACTTAAAATTTTTGAAAATTAAGTGAAAGATAGGTTTACAAACTATTTCTACAATTTAACTACACAAAAATAATTATTCTCAATTAATATCCAGCAATTTTATAGTAAATATTTTACCTGATGTAGAATAATATCTAATTGCGTATTTGGATGCGTCTGCAATTATTTTTCGAAAAAGGATAAAATTTCTCCATTTTTAAGTTGAGCGCTTGAACGTTTTAATTAAGCCCAAAAGCATATTAACAGATCATTTAAATTTCAAAAAAGGCCAGGTAAGTCTCATTATGCAAAAAATTCAAACCGTGCTGATTCAATAAATCCATAAACAAAAAAACAGTCCGAGTATTTCGAACTGTTTTACTTTATCCGGCATAAGTATAATTCAGACTTTCTCGGGATGCGGGTGAATATAAGGTTTGCGGTATGTCCGAGCGAGCAGTCCATTCGCTTCTCTGTCACCTATGATTTCCCTTTTCTTCGGATCATAAACGATGGGCCGGCCGGTTTGCATGGAAAGATTTGCAAGGATACAACTAGCCGTAGAAATATGTCCTTCTTCAATATCGGCAATCGGCCGGCCACCATTTTCAATAGCGGCAACGAAGTCAAGCATATGCAGACGTGTGGCAGGGGCAGCATTTAATTCTATTTTATCTTCTTTAAGATCTTCAGGATATTTCTCCTTTTCAAAAACGACATCCTTATGGATTTTCTCACCTTTCCCCGCCGGAATGAAATCGTAAGACATGGTGCTGGCTTTGAGCGTACCTTTTTCTCCAAACAAAGTAAACGACCACGGATAATCCGGATCGGCCGGCGTTCCCCAGCTCCGGTGCTGCCAGACACAGTTCAGGCCATCATATTCAAATAGTGCCGATTGAGTATCTGAGATATTAGATTTCCCCTCCTTCTGAACATAAATCCCGCCTGTCGAACTGATTTTCTTAGGCCAGCCAAGTTTTAACATCCATCGTACCGTATCAAACATATGTATACACATATCGCCCATAATCCCGTTTCCGTATTCGTTAAAAGTTCTCCACCAACGCACATGCGGCAATCCGTCATAGGGCCGGAGAGGCGCCGGACCGGTCCACATTTCATAGTCCAGAAAATTAGGAACTGCTTCCACAGGAGGATTTCCGTTAGCTCTCATGTGATAATAACAACACATTTCTACGTGTGAAATTTTACCAAGCAAGCCGGCATCCACAATGTTCTTTTTCGCATCGATCAAATGAGGTGTGCTTTTCCGCTGTGTCCCAACCTGAACAACTTTTTTATACTTTCTGGCCGCAGCAACCATCGCCTCGCCTTCCATCACATCGACACTGATCGGTTTTTGTACGTAAACATTCGCACCCGATTTCACCGAGTCGATCATTTGCAGCGCATGCCAATGGTCCGGAGTGCCGATCAGGACAATATCAAGCTGATTTTCCGCAAGCATTTTTTGGTAATCGCCATATAATTTTGGCGTTTTTCCTGATTTCTGTCGTTGGCTCACCAGCTTACCTGCTTCGGATAACTGATTTTTATCGACGTCGCATAATGCTATAACTTCAACAGGCACTACTTGAATTAATCTGAACAAATCACTTTTTCCATACCAGCCCGTCCCAATTAATCCAACCCTGTATGGTTTAGCCGGATTGATCAGATCCATACCGTGCGCACCAAAAGTACTGAGCGCAAGAGACGCCGAAGCTCCGTAGAGAAACTGGCGACGATTGATATTAAAATTGTTCATGTATTTATTTAAGTTTTCAGGCAGTCTGAGCCGGTTTAGTTATGATTCCATTAATAAAGCAAGGCTTATTGGTAAAATACTTTGATCGCTTGTATGATTTTTGATAGCCATATGTCATTTGACATTCTTTTGATAGTACTAACAATTTAAAAGAATGTACATTTATCTAAAACTATGTCGGTCCCTAAAGTTAAAATTCGCCATGTTAGGTAAAATATTTTCATACATATTATTAGCGGCTTCGCTTCTGTTCAGCTTTGCTCCGGCAAAGAAAATCGGTGATTTTGATTTAAGTGCAGATATTGGCACTCCGAAACTTCCCGGTATATCCGAATACGATAAGGACACGAAAACTTATACGCTCAAAGGAGCAGGCTATAACATCTGGTTTGAGCGGGACGAATTTCAATTTTTGTACAAGGAAATGGACGGTGATTTTACGTTTACAGCAGATTTTGAATTCGAAGGAAAAGGAGCTGATCCACACCGAAAAGTGGGCTGGATGATCCGCGAATCGCTTTATGATAATGCATCACATATTAGTGCGGTACTTCATGGCGACGGCCTGACGGTTATGCAATGGCGCGTGAATAAAGGAGAAAAGATGCGTGACCCAGAGGATGAGATTTTCAGTAAGGAGAAAAATATTCAAACCATTCAATTGCAACGGAAAGGTAAAGAGTATACAATGAAAGTAGCCCAAAAAGGTACACCGCTAAAACTTGTTGGTTCACAAACGATGGAAAATCTACCTGATAAAATCATCGCCGGACTCTTCATTTGCTCACATAATCCGGAAGTGCTGGAAACGGCGAAGGTGACAAACGTGAGCCTTATACAAAACTGATACCGTTATTTTGCCTGATCAGACGATCTGATCAGGACAGGCGCCGCTATAGAAAAACTATCAAGGATTACATTACAACCTTTCTTGACTGTTTTTAGTCGTAGCCAAAAGCCTGAAAGATAAATGCACAGCGCTCACCTTAACAAAATTATTCATGAACATTAGCAAAGTTTTTAAGGAAACATTTTTCAAAAAACCTGATTTCAAACGCTATCAACCGTCGAAGTTAGTTAAGCCTGAAAAAACACTTGATGTTGTCTCGGCATGGAAAGGTCTGGAACTAATCATCGAAGATATTCTGGATGAATTTAAAATTGGACGGGAAAGATGTATTGAATTCGGTGTGGAATTCGGTTATTCGACCGTCGTATTTTCTAATTTTTTCGAGAAAGTTACAGGCGTTGATACATTCGAGGGTGATATTCATACCGACAATAAAGAAAATCATTACGAACAGACAAAAGAGGCGCTCTCAGTTTACCAGAATATCGAGCTGTTTAAATCTGATTATCAAACCTGGATCCAAAAAGATAATTCCCGTTACGACTTTGCGCATGTAGACATTGTTCACACGTATCAAGAAACATTTGAATGCGGCTTGTGGACTGCAAAACACAGCGACTGTACAATATTTCACGATACAGAAAGTTTTCCCGATGTCAAACAGGCGGTGCTCGATATCGCCAGGCAGACAGGCCAGTCTGTTTATAATTTCCCAGATCATTTCGGACTGGGAATTCTGGTGGACAGAAAGCGATTGAAGAATAGAAAGATTTCGCATTGAAAGACCAGGCAAATTAGAAATTCTGCTCCTGATCAATAAAATTCATTTTCCACACTTTTCACATTATTTTGCTGGTACAGGTTTTTTATTAATCCATTCAACTAAATAACCAGCTTAATAATTTAAAAAAATGAACCTTGAATCTTTCGAAGCAAATCAAGAAAATTTACTGATGGCCCAAACGGATCTTGCAGTACTTAGGGATCTGTTTCATACTCTTAATGACGCTGGTATCAGCTATTCGTCGTTGAATTGTTCTATTGCTTTACTTGAAAAATATATAGATAACGCATGTGTTTTGACTCCTGATTTCGAGTCGTCATCAACTTTGTTTAACACCAGTTATTCCATCAAAAATCCACAGATGTGGAGAAAGAGTAACAGGACATTCGCCTATCAACAATTTTAAAGACTTTCATCAACAATAAAAAAACGCCGGATTAGGTTTATTTAATCCGGCGTTTTTTTTATTGTTGATGATTTTTACTTTTTTGTAACTCTTATAGAAATCCTTCGATTTTGTGCTCTTCCTTCCTCCGTATCATTTGAAGCCACAGGATGCTCCTCGCCATAACCTTCAGATTCCAGCCGGGAATTGGCAATCCCTAAATCTGATAGCTCTTTTTTGACAGATTGAGCTCTTTCGCTCGATAATTTCAAGTTTGCAGCCGCGTCTCCTGTGTTGTCTGTATATCCTCCCAATTTAATTGAAACTGCGGGATAAGCTTTCAAGATTTCTGCGACATTTTCCAGCTGCTCTTCCGATTGAGGTTCCAGTTTTGCACTCGCCGTTTCAAAAAGCAACCGATCAAAATCGAACCAGGTTTCTTTATCCGTTTTTCTATCACTCTTGATAAAATCCAGCAAAGAAGTTTCCACAGGATTTCCGGAGGCTGCAATAATCAACTTTGTTCCGTTCAGATCGAGCGTTGTTGTTTCAATAGTCTGCATTGGCATTTCAATAACTTCTTCTTCAATCACACCAACCTCACCAACGGGAACGACCGCAATATGCGGTGCAATAACGAGAGAAACAATCGACATCAACTTGATCAGGATATTCATCGAGGGCCCCGAAGTGTCTTTAAACGGGTCGCCGACCGTATCACCTGTTACCGCAGCTTTGTGAGGATCCGAGCCTTTGAAATATGTCTTGCCGTTAATATCGACACCCTTTTCGAAAGATTTTTTTGCATTATCCCACGCTCCCCCCGCGTTATTCTGGAAAATCCCCATTAAGACACCAGATACAGTGACCCCAGCTAACGTTCCTCCCAGAACTTCCGGGCCGAACAGAAATCCAACAATCACCGGAACCAGCAGCGCTATTAGACCGGGAGCAACCATTTCTTTAATGGATGCCTCTGTGGAAATCGCTACACATTTGTCGTACTCGGGCTTGGCCGTACCTTCCATAATTCCCGGAATCTCACGGAACTGACGGCGTACTTCTTCAACCATTTTCATCGCAGCTCGACCCACCGCCGCGATGGCAAGTGAAGAGAAAATAAAAGGGATCATAGCGCCGACGAAAAGTCCGGCGAGTACATTTGCCTTGTAAATATCGATCGAACTGATACCTGCTACACCGCAAAATGCCGCGAATAGCGCAAGTGATGTCAATGCCGCAGAAGCAATGGCAAAACCTTTTCCAGAAGCTGCCGTAGTATTACCCACCGCATCCAGAACATCAGTTCTTCCACGAACTTCTTCCGGCAAATGTGCCATTTCCGCAATACCGCCGGCGTTATCTGCGATAGGGCCAAAAGCATCAATCGCAAGCTGCATCGCGGTGGTCGCCATCATACCGGCCGCCGCGATGGCCACACCATATAGACCCGCAAATTCGTAACTGATAAAAATTCCCGCTGCAAGAACAAGGGTCGGGATAACGGTAGATTCCATACCCACGGAAAGTCCTCCTATAATATTTGTAGCATGTCCAGTGGAAGACTGATTGACAATTGATTGCACTGGCCTTTTACTCATAGCTGTATAATATTCGGTAACGGTGGACATAATGGCGCCCACAATTGAACCCAGCAAAATCGAATAAAAAACGTGCATGGAAGTAAATTCAACACCGCGAATCGTTAGCACTCCTTCGGGTAACATCCAGATCGTTAAAGGATAACAGGCAATCAGTGTGATAATTATAGATCCCCAGTTACCCCGGTTCAAAGCACCTTGTACGTCACCATGATCGCTGCTGATTTTGACAAAAAGCATACTGATAATGGAAGCGATCAAGCCTGCTCCGGCAATCACCATAGGCAATAAAATTGGTGAAATACCTCCAAAATTATCTACACTTTCAGCGACAATTTCTCGTCCCAAAACCATGGTAGCAAGAATTGTTGCCACATATGAACCAAACAAATCGGCTCCCATACCGGCCACATCTCCGACGTTATCACCAACATTATCAGCAATTGTTGCCGGATTTCTCGGGTCATCTTCCGGAATTCCCGCTTCGACCTTACCTACCAAATCGGCACCTACGTCAGCGGCTTTTGTATAAATCCCGCCACCCACACGTGCAAAAAGTGCAATTGATTCTGCTCCTAATGAGAAACCGGCCAGTACTTCAAGTACCTTTTCCATACCGAGACCATTCACCTCGGAGCTATCGCCAACAAAAAAATGATATAAAATTATAAAAAGACCGCCAAGACCGATTACCGCCAAACTCGCCACTCCGATTCCCATCACAGAACCACCTGTGAATGAAACTTCAAGCGCTTTGGTAAGGCTTGTACGTGCGGCTTGTGTAGTACGCACATTGGATTTGGTAGCAATATTCATCCCGATATACCCGGCAAACGCAGAGATGAAGGCGCCAACTATAAACGAAGCACCAATAAAAACACTGGAATTTTCAACCAGTGTACCGGAATATCCTAATAAAATACTGACTATGATGCCGAAGACGATAAGCACCCGCCACTCAGCTTTTAGAAACGCAAGTGCTCCATCTGCGATGGCATCTGCAATTTCTTTCATGTTTCCGTCACCGGCATCTTGCCTGATAACCCAACCTCTTTTAAAAAACATAACCAGCAAGCCAATCAGGCCTAAAACTGGCACTAAATAGGTAATATTACTCATGCGCGATATGAATTAGGTTAAAGGTTTTAAATTCTCGTAAATATAGAGAATGAGGCCTCATAACAAAATCCAAAACGCCTTATTTTTGTTTAATTCTTATTTTTTTTGTAAAAATACATAGAACATCAATTATACTATTCAAATAAAAAAAGTAACTCATCACAGTTATTTAAAATTCAACAGCTAAAATAACCTAACAATCAACTTCTTAACTTTTCTCCTGGTGCCTGGTGATAAAATTTTGAAAGCAAAGTATACAGTTCCGGATGTTTTTTCTCAAATTCTTCCGGGTTATTGAAGAAATATTCACTTACCACTGCTAGAAATTCAGCGTTGTTAGTTATCGCATAAGGATTAATATCAGACTCACCACTTTTGATTTCATGCATTTCTTTTTTGATCAAATGGAGCCAGGGCAAAACATAGGCGTGATCGGCGAGGCGCTCCGGCATACCGTCAGCTTCTCCGTCTTCCCGGTCCAGAAGATGAACGAATTCGTGGATACCCACATTATTATCGCCTTTGCGTCCATTAAAACCATTGAGCAAAGCTGGCTTCGACAACAAAAGTGAATGGTTCATATAACGATTCCCTACCATTCCTTCTATATTTTCAGATTGTTGATCCTCCCCTATTTCGAACTTTTGACTGAACGACGCCGGATAGACCAGAACCTCATGAAGGTCGGGATAATCAAATGCCGGAAATGCGAAAGTTGGTATGATTGCGCTTGCTGCGACGAGCACACGGACCAGATCGTCAACTTCGGTATCAATGCCTTCGACCCGTTTTTCGAATAAAAACAGCTGCACTCGTTTTTCAAACAGAGCTTGCTTTTTAGCATCCAGGCTTTGATAAAAAACTGAATGCATCCTCAGTATCTCTCGCCAGGAATCGAGAAAAGCAGTTTTAAAAATTGCAATTCTCGCATATGATTTTTTATAGTGATACCGGTGAATGACTGCGATGATAC
>Ga0247803_1001420_pt1 | contig 12605 bp, 11 predicted proteins | sample UWRJL014104B1_FD_180928 | JGI IMG/M metagenome (GOLD analysis project Ga0247803, IMG submission 180928) | Plant litter microbial communities from Arlington Agricultural Research Station in Wisconsin, United States - UWRJ-L014-104B-1 | ecosystem: Environmental > Terrestrial > Plant litter >...
CGCAGATCGAGCGCGGGGCCCGCGAAACGGGTCGCGGCGAGGTCGGCGTCCCTGGCCTCGTCGGCCGCGGCGGCGACTCCGGCGAGGTCGGCGATGATGCGCTTGGCCTGCTTCTCGGTGACGGCGGGAGGGTCGACGGGGGTGACCGCTTCGCCCTCGGCGACGGGGTCGGGGGTGGCCGTCTGCTGGGCGACGCCCTCGCGGCCGGCCCAGAAGTCGGCACTGCATCCGCCGAGGGTGAGAGCCGTGACGAGCACGACCGGCACGATGGCGACGCGGGATGTCAGGGAGCGGCGACCCTTCGCGTTGGCCTCGAGCTCCTTCTGCTTGGCCTTGATCGGCTTGTACCGCGGCTGGCGCGGCAGCTTCGGCATCTTCTGCGACTTGCGGCGCGGACCGCGCGACTTGCGGATGTGAGCGATGGCCCAGAACAGCAGCAGCAGACCGACGAGGAGCATGACGCCGCCGGCGACGACGAGCGTGTTGGCCCACGGCGTCGAGTTGTCGATGGGCCAGGTGATGCTGATCTCCGACGGTGCCGGCTTGACGCCGTCGGAGACGACCAGCAGCGAGAAGTCCTCTGGAACGTTGATCGTCATCGCGTTCTTGTCGGTGTAGCTTGCGAGCCACAGGTCCGAGCCGACCGGGCTGGGAACCTGGTCTTCGGTGCCCGGCTCGAGGGTGCTGACGAGTTTCGACGTCTCGGCGTCGAAGTCGACGCGGTTGTAGTCGGTGTCGCCGATCCAGGCGATCACGTCGTCCGTGCGTCCGTAGGCGGCGAAGTTCTCCTTCGAGCCGCTGATCTGCACGAACTGGCTGCGCGGGTAGGCGTTGAGGGCGGCCCCGCTGATCACGGTGACCGGGGCACTCGTGGTGATGTTGGTCGACGCCGTGAACTCGTCGGGCGCTGCGAAAACGGTCTTCTGAGCGATTCCGAGACCCATGAGCAGGGCGGCAATGATGAAACTGACAATTGCGAGAACAAATCGCACGAGATACTCCTTTCGTGTCACCCAGCTACGACAATCACGTCGTGGCACCCTCCCCCGCATCTGGCAGGCGCTCGCGCTTCGGGGCGAGTGGAGGATTTCCTGGAACCGGCGTCCGGGATGGCAACAGCAAAGACGATCAAGAATAGCCGATTGGGCCCGCTGCGGCCTAACTCAGGCACTGGGAGTTAACCGGCAAAGGCTGTGAGCCTTCCGAAAGGGGTATGTGAGTTGGGCGGCGGTGCCGCGCCACTAAACTCGACGCATGGCTGCTGACGACACAGACTTCGGTACGGAAATGCGCGGATACCGCAAGGAAGCGGTAGACAAGGCGGTTCAGGAACTCCGCAGGGAACTGATCAAGGCCAACGCCGACCGGGCCGAGGCGACCAAGGAGATCAAGCGTCTCGCGGCGGTCGCCGAAGACCTCCAGGCCGAGCTCGACGAGACCGGCACCCCGACCTACAGCGGCCTCGGCACCAAGCTCGAGAACACCCTGCGTGTGGCCGAGGAGCAGTCGACCCGCCTGATCAGCCAGGCCGACATCGACGCCGAGAAGCTGCGCAGCTCGGTGAAGAGCGAGATCCAGAAGCTCTCGACGGATGCGCACGAGACGGCAGACCGCCTCGTCTCCGAGGCGACCACGCAGTCGACGCAGCTGCTCGAGTCGTCGCGCACGGAGGCCGAGCACGTTCTCGGTCGCGCGAAGAGCGACGCCGAGACGCTCGTCGCCGACGCGGTCAAGGAGGCCGCGTCGATTCGCGGTGCCGTCGCCACCGAGGCCGCGGAGGCCAGGGCGATGACCAAGCGTGAGGCCGCCGCCGTGCGGGCCGCCGGGGAACGCGAGGTCGCCGAGCTCACGGTCGTGGCGAGCCGCGAGGCCGCTGAGGCACGCGAGGCCGCGGCGCTGCTCGCCCGCGAGACCGAGCTGGGCCGCGTCGAGTACGAGACCGAGAACGCACGGCTGCGTGGAGACCTCGCCCGCGACATCGAGCAGGGCCGCACCGACCTCGAGCGCGACACCCAGGCCGCGCGCACCGCCCTGGCGAACGAGACCGAGGCCACCCGCGCCGCCCTCGCGAACGAGACCGAGGCCACCCGTGCCGCGCTCGCCACCGAGGCCGAAGCGGCCCGCGCCCAGCTCGAAGCAGACACGAACGCCGCGTGGGAGGCGCTCGAGACCGAGACAACAGCGACCCGCGCCGCGCTCGCACAGGAGACCGCGGCGGCGCGCTCCGAACTCGACATCGAGATCACCACCGCACGCACGGAGCTCGCCAACGATCTCGCCTCCGGACGCGCCGAGCTGGAGAACGAGACCACCACCGCACGCGCAGAGCTGGAGAACGAGGTCGCCACGGCGACAGCGCGCCTGCACAACGAGAAGGCCAGGATCGAGGCCGAGCTCGAGAACGAGGTCACCACCACGCGGGCCGCGCTCGAGAACGAGGTGACGTCGACGAAGGCGGCCCTCGAACACGAGGTCACCACCACGCGGGCCGCGCTCGAGAAGGAGGTCGCGACGACGAAGACCGAACTCGAACGGGAGGTCACGTCGAAGACGACCGCCCTCGAGAGCGAGATCGTCGCGCGTCGCACCGCGCTCGAGAGCGAGCTCAGCGAGGGCAGGAGCGCGCTCGAGAACGAGGTCGCCACGACTCGCGCCGAGCTCGAGGCCGAGGTAACCGCCGTCAAGGCGGAGCTCGACGCCGAGGTCACCGCGACCAAGTCCGAGCTCGAAGCGGAGGTCACGGCCACCCGCAGCGAGCTCGAGGCGGAGGTGCTCGCGATCAAGACCGAGCTCGAGGCAGAGGTGACCGCGACCAAGACGGCCCTCGACACCGAGGTCTCTACGACCAGGGCCACCCTCGAGTCCGACGTCGCGGCCGCGACCGCCGCCCTCGAGAACGAGGTCACCACCACGATGGCCGCGCTCGAGAACGAGGTCACCACGGCCCGCGCCGAGCTGGCGCTCGAGGTGTCGACCGCCCGCGCCGAACTGGAGGCCGAGCTGAAGGCGAAGAACGCCACACTCGTCTCCGCCTCGAAGGCCGCGCGAGCCGCCCTCGAGAGCGAGATCTCCACCGCCCGCGCGGCGCTCGAGACCGAGACCGCCACGGTGCGTGGAGAGCTCGAGAACGAGACCGCGAGCGCCCGCCTCGAACTCCAGAACGAGCTCGTCACGGCCCGCACCGAGCTCGAGAACGAGATCTCCACCGCCCGCGCCGCCCTCGACAAGGACATCGCCACGGCGCGCACGGCGCTGGAGAACGAGACCGCGGCGGCTTGGACCGCGCTCGAGAATGAGACCGAGGCGGCCCGGGTCGCCTTCGACACCGACACTGCTGCCGCACGGGCCGCGCTCACCAAGGACACCGCGGAGGCCACGGTGGCCCTCGAACGCGACACCGCGGCAGCGAAGGCGGCCCTCGACGCCGAGACCGCCGCCGCCTGGACCGCGCTCGCCACCGAGACCGCAGAGGCCCGCGCGTCGCTCGCCGACGAGATCGACCAGCAACGCGCCGACCTCGCCCGCGACCTCGAGCGCGAGCGCTCCGCTCTCGCGAACGAGATCGAGCTGACGAAGGCGCAGATCGCGCACGACATCGAAGAGACCCGCACCGCCATCGCACACGACAGCGAGCAGGCACGCATCGACCTCGACGTCGAGCTCAAGGCCCGCCGCGACGAGGGCGAGAAGGAAGCCCTCGCCAAGCAGCAGGAGGCGTCGGCGCAGACAGGGAAGTACCTCAGCGAGGCGCAGGCCCAACTCGACGAGGCCAACCGCCGGGCCGCCGACAAGCGCGCCGAGGCCGCGGAGCTCGAAGACAGCTCCAGGGCAGCCGCGGCCAAACTCCGCGCCGAGGCCAGCGCTACGGCGGCGGAGGTCCTGTCAAACGCCGAGGCGCGGGCGAAGGCGATCGTCGCCGACGCCGAGTCGCACAACGCGCGCCTCGTGTCTGACGCCGAGGAGCGCCTCGACAAGATTAGGATCGAACGCGAGGCTGTAGCCGGCTACTTCGAGAACCTTCGAGGCCTGCTCACGCAGGCTGAGACTGTGCATTCGAACGATCGCGACTAGCTGACCTGGAGCACCACCCGTGAAAATCCAAAATCCGTTCCGGCTCGGTCTTCTCGCGGGACTCGGGGTGCTCGTCGCGATCGTCATCGGCGGCGCCGTCGGAAGCCTCGCGACGATCCTCACCTACATCGGTGCGGCGATCTTCCTCGCGCTCGGCCTCGACCCGCTCGTGACCTGGCTCGAGAAGCACAAGGTCAAGCGCCCCCTCGCCATCATCATCACCCTGGTCGGTGTGCTCGGTGTGCTCGCCGGCCTGGTCTTCGCACTCATCCCGGTGATCAGCGAGCAGGTTCAGAACATCACCCAGGTCATCACCAAGACGATCATCCCGGGCATCCAGGACAACTCGCTCATCACCGACATCAACGACGCCCTCCCCTGGCTCGAGGTGAACGAGCTGATCGAGAAGGCCGGCGCGTTCATCGCCGACCCGACCAACATCGGCTCGATCGGCGGCGGCGTTCTCGAGGTGGGCATCAACATCGCCACCGGCATCTTCGGCGGCATCATCATCGGCATCCTGATGATCTACTTCGTCTCGTCGCTCGGCAGCCTGAAGCGCGGCATGTACCAGCTCGTCCCCGCGTCGAAGCGCGCACACTTCATCGACCTCGCCGAGCAGATCAGCGACTCCGTCGGCCGCTACGTCATGGGGCAGATCACCCTCGCGCTGATCAACGGCGTGCTCTCGGCCATCGTGCTCACCGCGATCGGCGTCAAGTACTCCGCCCTGCTGGCGTTCATCGCGTTCCTCGGGTCGCTCATCCCGCTCGTGGGAACCCTGACCGCATCCATCGTCATCTCGCTCTGCGTCCTGCTCTTCAACGGCGCGGACTGGCACGTCGTCGTGGTCGCGATCTACTACGCGGTCTACATGCAGGTCGAGGCCTACGTGCTGAGCCCGCGCATCATGGCCCGCGCGGTGAAGGTGCCCGGTGTCGTCGTGGTGATCGCGGCTCTGACCGGCGGAACGCTGCTCGGCATCCTGGGTGCGCTGATCGCGATCCCCGTCGCCGCGGCCATCCAGTTGATCATCAAGGAAGTCGTCGTGCCCAGGCAGAACGAGCTGTAGGACGCCGAGCGGGCGACGCCCTCAGTCGTCCCAGGTCGTCGGCAACGGCAGCGCGGCCGGGTTGAGCCGCGCCACGATCTCGGTCAGCACACGCGAGGTCTGCGCCTCGCCGACCCACAGGTGCTTGCCGCCCTCGACGTTCACCAGCTCGATGTTCGGGGCCACGGCGAAGCGCTCGGCCGCCTCGGCCGGGCGCAGGTAGTCGTCGAGCTCGGGGATGAGTGCCACGACGGGCGTCTCGGAGCCGGCCCAGGCGGCGATCTCCTCGCTCGACGTGCGGTGCAGCGGCGGCGAGAGCAGCACCACGCCGTCGATCTCGTGGTTCCGCCCGTACTTGAGCGCGACCTCCGTGCCGAAAGACCAGCCGAGGACCCACGGATGCGGCAGCCCGCGCTCGGCCACGAACTGCATGGCCGCGGCGAAGTCGTGGCGCTCGTCTGCACCGTGACCGAACTCGCCCTGCGAGGTGCCGCGCGGCGAGGTGACGCCGCGGAAGTTGAACCGCAGCACGGCGATGTCGGCGATGGCCGGCAGCCGAGCCGCCGCCTTGCGGATGATGTGGGAGTCCATAAAGCCGCCGGCGGTGGGCAGCGGGTGCAGCGCCACGATGGTCGCTACGGGCGCGCCGGAGAGGGGCATCGACAGCTCCCCCACGAGCACGAGGCCGTCGCTGGTGTGCAGCTCGATCTCTTCACGGGTCGCGGGGAGTTCGACTCCCCCTCGGATCTCGGTGGTCACTGTGTGCTCCTCAGGCCTTGATCTTCCAGCAGTGCAGATGCCAGTGGCGGCGGGCGGCGAGGTCGTCGTCCTCGCCCATCAGCCCGTCGGCGCGCCAGGTCACGGTGTGCGCGATGCCCGGGCCGATCTGGAGCCCGCAGGCGGGACAGGTGTAGTACTTGGTCGCCGAGACGGCGGCGACGGGCTGCACGTTCCACAGGCCGTCGCGCTTCGTCTCGGTGCGGCGGCGTCCCGAGAGCGCGCGGCTGATGTCGAAATCGTCATCGTCGTCTGGGCGTCTGCCACGGGGACGATTGGATCGAGGCATCTACCCAGACTAGCTGCCGCTGGGGTTGTCGATCTGTGCCAGCCGGGTCTCCTCGAGGTCGAGCATCGCCTGGGCGCGGGCGAGGATTCTCGAGGGGTACGTTCCCGAGGAGCGAGCGTCGAGAAGGGCCGCCCGCTCGGCCTGCAGCACCTCCTGGCGCAGCGAGCGGTACTGCTGGTGCGGCGACTTCGCGAGGGCGTCCTCCCCCGCCCCGTACCTGGCGCGCTCCCATGCCGACTCCGCGCTGAGGAGGGTGTCGTGACGCACGCGGTCGATGACCTCCTGCTCGATCTGCTCGCCCTCGGGCAGGGTGAACGCGGGGTTCTCGAGCGTCGCGAGTCCGGCGGCCCCCATCTCGTCGAGCAGTTCGGCGAGCTCGCGGCGGTCGGCGGCGCGGTCGGACCCGCGGATGCCGCTCGCTCGGATGACCCACGGCAGCGTTCCGCCCTGCACCAGCAGGGTGACGACCGCGACGGTGAACGCGATGAGCACGAGCTGCGAGCGGTACGGGATGCTCTCGGGGAGCGACTGCGCCGCCGCGAGCGTGACCACACCGCGCATGCCCGACCATCCGAGGACGATCCCGCCGCGCCATCCGAGGCCCTCGGCCCGAAGCTGCTTGATGTCTGTCGCACGCCGCTGGAAGACCCGCTCGGCCCGGTCCTGGCGCCGTTCGAGTTGGGGATTTCCGTCGACCCGGCCGCGGAGCCGGTCGAGCATCTCGCGGAAGCGGGACTGCCGGATCTCGGCCTGGTCCGTGCGCCGTCGAAGCACCAGCAGCAGCGGGGCGATGAACAGGAACCGGATGACGATGATCGACGCCACCATGAGCAGTCCGTAGCCGAGGGCCGCGCGCACGCTGAGGTCCTGGTCGAGCACGTCGGCGATGATGGCGCTCAGCTCGACGCCCATCAGCAGGAACACGCCGTTCTCGAGCATGAACTGCGCCGTGCGCCAGTTCAGCTTCTCGGCGATGCGGGCCTGCGCCGTGAACTTCTTCGCGCTGCTGTGGCCGGAGTAGAGGCCCGCGGTGACGACGGCCAGCACGCCGCTCGCGCCGAGCGTCTCGGCCGGGATGAACGCGATGAACGGCACGGCGAGCGAGATGGCGGTGTCGAGCACCGGGTCGCGCAGCTTCGCCCGCACCCAGACGGTGACGAAGCCCACGGCGAGGCCGATCACGATGGCGACGATGACGGCGAAGACGAAGTCGCCCACGACGCCCCAGAAGGTGACGGCGCCGCTGATCGCGAGGATCGCCGAGCGCAGCAGCACCAGCGCCGTCGCGTCGTTGACCAGGCTCTCGCCCTCGAGAATCGTCACGAGCCGCGGCGGCAGGCCGAGCTTCTTGCCGAGGGCGGTGGCGGCGACCGCGTCGGTCGGGCTGATGACGGCGCCGAGCGCTATGCCGCCGGCGAGCGAGAGCTCGGGGAAGATCGCGTAGAGGATGAACCCGGTGCCGAAGGCGGTCACGAGCACGAGCCCGACGCTGAGGGCCGAGATCGTGCTGAAGTTGCGGCGCAGGTCGACGACGGGCACGTTGATCGCCGCGGCGTAGAGGATGGGCGGCAGCAGCCCGAGCAGCACGATCTCGTGCGGCACGACGGTGGGCGCACCGGGGATGTAGCTGTAGCCGAATCCGACGAGGATCAGGATGAGCGGAGCTGCGACGCCCAGCTTTTTACTGAAGGCACCCGCGACGACGATCGTGACGACCGCGACCACCCCGAAGAGGAGGCCGTTCTCGACGAGGTTCTCTTCCACCATGCCCTAAGGATAGGGGACGGCTCAGTACCAGCCCTTGGCCTGCGAGGTACTCCACGCTCCACACGGGGTGGAGTAGCGGCCGGTGATGTAGCCCAGCCCCCAGGTGATCTGCGTCGCCGGGTTGGTCGCCCAGTCGGCGCCCGCGCTTGCCATCTTCGAGCCGGGGAGCGCCTGCGGGATGCCGTAGGCGCCGCTGCTCTTGTTCTCGGCGAAGGTGTTCCAGCCCGACTCCTTCTTCCAGAGGGAGACGAGGCAGTCGTACTGGGCCTGGTCCCAGCCGCGGGCCATGACCATGTCGTAGGCGATGGCCTGGGCCGAACCGGGATCGGGAGTGCCGGCGCCGACGGCGCCCCGTGCGACCTTGGGCGGCGGTGGCGGCGGAATGACGATCTTCGTGACGGTGAACTTGTCGCGGGCGACGGCGGCGGTGGCGCCCTCGGCGGCGACCGCTGTCTGGGTGTCGAGGTCGACCGCCGGCGCGATCGTCACGACGTTCTCCTCCGCGGCGGTGATCGCGAAAGCCGCGGTGGGGTCGATGATGGTGACCATCACGAAGCAGAGGCTCGCGGCGAAGGCGAAGAACGGGAGCGGGCGACGCGACCTCGTCTGGGGTGCACGAGCGGCCCCTCTGGAGCCGATCGGCTGCACGGAGGACCCTAGATCTCTACGTATGATGTCCACTGTTAATCCACCGTAGCCCATCGGCGGGCCGAACCGGCAACTCGACTCAGCGCACTGCCAGCATCACGTCGATGACCTTGTCGAGCAGAAGGTCGACCTGGGACTCGTTGTAGCCGCGTCGTGTCGCGGTGAATGCGACGAGGCGCACCTCGTCGATACTCATCGGCTTTCCGTGCTGGAAGTAGTCGACGAGCCGGTCTGCGAACGCGTCGACCTGCTTCACGTCGTAGCCGCGCGTGAGGAAGCTCACACGCGAGAAGCGGCTCGCTTCGGGGCGGGCGAGGCGGTCGAGGATCACCTGCGCCGTGCTGCGCGCGGCGCCGTACCAGGCAGTGTCTCCCCCGGGCGGGGTGAACGCGCGGTCGCGTTCGCGGCTCGCGAAGGCGTCTTCGAGGCGCTCGAGCGCAGCATCGACGTGCGTCGTCGAGTAGCCGCCCTTCTGCATGGCGAAGGCCGTGGTGCGGATGCTCTCTGCCGTGACGACCGAGGGACCCCCGACGTCGGTGGAATAGGCGCGACGGGCGTCTTCGAGGAAGTCCTCGACCTGGTCGACGTTGTAGCCGCGCCTCGATTTACGGGTGCGGGGAAAGGTTGTGCTCACGGTGAATATCCTGCCCTAGACGAAGATGAGGTACAGCACGTAGGCGGCGACGGCCGACGGGAGGATCGAGTCCAGCCGGTCGAGGAAGCCGCCGTGGCCCGGAAGCCAGGTGCTGATGTCCTTGATTCCGAGGTCGCGTTTGATGAGGGATTCGGCGAGGTCGCCCATGGTCGCGGTGAAGACCATGACCGAGCCGAGGATGAGACCCACCCACCACGGCTGCTGCAGCATGAAGACGGCGAGCAGCACGCCCGCGATGAGGGCGGCCGCGGCGGAGCCGGCGAATCCCTCCCAGGTCTTCTTGGGGCTGATCAGCGGGGCCATGAGGTGCTTGCCGAAGTTGACGCCTGAGGCGTAGGCGCCGACATCGACGGAGACGACGACGATGAGCGAGGCGAGGGTCCACCACTGTCCGCCGGGCTGGGCGGTGAGCAGGATGGTGAACGCGCCGAGGAACACCACGTACGACTGCACGAACGCGCCGGCCGCGATGTCCTTCCAGAAGTCTGCGGCAGAGACGCGCAGCTTCGGGGAGACGAGTTCGGCCAGGCGCCAGAGGGAGACGAGGAGGATGCCGCCGAGAGTCGCGAGCCAGTGCCCGGTCGCCAGCCCGTAGAAGGAGGCCGGCACGATGGCGACCGAGGCGATGACCGTGGGGATGCGCGGCACGTCGCGGCCGGCGAAGCGCAGGGCGCTCGCCAGCTCGAACGACGTGAAGATGAGCAGCACGGCGCCGAACACCATGAACAGCTCTTTGGCGAAGATGAGGCTGACCAGCAGCGACCCGCCGAGGGCTAGGCCGATGAGGATCGCCGAGAGGAGGTTGCGGCCGCTGCGCGCATTGATCTTGTCGTTCGTGGCGCGCACCTGCGCCTCGATGTCGGCGACCGTCGATTCGAAGTCGGCACGCGTGTGCGACTGCTTCTTCGGTTTCCCCTTACTCGGACGGTTCTCGGGACCGCCAGCCGCATCCGACATCTATACCTCGAGAAGCTCTGCTTCTTTGCGCTTGAGTGCGTCGTCGATGGCGTCCACGTGGGTCTTGGTGGTCGCTTCGAGGTCTTTCTCAGCGCGGGCGATCTCGTCTTCTCCGACCTCCTTGAGGGCGTCGAGGTCGTCCTTCGCCTTGCGGCGGATGTTGCGGATGGCGACCTTGGCCTGCTCGGCCTTGTCGCGCACGATCTTCACGAACTCCTTGCGACGGTCTTGCGTCAGCTCGGGCAGCGTGACGCGCACGATCTCGCCGTCGTTGCCGACGTTGGCGCCGAGGTTCGGGGCGGCGACGATGGCCTTCTCGATCTCCTTGAGCGCGGACTTGTCGAAGGGCGTCACGATGAGCGTGCGTGCCTCGGGGTTGTTCAGCGAGGCGAGCTGGCCCAGCGGGGTCGGGCTTCCGTAGTAGTCGACGAGGATCTTCTGGAACATGAGGGGGTTCGCACGCCCGGTTCGAACCGTGGCAAAGTCGTCTTTCGCTACTTCGACGGCTTTCGCCATCTTGTCTTTGGTGTCGGCCAGTACGTCGCTAATCACGAGAGCTCCTTAGTGTCTAGTGGAGTTTACCGGCTAACCAACCGTGAGCACCCCGACACCCAGAAGCACGATGGATGCGCCCACGAGTCTCTGCACCGGATGCGGCTCGCGAAACCACAGCCACCCGGCCAGCCCGACGAGGACGACGCTCACCTCGCGGGCGGGCGCCACGACCGAGACCGACGCGAGCTGCACCGCCAGCAGCACGAGGATGTAGGCCAGCGGGGCGAGCACACCGACCACGGGGATGGCCACCCGGTGGGCCAGGGCGGTCGCCACGAGCTGCCGGTCGCGCAGCGCCCACGGCGCGAGCAACGCGACCTGCACGAGCAGGCTGCCCCAGTAGAGTCCCACGACGGGAAGCCCTCCCGTCGTGACCGCGGTCGCATCCCACAGCGTGTACACGGCGATGACGACGCCGATGGCGAGCCCGTAGAGCACGCCGGCCCGGCGGTCGCCCCCGGTCGCACGGCCGCCGGCCAGCCCGATCACCACGACGCCCGTCACGATGACGACGGCGCCGAGCAGCACCGGCCAGCCGGGCCGCTCCCCCAGCAGCAGCACCGCGAGGGCCACCGAGAGCAGCGGCCCCGTGCCGCGGGCCAGCGGGTACACCACCGACACGTCGCCGGCACGGTACCCGCGCTGCAGCAGCAGGAAGTAGCCCACTTGCAGAGCGCCGCTGCCGAGCGCGAATCCCGCCCATCGCGAGAGGTCGACGCCGGTCGAGACGAGCGACACCACGCCGAACGGGGCGAAGACCACGGCGCCGAGCACGAACGTGAGCCAGAGGAAACCGGGACCGCTGGTGCCGGCACGCTTGATGGTGACGTTCCACGCGGCGTGGGCGAGCGCGCCGGCCGCGACCAGCGAGAGCACGAGCGGTGTCATCCGTGCCTCGCCGGCCGGTCGCTACTTGGAGACGAGGGTTCCGATGCGGTCGCCTCGGATCGCCTTGGTCAGGTTGCCCGCCGGGGCCATGCCGAACACGACCATCGGCATCGCGTTGTCCATGCAGAGGCTGAACGCGGTCGAGTCGACGACCTTGAGGCCCTGCACGAGCGCCTCCTGGTAGGTGATCTCGTCGATCTTCGTCGCTGACGGGTCGATTCGAGGGTCACCCGTGTAGACGCCGTCGACGCCGTTCTTGGCGACCAGCACCACGTCGGCCCCGATCTCGAGCGCGCGCTGGGCGGAGACGGTGTCGGTGGAGAAGTAGGGCAGGCCCGCCCCGGCGCCGAAGATGACGACGCGGCCCTTCTCGAGGTGCCGCTCGGCGCGACGCGGGATGTACGGCTCGGCGACCTGCGTCATCGAGATGGCGGACTGCACCCTCGTTGCGGCGCCCGCCTGCTCGAGGAAGTCCTGCAGCGCGAGCGCGTTCATGACGGTTCCGAGCATGCCCATGTAGTCGGCGCGGCCACGGTCCATGCCGCGCTGGCTGAGCTCGGCGCCGCGGAAGAAGTTGCCTCCGCCGACGACGATGGCGATCTCCGCATCGGCGGATGCTTCGGCGATCTCTTTCGCGAGGCCGGAGACCACGTCGGGGTTGACACCGAGGGATCCTCCGCCGAAGGCTTCGCCGGACAGTTTGAGTAGAACCCGGCGTTTGCGCGCGATCGTCATGACAGCTCCTTTATGTGGTTTACAGGCTAGGGGTTAGGGGCACAAAAACGGGGTTCGAGACGTTTGTCTCGAACCCCGTTTTTCATGGCGTGTTAGGCGCCGACCTTGAAGCGAGCGAATCCGCTCACCGTGAGTCCGGCATCCGACAGGACCTTGCCGACGGACAGCTTGTTGTCCTTGGCGTAGTCCTGGTCGAGCAGGGAGACCTGCTT
>Ga0247803_1001421_pt1 | contig 12593 bp, 11 predicted proteins | sample UWRJL014104B1_FD_180928 | JGI IMG/M metagenome (GOLD analysis project Ga0247803, IMG submission 180928) | Plant litter microbial communities from Arlington Agricultural Research Station in Wisconsin, United States - UWRJ-L014-104B-1 | ecosystem: Environmental > Terrestrial > Plant litter >...
TACTTTCGAAGCAATAAACTGAATCTTACGTAAAGGTTCCTGCAAATCGTGTGTACTAATCCAGTTAATGTTTTCGAGTTCCAGATTTGTTTCTTTCAAAACATCACTAAGGTTTCGGTATTTCTCTTCTTCTTCACTAAGCAATAACATTATAATCTGATTATGAAGAGAATGCGCATAACTTGCCGCTGCAGTTAGTTCCGGTTGTAACCAAGCTTTACTTTGGTGTTTTATAATTTGTTTCCATAAATTGAATGAATTTCTGGGATGCAGTCCTTTACTATCGATAATAATGGCTTTTTCAGGATCTCCTGCCCAATTGATCACGGCAACCGTTTCCGGTCTGTACCAAATAATATTATTACCATTACCCAAAGCATAATAAATTATTCCGGAAACATCCTCGTAACTTTTTAAATCTGTTACAAAGTTGCTCACTTTATTAGTGCTGAATGTTTTTCCGTACTCGTTATCCTGCATGCTCATGATGATCTTTTCGATCTCTTTATCAGATGGAGTTATTCCGTTTTTATAGGTCTTATGTCCAATACAAATAGAAACTCCGGTCGCATTACAAAGCTTTAGCAATTCAGGATTAGCACAAATAACTTCAAAAGAATCATTTTTTAACGGCAGATTCAAAGCTGTTAATCGTTCCAGGGCTTTATTCGTTTTACGTGCAATCTCATATTCATCATTCGATTGCCTTAAATCGATTTGAGAAGTAATAAACTGTCCCTGAAGTTTGGCTGCCAGTCGAATTTCGGGAGAAATATTTTTAGGCGAATAATGATGACAGGCTATAAGTCCCCACAATCTGCCGTGATGAATAAGCGAAATAGTAAGCGTTGCCCCAACTCCCATGTTTTTAAGATATTCAACATGAATTGGCGATGTGCTTCGCAACGAAGAAAGACTCAGATCAAGATTTTTATTTTCTTTGTCATCAATAGTAAAAATAGGAACCGGTTCGTAACCAATATCAACAATAAGCCGCAAAAGATTTTTCATATACAATTCTCTCGCCTGCACCGGAATATCAGTATGAGGATAATGAAGTCCCAAAAATGGTTCCAGATCTTCTCTGCAGTCTTCGGCAAAAATTTCACCGTTATAATCTTCATCAAAACGATAAATCATGACACGGTCATATCCTGTTATTTCCCTTGTTCCCTCAGCAACAAGTGCACACAACTCTTTTAATGACCGGGTATTATTCATATTAGACACAAACTGAATGGTCTGCGCATAAATATTGGCTAATTGTTCTTTGCCTGTAGATTGTGGCTCTGCTTCGAGCACATATATTGCACCGGATTTATGTATCGTAATCTGAAATGCTACTTCTTTTAGTTCGACTTCAAGCGGAAAAACAAGCTGCTCTTTTTGATTGTGTACGTAATCATAAAGCTGTTTTTGTGCCGATGCTCCAAAAATCTTACTGAATTTATGTCCTAATAATTCGTCGTACGTTAAATCGAGAAACAAATTAATATTGGCTGTACAAAATTCAATTTTCCAATCTAAATCAATTCCCAACAAAAAACCGTGAGGCTGTATACTTCCCGGAATATGTATAGGTTCATGTTCACAATTTGTTAGCGTGACCAAATCACGATTAACAATATCCTTAATTTTCATTCTCGACGCTATTTAAAAAATGGTTGTAAATACTATCAAAAGCATAAACAGCACCTTGTATGATTTCGGCCTGACAGTTATGCTGTTGTTCGTAAGTAGTAAGCTGATTGAGAAACGTTTTCCAATAACTTCCCGTTTTATTGCCATAGCCTGTAAAATACGAAACGCCTTCCTGCTGATCTAATCCCGGAATTGTTTCTATATTTTTTAAAATAAAACGTCCGCCAAGCGTAGATCCTTCTATGACATACATAATCCCCAGTGCAAAAGGAACATCTATATCCTGCTTACTAAAAACTGAAACTGTGTCGTGTTTTGTGTATTTTAAAAATGAAAGATCTTTTTCAATAAGCTGCGTTTTTTCTCTTTCTGATAAATCTGTAATATGATTTTTTAATAAAGGAAAAATAATCTTTTGAGTGCTATAATGCACATCAAACATCAACGATAAATAAAGACAATAATCAGCTATTTTCATTTGAGGAGAAAGTATAGATGCTGAAACCGGAAGACTTTCGAGCTTTTTATGTGCTGTTGCTGTTTGATTTTTTAAATTATCTAAAAAATCAACAGTTATAGTAGGATCTAAATTATTAGTCATTGAAGATTGTGGTAATATAAATTGTTTTCGAACGATATGCTATTTAATTAATGCCATAAGTAATGTAAAAAACACAATTATGACATCGTGGTAAATGTAGCCTTTTTAATCGGTTAAAATTTTGCTGCATTACATTTTTTAACGTATTTATAGTCCTAAAATTGTATTGCTTTTAAATTTGAACTTCTTCCAAAATTAATTCTGAAACTGCATCAATAGCCTGATCAACGATACTTTCAGGTTTTCCTTTAAATGTAAATTGTCTGGAGATTTGCTTATCCTGAAAAATAATATGAATAAAAATAGTTCCTACGGGTTTAGTTCGCGTTTCGCTTCCACCCGGCGTTGTAAGTCCTGTTAAGGCAACACAAACATCAGACATAACATATCGATGAAAATTTTGTGCCATTAACTTGGTAACAATGGCGGATTCTGCAGTATGTTTTTGAATTGTTCCCTGCGGAATTAAAAGTAAATCTTCTTTCATTGAAGTATGATAACAAACCATTCCGCCAATCAGGATTTGACCTGAATTGATCACGGTAGAAAATTCATAACTTAATTTTCCTGCCGAGGCACTTTCTACAAAACTAATGGTCCAATTTTTATTTATTAAAGCCTCGCAACATGCTATTACTTTTTCTGAAGCCATATTATTACATAATTAATTATACTTATTTATTCTCCTGTTTCGCTATGAGGTGCGTCTACAGGTTTAGATTGTGAAGAGCCTTTTTGCCGTAAAAAAATAGACAAAACAATAATAGCAAAAACGGAAAGAAATTCGCTTTGCCAATTCTGAAAAGATTCAAACCAAAATCTTGATTCCTTACAATAATCCATGATAGAAAGTGTTGGATTTCCTTTTAAGATATTCATGGTATTTTCGTCTTTTAAACTTCCATAAAAATGAAGTATAAAAGAAGCGAAAAACAACAAAAACAAACTGATTGTTAATGAGTTTTTATATAGATAAAGCCAAATTCCTCCTTTTTTAACCGGCCATGGCGCACCTTTTCGTTGTGCAGAAGGTTCACGATCTACTGCTTCATCTCCATCGAAACCTTTAGATTCTGATGATCCTTTTTGTTTTAAAAAAATAGTCAGCCATACTAACAAAGCCATTTGCAGAAACTCGCTTTCCCAGTTTTCGAAAGTAGCTTCAATGAAATGTCCGGTGGTCAGATAATTACTCATCGTAACTGCATGACCACCGCTTTCTAAAAGCTCTTTGTTATATTCTTCAATACCAAAAAATATCTGGCCTATAAAGGCACCGATAAAAAGTAACAGGAACACAATTGACAAACTGTTATGGTAGAAAAATTTTTTCATTTACTGCTTATTAGAAATTACATCTCAGTAATTTTTTTAGTTTTTATTTTTAATTTTTTTCTCGCAGATTGAGCAGATTCTTTTTTATTTTTTATTTTTTATTTTTTTATACTTGAAATTACGATTCAAAGTATTAAAAAATAAACTTTTTCTTTAACAGCATATTACTTTTTAGTTTCTTAGAATAAAATCTGCTAAATCTGCGAGAAAATTAAAACACATAGAAACATCAATTCTTTTAAAACTCCTGTTTCTATGTGATACATTTTATCAAATCAAAAAAATTATTCTTTTTTTAATAATTCTTCTCTTTCCCAAAAACGGTGTCTTCCCATTGCTTTTATAAAAGAAGTAGCCAAAGCCTTATCTCCTATTTTTTCGCTGGTTAAAATTCCCGCATCTTTTTGAACATCATCTTTTAATGGAAGTACCTGAACACCCTGACCTTCAGCTGCGATAAACTTGCAGTGGTGGTACGCGTCTTTTATAAATTCGCCAACTTCTTTTTTGTTTTTAAGCTCCGAAATTCCTTTTCCTGCTGGAACAAATACGGCATCAAACAATACCGAAGCGGCAATAAGATAACTCTGATCTACAGCTATTTCCAGACCTTCTTCTGATACAATGGTTCCTAAATGCGGGGCAATAATTACTGCTTTTGCTCCGGCATCCTTTAAGGCCATTTTCATGTTTTTTACCGATTCGGCATTTACACCTTCTGCACATAAAAAAGCCACTTGTCTTGTTGCAATAGTATTCGAAATGGTTGGATTTTTCAACATGCTTAAAGCATCTGAATTTTCAATAGATTGTTTTACTTCTTTAGGTTCTTGCTTCCCGTCATCATCAGCTCCAACGCCGTGATTAATTGGTTTTTCAAGTTCAGTTGGTACATTCATACCTAATGCTTTACCTACTTTTGCCGCCAGATTTTTATCGATTTGAGAAATTAGTCCCAACATACGTTCTCTGATGGCTTTTGTTTCTACTTTTCCTAATTCAAAAGACAATGCGTCTGCAATATGATTTTGCTCTATTGGCGTTTGACTGTTAAAGAAAAGTTTTGCCTGACTAAAGTGGTCTGAGAAACTCTCGCTTCTTGCACGAACTTTCTGGGCATCGATTCTTTCGTTGAAACTACTAAAACCTCCTTCATCTATTTTTGCCTGAAACGGACAACCGCCGCCTAATGAATTAGGATGATAACTCACACGACCGGTTGGAATTTCCTGACGCATGTGCCCGTCACGCTGGTTGTTGTGCATCGGCGCAACTGTACGATTGATTGGAATTTCATGAAAATTAGGACTTCCTAATCGTGATAATTGTGTATCTGTATAAGAGAATAATCTTCCCTGCAATAACGGATCATTCGAGAAATCGATTCCTGGCACTACATGTCCCGGATGAAAAGCAACCTGCTCTGTTTCAGCAAAAAAGTTATCCGGGTTTTTATTCAGTACCATTTTACCAATAATTTGCACGGGAACTAATTCTTCCGGAATTAATTTGGTAGGGTCTAAAAGATCAAACTCAAATTTATGTTCGTCGGCTTCAGGAATAATTTGCACTCCTAACTCCCATTCAGGAAAGTTTCCTTCTTCGATAGCTTCCCATAAATCCTGTCTGTGAAAATCAGAATTTTTACCGGAGATTTTTTGTGCTTCATCCCAAGCTACGCCATGCGTTCCTAATTTAGGTTTCCAATGAAATTTTACAAAATGAGATTCATTATTTTTATTGATGAATCTAAAAGTATGCACTCCAAAACCTTCCATCATTCTTAAACTTCTCGGGATTGCCCTGTCACTCATGACCCACATAATCATGTGCATCGATTCCGGCATTAGAGAAATAAAATCCCAAAATGTATCGTGCGCAGATGCTGCCTGAGGCATTTCGTGATGTGGTTCCGGTTTTACGGCGTGTATTAAATCAGGAAATTTCATGGCATCCTGAATAAAAAAGACAGGCATATTGTTTCCTACCAAATCATAATTTCCTTCCTGTGTATAAAATTTAACCGAGAATCCGCGTACGTCACGCGCTAAATCGGTTGAACCTCTTGAACCTGCAACCGTAGAAAAACGTACAAATACAGGCGTTTTGATGCTTTTATCATTAAGAAAACCAGCTTTTGTATATTTCTCCATCGATTCATACAATTCAAAATAACCGTGAGCTGCAGAACCTCTTGCGTGTACGATTCTTTCCGGAATACGTTCGTGGTCAAAATGGGTGATTTTTTCTCTAAGAATAAAATCTTCCAGTAAAGACGGGCCTCTTTCGCCTGCTTTTAGTGAATTGTTGTTGTCATTAATTTTCACTCCCTGATTGGTGGTCAGAAACTGATTGTCAGCATTTGACTTATTCAGTTCTAAATCTCTTTGTTTTTCATCAGCATGATCCTGACTTGGTTTCTTTGAATTTTTCATTTTTTTGATAGTTGTTTAGGATTTTTAAAATGATTTAAAAAACAGCTTCTATTCTCATTTAATAAAGTAGTTATCGAGAAATACAAACTGTAACAAGCCTGACAAATGTAGTTTACAATATAACCAACAGCTTACATGATTATTGTCAAAAATTACATCATTTAAACATTTGATAATCAGCAACAATTAAGTGATTTACTTTTTAAAAAATAGATTTTTATATCTCGTAAAAAGTTATATCATTAATAAAAAAACTTACATTATAACTTGCTGTTAATTATACAAGTAGAATGTCTTTTTTTGTAAGAAATCAGCAGTTCTTAGTTGGTAGATTTGTACTATAACGAATCACTAAAAAAAAATATCATGAAAACTACAGATCAAAAAAGCAGCACTTCTGGCGCAAAGGCTACAGACAAAAAAGAAACTGCTCCAAAAAAAGAAACTGCTCCAAAAAAAGAGACTTCTCCAAAAAAAGAGACTAAAACGAATGAGAAAGATGCGAAGAAGCCTTCGACAACAAAAAAGTAATTTAATTCTAAAGTACATTAACTATGGAAAATACAAATAATCAAAATTACGGTCAGGAAAATCGTGATTTTAATCAGGACTTAGATACTCTTATCGACAAAGAAAATGCTAATCAGTATGAAAAATACCAGATTCAGGAAGAATTTATAGATGACGTGAATCACCAGACAAATGATTATAACAGAAACGAAAATAATCCTGGTGGCGAACCCATTACTAATGATGAGGATCAAATAACAAACGATGAAGATCCGGAAGATTTGGATGATGCCGTAGAGAAAGACGGCGATCTTGATGATGATGATTCAGAAGATGAAGACAATTTGAGAGATATAGAAGAAGATTTAGACGAGGTATCGCATGATCCTTTTCCGAGTACGAATCCGGAAAATTTCTAAAAATCATGAAATACTATAAATAGATAACCGTTAAGATTTAAAAACTTAACGGTTATTTTTTTGTATATTGAAATGGAATTTTGCTGTAAAATTTATAATAAAAAATTAAAACTATGTAATCTTTCCCAATACAATTAATGTAATTTTAAATTATTGGTTTTAACCCAATTAAAATTGATTAATAAAATGAATTTGTATGATGGATATAACAATTCAAATCGTCTGGTTGTTTGTTCTGGCTATCCCGATAGCTTGTATCAGCTGGACTGTAACGCATGAAGAAATATTTAAGGAGCCGCGCGAATGGTGTGTAAAACATTCTAAAAATGACAGGACAATTTTGTCCAGAAAGGCTTTTTATCTTTTTACCTGCGAATATTGTTTTAGTCATTATGTCACAATCGCATTTTTAATCTTTTGTAATTATAAACTTTTGCTAAATGATTGGCGTGGCTACATTTTGGCAGGATTTTCGCTTGTTTTTATGGCTAATGTCTATATGAGCCTTTTTGCTTTGCTTAGACAGGCTATTAAAAAGGAAAAAGTCGAAATCGAAAAAATTGTGAACGAAAACGATAGTGATAAGCTATCTGTATAAAAAAGTATAACTAAATAAATTGAAAACGTATGGAAAATTTAAATTTTATAGATCCATTATTGCACGGAATTACTCCGGAAAAAGTAAATAACACAATACCAAACCTTTCTGCAAAACAGCTTGCCTGCGCCGGAGTTAGTTCTCTTATCGTTGGCGCTGTACTAAAAAAAGCGGGACAAAATAAAGTAGGTAACCTTATTGGAGGTCTTGCCTTACCATTATTAGCTTCAGCAGCTTACAAACAATTTACTAAAGTTTCTAAAGCAAAAAAAGAACTTACTGATAGTAGTGGTATCGAATACAATCACTAAATTATATTTCATGTTTTTTTGTTTTACACTAATCTCTCATTAAACAACAAAAAATAAAAGCCACAAATTCAAGATATATGATCATGAATTTGTGGCTTGCTTTTTTATAAATGGTTTGAATAATAAAAAAGAGCCTTTAAAATAATTAAAAGACTCTTTTTACATGATATTTTTACTTTTTAAATTGGATTACTTGATCTCAATATTTCCTTCCACCCAATTTAAGGCTTTATTAAAATCGAGTTTTTTAAATCCTTTAAATTCTCCGGGAACAACATAACTAAATCCGTTGGTGAAAGTAATTATTTCATCAGAATCTGTGATGATAGCCGCTCTGTTCCATTTTCCGAGGTGTTTTAATCCCAATAAAGCATCTTCAAGCCAGGCACCGGCAGTAAAATTCTGAATATCGGTATCTAAAACTAATAGAAAATTGATTTCATTTTGTTGTTTTACTAAATGTTCTACAGCAGGAATAACTGCGGTAAGAAAATCCTCTTTAGTCACTTCTGCCAAAGCTCTGAAAGCTACAATATTGTCTGTTGTATCGATTTGATGTATCATCTTATGGTATTTTTTGAAATTATTGGTAATTGAATTTTTATACTTTTTAAATTTTCGAAGAGTTGAAAATTACTGTCAAATTTAGTTATAGAAATGGTTTCGAATATTATAAGATCTCAACGGATTTTTATATTATAACTACGTGTTTTTAATGGAAAAAGGTTCAGAGATTCAGAGAGACAAAGGTTCAAAGGCTTTCTAATTGGACGTGCCAATTGGGCTTTAGACGCACTGCTGTGCGTCTCTACGATTAAGTATGTGTGTGTATTATTATGACAATGCAATTTGATTAATAATAAATATTGATAACGAATCGACAATGATAAATTGATAATTAATAATTGATAATTAATAATTGATAATTAATAATCGATAATGATTCTTGGTAGAGACGCACAGCAGTGCGTCTAACGGTTTACTTTTACGATCAGCATAACCGTAATCTTCTCACTTTGATCGACGGGAAAAAACACTCGTTGGTCGATAAAAACTGAAGACATTGTTTGTGGAGTTTCTTGTGTGATTTCTCCCTTCGGTCGAAATGACAACATTGGGGGTTTGTTTATGAAAGAGGTAATTTTTTATTCTTGAAAAAACAAATTATCGTCTTATGAAAACTACGCACGCATGAGGGATAGAGCTAAGCTACCGAAGTAGCAGTGAAAGCCCGACAGCATCCCGATAAGAGGGCTTATACGCGCAAAGTAGCTTTGCCCTCTTATCGGGATGGTGGCATGCCCCTATTTTTAAGGTTCTGAGATTCTGAGATGCTAAGGTTCTAAGGTTTTGCTAGATGGAACAGGATTGTATACCTGAATTAAAATGAAAAAGCCTGTCTCTTTCGAAACAGGCTCTTTGTAAAAAAAAATAAACTAACACAAAATTTTTAATTATATCCTTGATTTTGTTTGAATACCTTTTGGTCAATAACGGTTTGCGGAATTGGAAATAATCTTCTAAAGGGTTGAGAAGCAGCTTTTGCAGTTCCGGCTAAATCGAATTTTCCAAAACGAATACTTTGTGGTCTTCTTTGTAATTCCCAGTACAACTCAAAACCTAATTCTTTGTACAATTGTGCTGCATCTAAAGAAGTAAGTGCTTTTCCTGGTGCATTGCCAAATAAAGATTCTCTTTTTCTGCTGGTACGCAATGTATTAAGATCGATCATGGCTAAACCTGAGCTTCCTTTTCTAAAATAGGCCTCGGCTCTCATGGCGTAAATTCCTCCTAAACGGAATAATGGGATATCAACATTACTGTTTCCGTTTCCTCCTTCCGGATCGAATTCGTATTTAAAAACACGGGCTCCCTGGTTGATTTCGTTTTGAGCAAAAACAGATTTAGTAGGGTCTGCAAAGGTTAATGATGGTGTAAAATTCATTCTTGTTCCCGTACTTTTTTCCATAAATAACGGAGAAACTTTGATACGGTTACCTACCATTTCAAGAGATCCTGAAGGCAATAATATAGGTCCGTATTGAAGACCAGCCTGAATTCCTCTGTTGAAATGGAACCAAGGTAACGCCGGGCTGCTTTTAGGAACAACATCGGTTGCGGGAACACTTACATCTGTACCATCGTTCATAAACCATGTACCGTCAGCATATTGATAATGTTGTTCGAATCTTGGATCGTCATGATTACCATCCCATGATGCGTAGAATTCAGGAGTTATACAAGCAGCATTTGTTCCTCTGTTTGCAGCAGATGCTCTCTGATTACGCTCCATGCACACATAAGCAAAACTGTTTGAACCGTTACGGATGTAATCTATTTTTTGAGAAATGGCAAAAATAAGTTCTTTACCATTGTTGTTGTCTCTTGCAAAGTTTTTGAAAAAGTCACTTTCTAAACTAAATCTTCCTGAATCTATTAATAAAGAAGTGTAATAAATTACACGGTCCATATCTGTTCCTGTGCTCCCTGTTACAGCTGGTTCATTAAAATTAAAATTTGATGACGCATTGTAACGATCTTTGAATACCGCACGATTTAAATACATGTTGGCTAAAAAAGCATAAGCGGCTTGTTTGGTAAATCTTCCCTGATAAGTTCTTTGCGTACCAATATCAGCTAAATCAGGAATTAAAGCCTCAACATCTGTAATTAATTTATCGATTTGAGTATCTGCTTTTAAAATTTGTAAAGTCGCTTTTGTATCCATTGGATCTTTATATGGAGCCTGTCCGTATAAATCCAAAGTGGTGTACGTGTAAAAAGCCATAAGTGCTTTTGCTTCTGCAGCATATAATTTCTTTTCAGGAATTGAACTTTGTTCAGCCGATTGTATAGCTGTTATACAACGTGTGATACCATTTGTTAATAAATCCCAGTTACCTACAATGATTGCATTAGTAGAGCTCCAGGTAAATTCGTGCATATCTCTCCATTTTCCGCCATCTCCCCAGTCACTTCCACGAGTTGGTAAAATAGCTTCATCTGTAGTGTATTCCTGCATGGCAAAAATGGCTCCATGATCAACGAAAGTTCCGTCACCCAATCTGTCATAAGCGGCAGCAAGTGAACCCGCAGGATCTGAAACTGTATTTCCAGGTATTTCATCTAAAAAAACTTCATCCAGATCAGTACAGCTGTTTAGAAGAAAAATAAGAGAGAATAATGTTAAAAATTTTATGCTTAATAATGTCTTTGTCTTCATAATTTATAATTTTAAAGTTGCTCCGAAACTGAACGTTCTCGAAGTTGGATAAGCTGCGTAATCAATTCCAATAGATTGGTTTCCGTCGGTTGCTTTAGGCGTATTTACTAATGGATCAAATCCTGTATAATTTGTAATTGTAATTAGGTTATTTCCTGTAATATACAGTGTTAAGCCATTAATCCAGTTCAATCCTTTCAAATCAAAATTGTAACCTATACGCGCCGCATTTAATCTTATAAAATCAGACTTTTCTAAGAAAAGCGTAGACAAAATTGGTGAGTTTGTTGGATTTGCCCCTGACTCATAATATCCTGTCGCTACGTTACGATCTGACGCTAAGTTGTTAATATTTAAAGCATTCAATCCTGTATTATTCAACAAATAACCGCCTGTTTGTCCGATAATTGAGAATGAAAAACTAAAGTTTTTATATCTCATATCACTGTTGAAACCGTAGTAAAAAGTGGGTAAAGCTCCTTCGATAATAATCCTGTCGCTGTTATCAATTTTACCGTCTCCATTTTGGTCTTTAAATATGTTTGCTCCATTTTGATCAAAACCAGTATGCTCTAACAAATAGAATGAACCGGCCGCATAACCGCTTTTGTAAATATTAGCGTTAACACCTGATTGTCCAGGACCAGAAATAGCACCTGTTAAGATTTCTGAAAGCGGTAAGTTTTCAATTTTGTTGTTTAATGTAGATCCATTCACATCAACATTCCAGGTAAAATCTTTTCTATCGATGATTTTAGAACCCAGCATAATCTCAATACCCTTATTAACAATTTTACCGTCGATATTTGTCCAGATAAATTTTGTCTGACTCAAAGGAGTTGAAGGTATGTACAAAATAGCATCTGTAGTTGTTTTATTAAAATAGTCTACAGTTCCATAAAATCTGTCATTCCATAAATTAAAATCAAGACCTACATTATATTGTGTAACAACTTCCCATTTTAAATCTGGATTTGCTGTTCTGGAAACAGAAACACCATTTACAAGATTTAAATCATCATTTAAATAATATCCGTCCGGGCCAGCCAAAGAGTAACTTGCCTTAGTTTGTTTATTGGGTACTTCCTGATTTCCTGTTTGTCCCCAACTTGCTCTAAGCTTTAGGTTATTGATTGTTTTAGAATCTTTCAGGAAATTTTCATTAGAAATATTCCATCCTAAAGCAAATGAAGGGAAATAACCGTATTTGTTATTATCTCCAAAACGTGTAGAACCATCAGCTCTCATAGAAGCTGTCAATAAGTATTTATTATCAAAACTGTAATTTAATCTTCCAAAATAAGATTGCAATTCGTTTTCCTGAGCATAACCTGTTGTACCAGACTGCGTTCCTGCAAAGCCAGGATTAATAGATGGTTTTACACCTGCTCCTTGCGCTGAAATTCCATCAATACTGAAACTTGTTCCTGATCTTTCAAATTTTTGATAAGAGAATCCGCCAAGAACTTCAAATTTATGTTTATCGAATGCCTTATTATAAGTTAGATAATGCTCAACCA
>Ga0247803_1001422_pt1 | contig 12589 bp, 10 predicted proteins | sample UWRJL014104B1_FD_180928 | JGI IMG/M metagenome (GOLD analysis project Ga0247803, IMG submission 180928) | Plant litter microbial communities from Arlington Agricultural Research Station in Wisconsin, United States - UWRJ-L014-104B-1 | ecosystem: Environmental > Terrestrial > Plant litter >...
ACCGCGCCGACGCAGGCCGACATCGACAGGTTCTGGGACGCCCTGGCCGGTGACGGGGGCACCCCCGGCCCGTGCGGCTGGCTGACGGACCGCTTCGGCCTCAGCTGGCAGGTTGTGCCCCCGGTGCTCGCCGCCCTGTTGGCGGACCCCGATGCGGCCGCGGGCGCCCGGGTGATGCAGGCCATGCTGGCCATGAGCAAGCTCGACATTGCCGCGCTGCAGGCGGCGAGGGATGCCGCCTGAGCCGACTCACCTGCGGCTCATAACCGGGCCATAGCCGACTCATAGGAACGTCCGGCTAGATGGACATCGTTGCGTTACCGATTGTTCATTTGGAGGACACCATGCTGCAGGCCGCGATCATCCTGATCGATCTGCTCTTCATCAGCCTGCTCACGTTCGGGCTGTATTTTCCGCGTCACCGACGCCGTGACCTCGTCGTCGCGTACCTCGTTGTCAACGTCGGCGTCCTGGCCGTGGCCCAGGTGCTCGCGTCCAGCACAGTCGGTGTTGGCCTCGGGCTCGGCCTGTTCGGTGTGCTGTCGATCATCCGGCTGCGCTCGAGCGAGATCGAGCAGCACGAGGTGGCCTACTACTTCGCCGCCCTGGCCATGGGCCTGCTGGCCGGCCTCAGCGCAGAACCCACCGTGCTCACCGTGGTCCTGATGGCCCTGATCCTGGCCGTGGTCTACTTCGGCGACAACCCGCGCCTGTTCCGCAGCTACCGCCAGCAGACGGTGGTGCTGGATGCCGCGTTCGCCGACGAGTCCGCCCTGATCGCTCACCTGGAGGGCCTGCTCGGCGCCCGGGTGCACGGTGTGCATGTGCGCAGCCTCGACCTGGTGAACGACACCACACTGGTCGACGTGCGCTACCAGCTGAGCGCCGGACGCTCTGCCCCCGCGCTGCCGGACTCGGCCCGCACGGCCGGCACCGCGGTGCTGCAGGAGTCCGGCCGATGAGCGCCGTGCCGATGAGTACGGTGCCGACAACTACTGGGCAGGTAGCTACCGCGCCGGTGCTCGATGTGCCGCTCGCCGGGCTGGCCACCATCGACCTGGCCGAGCTCACCGAACGGGCCAGCCTGCTCACCCGCATCGACCGCAAGTACGTGTTGCCCCGCTCCGAGCTGGACGCCGTCCTCGGCGACCTGGACCCCGCGGTGCGGGTGCTCGACATCGACGGGGTGCGCTCCAGCGCCTACGAGTCGGTGTACTTCGACACCCCGGAGCTCACCAGCTTTCTGATGGCGGCGCATCCGCGTCGGCGCCGGTTCAAGATCCGCACCCGCACCTACGTGGACTCGGCCCAGAGCTACCTCGAGGTGAAGACCCGCGGCGGCCGTGGCGTCACTGTCAAGGACCGGCTGCCGTATGCGCTCGATGACAGGGCCACCCTCACCACCGAGGGTCGTCAGTACACCGACACCGTGCTCGACGAAGCCGACATCGAGGGGGCGCAGGGGCAGGATCTCGTGCCCACCCTGATGACCAGGTACCTCCGCACGACGCTGTTCGTGCCTGAGTCCAGCAGCCGGGCCACCATCGACACCGGCCTGTCCTGGGCGATGCTGGCCGGCAGGCGAAGCGCCAGGCCCGCCGCGCAGGAGCGCCGGCTGGACCGGCCGCGCCTGGCGATCGTGGAGACCAAGTCGGGGGCACGGGCATCCGCCGTCGACCGGATTCTCTGGGCACACGGCCACCGGCCGGCCACCATCTCGAAATATGGCACGGGCATGGCCGCCCTGCGCAGCGACCTGCCCGCCAACAAGTGGGCCCCGGTGCTGCGCCGCTATTTCCAGTAGCTGCGCCAGCGCCGCCCACCCTGTCCTTCTGCCGTTCTGATCCGCTGTCCTGGTCCGCTGGGACCCCTCATCGATTGTGAGTACCCCATGAAGAATTCAGCCCCTACCCCTTCAGCCCCCAACCCCGTCTCTCCCGGGCCCCGCCGCCGCTTCGGCGTGAAGGCCTGCACCTACACGGTGTTGCCGTTCCTGGTGACCGCCGCCCTGCTGACCGGATGCACGGCCGTCGCCTCGACCGCCGACTCGACGGGCAGCAGTACCAGCTCGTCCGCCGACAGCACCGCCGCGGTCGCGATCGACGACTCCACCACGGCCGCCGAGGTGCTGGCTGCCAACCAGGAGACCCATGACGACGCCGCCGACTACGAGTGGGACGACGCCGACGTGGTGCAGATCGCCCTGGACGGCGACAGCGCCTCGGTCGACAGCGCGTCAGGGAGCGACGCCGTGACCATCTCCGGCAGCACCGTGACCATCACCGCGGCCGGCACCTACGAGCTGAGCGGCACCCTGGACGACGGCCAGATCGTCGTCGCGTCCGCCGGGGAGGGCACCGTGCGCCTGATCCTCAACGGCGCCGACGTCACCAACTCCACCGGGGCGGCCCTCGTCGTGACCGAGGCCGACGAGGCCATGATCGTGCTGGCCGACGGCTCCAGCAATTCCCTGGCCGACACCGACAGCTACGCCGAGGATGCGGAGGCGAACGCGGCGCTCTACAGCGCGGCCGACCTCACCATCACGGGCACCGGCTCGCTCGATGTGACCGGCAACGGCAACGACGGCATCACCAGCACCGATGGCCTGATCATCAACTCGGGCACCGTCACGGTGACCGCGGTCGACGACGGCATCCGCGGCAAGGACTACCTGGTGGTCGACGGCGGAACCGTTTCTGTCACCGCCGGCGGCGACGGTCTCAAGTCGGACAACGAGGAGGACAGCACCCGCGGCTACATCTCGCTCACCGGTGGGACCGTCGACGTGACGGCCGCCGGCGACGGCCTGCAGGCATTCACCGATGTGGTGCTCTCCGGGGCCGAGGTCACGGTCGAATCCGGCGGCGGCCACACGGCCACCGCCTCGGAGGACATCTCGGCGAAGGGCGTCAAGTCTGGTGTGGTCACCGTGATCGACGGCGGCACGCTCACCGTCGACGCGGCGGATGACGCCCTGCACTCGGACGGCACCGTGCGGGTCGCCTCCGGCACTGTGACCCTCGCGGCCGGCGACGACGGTGTGCACGCCGACACGGCGCTGGATGTCATCGGCGGCGACACCACCGTCACGGCCTCGTACGAGGGCTTCGAGAGCACCGCCATCAGCATCGGCGGCGGCACCGTCTCGATCACCGCCAGCGACGACGGCATCAACGCGTCCAGCGGCACCAGCACCTCTGACCAGGGCGGAGCGGCACAGGGCGGCGGCATGGACGCCGACGGTGGCGAGACCGTCACCATCACCGGCGGCACCACCGTCATCGACGCCGACGGCGACGGGTTCGACTCCAACGGGTCGGCCACAATGAGCGGCGGCATCCTCGTGGTGAACGGGCCGACCAACAGCGGCAACGGCGCTCTCGACGTGAACGGCACCTTCACCGTGACCGGCGGCACCCTGCTGGCCGCGGGCAGTGCCGGGATGGCCGTGTCGCCAGACTCCGGGTCTGCGCAGTCGTTCGTGGCGGTCTCGCTCGATTCGGTACAGGCCGCCGGCACCACCGTGCAGCTGGTGAACAGTGCCGGCGATGTGGTGGTGGCCTTCGAGTCGGTCAAGGACTTCCAGTCCGTGGTGTTCTCGTCCGACGAGCTGGTCGACGGCGAGAGCTACAGCGTCTACGTGGGCGGAACGGCCTCCGGCCAGATCGCCGCGGGTGTCTACAGCGACGGGGACTACGCCTCGGCCGCCACCAGCAGCAGCGTCACGGCCGGGGTGGCCGCCACGGGCACGATGGGCGGCGGCGGGGGAGGCGGGCCGCGCTGACCGGTCCCGCCCACGTTGCTCGTGGCTCGCTTTAGTGCTCGTGGCTCGTGATATGTCGCCTCATTTCACGCGCCGCGAGCACTTTCGCACGCCGCGAGCCCTGCGGCACGCCGCGAGGGGGCGAGTGCGGCGGGGATGACGGGGCCGGGCGGCGGCGCTACCATCGCGGCATGATTCGCATCCTGTTGCGCGCCCTGATCTTTCTGCTCTCCGCGGCGCTGGGGCTCTGGGTGGCATCGCTGGTCCTGCCCGACCTCAGCGTGACCGCGAGCGGGTTCGTGACCGCGGCGGTTGTGTTCGCCGTTGCCCAGAGCGTGCTCTCACCGTTTCTGGCCAAGGTCGTCGCGCGGGGAGCGCCCGCGTTCCTGGGCGGCATCGGCCTGCTGTCGACGTTCGTCGCGCTGTGGATCGCCTCGCTGTTTCCCGGCGGGCTCACCATTCAGGGGTGGCAGACCTGGATCCTGGCCGCCCTCGTGGTCTGGCTGGTCACGGCCGTTGCGACGCTGCTGCTGCTGCTGGTGTTCCTGCGCGAGGCGAAGGACAAGCGCACCAGTGCCGCGCGGCCGACGCCCTGACTCCGGATGCCGGATCCCGGATGCCGGCGGCGGGCTCAGGCGCGGCGCAGGCCCACCGCGGTCAGCGCCAGGCAGCCGGCGCAGGCCGCGGCCAGCAGCGAGAGCATCAGCGGGTAGCTCGCGAACTCGGTCAGGCTGGCGAAGAGCACGGGAAGCAGGAAGCCCACGTAGGTGAGGCTGTAGTACACGCCGGTGATGCCGGCCAGGTCGGTGGGGGTGGAGATCCGTTGGATCTCCACCAGGCCCGCGACCACCGTGATGCCGTAGGCGGCGCCGAGCAGGATGCCGGTGATCATGGCGAGCACGGGGGAGAGGGTGGCGGCCGTGGCGACGGCGCTGAGCACGCCGATGAGCATCAGGCCCATGCCCACGAGTATGGCGCGGCCGCGGGTGATGGAGTTGAGCCTGGACACCTGTGGTTGCACCAGGGCGCCGGTGCCCAGGGTGACCACGGTCAGGAGGGTGGCGAAGGCCAGATTGAGTTCGCCGAGCTGCGACTCCACGAGCTTGGGCATCATGGCGTAGGCGATGCCCGCGGCGCCGAAAACCCACGGCGCGGTCGGCAGCACCACCCGCAGGAACCGGCGGTGGCCGGCCAGCGGCACCTTGAGGTCGAGCCAGAGCGAGGCGTGCACCCGGCTGCGCGGCACGGTCTCCGGGGTGCGCAGCAGGCGTGGCAGGATCAGCAGGCTCAGCAGGATGTGCACCGCGTATGGCAGCAGCGTGGGCAGCGGACCCCACTGGGCCAGAACCCCGGACACCCCGGCGCCCAGGCCGAAACCGACGGTCAGGGTGAGAGCCGGCCGGCGGGCCCCGGCGGTCGGACGCGCCACCAGGTCGAACGGGGCGCTGGAGAGCTCCTTGATCCAGGCGGTGCCGACCGACATGGCCACGCCGACGCTCAGGCCGGCGAGGAACCGGCCCAGGCAGATGATGATCTCGCTGGAGAAGCCGAGGCCGAGCAGGATGCTGGCCAGGATGCCGGCGAGGACTCCAGCGATCACGAGGGGCTTGCGCCCGTAGCGGTCGGAGAGTGCGCCGGCCAGCAGGAGGCCGGGAACCAGCCCGACGACGTAGAACCCGAGGAACAGGTCGGCGGTCACCGTGGAGTAATGGCCGAGGGTCTCGTACATGTGCAGCAGCGGCGTGAAGTGGTTGCCGCCCCAGGCCATCACGAACAGGGCGGGTGCGGCGAGGTGCCACGGGGCGATGGTGCGGTCAGTCATGGTGCTTTCCGATTGGTTAGAGCATCCGGGGCACGCGGTGACCCGATTCCAGATGGGCGCGCAACGCCAGGTCGTAGGCGGCGGTGTCGCCCACGCGCAGGTGTTCGGCCAGAAGGCGGTGTTCGGCGATAAGCCTGTCGATGTTGTCGGGGTCGCGCACGGCCACCCGGTGCACCAGACGCTCGAGCCGGGGGCCGAGGCGGGAGTAGATCTCGTCGATGACGCTGTTGTGGGTCTCGTCGACGATGCGGGAGTGGAAGCTGTGGTCGGCGCGGGCGTAGGCCAGGAGGTCGCCGGTGGCGGCGGCATCCGTCTGCGCCTGGATGAGGGCCTGCAGCTCGGCGTCGACGGCATCGATCTGGCCGGGGCGCTCGCCGAGGAGCTGCACGGCCTTGGTCTCGAGCAGGATGCGCACCTGCAGGAGCTCGGCGGTCTCGACATCGTCGACCGCGGTGACGACGGCGCCCTTCTTGGGGAAGAGCCTGAGCAGTCCGGCCGACTCGAGCGCGAGGAACGCCTCCCGCACCGGAGTGCGGCTGAGTCCAAGGGAGGCGGCGACGTCGCCCTCGGTGATGAGCGCGCTCGCCGCGAGCTCGCCCGAGATGATGGCATCGGCCACGTGGGTGTACGCGCGCTCGACGGCGGAGGGGCCCGTGCCACGGGAACGGGAGGCCGGTGAGAACTGCATTCCTCCAGCGTACCGAGAAAACCGGTTGATAAATGCATCAATAACCTCAACACGGCCGAGCGGTGGCTGCTCCGGGTGGCTCACGGACGCCGGCAGTAGAGTGCAGGGATCGTGAGTCGATGATGCCTCGCCCCGAAATCTGCCGACGCGACCCGTGTCGAACCCCCGGCCCGAGTGGAAGAGCATCTGATGAGCGAACGAACCATTGTGATCACCGGCGCCAGCGACGGCATCGGTGCGGCGGCCGCTCGCGCGCTGACCGCTGCAGGTGAGAGCATCGTCATCGTCGGGCGCTCGCCGCAGAAGACCGAGGCGATCGCCGCCGAGCTCGGCGCCGATCACTTCATCGCCGACTTCGGCCGGCTCGCCGAGGTGCGCACCCTCGCCGCCGAACTCCTGCAGCGCTACCCGCGCATCGACGTGCTGGCCAACAACGCCGGCGGCATCATGGGCAACCGCGAGATCACCGTCGACGGTCACGAGAAGACCTTCCAGGTGAACCACCTCGCCCCGTTCCTGCTCACCACCCTGCTGATGGACCGTCTTCTGGCCAGCCGGGCGACGGTGATCAACACCTCCAGCACCGCCAACCGGTTCGGCCACATCGACCTGGACGACCTCGAGAACGACCGCAAGTACTCGCCCAACAACGCCTACGGAGATGCGAAGCTCGCGAACATCCTCTTCACCAAGGAACTGCACCGGCGTTACAGTGCGCGGGGCCTCGTCACGGCGGCGTTCCACCCGGGTGTCGTGGCCACGAGCTTCTCCACCGACTCCACGAGCATCATGCGGCTGGTGTACCAGACCGCGCTCAAGCGCATGCTCATCACGCCGGAGAAGGGCGCGGACACCCTGGTCTGGCTGGCGAGCACGGCCGCCGGGGTCGACTGGCAGTCGGGGGAGTACTACGAGAAGCGCCGGGTGCACTCCACGAACCGCCAGGCCACGGATGCCGGCCTCGCGACGGCGCTCTGGGAACGCAGCATCGACATGGTCGCCACCGACCTGTTCCCGCAGGGCAGCTGACCGGCGCTCAGGCGATCTTGGTCAGGGCCGTGAACGACATGGTCGCCGACTGCCCGTTCTGGCAGGTCTGGTAGAGCAGGTCGTAGCCACGGGGGATGTCGGCGGTGCTGTTGCGGTTGGCATTGAGCATGGCCACGATGCCGTCCACCCGGTAGGTGCCGGCGTGCACACCGGTGAGGGTGATCACGGTTCCGGCATCGTCGGGGAAGTCCTTGCCGCCGCACGACCAGTGCTCGGCGATGGTGGGCACGTCCTGGTAGTGCGCGGTCACGTCCACGGATCCGATGCACTCGTCGAGCTCGGGAGTCCAGCCCGTGGCGTGCACGTTGTTGGAATACCGCTCGCGCAGGATCCGGTCCTGCTCGGCCTGCCACTCGGCCATGGCCGCGGTGACGGCCGCCGCCGGAGCGGCCAGGTCGTCGGCGACGCCGTCAACGCCCTTCGCGGCGCCGAAGTCGAACGCGGACAGGGCGCGGGCATCGTCGCGGACCCCTGCGCCCATCTCGAAGAGGGCGGGTGAGGCGCTCCCGGCCGCCGCGGTGCTCTCCGCGGCCGTGAGCTCCTGCGCTGCCGCGCTCAGCCGGGTGGTCGCGGCATCGATCGCGTCCGAAAGCTCGAGCCGGGGCTGTTCGGTGAGCACCTTGCCCTCGCTCGCGGCCAGGAGGGCGATGGCCTCGTCGAGGGAGGTCTCCCCGTCGGTGACGGTCTGCACCGCACTGGCCTGGTCGCTCTGGAAAAGCGCGGCCGCGGCATCGTACTCGGCCTGGGCCGCCGCCAGGGAGACCCCGCGCACGACCAGCACGACGGCCAGCAGGAGCACGAGGGCGGCCGCGGCCACGATCATCCGCGCGCGGGTGCCCGAAAGGCGCCCCGTCGACGACAGGCGCGGACGTAGCGAGTGTGGAGCATCCCCTGAAATTCGTGCCACCCCCCCCGTTACCTGTTTGTGCCTGTGCTGTCGTGCCGGTCGTGTCGCCGTCACATGACTTGAAATACTACCGACCCGGTGTTACCAACACATTGATGATTCACATCGGTACCTCGGGTTGGAGCTACGACCACTGGGAGAACGTGCTCTATCCCGTCGGCCTGCCCGCGGCGAAGCGGCTGGCCCACTACGTGGACGCGTTCGACACCGTCGAGCTCAATGCGAGCTTCTACCGGTGGCCGCGACCGGCCGTGTTCGCCGGCTGGCGGCGCCGGTTGCCGCCGGGCTTCGTGATGTCGGTGAAGGCGCCCCGGGGCCTGACCCACGCGAAGAAGCTCTATGCGCCGGAAGCCTGGGCCGAGCGGATCGGTGCGGGCTGGCACGAGCTGGGCGACCGGCGCGGGGTACTCCTGGTGCAACTGGGGCCCGGTCAGGCGCGGGACGACGCACGCCTGGACTTCTTCCTCGGCAGCCTGCCCCGGTGGATCAGGGTGGCGGTGGAGTTCCGGCACGAGAGCTGGATCGACGACGGGGTCTTCGCCCTGCTCGAGCGGCATGGAGCCGCCTACTGCGTGATGAGCGGGGCGGGGCTGCCCTGTGTGCTGCGTGCCACTGCGCCGTTCGTGTACCTGCGGCTGCACGGTCCAGCGCACGACTCCCTCTATGCGGGTTCGTATAGCGACGCCGATCTGCGGTGGTGGGCCGACCGCATCCGCGAGTGGCAGGCCGACGGCCGGGAGGTGTTCGCCTACTTCAACAACGACGGCTCCGGCCATGCCGTGCGGAACGCCTGTACGTTGCGTGCGGAGCTCGGGGTGTGACGAAAGCCGTAAAAGGCCCCTAGCGCTCGGGGCGAGGGTGAGATATGCAAAGCCGTGACAGCGTGCAGAAATGCGCAGTCGAGCTTGCCAAACAGCAGGTCACCGTGAAATCACCCGCATAGAATTGTGGCCCCGGGCGCGATCTGACGAGTCAGCGCGCCGCTGAGGCACCGGCAGAAGGTGCGTTTCAAACAGAGGTAGTCATGACCGAGACCCACGTCGCGTCCGCAGTTGTCACCGAGCTCTCCGCCGTGCTGTCCAGCGCGCAGATCGTGACGGGGCCCCGCACCGAGAGCAACCGGCGCGACCAGTCAGAGGGCACCCTGAGCGGCGAGCCGCTCGCCGTGGTCTTCCCGGCCAGCACCGAGGAGGTCGCCGCCGTCGTCACGATCGCGGCCGCTCACCGCATCCCGATCGTTCCGCAGGGAGCCCGCACCGGGCTGGCGGGCGGGGCGAATGCCATCGAGGGCGCCATCGTGGTGAGCACCACCCGACTCAAAAAGATCCTCGTCGTCGACGCCGCGAACCAGACCGCTACGGTGCAAGCCGGCGTGCGCACCATCGCCCTGGCCCGTGCGGCCGAGGCCGTTGACCTGTTCTACCCGCCGGACCCCGGCTCGTGGCGCGCGTCCACCATCGGCGGCAACGTGGCCACCAACGCCGGCGGGATGCTGTGCGTCAAGTACGGCGTCACCGGCAACTTCGTGCGGCAACTGACCGTCGTGCTCGCCGACGGGTCGATCGTGCACACCGGCCAGCGCACCATCAAGGGCGTCGCGGGGTACAACCTCACCGCGCTGCTGGTGGGCTCGGAAGGCACCCTGGGGATCATCACCGAGATCACCGTGGGCCTGCTGCCCAAGCCCGGCCGCCCCTCCGGCGTCGCTGCGACCTTCACCAACGTGGAGGACGCGCTGGCCGCTGCCAACGCCATCGTCGCCGGCGATCGCCGGCCGAGCGTTCTCGAGTTCCTCGACGGTGCCTGCATCGCAGCCATCAACGCGTTCGATCCGGCCTCGACCCTGCCGTCCGGCGCCGGGGCGCTGCTCCTCGTGCAGTCCGACCAGATCGGCCAGGCGCACGACGACGTAGAGGTCTACGCCGGGATGCTGCGAGCCGGGGGAGCCGTTGAAGTCACCATCGCGCACGACGCCGAGTCGCTCGACCAGCTGATGAGTGCGCGGAGGCTGCTGCACCCGGCCGTGCAGGCCGTGCGCGGCGGCTGCCTGAACGAGGACATCACGGTGCCCCGCTCCCAGCTGCCCGCCCTGTTGGCCGGCCTGGCCGAGATCTCCCGGGAGCTCGACGTGCCGATCAGCACCGGCGGTCACATCGGTGACGGCAACCTGCACCCCGTGATCGGCTACGACCCCGAGGTACCCGCCGAGATCGACAAGGCTCACGCCGCGTTCGCCAGGGTGATCGACCTGGCCATCTCGCTCGACGGTTCGGCCTCGGGGGAGCACGGCATCGGTGTGCTCAAGCGGGCGCACCTCGACGACGAGCTCGGCCCGGTGCTGCGCGACCTGCAGCTGCGGGTGAAGGCGGCCTTCGACCCGCACTCGATCCTCAACCCCGGCAAGAAGCTCTAGGGGCCGCCGGCGCGGTGCCGCGCCGTCTCCCTCGCTCACCCCGGTCGGGCAACCCCGCCTGACCTGGTGTCGAGCACGCGCCCACTCGTTGGTCGAGCCTGTCGAGACCCCGCCCGCGACCCGTTCCCGACAACGCCCCCACGCTCGTTGGTCGAGCCTGTCGAGACCCCGCGAGCCGCTCTCTGGAGGCTAGGAAAAACTTCTGAAACTTCCTTGTAGCAAAGGTGACATTTCCTCACACATTTCTTCGATTCGTGAGAGAATGGGGTTATGGACGAAGAGCTACTCGGCTCCACCGCCCCGACGGGAACCCCTCCCGCCGGACCGAATCTCCATGACTGGAACACCGCCCTGGCCGCGCCGGCACCGGATGTTGCTGGCTTCGATGTTGCTGGCCCGGACGACGCCAGCCTAAGCGGCACCACCGACACCGAACCCGGACCCGAAACCGGCGCCGCCGCAGGCACGCCGGGTCGCTCCCGGCCCCGCGTTTCCCGCGGGACCCACCCCGGGCAGCCGCGCAGCGGCCCGAGCGTGAGGCAGCCGCCGTGGCGGGATCCGGCCGAACTTCCCGGGGTGCAGCACGCTCACACCGGCGCCTTCGGGGACAAACTCCGAGTCCTCGAAGACGCCGCAGGGATGGTGCAGGCGGTGCTGGAGTCAATCGACCTCGACGCCCTCAGCGACGCCGAAGTGGTGGCGTTCACCCAGATGGTCGAACACGCCGGGCGGCCGGTGGACGCGGCCCGGGTCGGCGCCGCGACCGTGGTGGGCTACCGGTCCCGGCCCGGGCTGGGTCGGGACTCCATGGCCTGGCGGTTGGGCGCCTCGCACCAGAACGACCTGCTCACCCGGCTCACCCTGGCGTCGCGGCAGGAGATGAAACGGCGGCTGGCGCTGGGTGAGAAAGTGGCGCCGAGGGTGCTGGGCGGTCAGGTCCTCGAGCCGGAGTTCCCCGCGGTCGCCGCCGCGCTGAGAGCCGGCGAACTCGGGGTGGACGCGGCGGAAGCCATCGTGAAAGGGCTGACCGACTACAAGGTGCACGGCCGGTTCGACGCCGACCAGGCTGACGTGGAATCGGCCGAGATTGGCTTGGTCGAACGAGCCACCGGATCGGTCTTCGACCGCATCCCCGGCCTCGGCGACACCGACCCCAGCGACGCCGACGCCGGGACGGACACCAGCACTGACTCTGACGTTGAGTCCGAGGTGGGCGTCGGTGCCCGGTCGGGGTTCACCGGTCCAATCCGTCGGCTCCGGGACTCTGACGGGTTCACCTACCCGGCCGATGACCTGCGGCCCATGGCCGTGCGGATGCAGGCGTTGCTCAACCCCGACGGGCTCGCGCCGAACGCGCCCAAGCTCGAGGCCACATCCACCATCTCCTTCGGCGAGCTCACCCGGGGCCTCCACCCACTCCGCGGTGGTGTGACCCCGGAGCTCAAGGGTGTGATCCAGAACCTGTTCAACACGTTCCAATCCGCCCGCTCCGCACCCCGATTCCCCTCCGCCGAGGAACAACAGCGCATCGAGGCCGGCGAGTTGGTGCCCGGAGAGCTGATCGACGAACGCACCGGCGGTGAGAAACGGGCCGACATCCTCCGCGGCATCCTCGTGCAGGTCGCCCAAGACCCCCGCACCCCGACCATGGGTGGAATGCCACCGACGGTGATGGTGCACGTGAACGCCCTCGACCTGCTCACCCAGTCCGGCGTCGGCTGGATCGACGGGGTCGACGGGCCCATCTCGATGAAGACCATCAACCAGATGATCGACAACGGCGGCTTCCAACCCATCTTCCTCGGCAGCACCGGCGCCGTCCTCGGACTGGGCAGCAAAGCCCGCTGCTTCACCCCGATGCAACGCAAAATGATCACCGCCCGCGACGGCGGCTGCATCATCCCCGGCTGCGACTGCCCACCCCAATGGACCGAAGTGCACCA
>Ga0247803_1001423_pt1 | contig 12587 bp, 21 predicted proteins | sample UWRJL014104B1_FD_180928 | JGI IMG/M metagenome (GOLD analysis project Ga0247803, IMG submission 180928) | Plant litter microbial communities from Arlington Agricultural Research Station in Wisconsin, United States - UWRJ-L014-104B-1 | ecosystem: Environmental > Terrestrial > Plant litter >...
GTTCATAAGGCGGCTGATGCCTCGCAAACACTTGTAGAGTGACCTTTCGCAACTAAATCCTAGCACAGCACAGCACACTCAGCACCTATACATCAACACTCACACCAACAAGATGGCGACCCAAGAAACCGTCCAGCTCAACGAGGCTCACGCACCTCAGCAAGCCTCCCTCGACGCCCTCGAATCTGTTCTCCCCACACTGAAGCATGATCTCATCAAGCTCCGCCGCGATCACGACAGTGTGTTTCCCCCGCCCTTCCTGCCCCCTCCCCATCCTCTTCAATACCCACTGACACCCTACAGAGCACGAACCCGAGTACTTCGCCGCCGTCGCCTCCCTCTCTGACGCCGACCTCACCTCGTTCACCTCCTCCGACCTCGAATCCGTGCGCGTCGCCAATTCCGCCTACGGTCTACACCTCTTCGGCAAGCTCAAGATCCCCACGCTCGACAACGCGTACATCCACATTCGGATCTTTGGTTCCGCCAAGGAAGGCACCGATGGCAGTAGCACTGATGAGAGGGAGTACAAGCTGCATAGTGTGCATACCGAGGAGGTGGTCAAGGAGGATGGGGATAGGGTGTATCGGGCAATCTTTGGGAAGGACGATGAGTTGAAGTGGTTTGATACCTAGATGGATACCTGTGGGTAAGCATGGTGGGTTCCTGAGGGAACTGGGCGTTCTCTGGTTATGGACGGGCAGGATGCCTGGAGATATCAATGCTACTTCGATCCAGACTCTGTCCTTCACGTCATCTACGCGAAATACCGTCTTACCGCCCCCCTGGCTCGCTCCCGCTTTCCCGCAGCCCTGTCGACCATGACACTCCTATCGTGGTACTTGCACTCCTCACTATCACTCTCCACCTCACTCGCATGAACCCTGACGCCCTCTCGCGCGCACTCCTCTCCCACCAGTGACATACCAATCATCAGACCGAACAAACACACTCCCTACATGCTCCTGGCACTTTTCTTTCCTCTTTGACCTCTTCATAGATTGCAACACGACACAGTAGACATGTGTTGGCGGTCTTCGTCCAGCTTGTGAGGCACGTGCGACCGAAGGTATGGCCGCATGCGATGATCGTGACAGGGTCTTCGCGTAGAGGGATCGCTGAGGCGAGTCTTTTACACGAGAATGTGGAGCAGAGAAAGGGTCGAAGCAGGTGGTGCATGTTGGTGTTGGAGGGTAGCGTAGGCTTGATGGGAGGGGTTTGGTATAACATAATGTAGGTGGGGGATGGCGAGGCACATGACAGTGTGGAACGTCATCTTTTACATGTCGAGATGGTTTGGGAGCAAACTTGAGATACACAAAGACAAGCGTGAGTTATTGTACGCGAACAGGGGCTAATGCGCTGGTCTAGATCTACCGACAAACGTGGCGCAAATGGCACGGAAACACGAGGCCTGCTGCAGGATCGAGAGAAGATTGGATGTAACACGCGAACACGACTTCCGCTACACATATTTGAGGAGCACTATCCTTGGTTGTACTCGCTCGCCAGCCCAACAGGTGTCGGCTCCACTGTGGAACATTAAACCACGCAGATCTCGAAGTCGATCCGAGTGTGAAGTACCGGGAAGAGATTCAGATCAAACACGTCGCCTTCAGTGTTCCATCACTGGGAGGTCCATATATGACTGCCATATCGATCACTATATCTCGTTTCGACGACAGCCAGATCGTCCAGGGTCGTTAATCCTCAGTCCCGAGTTCCGCCAAAGACGAGGCGAGATGTGTTCACATGCGGCGTAGTTGGTTCTGGATCTGGAGTCGCCTCGTATGCATGTCATGTCCAAATGACATCGCGAAACCGAGCTGAGATGGAGTTGTAGTAGGTTCAGGCCGAGGCGTATGTGCTGGAGCTGCATCGGAGATTTGCGTTGCTGCATAAGAAATTCGGACTGATAGATAGGAAGCTTGAGGATTTGCATCGAACATTCGGCGTGTTGGAGGACTTGGTGGCGATTTGAGCTCTTTGCGGCACATGGGACATGTCCAGTTGGTCTTGAGCCAGGTGCTCAGACAAGCCTTCCCAAAAACGTGGTCGCAGGCTGCAATCCTGACAACGGGGGTGCAGATGATCTTTTCTGAATTTTCTGGCGTGGGCGTGGTCGCGTTGGAAGTAACGAGTGCAGGGTGGGTCGCCCTGGGGAAGTCCTCGTAGCAGATGGGGCACATGGGTGGCTCGGGTGTGCCAATCCATTGGACTTCGTTGACCTTTACGCCGTTGATATGATACGAAACGTTTTCGGGGTTTCGATGGCTATGCGTCGCTCCCATGGTTGCGTTGGTGTCGTGGAGTTGGTAGGGGCGAGCAGAGCGTCGTTGTGCGCGTGCAGCTGGAAGCCAAGGGCAAGGCATTGGAATGAGAGAGGAGAGAGGAGAAAACAGAAAAGCGAGAATGGAAAATTTGCCTTTGGTTTGAGCGGAGGCTTATGTGTTGAGATGTCAGTTCTTCGTGTGGGCAAGTGCAACCGGGAGTACCACCATATCTGGCGGCACTTTGATAAAATCCCAACCACGGAACTACGATCCGCTCGATTCGATGGTAGTGTTGTTCGAGGGTCTGTATCAAGCCGGCATCTCTTGCGGTCCCTCCTCGACATATCCGCTCGCCGCCAGCAAGACCCACGTGTCCCAGACTTCAACCCGCCACTGTTGCCACTCTGGATGGACGCACACGACCAAGGTATATCCATGTGCAGCCTCAAGACCATAAAGCCCCACACACCAACCATTGCTCATCGTAAGTAGCCTCTGGGCTGGAGGTCGAGTCATCTCCAGCAGACCTTGCCTGAGCATTGCCAGTACTTCTTCCTCTTCGAAGCCAAATTGGAGTATGCTGCTGACCGTCTGATCAATACTAGGTATGTAGAGGCGATGCCGGCACATTGGACAAGTGCTGTTATTGTGCTCGTATACCCAGACTATAGCTCGAGTATTCGGTTAGTGAACCTCGTTCAATGTCCTTGATACTCTATGGATTGATCGAAGGTCAAGCTATCTGGAGGTAACGATGAAGGCAGGTTGTGCCCCAGCCTGCCTTACTTACCGCGCAGACATGTCAGTCCGAAAGCGTGCCCGCAGGAGCGGATTTCCACGGCTGCGTGGACGTGTGGTGTCTCGAGAGGCGTGAGCTGGGCGGCGGAGATCAGAGGGTCGCGGCAGATGGCGCAGTTCTCTGCTGTGTAGGGAAGACATCCCACTATTCCTCGCTCGAAGAACTCGTTTTTTGACAGGAAATAAATCATGGCGGTGTACGTGTTTGTAGGGACCTTTCGGGCGGTGAGAAGAAGTTCAACAGGGCTGACCTCTGCGAGTGAAACGAGTAGAGTGCAGTTACAATCACACTTGACGACCGACAAGAGTGAAAGTGTCGTATTTTCAGAAAATCGTAGTGAGACGCCAGGTGCTGAGACCCCTCTGGATGAGCTTTGCAGACTACGACCTTGTGCTCACAACCTCCACCCTATATGTATGAGCCACACTTTACATGACGGCGGTCTCTGCAAAAGACCTCTCCAATGATACCTGCGACCTCAAGATCAGCAATTGTAGCGCCCGACCACATACATCGTAGCACTTTTCAATGATGTCCTGCTCCCGTCGCCACCCGATAAAGGTCTGATATATCGCATCTTGCGCTTCCCGCGATCTTCGTGAAAACTCAGCAAGCAAAGTACCTCTCTCCCAGTCGTGATATGCACGCGTAATACCTCCACTCGCTCGAATGTCGCGTCGAGTTTATCTTTGATCATATCGACTTTCAGCTGAGTTTCTACGACTTGGTGACATTGTTGCTGCAGTGTCAGTGTGATCGTGGGCGGATCGATGCGGGTAGCTGATGCATCTATCTCTTCGACATGCTCCGCCTCTTCGAAAGTAGGATCTTTCAAGTCTCCGTACCATTCTTGCAACATGAGGTCCGCTTCGACTATCAGTAGAGGAGCTCAGAGATTCGCATGACAAATCGGGCATATGTTGTGTTCCTTAGCCCACCCTTCGAAGCCCTCCTTGCCATAAATGTATCCGAATGCATCGATCACGATCGATGGATGTGCGTGAGGTGACGCTTTTGGTGTGGTGGTGATGGTGATGAGGGGACTGTAGCAGATGGTGCAATCCTCTAATTCGGTTGGAACGGTTGGTGATGTTCCTTTCTTAGCATCGTGTGCGGACTTCTTGCAGGGTTGAGGTCGAGGCTGAATGAGAGAGCGCGATGTGAGATTGCGTACTTCAACTTTCTAGCCGCTGTTTATGAACTTTTACTATGTGGAGGAATTAGGTTGCTGTAGGTATTGGTTGCTGCGCGATAGCTTGAAGCTCAATATTCTAGCGGAAGAGGGTCGAGATCACGGAATAGGGGTTGATATTTTCGCCAAAGCGTCGTTAGTAGTGGGTGGCCGCGCTTACCACGAGCAATACGGAGTCAGGAATACGGGTGCTAGTTTTGCAAACACGGACTGCAAACCAAGCTCACGAGTTACACATAAGTACTTGAGTGTAGTATACGTCGTTGTTTCATTGAGTAGCTGAGCGGCTTGTGAACAGACCGTGTCTCAAGTCACGCGCAGTCAGCCATCCTGTCAGCTCTGAACCCAGTACCAGCCCATACGGTGGTGCGATGCAATTACGACGATGCGATGGCCTATTCCAGTCACATCCTGTCTTTCTCCAGTAGCAACACACCCTGCCCATTGGCCTGAATGCCTTACTCAAGAAGATCTGCTCCGTGGAGTGCAGTATCCTCGACACCCGCATCACCAGCAACTTCCTCACCACTCCACTTAGCGTCTTCCCCATGCTCATCACCCTCTCCCTCCTCATCGCTCCAGTGCCTGTCTCCAACCTCCATAAAATCCCCATCGTCCAGCGCATACATCTCCCTCTCCGCCCTCTCCCTTTGCTCACGTGTAGATCTCTCCGTCACTACCTTATTCTCATGCATCCTCTTCTTCCTAACCTCCTCCGCCATACCCTTCGCCATATGCTTGGCAACCCAGCGATACAGCCGCTCCTCGCCGATCAACGGCTCCAGTGCCGCAACAACCCAGTTGACCTCCTTCTGGCTGATAGGCTGTTCAGATGGCGGGGTGAATAGGATGCGCGAGCAAGTTGGGCAGGTGTTTCCAGTCTCAAGCCAGGCGACGAGACAGTCGATTCCGATGGCATGGCGACAAGCTAAGATGCGGAGAGCGGGGTGGAAGACGGTCGGGTTCGTGGAGCTGGTGCCGGATGTAGAGGTAGTGGTTTCGACTGGGCTGGTGGGAGAGCTTCCGTTCTGCTGGGGAGCTGGTACGTCCGGAAACATCTGGAGTGGTTGAAGGCAGATCTCACAGTCGGTGTGGATAGCATAGGGGCATGGAGTGGCTGCCTCGACGCCGATGACGAGGAATTCTTCTTTGGTGTTGTAGATCATGTTGGCGATTGACGGTTGGGGACACCTGGGTTGAAGCGTTAGCCTTGTGATCTGGAACTCGCAGATGCTCAAACTTCAAGTCAGGTTTTTGGGGCGGAAGCGCGTTATGTAACGCGTCGCGAACGTAAGTCAGCCTGGGGGTGAGCCGGTGTCGGGATTCACTAAGCGCGGTGAGCGGGCTTGACGTATTATCATGGAGTAACGGGTACTTCGGTGCAGCTTATTTATTGATGACCATACAGATACCTGTTTACCAAAAGAGAGAAAGAAGACAGAATCACAGTAATGCGACGTATGGGATCATTGGTCAGATGTTTAGCCCGTACTGTTGACTGGGTGGACCCTTGGTTCGACGTACTGGCTGTCTCTATTGCAAAACCAAACCCCTTGCACATTGCAAGCTTTTCTCCCTCCAACTGTGAGCAAATGATGTGCTGCTATCGCATCTCTACACATGATTCCGACCCGTTCTCAGACTGATACTTCTCCACGTGCCCTTCCCTGAGAGTTTTATAGCCATTCGTGCCTCCCATTGATGCCAACCAAACCATTGCTTTCCTGGCCCACAAGATTCCGAGAGCTAGGAAGAGACTAGTTCACGCTCTCGTTGTCATCTACCCAACCTTCCTTGTCATCTTCTCCATCTCCACTCTGGAAGTCCAGGATACTGCCATCGTGCGCTACAATGCTGGAGTGGCTTCCCATGAGACTGTCGAAATTACTCGCCTGATCGCGGGAGTCCAAAGCAGAGAATGCGCCAACACCATCAGAATAGCCTATTGCAAGCTCACGATGCTCTTCGTCGATCACACTGCCTAGTTGACCCTGGATGCTGTCGATGTTGCTCTCGCTGTCTGCTTCTACTTCGATACGATCTCCCAAGGTGTTGTCTGTGTCGCCTTCAGTGTCAGATCTAACGACGAACTGATCTATACTGGTCCCGTTGACGTTGTTCGCGGTATTGATCCCCGCTCTATGCTGCTCGTCTATGCCATCGCTGAAGCGGCGAGTTGGCTCCAGCGTTGACATCAGCGTCTCAAAGTGGCTCATATGCAGGTAACGTAGGATCTGCATCGCATCCGGAGATCGGTCGTTCATATCGACTAAGCTCCGGTTAGATTGTTGTCGACTCTCAGACACGGAATCGGCCGGTACAACCTCAGCGTCTCCTGGTCGTTGCTGAGAGTCCTGGGTCAATTGCTCCCGTACGCGCACTAGAGCTTCGAAGACTTGACGCTGTGTCCTGAAATGCTGTACTCCAGCATCCAGGAAGAGGTGGACATCCTGTACTCCAGCCGCGAGTTCCTGTATTGACAAGTAGCTCTGGGCAGAACGTTGAACATCTTGAGGAAAGAGCACTCTGCGACACATCGGACAAGTGTTTGAAGTCTTGAGCCATGTGCCGAGACATTCTGCGCCAAAGATATGGCCGCAATCGACGACCTTGACAGCAACGTGCGTGTACCCGAGATCCTTTGTGATCTTAGCGGAGGGAGACGGCGCTTGGAGCTCTTCATGGCATATTGAGCACTCGGGGTCGGGAGGCGGAAGAAGCTGAAGCCCACGTTCGACGAAGTCGGCTTTGGACGTGTGCACTGCGGCCATTTTCGGGGACGGAGTGTGCAGATGCAGCTGTTGAGAGCGGGCGTGGTACAAGGAGAGTGACGCCGTATGAGTTTCGAGACGAGCGCGTCGATTGAGAATGCGTTTCAATTTTCGTCTGCAGGATTCTCTTTTCGATTGGTTGTCGGTCGGGTGCGGGACCTTGTGAGGTGAAGGAGAACTGCATGTAAGGAGCAAACGGATCAGTTGCGGGCGCAACGTGACAAGGATGGTGGGTACTGCGCAATCTTTCCCATGAAATCACATCTAGCTTGCAAGGTTCAAACGTGAGAGCTGCGTCTCGTAAGGATTGTGCGCTGCTGTGGTGGTGAAGGAAAGAGCAATCCATTATCACCCTAAGTGAAGGCGCGAACGATCATAGAGAACGCTACATCTACTCACCACGGGTCGACGATATTGCTGGTATACACACTTCTCCAAGGCATATAATAAACAACAATGGCGGGGACCTAATTTCACGCCCGTTCATCTCAATTCTTCATACCGTCGGTCGCCCCCCGTCAAGCTAGCAGCCGCGCCCACCCTGATTCTACCCACCTGCTCGCCATGCCCCTCGTCCCCAATGTAACCCGGCATTTGACAAGCCATGTTCTTAAACTGCTTCTGCCCATCAAGCCCTCCAAGTACGTCCGCGTACACGATGCCCATCCGCACCATGACGTCCGCACCCATACTACTCATCCAAGGTCGTTCTCTCTGCGTGTACACCGTCAAAGCCAGCAGTCCCAGCAAATGCATGCCCAAAAGGATCGAGCCCAGGATAAGCCAGGTGGTACTGATCTTGGGCTTGATCGTCGGAATGCCGTCATCGTATCTGATCGCGAGGGTACTCAAGCCGCTACTACCTGATGATCTGCTCCCTTGACGTAGCCACACCTTGTTGGCCATGAAGAGTCCTGCTTTGAGCGAATCGTCGATGTTGGAATACTCGTCCACGAGGAACTCCGAGAGAAATTGGCGGACCTTTGAGATGATGCGGGCTTCCCCTACCGCATCCCAGTCCGTAATGCAACTGGATATCGATAGAAAATTGGAAAGTGGCATGATCGTCACACAATTCCCGCTCACTATGCTGTAGCCATCTTCGTCACGAGGCCGGTCAATTACGAAAGCGGACGCATTTGACAGCCTGGAAGCAACGAAAGACCCAGGACCGAAGAGGGCCAAGGTGAGCGAAGTGAGGGGACCCTTGCCGTCGGTCGTCATGAGATTCTCATTTCCGGCATAGGAAGAGTTGGCTTCCCTCCTGGACCGACTGTAATACGACGGTTCGCTCGTTTTGGGTATGGGATCTTTGTCCAGGAGTGGGCCTGGTCTGTTGCCGTTGGACTGACTGGGAACCTCAAAGTATCCAAGGGTTGTTTTCACCTCTGCCTTGAAGTATCCCCCACCCGTTAAATCTCCCATACCATTCACATTGACTGCGGAAATTCGTAGCCAAAGTGTTTCGGTGATGTCTTGCCGGTCGCGAGCTGGGAGCCATGGTGTTTTGCGTATGTCGTGGGTCATGCACGCTTCAAATACGGTATCATGATCGTATTCGTCGCGATGCTCGAACAGTGCGTAGAAGCCACCATTATCTGTCTCATTCCGGCACTCTCTCGTCCATTCAGCTTGTGACACATTCGTATATTGCAAGGAGGAATTTAGACGTGGCGCATATTGCGGCAGTGGGTAAGCGCCTGAATTGAAACCCATGGGAAGCGGCACAACGTAACGGCTATCATCCTTAGTGATCCAACGTGAGACCGTGCTTTGGATGGGTTGCATTCCAGAGCGTCTATATCCACCCCAGAGATGTGGGTCGTAGTCATTCTTATCAGTGGTTTCCATGAGACCTCGTAATTGGTGCACGAGGTATCCGTCGTTATCTATGTTGTAAGTCTCACCGTTATAACTTCTGGATTGAATCAGAGACACTGTGTCAGCAAACGTGACCACAGAGTCATTGCTACTACCTGCGAGTATAGACTGTTGCTCCACAAGAGCACTCTGCAGAAGTTGAAATACGCATCCTACGGCTTTCAGCTTAGTTCAAAGTGGGCTTCTCAGCTAACAACACCTACCGACCAGCGTGAGCCCAAAAGCAACATAAAGCGGCAAGCTTCCCATGCTACCTAGCCGCGTCCAGATCCGCGGACTTATCCATCCCTGATCTGCCAAAGCCATGGTCTGTCTTAGAGTCAAACTCTTCCTTAGGCGGCCCGTTTGCATGTAGGCGACGCAGGCCACCGAGCAGATTGTACTTGTGACCGGAATCGTAAGGAGGCTGACGATTGACTGCAGAATGCGTGCAGTCCTGTAATACCGTTCGTTGATTGCGAATCGTCCGTCACCATCTGAGTATGTTGTCGTGTAATAGGTTTTCTCGCCGATAATAGGCCTTTTGCTCATGACGCACAACAGTATCCATGACAGTAGGGCCAACGTTGCATACAGCAGGAACACGAAAGCAGGAAAGGAATGGGAAGGCATGACGGTGGCCCTTAGTTCGTGTACAGTCATCGATGAGCGTGGCGAGTCGTGTACCGTGGGCTCGTTATTCGTGGGCGTCTTGGGGGTGGGTGGACGTCCTTGGCTTGGGCTGGACGTGTTGCCCATCTCGAATTCGTTTTGCGACATTTGGAAAGTTTGCCGTTTGAAAAGATCGAACTGCTAATAGTGCATGTTTGATGGGAGGTGTCCCTTTCGACGAGTAGAGTGGTCGCGGTGCTCCAGAAATCGATCTGATCAGGGGTGTGGAGCAGATTTTCGTTGACCGCTGGTGTGTGCGAAGAGTTCTTATGGACAGGTCAACTGAAGTGTATTCTAGACAAGGCGATGCAGGGCAAAGGGTGGGCGCACACCACCATTTAACAATCCTTCGCAGGTTCCCGCGCGATACGAGATGGCTTGGGTGCGTGTTCACGTGGCCATCAACTCCACAGACAGCTGTGCATGTCATTCTAGTTCAAGATTTTCACGGGATGGAGCTCCTGTCAAAGGACAAGATGCAAAAGCTCTCCACGTACAGCCAGACGTCTTACGCTGCAAAGAAAAGAGCAGATGAATGTTTGAAGGGTACAAGCTTGTGTGTAAGGTCCAAGTTTCGCCAAGATGACCGAGCCTTGGACGAGCATTTCTATAGGCTATCAACGCGGAGGAAGCTGAGCCTTGCGAATCAATACCACTAGTTCTACTGGATCCGGTTAGTCAGACGTGTAGGTTTACCGGTGACCAGACCCAGGCTGTAGGCTTTTTATCGCATGGTGATGTTCACCTCGGTCTACGGCTGCAACGGCACAACCTCTAGTCCAAAGGCTCAACGAGAGGAGCAAAAATTCGTGTGGTGCGTTGTACTGAAGTAGCCAACGTGAGGCAAGCGTAAAATGCCGCATACCACGTGGTATGCGCTCGGTTTCCAGCACCAGCTCGGGTACCCGAGTAGTTTTTTTCCAGGCCGCTCTTCGTGTAGATTAGAGCCCCAAGAGTCTGGGAGTGCTGGTGGACACATCCAATTTTGGGCGTGGTAACAATCGGGTAGTGAGTAAGGCTGTCTTGAAGGTGGCGGGCTCGACTGCCTACCAAAGCGATCAACTTGATAACCTAGAGTCGTCACAACAATTAGCAGTTGGCACTTGAGACCAGTCGAGCTTCCCGCAAGATCCAGTAGTGTGAACAGTCGTGACTAGGATCTTCTCCCGATCCACACATCGAAATAGGGCATGAGGAAGCCAAAGTATGGAGAGATGCTGTCATGCTCGGCTGTGAAGCGCCAAGTTGACGACTCCGAGCTCCTATCCACCCGGTGTGCTAATGCAGGGAGATCCAGACGATGGAGGATGCGAATTCCCGATCAAACGGCTACATGGGCCCTTCCCGACACTAATCTCGCGTTAACCGTGTTTCCACTAGCTCCGATGTGCCCTATGGTACCACGTCCGCTGAACGCCACACTGATCCGGGTAATTAGGTCGTCTCTGGCTTGCACTAGGCCTTGCGGCAACGTACAATCTTCCGGTCACAATCTTGGTTCGAGGCGAGGTTCTTCCCGCCGCAGCCAGACCTGGCCGGGTTAGGCGCTACATATACCTGGGACCTACCATACGCAGGGTATGGCACCAATCCAGGAGAAAGAGAAGTAAGAAGGAAGCTACAACACGGAAAGAAGTGTTCTGGAGTGTAGGTTTGAAAGGGGGACTACGTAGAGAAAATGGATAAGGAAAATGAGCTGGATAGTCGGGATCTGTGGGAAATTACCGGTGTTGGTGGCAAATATCATGAAGGCGTAAGCGCATGGATACGGGCCAGTCATGGAGATGATTGTGTGGAAAAGCCGGTATTCGTGGCTTGAGAACGACGTATAACTGGACGAAGCTGAGATGAACCCTGGAGAGCGGGAAGAAGTGGACGAGGAGATGTCGATGGAGGATGACCCTGCGTTAGATGAGGATTCGGCCCAGATGGCTTCCACCCGACGACGCGGGCTCTTCCGCCCGTCCTTGGGGTACGGCACCAAAGGCTCGTCTGGGCGGGATAGGGTAGTAAGAGAGATCTAGAGGCAGTTGACAATGGTCTGCGCTGGCTGTTGGTGAGATAATCTCAATACATCTGTACCATTCGAGGATATTCTTGCTGTGCCATGTAGCTTGCAAATGCGTGTGTATAACTTCGTAAAATTGTAGAAGCCAAGATGGCACAAACATACACTATTCACATGTCGAAGTCCTGCTAGACACGCGTTACCGGCATCCTGATCGGCCCGTGGAAGGATACGACCAGCTGCTCAAAACGGGTTACCATCTAGACCCTGCAGCCGTTCGAAACACTGCGCGCCGCGGACTTGGGATTGGGACGTGGGCCATGTGTTGGCATTTGGCGGGCTGGGATGCTGCATGTACCCGGAGCGGGGCGTGGAGGCGACATGCGTCGGGCGTGTGTGGAGAAATGTCATCGCCCACGGTATGTAAGAGGGGGAAGGATCTTAAAGAGTGGACATGAGGCGGGACGATGTTTATGGCATGACTTGCGACGCCTCTTCCAGCGTGGGGTATCGTGCACGTGCAGCGACTACGGAGTATGCGCCGGTCGCACCTACAATACAATACCTCTACCATAGCGCGAGCAGCTCTTTCCCTACAAGCACAGGGATGCACTGCAACTGCCATCGCGCTTCGTTCGCGGACCAGGTCACAGTGCTGACTGCAGTCGAGTGTCCAGATTGAACACTCAAGCATCCCTGCACATTCACCCTCGTCCTCATAATTCACTGCGACATGGACTCACATCCACCCAAGACAGAACATGGCGATGCGCAGACGTGTCTGTTGAGAATGTGATGTGTCCTATCGTTGAGGCCTCGTATTCCGAAACGTGTCACGTTGAAGCGGCGTGCAAAAAGCGCTGAGCCCCGTTTAGTGAGTCATGGCACGTCCGCGGGGCGGGGAGATTTGCCGCAAGCGGACCAGGAGACAAAGGGCCGTCACCACCCGCGCAGAGACTGCACAGTGATTTCTGGCGACTCTCCTCGGCGCTTTGTTGCTGACACAGGAGCA
>Ga0247803_1001424_pt1 | contig 12578 bp, 12 predicted proteins | sample UWRJL014104B1_FD_180928 | JGI IMG/M metagenome (GOLD analysis project Ga0247803, IMG submission 180928) | Plant litter microbial communities from Arlington Agricultural Research Station in Wisconsin, United States - UWRJ-L014-104B-1 | ecosystem: Environmental > Terrestrial > Plant litter >...
CACGCGCAGCGCGGTCGTGATCTCGTCGCGGTGCTCCCGCACGGCGCCGTCGGGAAAGTCGAGGGAGTGCACGACCGCCTCCGGCGCGAGGTGACGCATTGCCTCCAGGGTCTCGGTGCCGCGCAACCGCCGCAGGTGCTCGGGAGTCGTCGACGGGGAGTCGGGGTGCGAGGCCCCGCCGTCGGTGACCACCACGACGGTCACATCGATTCCGGCCGCGGCGCATTCGGCGATCAGCGCGCCGGCGCCGAGAGTCTCATCGTCGGGATGGGCGCCCACCACGACCAGGCGGCGGATGCCGGACAGTTCGAGGGCCGGCACGTCGGCCAGGCGGCCGTCGCGCTGCCAGACATCGACGTTCGTGCCGGGGAGCCGGGGATCGAACGTCACCACGGTGCGCCTCCCGCGGCGACCAGCGCCCGGCCGAGGGAGCTCTGGTCGCGTTCGGCGTGGTGCTGGCGCACGTAGAGCTGGAGATCGGCGACGCGTTTGGCGTGGTCGGCGTCGAGGGCGAGCGGCGCGGGCCCCAGGGCGTGGCCGGCGCGGACGACGATCTCCTCGCAGGCGCGCGCCACGGTGGCGCGCACGCGCTTCGCGAGCAGCGCGCCGTCCGACCCGGTCGCCTCGCCGGCGTCGACGAGCGTGGCCGCCTCGGCGAGGGCGCGGCGTGACGACTCGACGAGCTCGTCGATCGCCCCCAGGTGCATGAGCAGAAAGGGGGAGGGGTCGCCGGTGATGCTCGCTGCGTACACACTCCGGGCGATGCCGACGGCGCCGCCGAACCAGCAGGCTGCCACCCCGATCCCGCCCCACGCGAAGCCGGCACGGTCGAGGTACCAGCCGGCGTCGCCGACGGGATGGGCCTCCACTGCGTCGAAGCGCACCGGTCCGCTGGGGATCTCGCTGAGTCCGCGCGCGTGCCAGGCGGAGGAGTCCGCGCTCACCCCGGTGTCGGCGAGGGAGACGGCGAACAGCATCCGGTCGCCGTCGGCCGTACGGGCGGTCACGAGGGCGTTGCTCAGCCTGTCGGCGAGCGAACACCACGGCTTCGTCCCTGTGATCAGCCAGCGGCTGCCGTCGGGACGGGCGACCAGCGGGTCGGGCCCACCCTCCGCGGCGAATACTCCCCACGTGTGTGACCCTGCCGGCGAGTCATCCGCCCGCTTCCCCGACTGCTCGAGGATGGCGAGGGCGTCGAGGTGCGGTTCGATGGCACGGGCAGCCCCCAGGTCGTGTGCAGCCACCGTGGCGAGCGCCTCCCACAGGTCGCGCGTCGAGCCGCGGCCGGGCGACGTCGCCAGAGTGCCGAGGAGCGTAGCGGTGGACAGGGCGTCGTCGACGCCGAGCGGCATCGAACGCCCGACGACAGAGAGGAGAGGCCCTGTCTGGTGCGGACGCGCGGCGAGGAGGACGGGCAGAGCTGGCATGGGAGACATCAGGCTACGTTCGCGACGGCCGCACCGCGCAGGGATGGACTCGGGAGTGGCGACGTGCTAGACCCCGCCGGTCATGCCAGCATGGTGCCCAGAACGTCTCGCCTCCGTCGTGGTGCGAGACCGCGTCGAGAGGTCGCCCCGTGAGAATACTGTTCGCCGTCACCCGGATCGCCGTGGCCATCGCGATAACGGCTGCCGTCGTGGCGCAGCTGGCGACGAGCATCGGCTTCTGGCGGGGTCGTGGTCTCGCCGACGTGACCTCCAACGTGGTCAGCTTCTTCAGCTTCTTCACCATCGAGTCGAACGTCGCGGCCGCGGTGGTGCTCGCCGTGGGCGCGGTACTGCTGCTCGTCCGCAAGGGCGCAGACGACACGACCCTCTACACGGTCACCCGCGCGGCCGTCGTCACCTACATGGTCGTGACCGGCATCGTCTACAACCTGCTGCTGCGGGGCATCGAGCTGCCGCAGGGTTCGACCGTGGGCTGGTCGAACGAGATCCTGCACGCGGTGGCACCCGTGTACCTACTGCTCGACTGGATCTTCGCGCCCGGACGGGTGCCGCTCGGCGCCCGCCGGATCTGGCCGATCCTCGTCTTCCCTATCGTCTGGGTCGTGTACACGCTCGTGCGCGGACCCCTCGTCGTCGACGCCGTCTACGGCAACGACTTCTGGTACCCGTATCCCTTCCTCAACCCGAACACCTCCGCGAACGGGTACCTGTCGGTGGCGTTCTACGTCGTTCTGATCGCCGCCGTCATCGGCCTCGTCGCGGCGGGCGTGCTCTGGATCTCGCGGCGGAAGCCCCGAACGCGCCTCGTGCGCTGATCTGGAGGCGCGAAGCTGTGCAGCGTGTGTGAAAGCCTTTCACTCGTTTGATGGGCGGTTGGCGGCCCCGTACCGTTGTCTGCGTTTGTTTTCCGTCGGCAGTGCTCTGCCGCTATTCGATCGCGGGTGCCCCCATGAACACGTCCTCCTCACTCCGCCGCGCCGTTGCGCATCTCGCCGTCGGGATCGCCGCTACCGGGGCGCTCTCGGTGGCGGTCGCGGCGGCGCCGACGGCCGCGGCGGAGATCACGACCGTCAGCACCGCCTCAGAGCTCAAGTCGGCGTTGGCGTCGGCGACCGCGGGCGACACGATCCGCCTGGACGACGGCGTCTACCGCGGCAAGTTCGCGGCGTCGGCCGACGGAACGGCTGCCGCACCGATCACCCTCGTCGGTGGACGCGACGCCGTGCTCACGACCGGATCCGTCTCGTCGGGCTACGCGTTGGGGCTCAGCGGAGACCACTGGAACCTCTCCGGATTCACCGTCTCCGTCGCCAAGAAGGGGATCGTGCTCGACCACTCCTCGGGCTCCCGGCTCGACGGGCTCGACATCGGCAGCATCGGGCAGGAAGCGGTGCACGTGCGCAGCGACAGTCGCGACGTCGTCGTCGCGAACTCCGCCATCCACGACACCGGTCTCGACTCGACCGAGTACGGCGAGGGCGTCTATGTGGGCAGTGCCAAGAGCAATTGGGCTTCGATCACCGGTTCGGCGTCGACGCCCGACCGTTCCGACGGCGTGACCATCAGCGGAAACACCTTCACCAACACGTCGGCGGAAGGCGTCGACATCAAGGAGGGCACCGCGGCGGGCGCAGTGATCTCCAACGTTTTCGTCAACGCCGGCTTCTCCGGAGTTAACTACGCCGACTCGTGGGTCGACGTGAAGGGCAACGGCTACCTCGTGCAGGGCAACTCCGGAACGACGGCGGTCACCGACGCGTTCCAGGTGCATGTCGCGTTCGACGGCTGGGGCAACGGCAACGTCTTCAGAGGCAACGGTGCTGTGACGGGGGTGCCGGGCTACGAGGTGAACGTGCACAGCGCGGCCGCCGGCACCGTGGTCGAGTGCGCGCCGACCGGCGCCTCTGGCGGCCTCAGCAACGTCGCCTGCGGCTGAGCGGCTACTCCTTGTTCTCGGGGTCGCCGGGTCGCACCGCGGCGGTCTCGGCGATGTCGATGCGGGTGACACCGTCGCTCTTCTCGTCGATCGTGATCCGCGGCGCCGCGTCTGCCTCGGTCGAGCCGGAGAGGCGCAGCAGCTGGTCGCGGCGTTTTTCGTCGTCAGTCATGTCGGTCATTCCGGAACGTTAACATCCGAAGCCCGATCCGCGCCAACGGTTGCAATAAACGCGTGGCTGTTTTGGTTAAGACAGTGACCTCGATAAGGATGGACACCATGACCGACACCGCCACTCCCACACCCGAATCCCTGCTCGCCACGTATCACGAGCGTCGGGAGCTGAGCGTCGTGCAGCCCAAGGGCAGCCTCGCTCTCGTCAACACCCAGTGGATCGACTCCGAGCAGACGATCTGGGGAGTGCCGGGAACCTGGGCGCCCCTGCCCGCCGGCGAGTCCGGCCTCCTGGTGAAGGCCACGGCCGACGACGGCATCTCGGTCGACGGCGTCGTCGTCGACGGCGAGGCGGTGGTGCGGGGCAAGGATTCGGATGCCCCGGGCGACATCCAGTTCGCGGATGGCAAGTCGGGCTTCGTGATCGCGAGCGAGGCCGGCAGCTACGCCTTGCGCGTCTGGGACGCGAACTCCGAGGAGATCCAGAAGTTCGGGTCGATCGACGCGTTCCCCTACAACGCCGACTGGGTGGTCACCGCGAAGTTCACCGAGATCCCCGGCGGCAAGACGGTGGGCTTCGAGCACCTCAAAGACGACGGCAACACCCGCGACCAGGTCGTGCCCGGCGAGATCACGTTCACCAAGGACGGCATCGACTACGACCTCGCCGCTTTCAAGTCGGGTCGGGCCCTGCAGCTCGTCTTCGCCGACGCCACCAGCGGCGACAGCACCTACAGCGTCGGCCGTTTCCTCTTCGTCGCCCCGAATCCCGACGGCACCATCACGCTCGACTTCAACCGTGCCGTGCTGCCGCCCTGCGCCTTCAGCTACAACTTCAACTGCCCGATGCCACCCAAGCAGAACCGCTTCACCGTGCCGATCGAGGCCGGCGAGAAGAACGTGCTGCAGAAAGACGGGTCGCTGCTGCACGCGGAGTAGCATGGGGCCACTCGATTAATGACGATCGGAGGCGCCCCTGACCGCTCCATGGAGCACCGAGCCCTTCGACCGTTCCACCCGGGATCGCCTCGCGCGTGCCCATGACGCCGTGGTCGGCGCTCGCACCGCCGTGAGCGGCGTGCGTCGCGTCGTACACGAGTCCTGGCTGCGTTCACTGAGTCTCGAACTCGACCCGGATCATCCGCTCATCACCCTCGATCTCGGCGCGGACGAACTCCGCGACTACCGCGAGGCGCACCCGCTCGCGCTGGCCCTGCCCACGATCCAACGGCTGCTCGTGCAGCACACGCTCGACGCGGGGCTCATCGTCGCCGTCGGCGACCAGGCCGGACGACTGCTCTGGGTCGACGGCGACCGCGACCTGCGCCGCAGGGCCGAGAGCATGTTGTTCGTCGAGGGAGCCGACTGGTCGGAGCGGGTCGTCGGCACGAGCGCGCCCGGCACCGCGCTCGCCCTCGACCACGGCGTGCAGATCCAAGGGGCGGAGCACTTCGCACGCATGGTGCATCCGTGGAGCTGTACCGCCGTGCCGGTGCACGACCCCGAGTCCGGATCCGTGCTGGGGGTGATCGACATCACGGGCGGTCAGGACGCGGTCGCCCCGGTCACCCTCCCGTTGCTCGAGGCAGCGGTCGCCGCCGTCGAGGCGGAGCTTCGCATCAGCCGGCTCGATGAGCGGGGCCGCTCCAGGCCACGGCGCCCGCAGAGGGTCGAGACGCCCGCGCGACCAGTGCTCGCCGTGCTCGGCACCGACGGGGCCCGGCTGGAGGCGGGCGGGCGCACCCTCGAGCTCGGTGCCAGGCACGCCGAGATCCTCACCCTGCTCGCCTGGCACCCGGCGGGGCTCTCTGCCGAGCAGCTCGCGCCGCTCGTCTACGGCCGCGACGATGCCGTCGTCACGCTGCGCGCCGAGATGGTGCGCCTGCGCCGTGTGCTCCAGCCCGTCGACCCGTCGCTGGTGCCGCTCGCGCGCCCCTACCGGCTGGCCCGCAGGCTCGACCTCGACGCCCTGCGCTGCCTGGCGTTCCTCGACCGGGGTGCTCACCGGGTCGCGCTCGGCGCCTACGCCGGGCCCGTGCTGCCCGCCTCGCGGGCGCCCGGCATCGCCGAGGTCCGTGCGGAGGTCAGCGCGCGGCTGCGCGAGGCGATGCTGACCGACGCGGCCGCCGACACGCTGCTCGCCTACGCGCGCTCCGACGAGGCGGCGTACGACGCCGAGGTGTGGCGCGCATGCCTCCGGCTGCTGCCGCCCCGATCGCCGAGACGGGCATCCGTCGTGGCGAGGCTCGAGCACATCGAGCGCGAACTCGCCGCGCAACCGGCTGCAACCTAGCCGGGCGTAGCCTGCCGGTGGCGCGTCACCCGCGCCGACCCGACAACGTCGTCACGAGGAGAACGCTATGACCGTCTACGCAGCCCCCGGAACCGCGGATGCGAAAGTCACCTTCAAACCGCGCTACGAGCACTGGATCGGAGGAGAGTGGGTGAAGCCGGTCAAGGGACAGTACTTCGAGGACATCTCGCCCGTCACGGGCAAGCCGTTCGCCGAGGTCGCCCGCGGAACCGCCGAAGACATCGACGCGGCTCTGGACGCCGCACACAAGGCGGCTCCCGCGTGGGGGAAGACCAGCTCGACCGAGCGGGCGGCGGTGCTGAACAAGATCGCCGACGTGATCGACGCGAACCTCGAGCTGCTCGCGGTCGCCGAGACCTGGGACAACGGCAAGCCCGTGCGCGAGCCGCTCAACGCCGACCTGCCGCTCGCCTCCGACCACTTCCGTTACTTCGCCGCCGCGATCCGCGCCCAGGACGGCGACCACGCCGAGTTGAATGCCGACATGGTCTCGTACCAGTTCCACGAGCCGCTCGGCGTCGTCGGGCAGATCATCCCGTGGAACTTCCCGATCCTCATGGCCGTGTGGAAGCTCGCTCCCGCCCTCGCCGCAGGCAACGCGATCGTGCTGAAACCCGCCGAGCAGACGCCGGTGTCGATCCTGGTCCTCATCGAGCTCATCGGCGACATCCTGCCGCCCGGAGTCGTGAACATCGTCAACGGCTTCGGAGTGGAGGCAGGCAAACCGCTGGCCTCGAGCCCGCGCATCCGCAAGATCGCGTTCACGGGGGAGACCTCGACCGGCCGGCTCATCCTGCAGTACGCGAGCGCCAACCTGATCCCCTCCACGGTCGAGCTGGGCGGCAAGAGCCCCAACCTGTTCTTCGCCGACGTCGCCGACCACGACGACGCGTTCTACGACAAGGCGCAGGAGGGGTTCGTGCTGTTCGCCTTCAACCAGGGCGAGGTGTGCACCTGCCCGAGCCGCGCCCTGATCCAGAAGCCGATCTACGACTCCTTCCTCGGCGCGGGCATCGAGCGCACCAAGCTGGCTGTGCAGGGCAACCCGCTCGACACCGACACCCAGGTCGGCGCGCAGGCCTCGAACGACCAGCTCGAGAAGATCCTCAGCTACATCGACATCGGCAAGCAGGAGGGCGCCAAGCTGCTGCTGGGCGGCGAACGCGTCGACCTCGGCGGCGATCTCACCGATGGCTACTACGTGCAGCCGACCATCTTCGCGGGCGACAACAGGATGCGCATCTTCCAGGAGGAGATCTTCGGGCCGGTGGTCTCGGTCACCAGCTTCGACGACTACGACGACGGCATCGCGATCGCCAACGACACCCTCTACGGCCTCGGCGCGGGCGTGTGGTCGCGCAACGGCAACGTCGCCTACCGGGCGGGACGCGACATCCAGGCCGGCCGGGTCTGGGTGAACAACTACCACGCCTACCCTGCCGGGGCCGCGTTCGGCGGCTACAAGAGCTCGGGGATCGGCCGCGAGAACAACAAGCTGGCGCTCGGGCACTATCAGCAGACGAAGAACCTCCTGGTCTCGTACACCGAGGGCAAGCAGGGCTTCTTCTAGACCCGCATCGACCGGGCCGGCGCTCCGGCGCCGGCCCCTCACCCCCGAGGAGGCTCCCATGATCGAAGCCAGCGTCGTCGTGCCCGGCGAGACCATGCCGCGCATCGCCGCGACGGACGAGGCGGTCGGCCTGCTGCGCAAGCTCTGGTCGAACAACGGCCCGCTGATGTTCCATCAATCGGGCGGATGCTGCGACGGCAGCTCGCCCATGTGCTACCCAGACGGAGAGTTCATCACCAGCGACAACGACATCCTGCTCGGGGTGCTCGACGTCTCCGACGGGTCCCGGCCGCAGCCGATCGACTTCTGGATGTCACGGGAGCAGTTCGAGTATTGGAGCCACACCTTCCTCACCGTCGACGTGGTGAAGGGCCGGGGCAGCGGCTTCTCACTGGAGGCGCCGGAGGGGGTGCGATTCCTCATCCGGTCGCGGCTGATGGACACGGCGAAACCCTTCGCCTAGCCGATGCACATTCGTTATTGAGAGATCGTTGCTTCCGTGTGGACGCGAGCGCATCATGATGTCATGAGACAAAATCACCGTGGTCTACTGTCAGGATTCGCTGTCATCGCCGGCGTTGTCCTCATCGCCGGATGCGCCGCCACACCCGTGGCGGAGCCCGGGGAACCCGATCCCACCACCGCGCCCGTCGCCGAAGAGACGTCCGACGTCGCGACTCTGTCGATCGGGGGAAACGCGATCTCCACCCTCGACGACAGCGGCGCCGTCGTCGCCTCGTTCGACTACACCGGCGGGGGCGCCGACGCGGTCGCCTTCCTCACCGACGTCTTCGGCACTGAGCCGGCAGTCGCCCCACGGCCCGGAGACGGCTCGTGCACCGCAGCCGCCACGTCCGCGACGTGGGGAGACGACGAATTCGTGCTCCTCTACGACTTCGCGGCCCAGACCGGGCACCCCGACGGCCAGGCCGTCGTGGTTCAGGCGAAGGCCGACGCGGTCGGAGACGTCGCCGTGCAGACTCCGCAGGGCGTCGGGGTCGGCGATACCTTCGACGACCTCGTGGCCGCGATTCCGGACGTCGGCACGCACGGCCACCTTGGTGACGCGTCGCTCTCGTACGTCGACTACGACGTCGTCTCGGGAGTCTACGAAGACATGTCCGACCCCGACTTCGGTATGACGGAGAACGCCTACTGGGGCGCGCAGGCCGAGGCTAAAGACGGCGTGATCGTGAAGCTGTCGGCGCCCGTCTGGTTCCAGAGCGCCTGCTGACGAGTCTCGGCTCGCGTCTCGACCGAGGGTGACGACGACCGCGCCGACCGCGCGGTCGTCGTCGCCGTCGGTGGCAACCGGCACAATTGACAGGTGTACGTCGTCCTCACCCGCAGCTCGAACGGGTTCGGCGCGCTCCGGCTCGACGACGCGGGCACGGCCGTCTCGCCCGTCGAACCGATCGCCGAGGCAGACCTGCCGGCGTGGGTCGGCCGGGTAGAGCGCGAACGTCCGCGCTGGGTGTGGGACGACACGACCCGCTGGTATCCGGCGCTGCTCGCCGCGGGCGTGCGCGTCGAGCGTTGCGTCGACCTCCGCCTGTCGCACCAGCTGCTGCGGGGCTCGACTCTCACCGCGGCGTCCGCGTTGGCGAACGCGCCGCGCGGCCCGTGGGACACGGCGACGCCGATGGCCGAGAAACCGCAGACCCACGGCGCCCTCTTCGACTTCGACGACGACCCGGCAGCGGATGCCCCGACCGATCCGCTCGCAGAGTTCCTGCTGCAGAGAGACGCGGCCGCGAAATCCGCCCAGCCCGGCCGCATCGGCCTGCTGCTCGCCGCCGAGTCGGCGGGCGCGCTCATCGCCTGCGAGATGAAGTTCGCCGGCCTGCCCTGGCACGTCGACGTTCACGAGCGCCTGCTCGCCGGCCTCCTCGGCGACCGCCCGCGCGGCGCCGAACGCCCCGCGAAGCTCGAACTCCTGCTGGAGCGGATGCGGACCGCGCTCGGCACGGCCGACGTCAACCCCGACTCGCCAGCCGAACTGCTCAAGGCGCTCCGCCGCTCGGGCCTGCAGGTCGCGTCGACGCGCTCCTGGGAGTTGAAGGAGATCAGCCACCCCGTGATCGAGCCGTTGCTCGAGTACAAGAAGCTCTCCCGCCTGCAGACCGCGAACGGCTGGAACTGGCTCGACACCTGGATCGCCGACGGGCGTTTCCGTCCCGACTACGTGCCGGGCGGCACTGCCACCGGCCGCTGGGGCGCGAGCGGCGGGGGAGCGCTGCAACTTCCGAAGCAGATCCGTGGTGCCGTCATCGCCGACCCCGGCTGGAAGCTCGTCGTCGCCGACGCGGCCCAGCTAGAGCCGCGCATCCTCACGGCGCTCAGCGCCGACCGGGCCATGGCCGAGGCGGGGCGCGGTGATCTCTACGAGGGCATCGTCGCGAGCGGGGCCGTGAAGACTCGCGCCGAGGCGAAGGTCGCCATGCTCGGGGCGATGTACGGCGCGACGGCGGGCGACGGCGGGCGCCTGATGCCCGCGCTCACCCGCGCGTTCCCCCGGGCGATCGCCGTCGTCGAGGCGGCGGCGCGCGTAGGGGAGCGCGGCGAGATCGTCACCACTCGCCTGGGCCGCAGCTCGCCGCCGCCGGGCGAGGCGTGGCGAGAGCTGCAGGAGGAGGCATCCGTGCAGGGGGCGAGCGAGGCGCTGCAGCGCGCGGCGCGCGGCCAGTCGCGCAGCTGGGGCAGGTTCACCCGCAACTTCATCGTGCAGGGCACGGCGGCCGAGTGGGCGCTGTGCTGGATGGCGGGCCTGCGCGGGCGGCTGTGGGACCTGCGCGGCGGACAGTTCGCGAACCGACCGCACCTGGTCTTCTTCCTGCACGACGAGGTGATCGTGCATACCCCGGCCGACCTCGCCGACCAGGTGGTCGAGCAGCTGAACGCGGCTGCGGCGGAGGCGGGGCGCCTGATCTTCGGCGAGATGCCCGTTCGGTTTCCGATAACGACGGCGGTCGTCGACGACTACGGGCAGGCCAAGTAGCGCGCTGGCCCCGCGAGCCTTGTTATTTCGCAGGTGCATCCGTCATAATGCAACCAGCAGTCACAATTGAACACGCGCGGTCACGCGCATCCGTTTGCCAGGTCGATGGGGAAGTCGCACCTAACAGAACGGAGAAGATCGTGACTGCACCACACGCTCGCGGAGTGCTCTTTGTGCACTCCGCTCCTCGTGCTCTCTGCCCTCACATCGAATGGGCTGCTGGGCGCGCGATCGATCGCGCCGTCAACTTCTCCTGGGCCGAGCAGCCCGTGCTCAAGGGTGTTCAGCGCACCGAGTTCTACTGGGAAGGCCCCGCCGGCACCGGCGCCAAGATCGCGTCGGCCCTGCGCGGCTGGGAACACCTGCGTTTCGAGGTGACCGAGGATGCCTCGGCCGGAAACGACGGCGGACGCTGGATGCACACGCCCGATCTCGGAATCTACTTCGCGCAGACCGACTCGGCGGGCAACATCGTGATCCCGGAAGACCGCCTGCGCTACGCCATGGAGATCGCGGGATCGAACGCGCTCGAGCTGCACCGCGAACTGCGTCTCGCGCTCGGCCAGGCCTGGGACGACGAGCTCGAGGCCTTCAGGCACGCGAGCTCCGACAGCCAGGTCGTCTGGCTGCACAAGGTCGGCTGAGCCCGGCGGTCGCTGAGCCTGTCGAAGCGTGTGCTTCGCCGGGCTCAGCGACCGACGCCCCTACTTCTCGTAGCTGCGGAACGCGACGACGGAGTTGTGTCCGCCGAAGCCGAACGAGTTGCTGATCGCCAGCAGCGGTCCGGCCGGCAGCTCCCGCGGGCTGGTGACCACGTCGAGCAGGATAGCCGGGTCCTGCTCGGTGAGGTTGATCGTTGGCGGTGCGAGGCGGTTGTGCAGCGCGAGGATCGTGAAGATCGCCTCGAGCGCGCCCGTGCCGCCCAGCAGGTGGCCGGTGGCCGCCTTCGTGGCCGAGACGGGGATCTCGTGCACCCGTTCGCCGAAGACGGCCAGCAGCGCCTTGTACTCGGCGATGTCGCCGACGGGCGTGCTGGTGGCGTGGGCGTTGATGTGCATCACGTCGTCGACGCTCGCGCCCGCCTGCTCGAGGGCCGCGTACACGGCGCGCGCCGCACCGGCACCCTCGGGGTCGGGAGCGGTGATGTGGTACGAGTCGCTCGTCACGCCGCCGCCGGCGAGCTCCGCATAGATGCGGGCGCCGCGGGCGAGCGCGTGCTCCTCGGTCTCGAGGATGATGCTGCCTGCGCCCTCGCCGAGCACGAAGCCGTCACGGGAGAGGTCGTAGGGACGCGACGCGGTTGCGGGGTCGTCGTTGCGCTTCGAGAGCGCCTGCATGGCGGCGAACGCGGCGATCGGCAGCGGGTGCACGACGGCCTCGGTCCCGCCGGCGATGACGACGTCGGCGTAGCCCTTCTGCAGGTGGTCGTAGGCGTTCGCGATGGCCTCGGTGCTCGATGCGCACGCCGACACGTCGGTGCGAGCGTAGGCGCGGGCGGCGAGGTTCATGCTGATCGCGGCCGAGGCGGCGTTCGGCATGAGCATCGGGATGGTCATGGGGAGAACCCTGCGGGGGCCCTTCTCCTTGAGCGTGTCCCACGCGTCGAGGAGGGTCCAGAGTCCGCCGATGCCGGTGGAGTAGTCGACTCCCACGCGGTTCGGGTCGACGTCCGAGTCATCCAGACCCGCGTCTTTCCAGGCCTCGCGGGCCGAGATGAGCGCGAACTGGCTCGAGGGGTCGAGGCGCTTGATCTCCTGGCGCTCGAGCACTTCCTCGGGGCGCACCTTCGCCTGCCCGGCGAAGGTCACGGGCAGTTCGTGCTTGGCTACCCAGTCGTGCTCGATGGTGCTCACACCGGATTCGCCGGCGAGCAGAGCAGTCCAGGTCTCGGGGGCGGTTCCGCCGAGGGGGGAGGTGGCACCGATTCCGGTGACGACGATCTTTTTGGTCACAACAACATCCTTATTCAGTTCGGAGATCTCACTCGCGGGCGTGGCCGGTTGCTTGCGCGACCGGCCAGCCGCGGATGGGAGGCGCTTAGCCCTGTGCTGCGGTGATGAAGCTGACGGCGTCCCCGACGGTCTTGAGGTTCTTGACCTCTTCGTCGGGGATCTTGACGTCGAACTTCTCTTCGGCGT
>Ga0247803_1001425_pt1 | contig 12577 bp, 13 predicted proteins | sample UWRJL014104B1_FD_180928 | JGI IMG/M metagenome (GOLD analysis project Ga0247803, IMG submission 180928) | Plant litter microbial communities from Arlington Agricultural Research Station in Wisconsin, United States - UWRJ-L014-104B-1 | ecosystem: Environmental > Terrestrial > Plant litter >...
GTGGCCGGCGGGCCGTAGGCGGGCGGCGGCGGGGTCGGCGGGCCGGTGGGGCTCACGGGCGGCGGGCCGGCGGGCTGGCCGGTCGGGCTCACCGGCGGCACGGGCGGCTGGGCGCCCGGCGGGGTCGGATCGCCGGCTCCGGCGGGCCCGCTCGGGCGTTCCGGCGGGTCGCCGGCCGCACTGTCCTGCGGGAAGTCGGGGACCTGGGGAACGTCGGGGACCTGGGGTACGTCGGGCACCTGGGGGACCTCGGGATGTGGTGTGTTCGGATCAGTCATGACCGGTCATTCCTTTCCTGTGGGTACCTGGTGTTCATCGCTCCCGGTCAGCCCGGCCACCCGTGTGGGCGGCCGGGCTGACCGGCGAGCGGTCTGCCGAGCTATTTAGGCTGAGCTACTTAGGCTGGGCTACTTAGTACGTGGTGTACGAGCTGTCGTTGATCCCGGCGATGGTCGCGAGGACGATAACGACGATGAAGATGATGCCGCTGATCAGGCCGAGGTAACCGAGCACGAGGCCGGCGATTGCCAGGCCGCGACCCTTTTCACCGGTCTTCTTGATCTGGCTGAGGGCGATGTGTCCGCAGATGACCGCGGCGAGTGAAACGAAGAATGCGCTGACCAGGGAAATGATCGCGAGAACGTTCCACTTGTCGCCGGCGGCGGGCTGGCCGTAGCCCTGCGGAGAGTAGGCCTGCGGGGCCGCGGGGGCGCTGCCGTAGGCCGGTGCGGCGGGAGCGGCACCATACGCCGGCGGGGCGGGCGGGGAGTAGGCCGGCGGCGGGGTGGGCTCGTTCGAGTCCGGCTGGTTCACCGGGGGCTGGTTCGGGTCGGTCATGTGGGACTCCTTCACGTGGGTGCAGCGTAGGGCATGCAAGGGTGCTGGGTGCGATGGGGCCATAGTGGCACCCGCGCTGTGGGGGTGTCAACGTGCTGGCAACGCACAAAAACCCCCACGGCCACAGTAACGCGTCATCCCGCGAAAAGCATGGTGAGATGCGGTTTCACGCCTGGATCTGCGACACCGGCAACGTCGAGTCCGCACCGAAATCGAGGGTGGAGGGCTCGTGCCCGGCCATGATCAGTTGCGCGCCGAGCGCGGCGATCATGGCGCCGTTGTCGGTGCACAGCGACAGCGGCGGGATGCGCAGCGCAATGCCGGCCGCATCCGTGCGTTCCTGGGCCACCTGGCGCAGCCGGGCGTTGGCGATCACGCCGCCGCCGAGCAGCAGCCGCGGCACCCCGAGATCGGTGCAGGCGGCGACGGCCTTGGTGAGCAGAACGTCGACGACGGCCTCGCGGAAGCTCGCCGCGACATCGTCGATGGGCACGGTCTCGCCGGCGTCGCCCTTCTGCTCTACCCAGCGGGCCACCGAGGTCTTCAGGCCGGAGAAGGAGAAGTCGTAGCGGTGCTTGGCGACGTCCTTCTGGTGGCTGAGGCCGCGGGGGAACCGGATGGCGGTGGGGCTGCCGGTCGCCGCGACCCTGTCGATCTGCGGGCCGCCGGGGTAGGGCAGGCCGAGCACCCTGGCGACCTTGTCGAAGGCCTCGCCGGCGGCGTCGTCGATGGTCTCGCCGAGCAGTTCCACGTCGGAGACCAGGTCGCGCACCAGCAGCAGCGAGGTGTGCCCGCCGGAGACCAGCAGGGCGATGGTGGGGTACTCCAGCGGGGCATCCGTCGTGACGCCCTCGCCGCGCAGCAGGTCGGCGCCCACGTGGCCGACCAGGTGGTTGACGGCGTAGATCGGCACGTCCAGCGCCACCGCGAGCGCCTTGGCCGCGCCGACGCCCACCATCAGCGCGCCGGCCAGGCCGGGTCCGCTGGTGACGGCGATGGCGTCGATCTCGTCGAGCCGGATGCCGGCCTCGGCGACGGCCGCGTGGATGGCGGGCACCATCTCCTCGAGGTGCGCGCGCGCGGCGACCTCGGGAACGACGCCGCCGTAGCGGGCGTGCTCGTCCATGGAGGAGGCGATGGTGTTGGAGAGCAGGGTGGTACCGCGCACGATACCGATGCCGGTCTCGTCGCAGGAGGTCTCAATGCCGAGCACCAGCGGGTTGGCGCGGTTGAGCGGCCGGGCCGGGGCGGCGGATGCGGCGGGGATGGGCTCGGCGGCGGGCGGTGCGGCGGCATCCGTGAACTGCATCTCGGCGGGCGGAATGGGCAGGCGCATCACGATCGCATCCACGTTGTCTGGTTGGTAGTAGCCCCGGCGCACGCCGAGGTCTTCGAAGCCGAGCGAGCGGTAGAGGTGCTGGGCGCCGGGGTTGTCGGCGCGCACCTCGAGGAACGTTTCGCGGGCGCCGCGCTTGCGGGCCTCGGTGATCAGGCTGAGCATGAGCACCCGGCCGAGCCCGCGGCCGCGGGCCTCTTCGGCCACGGCGATGGTCTGGATGTCGCTCTCCGGCGAGCGCTGCGCGGCCTGCAGGCCGGCATAGGCGACGATGTGGTCCGGGGAGTCCGGCGGGAAGGCGACCAGGTAGTAGCAGCCGGGGTCGGCGACGTCGCGGGCCATCATCTCGGTCGACCAGGCGTCGTTTTCGAAGATGGAGGTTTCCAGGGCCATGATCGCGTCGACATCGGCGGCGGTGGCGCGGCGCAGCTGCCAGGTCATCAGCTCACCCGCTTGGGGCCGTTTTTGGACACCGTGACGTCGGGCGAGCGCAGGTAGAGCGCCTCGTCGGCGGCGAACGGGCGCCCGGCCGCGTAGGCCAGCTCGGCGACCATCCCCAGGTCGCCGGCGGAGATGGTGGCGGCGTCGAGGCGGGGCAGGCCGGCGTGCACGAAGTCGGCCTCGAGCAGGTCGGCCGGTTTGGCCAGGCTGGGGGCGCCGAGGCGCACCGGCAGGTGCTGGGCATCCGCCCCGCTGTAGGCGGACCAGTAGACCTCGCGGCGGCGGGCGTCGGTGACCACGAGCAGCGGGCCGGTGTGTCCGGTGCGGTAGTGGCCGTAGGCGATGGCGTCGTGGCTGACCACGGGAACGAGGGGGCGGCCGATGCCGAGGGCGAAGACCCGGGCGGCGGCGATGCCGACGCGCAAGCCCGTGAACGGGCCGGGGCCCATGCCGCCGACAACGCCGGAGAGCGCCGAGACGGGAATCCGGGCTTCGGTGAGGCACTCCTGGATGAGGCGTCCGACCACCTCGGCGTGGCGCATGGTGTCGGCGACGCCGCGTTCGGCGATCACGCCTTGGGTCAGGTCGACGACGGCGACGCTGGTGCCGGCGGAGGTATCGATGGCGAGGAGCACCCGTCCAGCCTATTCGGCCCCGGGCCGTGCGCCCGCCGCGCCCGCGCGCATCCGCCCGCTCGCCCGCGCCCGCCCACAACTGCGCGCCCGCAACTGTTGCCGAAGCGGACAATTGGTCCCGGCGCACCGGGCGCAATTGTCCGCACGGGTAACAGTTGGCCCGAAGCTAGGGGCGCTTGGTGCGCAGAGCCTGCACGGTGAGCTGGGCGGCGGCGAGCACGAGCAGCGCGGCGAAGAGGATGCTGGACAGCCGCGGCGGGATCAGCACCGCCAGCGCCACCCCGGGCACGGCCGCGATCGTGGCGGCCACGCCCACCACGAGGCCGGCCGGCAGGTCCACGAGCCGGGCGCGGGCGTTCGCCACGGTGCCGACGATGCTCGTGGGCACCAGCACCAGCAGCGAGGTGCCCTTGGCGATGAGGTCGCTCACGCCGAACACGGCCACCAGAGCCGGCACCGCGATCACTCCCCCGCCGATGCCGAACAGGCCGGATGCGACGCCCATCGCCAGGCCCAGCGCGAGGTGGCCGAGCACCACGATCACGCTCAGCTCGAGGGCGGCACCGCGGTCCGGTTCCACCAGGACCATGCGCACGGCCACCACGACCAGCAGGGCGATGAACAGCCAGCGCAACCAGAACAGCGGGATCCGCCGCAACAGGGTGGTGCCGATCACCGAGCCCACCACGGCCCCGGCCGCGATGATCGCGCCGGCCACCAGGTCGATGTGCCCGTTGGCGAGGTAGGTGAGCGACCCCACGATCGAGGTGGGCACGATGGCCGCGAGCGACGTCGTGGACGCGCGGCGCTGGTCCATCCGCGCCAGCGAGATGAGCAGCGGCACCATCACGATGCCGCCGCCGACCCCGAACACGCCCGAGAGCAGCCCGCCGATGACACCGGTGATCGCGAGGGCGATCCAGTACCAGGCGCCGGTGGGGCGGGGCTCAACCGGCACAGGTGTTGTCATTCGCGGCCCGGCTCGGTGCCGGCAGGGTCGCGCAGGGACTCGGCCGGGCTGCCTGCGGGCAGGCCGAGGCCGGCCTGCCAGCGCGGGCCGTGGCCGGTCACCGTCACGGTGCGCGGTTCCGGCAGGTCCAGGGCCGCCGCGTCATCGACGTCGGCGGCCGGGTCGGCCTGGGACGCCCCGACGGGCCGCTCGATTTCCACGTCCAGCCAGGATTCGGTGATCCCCTCGAGAAGGCCGCGGCCCCACTCCACCACCACGATCGAACGGGCGAAGTCGATGTCGAGGTCGTCGAGTTCCATGGCGCTGCTCAGCCGGTAGGCATCCACGTGCACCAGCGGCGGCCCGCCGATCGTGCTCGGATGCGTGCGGGCCAGCACGAAGGTGGGGCTGGTGACCGCGCCGCGCACCTGCAGGCCCTCGCCGAGGCCGCGGGTGAAGGTGGTCTTGCCGGCGCCGAGCGGGCCGGTGAGTACCATCAGGTCGCCGGCACGCAGCAGCCCGGCCAGCTCCAGGCCGAGGGCGTGCATGGTGTCGGGGTCGGCGATGATCCGGCGCATCCCGGCTACGCCTCCGCGCTCTCGGCCGGATCCACAACGGTGGCGGCTTCCGCCAGCGCGCCGACATAGCGCCGGGGCACCCGGGCGCCCACCCGGGTGACGATGTCGTAGTTGATGGTGCCGGCCGCGGTGCCCCACTCGGCGGCGGTGGGCGCGCCGGTCGCGGCGTCGCCGAACAGCACCACCGAGTCGCCGACCGCGACGGGATCCGAGCCCACGTCGACGAGGAACTGGTCCATGGCGACCCGGCCCACCACGGGGTACTGGGTGCCGTTGATGGCCACCCGGGCGGTGTTCATGGCCTGCCGGGGCACCCCGTCGGCGTACCCCAGCGGCACCAGGGCGAGGGTGGTGTCGCCGGTGGCGCGCCACAGGTAGTCGTAGGAGACACCCGCGCCGGCGGCGACCCTGCGCACGGCGGCGACCCGGCCGCGCAGGGTCATGGCGGCGGTGAGGCCGAGGGCGGCGGCATCCTCGTCATCGAACGGGGACTGCCCGTAGATGCCGATGCCCAACCGCACCATCGAGTACCGGGCGGCGGGCAGGCGCAGCGCCGCGGCGGTGGAGGCGAGGTGGGCGAGGTCGATGGTGAGTCCGGCGGCGGTGGCGGCCTCCAGGCCGCGGCCGAAGCTGGCGATGGCGGCGAGGTCGTCGTCGGGCGAGGTGTTGGCCAGGTGGCTGAACAGGCCGCGCACCCGCAGCCGGCCGACCCGCTCGAACGCGGCGGCCAGGCCCAGCACCTCGGCCCAGTCCGCTTCGTCGACGCCGTTGCGGTTGAGGCCGGTCTCGAGTTTCATCTGCACCGATGCGGGTCGGCCCAGCTCATTGGCGGCCGCGGCGACCTGGCGCACCTGCAGCGCCGACGACAGGCCGAGGTCGATGTCGGCGGCGATGGCGGCGGTGAAATCGGCGTCCGGGCCGTGCAGCCAGGCCAGAATCGGAGCGTCGATGCCGGCGCTGCGCAGGGCCAGGGCTTCGGTGATGTCGGCGACGCCGAGCCAGTCGGCACCGCCGGCGAGCGCGGCGCGGGCGACCGGGCCGGCGCCGTGGCCGTACCCGTTGGCCTTGACCACGGCCATGGTGTGCCGGGTGCCGATCAGGCTGCGCAGCCGCGCCACGTTGGCCTGCACCGCGTCGAGGTCGATGACGGCCTCACGGAAGTCGGTCATGCGTCTCCCTCCAACACCACAAAAGCGCAGGCGACGCCGGCGTCGTGGGTCAGGCTCAGGTGTGCGCTCGTGATGCCGCGGGCGTGCAGCGCCGCCTGCACCACCCCGGTGAGCGCGAACGACGGGTTGCCGTGCGAGTCCGAGATCACTTCCATCTCCTGCCAGCTGGCGCCCACGCTGTCACCGAGGGCCTTGATCAGGGCCTCCTTGGCGGCGAACCTGGCCGCCAGCGAGTGCGTCGGCAGGGCACGCTCGGCCGGCGCGAACAGCCGCGGCACCAGCCCGGGCGTGCGGGCCACCTGCCGGTCGAAGCGTGCCAGGTCGACGATGTCGACACCGATGCCCTTGATCATGCTCTGCCCATTCCCTGTGTGCCGGTTCGTGCGAAATGCCCAGGCCTCGTGCACCATCGTGAGGCGATGACGCGGCGAGTCCTGGGCATCCGTGGCCTGTTTTCGACTGGCCTGTGCGACCGGTTTATTCGACCGTGACGGACTTCGCCAGGTTGCGCGGCTGGTCGACGTCGAGGCCCTTGGCGGTGGCCAGCTCGATGGCGAACATCTGCAGCGGCACCACGGCGAGCAGCGGCTCGAACAGGGGCCCGGCGAGCGGGATGTGGAACACGGTGTCGGCGAACGGCAGCACCGCGGCGTCACCCTGCTCGGCGATCGCGATGATCCGGGCACCGCGGGCGCGGATCTCCTGGATGTTGGAGACGACCTTGGGGTGCAGGTGCGCGGAACCGCGCGGGCTCGGCACGACGACGAAGACCGGCTGGCCGGGCTCGATCAGCGCGATCGGGCCGTGCTTGAGCTCGCCGGCAGCGAAGCCCTCGGCGTGGATGTAGGCGAGCTCCTTGAGCTTGAGCGCGCCCTCGAGCGCGATCGGGAAGCCCACGTGGCGGCCGAGGAACAGCACGGCGCGCGAGTCGGTCATCCACACGGCGAGCTGGCGCACGGCGTCTTCCTGCAGCAGGGTGGTGGCGATCTTCTCCGGGATGGCCTGCAGCTCGACGACCTGCTCGGCCAGTTCTTCCAGCGACAGGGTGCCCCGCACCCTGGCCAGGTGCAGGGCGAACAGGTACAGCGCGGCGATCTGGCCGGTGAAGCCCTTCGTCGACGCGACGGCCACCTCGGGGCCGGCGTGGGTGTAGATCACGGCGTCGGATTCGCGCGGGATGGTGGCGCCCTGGGTGTTGCAGATCGAGATGGCCTTGGCGCCGGCCTCGCGGGCGTACTTCACGGCCATCAGGGTGTCCATGGTCTCGCCGGACTGGCTGATCGAGATCACCAGGGTGTCAGCGGTGAGCACCGGGTCGCGGTAACGGAACTCGTGGCTGAGTTCGACGTCCACCGGCACCTTGGCCCACTTCTCGATGGCGTACTTGGCGGTCTGGCCGGCGTACGCGGCGGTGCCGCAGGCCACGATCACGATGCGGCGGATGCCGGCGAGCACGTCGTCGCCGAAGGCCTCGAGCTCGGGCACAACGGCCTGGCCGTCGTGGATGCGGCCGCGCAGGGTGTTGGTGACGGCATCCGGCTGCTCGGAGATCTCCTTGGCCATGAAGCTGGACCAGCCGCCCTTTTCACTGGCGGAGGCGTCCCAGGCGATGTCGAATTCTTCGACCTCGACGGGAGCGCCGAAGAAGTCGGTGACGGTGACGAGGTCGGGGGTGATGGTGACGATCTGGTCCTGGCCGATCGCGACGGCGCGGCGGGTGTACTCCACGAACGCGGCGACGTCGGAGCCGAGGAAGTTCTCGCCGTCGCCCAGGCCGATCACCAGCGGCGAGTTGCGGCGGGCGCCGACGACAACGCCGGGCTGGTCCTGGTGCACGGCGAGCAGCGTGAAGGCGCCGTCCAGGCGCGCGACGACGGTGCGGAACGCTTCGCCCAGGTCGCCGAGGCGCTGGTATTCGCGGCCGAGCAGCACGGCGGCCACCTCGGTGTCGGTTTCGCTCTCGAAGACGTACCCCTCGGCGAGGAGTTCGTCCTTGAGCGGCGAGAAGTTCTCGATGATGCCGTTGTGGATGAGGGCGAGCTTGCCGTCGTCACCCAGGTGCGGGTGCGCGTTCTGGTCGGTCGGACCACCGTGGGTGGCCCACCGGGTGTGGCCGATGCCGGTGCGTCCGTTGTTGATCGGGTGCGCCTCGAGCTCGGCGGCGAGCACGGCGAGCTTGCCGGCGCGCTTGGCGGTGTTGAGCGCGCCGGCGTCGTCGATCACCGCGATTCCCGCGGAGTCATAGCCCCGGTACTCGAGTCGACGAAGACCTCCCATGAGGACTTCGACGCTTTTGTTGTCTCCGACATATCCCACGATTCCGCACATGGCCCTGATTTTAGTCGCACTAAGCTTGGTGTCGATGTCCGAGCCGGTGGTGAGCCCCAGTAATAACGGTCACAGCACCCCCTTTGTGGAGCTCGACCGTGCTGTGTGGGCATCGCTGGCGCCCTCCACCCGGCTGCCGTTGCGGGAGACCGAAGTGGTGCAGTTGCGCGGTTTGGGCGAGCCGCTCGACATCAACGAGGTGTCGGATGTCTACTTGCCGCTGAGCCGGCTGCTCAACCTCTACGCCGCCGGCGCCCGCAAGCTGCACCGCGACACCAGCGACTTCCTCGGCGAACGTGCCCAGCGCACCCCGTTCGTGATCGGCGTCGCCGGCTCCGTCGCCGTGGGCAAGTCCACCATCGCGCGGCTGCTGCGGGAGCTGCTGGCTCGCTGGGAAGACACCCCGCGGGTGGAACTGGTCACCACCGACGGGTTCCTCTTCCCCAATGCCGAACTGGCCCGCCGCGGCCTGATGGAGCGCAAGGGTTTCCCGGAGTCGTACGACCGGCGGGCGTTGCTGCGTTTCGTCAGCGCCATCAAGAGCGGCGCCGCCGAGGTGCGCGCCCCGTTCTACTCGCACCTGAACTACGACATCGTCTCCGACGCGCAGGTTGTCGTGCGCCAGCCGGACATCCTCATCGTCGAGGGCCTGAACGTTCTGCAACCGCCCGCTCCCGGCCACGGACTCGCGGTCAGTGACCTGTTCGACTTCACCATCTACGTGGATGCGCGCACCTCCGACATCTCCCGCTGGTACGAGGAGCGGTTCCTGCGCCTGCAGCGCGGCGCGTTCACCAACCCGAAGTCGTTCTTCCACCGGTTCGCCTCGCTCAGCGAAGACGAGGCCCGAGCCCGCGCCCGCACCATCTGGGGCACCATCAACGAGCCCAACCTGCTGCAGAACATCCGTCCCACCCGCTCCCGGGCCACCCTGGTGCTGCGCAAGGACTCCGACCACACCGTCGACAAGGTGCTGCTGCGCAAGGTCTGACCCGCGGCCGACATCCGCAACTGTTCCCCGTGCGGACAACTGGTCCCGGCACACCGGGTGCAGTAGTCCGCAGCGGTAACAGTTGCAGCCGCGCGGGCTCGCGGCGGGCGCGGCTACGGTGGAGCAATGGACTTCGATGTGCGCACCGACCGGCTCCTGTTGCGGCGCTGGCTCGACTCCGACCGCGAGCCGTTCGCTCAGCTGACGGCGGATGCCGAGGTGATGCGTTATTTCCCCGCTCGGCTGAGCCGGGAGCAGAGTGACGCTCTCGCGGCCCGCGCCGATGCGCTGTTCGACACCCGCGGCTACGGGTTGTGGGCGCTCGAACGCCTGGATACCGGCGCGTTCATCGGCTTCACCGGGCTCGCGGCGATGCCCGAGGGCATCCCGGGGTCCGGCGGGGTCGAGGTGGGCTGGCGGCTGGCACAGTCGGCCTGGGGGCAGGGTTTCGCGACCGAGGCCGCGACGGCCGCGCTGCGGTTCGGCTTCGAGACCCTCGGGCTGGCGGAGGTGAACTCGATCACGGCGGTGATCAACCTCCGCTCACGCAGGGTCATGGAGCGGCTGGGCATGCAGGTCGCTGACGAGTTCGATCACCCGAAGCTGCCGGAGCCCTCGCCGCTGCGCCGCCACGTGCGCTACACGATCGCGGCGCCGCTCCTCCGCTGAGGCTGCGCCGGGTCTCGACAAGCTCGACCAACGAGGCTGTCGCGACCATCAGCTGATCGAGCCTGTCGAGATCCCGCTGATCGAGAGTGTCGAGATCTAGCTGGGCTGCAGGGCCAGGCGGGACTGCACGACGTCGGCCAGGGCGTGGGCCAGACGGTCGGCGGTGGGCTGGTCGGCGGCTTCCACCATGACCCGCACCATCGGCTCGGTGCCGGAGGGACGCAGCAGCACCCGGCCGGTGTCGCCCAGCTCGATCTCGGCGTCACGCACGGCCTGCGCGATGACCTCGTCGCCGGCGAGGGCGTGGTGGTCGACGTCGCGCACGTTCACGAGGATCTGCGGGAACACCTTCATGACGCTGGCCAGCTCGGCGAGGGTCTTGCCGGTGCGGGCCATCTCGGCCACGATGTGCAGCCCGGTGAGGATGCCGTCGCCGGTGGTGGCGAACTTGGTCATGATGACGTGCCCGCTCTGCTCGCCGCCGAGCGACAGCGAGTGCGCGTCGAGTTCCTCGAGCACGTAGCGGTCGCCCACCTTGGACTCGATCATCTTGATGTTGTTGGCGGCCATGGCCTTCTTCAGGCCCAGGTTACTCATGACCGTCGCCACCAGGGTGCGGTCCTTGAGCACGCCGCGCTCGGCCATCGACACGGCCAGGATCGCCATGATCTGGTCGCCGTCGACGATATTGCCGTCGCGGTCAACGGCCAGGCAGCGGTCCGCGTCGCCGTCATGGGCGATGCCCACATCGGCGCCGTGCTCGAGAACCGCGCGGGCCAGGTTGTCGAGGTGGGTGGAGCCCACGCCGTCGTTGATGTTGAGGCCGTCGGGGTCGGCGCCGATCACGGTGACCCGGGCGCCGGCATCCGTGAAGACCTGCGGGGACACGCCGGCCGCCGCGCCGTGCGCACAGTCGAGCACCACGTGGATGCCGTCGAGCCGGTGCGGCAGGGTGCCGAGCAGGTGAACGACATAGCGGTCCTCGGCGTCGGCGAAACGACGGATGCGTCCGACGTCGCCGGCGATCGGGGTGAGAAGCTGATCGCCCGCGGCGAGCACCGCTTCGATGCGGTCCTCGACGTCGTCGGGCAGCTTGGTGCCGCCGAAGTTGAAGAACTTGATGCCGTTGTCTGGCGCTGGGTTGTGCGAGGCGGAGATCATCACGCCGAAGTCTGCGCCGATGTCGGCGATGAGGAACGCGGCGGCGGGCGTCGGAATGACGCCGGCATCCAGCACGTCGACGCCGGAACTGGCCAGGCCAGCTGCAACGGCGGAGGTGATGAATTCACCGGAAATACGGGGGTCGCGGGCGACCACGGCGACGGGGCGACGGCCTTGGGCACGTCGTTCCTCTGCGCGGCGGCCTGAGGTGAGCACTACGGCGCTCGCCTGGGCGAGGCCCAGGGCCAGGCCAGCCGTGAGATCACGGTTAGCCAGGCCCCGGACGCCGTCCGTGCCGAATAGTCGAGCCATATGAGTGAGAACTCGACTAACGGGTTAGCGCTTCGAGAACTGCGGCGCCTTACGGGCCTTCTTGAGTCCGGCCTTCTTGCGCTCCTTGACGCGAGCGTCACGGTTGAGGAAGCCGGCCTTCTTGAGGATGGCGCGGTTGTTCTCTTCGTCGATCTGGTTCAGCGAGCGGGCGATGCCGAGGCGCAGCGCGCCGGCCTGGCCGGACGGGCCACCACCGGTGATGCGTGCGATGACGTCGTAGCTGCCGAGCAGGTCGAGGACCTTGAACGGGTCGTTGATCAGCTGCTGGTGCAGCTTGTTCGGGAAGTAGTCGTCGAGCTCGCGCCCGTTGACGACGATCTTGCCGGCGCCGGGAACGATGCGCACGCGGGCGATGGCCTGCTTGCGACGGCCCACGGCTGCGCCGGGAACGTTGAGGACGGCGCGGGGCGCCTTGGTTGCAACTTCAGCGGGAGTCTCGGTGGTGAAACTCTCGGGAGCTGCGTCAATCTGGTCTGCGATCTTCGCCACGATGGTGTGAATCCTTTTTTCTTAGATATCGAGAAGTCTGGGGCCGACGCTACTGAGCGACCTGGCTGAGGGTGTACGGCTTGGGCTGCTGCGCAGCGTGCGGGTGCTCGGGGCCTGCGTAGACCTTGAGCTTCAGCAGCTGTGCACGGCCGAGCGAGTTCTTCGGCAGCATGCCGCGAATCGCCTTTTCTACCGCACGGGTGGGGTGCTTCTCGAGCATCTCCGAGTAGTTCGTGGCCGTGAGGCCGCCCGGGTAACCGGAGTGGCGGTACGCCATCTTGAGGTCGAGCTTCTTGCCGGTCAGGGCAATCTTCTCGGCGTTGATGATGATGACGAAGTCGCCACCATCCATGTGGGGAGAGAAGGTCGCCTTGTGCTTGCCGCGAAGAAGAATCGCGGCGTGGCTGGCGAGCCGACCCAGAATGATGTCGGTGGCATCGATGACGACCCAGTCGTGCTGGAGTTCGCTTGCCTTGGGAGTGTAGGTGCGCGTCACTGTTGTGCTGCTTTCTTGTTTTCGAACGGAGGTGTTCGTGAATCCCGCTCCGGGTGTGTTCTCGAAGAGAACACGATCGATGGAGGGCTCACGTTCGTGTGCCTGGCTGCAACGCTCAGACACCAAGGAGCAACTCTAGTTCACGACCGGGCCCGGCACAACTCC
>Ga0247803_1001426_pt1 | contig 12574 bp, 10 predicted proteins | sample UWRJL014104B1_FD_180928 | JGI IMG/M metagenome (GOLD analysis project Ga0247803, IMG submission 180928) | Plant litter microbial communities from Arlington Agricultural Research Station in Wisconsin, United States - UWRJ-L014-104B-1 | ecosystem: Environmental > Terrestrial > Plant litter >...
AATGGATTAGACTACGCGATTCGGATTCGTTGTACAATGAGTTCGGATTCCTGTCCGTGAGTCTTCCCAAGTGAGTAATACCGCTCACAACAAGGCTCATACGTACGCGGTAATCAACACTTCCCCATCATTCTCTCTTCATTCCAACTTTCCCAATTCCGCGAAGTCCCCATGTGAACAGAAGAAGCGTCGCCACACTTCCCGCGAACATATACCAGAACGCTGCCCGGTACCCTTCCATCAAGGCCTCGGGACTCTCCTTATGCTCAAACCTACTGTGCTCAGTAACAGTGGTTGCAATAACACCAGACATGGCCAAACCCACAGTCTTGCCGATCTGCGCGATAGTGTTGAAGATACCACCCGCCAGGGCCTGCAATCTTGCGGGGAACACTGATGTAATGACGAGATTCGACACGGTAAACAGAGCTTCAGCGCCGATCGGATTCAGCGCCACAGCTGGAAATGCGGCGGCCCAGTAGGACCATTCGGGCTGTATAACGCACATCATCAACGCGCCGATAGAGGTCAAAACGATCGCGAATATGACGGCATAGTCGGCGCGGACTTTGTGAGCGAAGAGTCCCATCAGAATATTTGCGAGAGCACCTGTAATTGGAGCGGGCAGGAAGCGGACTGAGGTTTGGATCGCGGAGATCCTTTGAACGTCTTGGAAGAAGAGGGTGAGGAAGGTTTCGATGGCGTTGAAGACACCCCAGGTCATAAAGACGCCGATGCAGACGGTGGTGAAGATGCGGTTGCGCCATACAGAGTTCGGAATAATGGCTGGCCGGCCGAGCTTCTCTTGTCGTCCTACCCAGAAGATGAAGGTTGGGATTAGCGCCAGGGAGATTAAGAGGGTGGCGAGGGGGACAGGGTTGCGGATAGCCGTTGAGCTCTCGCTGATCAAACTAGTTCAGTGAGCAATGCTGTCGCAAAACGTAATGGAAATCTTACGAGAAAGAATACGACAGCATAGCTATCGACGCACTGCCAATCGCGATACCCACCCAGTCGATCTCCGTTCTCAGGCGCTGCCAAACATGCGCCTGCTTAGCGTCGACCTTTGGCAGCCCAAAGAAACCCACCACAAACACGACCGAATTGATGATGGCAGCGATATGGAAGCCCCATCTCCACCCAATCGTGTTTGAGAAGACACCTCCCAAAGTAAGACCTACGGAGAACCCGATAGGCTGACCACCACCCATGGACGCAAATGCAATGTTTCTCTTCTTGCCCTCGGGAAAGGTACTCGTGATGATACTCACTGCAGATGGGAGACAGAAAGAGATAGCAACACCAGCGAAAGCACGAAATATAATGAGTTGCTTAGCCGTCGTCGCAAGACCGCAAGCCAGCGTAAAGCCCGATTGTAGTACACAACCTGTGAGGTACATAGGGCGACTTCCAACTACATCTGCAACGGAACCGAGTAGTAGCAACGTACAACCGCATGCTAGCGAATAGACAGATATAGGCCTACAGCTCATTAGTGTCCTTCTTCGGTATTACAGCTCACTCTACTCACCATAGAAGCAAACTCGGCGGAATATCCAATTCGGCCGCCATCGTTGGCAAACCTACCGTCACCAACCCGGCAAGCAAAGTACTGATCATTGTCACACAAACAACGGTGACCAACACAATCGCCGTCGTAGCCGTTGTGGGCTCCGGAATCTGCTCCACGGCGACAGCATTGCGAGGTTCATTGACGATGGGCCGCAGGTCTTCAGCCAGAGATATTGTGTCATCGCATTTCGCGAGGACGCTGGGAGGTTGAGTCACTGGGGTTGACTCCGCGTACGGCTGCAGTTCAATTGACGTTGATGATCGCGACATTCTAGCAAACAGTTCCAACGAGTGGACGGATAGGTACTAGAAATAATCGGTTGTCGGAAAGGATGGTGGGCTAGAATTTTATTTAGTGAGCGCGGCACTCGGCCCTATTCCTAGGTCGAACAAGGCCGTTCCAAGGCTACCTGCGACTGTAGCTCGCATTGTTTGTGTATCATCGACCGCGTCTGCATACCAGTGAATGTCAATCGATGCACAAGGTCATTGGCGTCGAAGAAATCTTGTGCGTCGAAGAAATCTTATGAAAGACGGATGCATTTGGACGTCAGGAAGACAAGCCAAAATGTCTGTGCGATGACGCCATAACTTGCACCCGCACACGCTGCTCAAGTATGAATATCAGGACGTTGACAAGCAGCACCAGATCTACTTTTTTTTATGTGTAGAACTCTAGGGTGAACATTCCATTCGCGCACAATGCGCTACATCTGCAGACTCACACACAGCTAGCGACTCAATGTTATACTTCGACCCTTAAAGCATCCTTCGAGGAGCTTTAGACTCCGCGATGGTTTAGACGCACCCACCTCGAACGTGCCGATATGGGGAGTCACGAGGAGTGGGACTCATTCTGTAGACTCAGGTCAAGCGGCATCTAGAAATTGATGATTGTGTAATTCGCCGTGGCGAGGTTCACCTGACAATCAAGTCGACCGTGATTCATTTCGTGTGCAAAATTTGTAGCTTTAGAGGTATGTGGAATGTTCCTGGGCACATGCCGTGTTGTTAATATCATTTGGTCCCCTCCCTGTAACAGTTGAACCTATCACAGTGTTTTCTCCTATTACAGCTAACCAAACTGTTAACAACATTTTCAAATCCTTGCCTTTTGAAATCATGGTGGTGGCGGTGTCTAAATTCAGTGGGTCGGTTCGATCGGTATGTATCCTTCAATCCTCGTTTCGGGTGTACGCAACAATACTAATGACCTCCAAGGTCTATCAACGTTAGTAGAACGTTGAGATGCATTGAGAACTTTGCGGTTCTTCACCGCTTTGTTCTTGGCAGTCCACAATTTGCTTCCGGCTACGGGTATATGCACTAGCTTAGCGAAAATCTTGACGCTCCACGTGCTCCTCAATGATGATGTAAAAAGCTCAATTTGGAAAACCCAAACCAACGCCTTAGATTATATGTTATGTAGCGAGAAGAATTTCCATAATACAACAAGATGGGCTTGTGGTTTAGTGGTATAATTTTCCCTTAGCATGGGAAAGGTCCTGGGTTCGATTCCCAGCAAGTCCACATTTTTTGCGCGTTGACACTTCAAGTGTATCCTGGTCGTGGCCGTGCGCTGTTCGTTCTTTTTGTTGAGCCGGCGGAAGGAGTAACTGTCGTGTGCTGTATGTCACTTACAGCTGTAGAGAGAGCAGTAGTAGTCACGCTATCCTACGGACGGTGTTAACAGTTCTTGTGTAGATGATTGCAGCCTGCAGAATCATTTGTCTGTGAAATCACTCGATAGGTAATGATGCACTTGATAACGATAAACTACAAATGTGCAGGCTGTTCTTTGTTGCGATATGTCGTATTTTATTCAGATGGGGGTGCTAGACTGGTGGCTCACTTTTATGCAACGTCGCTACCCCTGTCGCTACCTTTCTCATAGAGCGAGCAAGTGTAGCTTTTCCAAAATGCCGTTAGGACGTCTTATATTTATATATTCTAAGAACGTACCGTTGCTTAGTATGCTCAGTGTGCTCGGTAGTGGCCCATGCATCCAAGCGAGGTGTCTCCGCCCACTGGCCTATAAGTCATAATTGCTCGGACCGTTATCTAGGTGAATATTGGCCGGAAGGTCAGAATCGTAACAGAAACACACGTACCGGATCTGGCATGTCGTCCTGCCCGATGCCCCTCCAGGACAATAGTCCGCTTTGGGGGTCTGAAAAGGGAAATTCAATGCTATCACCTACTACGGTAAATTTTACATTGAGGTTCGTGCCGGAGTAGGAGATGATGCTAGCCTCCACTGTTACCACAAACACTCGAGCAGTGACTGTTTGGTCAAGACTTGAACCTGATTGACTTGTCTCTCAGAGGGAGAGATGGTATGCCTCTTTCAGATCCAGAAAATAATGCACAGAGGGGTATCGACCGATCGGACCGCCTTCTCAGGTCCTGAAAGAATGTCCAGCTATAATTTATGTATGTAGTATATTCAACTATTTCCCATACGTGCTGCAGTTTCGTCTTCCATCTGTGCTTCCAGGCGCCTTTCGCGCCTCTCGCTCATCTCATGCTCGATCGCATGGTTTGGTCCAGGCACGAGACCCCAAGGACCTTTCCCAATCGTATCCCCCTTGTATTTGATCAATAACCCCACGCATACGGGCCCGATAATGGTGTTTAGCAAGATCGCCCAGATAGCAGTAATAAAGCCGTCCGAAGAAACATAGGAAGTGTTGTTGTACCCAATTTGTACAATCAAGAGACCAATCTCCCCACGCGCGACCATGGCCATGCCAAGTACGAGCGCGGGCGAAAGTGAAGATCTGAGAGCGGCGCTGCGAGAGGGCGGGTATGACGAAGAAGTAGTCCTTTCCAGCGACTGGCCATTTCCTTTACTCGACTCTTTTCGTGGACTTTCCTTGGCTTTCTTCGGGTCATGCTGTATCGCAGACCATATCGGTAACCATAATCCTACAACAAATTTGCAAAACAGCATGAGCAAAGTGTACACAATGCCTTTCCAAATTGCCTCTCCAGTCCAAAGATCCAGGAAAGGAACTGCGAACCCGATGCTCGCGAAGAAAAGTGGCGCCAGAACATACTGCTGCGCGTCCAGGCAATAGCACTCGAACGTGTGCACAAATGTTGGTGACTTATGTTTTGAGCGCTCACCTTCTTCGCGGGACATGACCACGAAAGGGCCTTCTGGGTGTTTGGAAGGAAGATACGTCAGAAACGTGCCGGCAAGGAAAGCCCCGAATAGTATAGAAGTACCAGCGTACGAGGCAATCGAAATGAAAGCTGATAGAACGAGAATCATAAGCATTATGTTGGATAAGTGGTCGAACTTGGCGAAGTGGTGCTCGATGAACTTCTGGAACACGGGAGCGAAAAACCATTTCGTGAGGATCGGAGTGAGTATTGCCATCGCGGCAGAAGCCACAATAGGTCGTCCAATCAGCCATCCTAGATTGACGCTGTCTCCGTTAGATAGCTTGCCCAGATCATGGATGACGCTGCTCATGACCAGACCGGTGACATCGTCGATGACTGCGGCGCTGACAAGTATAGAACCCACACGGGTTTGACTCAGGTCTACATTCTTGGAAGCACTCGAGATTACGGCGAATGTTGTGCCGAGACTCGTTGTACTTAGAGCAGCACCGATGATGAACGTTTCCACGGCACCGTAGCCAAACCCGAGGAACAGGATCAAATAGCTAAATGCGATTGGGAAAATCACACCAGTCGCAGCGCCTAACATGGACAGCGTGATGTTTGCTTTGAGCAAGTCGAGTCGGGTAGACAATCCACCCTCGAAGATGATGAGGATAAGTCCAATGTAGCCAAGGTAGAGAAAAGTCTCCGCCCAGTCATGGTGCAGGATGTTGGCCAGTGGCTCGCCATAGATGATCCCGACTGCTATTGGCCCAATGATGCCAGCACGGATGACTTTGGCGGAGACGTACTCAGAGATCCAAAGGAACGTGAAGAACGAGATCAAGATCAGGATATCAACAACTTAGAACTGTGTCAGTAAAGCTTTACTGTTTCAAAAATTGCTAGTGCAAGGAAGCAAAGGTATGACATACTTCCGGGTTCATGGTACTGAAGGAATGGGGCCGTATCGGCACCTGAAGAAGTCATGGTCGTTTTAATCCCTGTTGTTGGGCAAGCGTCGAGGCACGAAAAGATTTACCTTGCAGGTCTCAAGTGGAGCACTGGGCAACCGACCACAAAGGAAAACTTGGCCAAGACCTCAAGCTCTGGCACTACGTCATAAGGGTCTTGGTCTTGACGCGCACTTAATTGAACAGTACATCTCATGACGTCTGTAACTAGTAACATGCTGAAGGTGGCGTACAAGAAGCAGAACGTCGTTGCGTGTGGTGAGCTTACTCGGATTGATGTTTCGGTCAGCACGCGGTAAAGCGTCACGACCGGGAAGACGACGCGCAAAGCCTTGGAAAAATATCTCCGTTAACGCGATGCAATCGGCCATGTCAAAGAGACGGTCAGAGTGCTAATCTTATTATGCCAAGGGATGAGTTCCGCTTTTATCCGATATGCTAAGCTGCAATTGTGTTATGCTAAGAGACGTGGGAGAATGGTAAGTTCCCAGTGGCTATCGATGGCTGGTAGCACGGCCGAACTTGACTTGGTAATGGCTACGTAAGCTTGGCGGTTGCCACAACCAGTCAATAGCTTGTGCACGTGATACCACGTGATACTTGGCAAGAAACTCTGCGAATAGAAGACTGATGCATGGTTCTTCGCTGCTGAAAATACTTTATCATATATCGCTCGTCCATATCTGAGATACGGTCTTCCACAGTGTTCAACATTCAGTATCTTGCCTTCCAGTCTGCTTTTAGCTACCAACACCAGAAACCCCGACTCACTCCGGCTCCTGCGCAGATCAGCTCTACTTGCCAATCAAGGCACATATCGGGAGGAGAAGTCTGTTCCACCCCCCATCCTGAGGACTCCATGGATTTAACGCCCCACGACCATCCCACCCATCTTGTCTACGGTATAATCCGTAGGACAAGACTTCGAAGAAAGTTTCAAGATTAGCTACGTAAAGACGTAAACACAGAAGGGTAGATTCACCACGCATAAGAACATATCTCGAACCCTTCCAGTATCGACAGGATGGGAAACGAAAAATCAGCACCTCTCGAGGGCCACGTTAGCGGGCAGTCCAACAAACCCTTATCGCAACCCCCCCACAGTCTCACTCTCGAACAAACTGTAAGCGAATTGAAGACTGAGACCTGGAACGGCCTTGACGACGCCGAAGCTAAGCGCCGTCTCGACGACTATGGCCCAAACGAGCTTGGTGAAATGGAAGGCGCGTCCCCCATCAAGATCCTCATTGCGCAGGTCGCAAACGCAATGACGTTGGTGTTGATTCTTGCCATGGCCGTCAGTTTCGGTATTCAGTCGTGGATTGAAGGCGGGGTCGTCACCGCTGTGATCCTCCTCAACATCGTTGTCGGTTTTTTCCAGGAGTGGTCGGCTGAGAAGACGATGGACTCTTTGCGCTCTTTGAGCTCACCGACCGCGCGCCTGATTCGAGGCGGCCAGCAGGTTACTGTGCCATCAGCAGAAGTCGTTCCCGGCGACGTGATCGAAGTCAAGACAGGCGATACTGTTCCCGCCGACATGAGGTCAGACCAGTTCCTCATCATTTTACCCCTCTTCTCAAGCTAAAAAAATTGCTAGGGTATTTGAAGCAGTCAATTTCGAGACGGATGAGGCTTTACTGACTGGAGAGTCACTGCCAGTTCGGAAAATGGAAGAAGCAACCTTTCCGGAAAAGACCGGCCCTGGTGATCGCCTCAACGTTGCCTACAGTTCATCCAACGTCACTAAAGGCCGTGCCAAGGGTATTGTGTTTGCCACTGGACAGTATACCGAGATTGGTGCTATTGCTGCCCAGCTTCGCGAGACCAAATCCAAGGTTCGACCAGTGAAGCGCAAAGAGAACGGCAAAGCGAAGCCGCATCGCTATCTCGAGGCGTACACCCTCACTTTCACTGACGCTATCGGGCGATTTCTTGGCCTTAACGTCGGGACTCCTTTGCAGAGAAAGCTGTCTAAACTCGCTATGTTGTTGTTTGGGATAGCTGTCGTCTGCGCGATCATCGTCCTTGGAGCAAACCGATTCGATACCAGACAGGAAGTCATCATCTATGCAGTCGCTACGGGTTTGTCTATGATCCCAGCTAGCTTGGTGGTTGTCCTTACTATCACCATGGCAGCTGGTACCAAGAGCATGGTCAAACGCCATGTTATCGTCCGGAATCTTAAATCTTTGGAAGCCCTTGGAGGTGTGACGGATATTTGTTCTGACAAAACCGGTACATTAACCCAGGGTAAGATGATTGCCCGTGGTGCATGGATCCCGGGCGTGGGGACGTACACCGTTGAAAATTCTACTGCTCCTCAGGATCCCACAGCCGGTGGCGTCCGCTTCGGCCCTGGCGCACCTCGGAACATGGACCTCAAGGCTGGCGGCACTGCTTGCGGTGAAGTTGTTTCGTCCGAGAAGATGGACGGACATAGGCATGGCCGCTTTCAACACTTTCTCAACGTTGCGTCTTTGGCCAATCTCGCGGCTGTGAAGCAGAAGGACGACGGTGTGTGGGAAGCCCACGGTGATCCGACGGAGATAGCCATCCAGGTGTTCGCAGCTCGCTTTGGGATGAATCGTACCCACCTTGTCAAAGGGGAATCTGCACAGTGGGCTGATCTGGTGGAGCTTCCCTTCGACTCGGACATCAAGCGCATGTCAGTGATCATGAAGCATTCGAGTGGCAACTTCGTCTTTACCAAGGGTGCTGTCGAGCGCGTCATCCAAAGTTGTACAACGTATCTCGCCGATGACGAAGAAGGAGCTCAAGAGGTCACCGAGGAATTCCGTGAGGATATCCTGCAGAACATGGAGGCTTTGGCTAGTCTTGGTCTGCGTGTATTGGCTCTGGCCAGCAAGAAGTATCCTGACCAGGTCGAGAAAGGAGCTGAGGTTGATCGTGCTTCCGTCGAGTCTGAACTCGTATTCCGCGGACTGATCGGGCTATACGACCCCCCTCGACCGGAATCCGCTCCTGCTGTACGCCAGTGCCACGAGGCAGGAATTGAGGTGCATATGCTTACCGGTGACCACCCAGAGACTGCTAAAGCCATTGCGATTGAAGTTGGCATTTTGCCTTCTGCTAAGCTCATGCAGCGTGTCTCCACCGACGTTGCGAAATCGATGGTTATGACCGCTTCTGAATTTGACAGTCTTTCGGACGATCAAGTTGACAAACTTCCTGTGTTGCCTCTGGTAGTGGCGAGATGTGCACCAAGCACTAAGGTCCGCATGATTGAGGCCCTTCATCGTCGAGGAAGGTTTTGCGCTATGGTAAGTCCTCCACTGTACAAGGTCTGACTGATTTACTGACGTTGACACAGACTGGTGACGGTGTCAATGACTCGCCCTCACTCAAGCGTGCCGACGTTGGTATTGCAATGGGACAAGCTGGTTCAGACGTAGCGAAGGTACGGAAAAATATCTTCATCCAAGCTCCCGTCTCCAAACCTTTACTAATCTTCACTTAGGAAGCATCTGATATTGTCTTGACAGACGATAACTTTGCGTCTATCCTAGCCGCTATCGAGGAAGGTCGCCGAATTTTCGACAACATCCAGAAGTTTGTGCTGCATGTTCTCGCGGAGAACGTCGCCCAGGCCGGGACTCTCCTTGTCGGTCTCGCTTTCAAAGACTCTACCGGACTGTCCGTATTCCCACTCGCCCCTGTACAGGTCGTCTGGATTATTATGGCCACGTCTGGTATGCCCGATATGGGTCTAGGTTTTGAAAGAGCCGTACCCGACATTCTACAGCGCCCACCTCAGTCACTGAAGACCGGTATCTTTACCATGGAGTTCCTCATCGACATGGTAGTCTATGGGCTGTGGATCACATTACTTTGCCTGTCAAGCTTTGTTCTCGTTGTCTTCGGCTTCGGCGACGGCAACCTAGGTACCGGCTGTAACGAAACCTACAGCGAGTCGTGTGAGCTGGTCTTCCGTGCACGCGCCACTACATTCGCCTGTCTTACGTGGTTTGCACTCTTCTTGGCGTGGGAAATGATTGACATGCGGCGTTCATTCTTCCGCATGCAGCCGAACTCGAAGCGTTACTTCACTCAGTGGGCTGTCGATGTGTGGCGCAACCCATTTCTCTTCTGGGCTATCGTCGCTGGCTTCGTCACGCTGTTCCCGCTCATCTACATACCTGTTCTTAACACGGTTGTGTTCAAGCACGCACCGATCGATTGGGAATGGGGTATCGTATTTGTAGCCGCGGGCATCTTCTTTGCAGGCGTGGAATCATGGAAATGGTGTAAGAGGGTCTACTTCCGCCGCAAGGCACACAAGACGACTGGTATGGTTGACAAGGACATGGATATTGAGGATCGGGCCTTCGGGCGCTACTACAGCGATGGGTCTGTCACCATGGCAGCGGAGATGGATAACGTGCGTGAGAAGGTGTAGAGGGAGGGCGCTGGAACGGGAGGTGCCACGTCCTCGACAAGGATAGGCACGATGGGCTCTGCGATTCATGGTCTTGCTGCGAAGGATGTTATTGCCCGCTTTGGAAGTTTCTCTCCACGTAGCATCAGCTGCATAGCCCATGCTGTCTGTATAGACAAGTATACCGGGGACATTGGTCAGCTCCATCAAAACCCCACCAAAAAAATAAAATTCTGTTTGACACTTCGGTGTTCTATGGTAAAAGGTCGAGAAGAAGAAGATTGTGCATAAACACATGCGCGTTCAGCATAAAGGATGAGGTGACTTAACGGTGGCACGGTAAGGCACAGCTGCCTGCGTGCTGTTCTGTGCCACCACTTGTCTAATGTGACCTCAGAGCCCCAGAGGTTGTCTTTTCAACGGCAAGTCTATGCATATCCTAGTTCAACCGCCGTCCAACTCAACTCAACTCAAAAACATGCCGCATTATCTGATTGCCCGGTCACTCCACTACTAGTTGCTAGTATAGCCCATCTTTTCGCCATTTTGCCGTAAGACTGGCTTCAAATTGCTGGTTTCGGAGTCTTCGACATGCGCTACCCGGCACATCAGCTAGAAAATGACCAGCACTAATGTGCGCGTGTGCCAGCACCGAGCTTGTTGGGTCTCTGGCTACCTACTGTGCTAAAAGCCAGGAAGAGGCTATCTAGGAAGCTCACGGGAACTGATCATGGAGAACGTGGAGCAGCGTCAACGCTGGTCGCGTGACTCTGCTAGAATCCAATTCTAGTGAGGCCCAGAGATTTTCGAGAGCGTTCGTATGAGTTCCTTCTATCTATTCTAGGATGGCTGTCAGTCACAGGCTCAGCGCGACGCTCAGTGTGGCCTTCATTACGGGTAATTGTTACGTGAGGTATACTGATGGCGTTTCGGAATAACCAAGGTCTTATCGCTTTACTGGAAGGTATTCGGGGTGGCGACGCTGCATAAATCATCCTAGTTCCTCCGCTAGAGGGTTATCTACTGCTATATTATAATGATGAGCAGTGACGAGGGCTTGGGTTTAGAGCTGTCACGTCGCAGAATAAGGCTCTCACAACTTAGGCACGAAGGCGAAATGACTCTGGTATTTATCTGATAGCAGCTATCGGGACGTCAAAGAAGATCCCATGCACGCAATCTGAGCAACGCAACAATAGTAATCAGTGGTGGGAAGAGTCGATAGGGTTAGATATTAAAGTACTATAGTTTTTCGCTAAGTCGTGGTTCTCGTTACGTAGTGAGGGACATTAACAAAGACTGCAAATCAGGAACCGGGAAAGGATATACATGGTATTTTTTGCTGGAAAGAGAGGCAGAGCGCCGCCGGTGTTAGGGGTTATCTATCTAAGACAACCACCTCCGATGTAGAGAATGACTTAAAAGTATAATGATTGCAAGGAAACTCACCGATCCCACTCGAGCTTCCCTCAGCAACCACTACTCACCGTTACCACAGATCCCTCGGACCCCTTCTTCGATGCACATGCACAATTCTCACTCTAACCCCCAATGCTCCAACCGCATCCTCAATCCCCTCCTTAATCCTCTCCGCAACAGTGACACTCCGATGCGTCCCATAATGACAACAAACACTAATCGCAACCTCCTTCTTCCAGCTCTTCCCATCACACTCCCTCTGCTTCTCCCTCTTCCTAAAGTCGAGCAGATCGTAAACAGCATTGCGCACCGCTTTTCGCGCCCGCGGGTCCTGCATAACGTAGTCTTGAATAATGGGGCTGACGCCGGAGTAGAGGGCGCATAGGTCGGCGGGTGGAGGTTCGAATTTGTATGCTGGGATGGTGTAGAGGTGAGGAGCTCCCGGGGGAAGGTTACGCGCGAGAATGGCTTGTGCGTCGGCGGTGTATGGCGTAGAGTCCAGAGCGTAGCTTAGAATGTGGATTGTGGGGTGTATGGATTTTGTATGTGCCTTTGGGTGTCGATGTGATGGTGGTGGTGGTGGTTGAGGAATATGGCGTGGAGGGACGTGTCGGTAATGGACATCGTCACGGGAAGGTTGGCGGTGAAACTCCGGTGAGGAAGGCCGTCTTCGAAGATCGTTGTGAGAAGAAGTCCGATGTAATGCAGGCGGATGTTCTCGTTTGACTACGGGAGTAGACTCGCGTCTAGGATTTACATCACTCCCCGTTGTTCTCATATGCCGCCGCCCCTCTCCATTCTCAGGCGGAAGGTCGAAATGCACTCTCCGCTTCGGCAACTCGACGCGAACATGACGCCGCGGAACACGCACCTGAGGCACAACTCTTGGCCCACGATCTGGCGATCTCGGTCTCTGCTGTGGTTGCGGCCTTGGACCCCTGTAATGCTGCTCTGGCGGGCGAGGTGGAGGAGGCGGACGATACACAGATGGCTGCGCTGGAAAATTGTAAATCACAACTCCAGGCGTATGAACTACATAATGGGGCCACCAACCATCAAACCGAGTATGTACCGGCTGCGGCGGTAATGGGGTAGAATT
>Ga0247803_1001427_pt1 | contig 12573 bp, 12 predicted proteins | sample UWRJL014104B1_FD_180928 | JGI IMG/M metagenome (GOLD analysis project Ga0247803, IMG submission 180928) | Plant litter microbial communities from Arlington Agricultural Research Station in Wisconsin, United States - UWRJ-L014-104B-1 | ecosystem: Environmental > Terrestrial > Plant litter >...
ACACCGACTGTCCAGCGCACAGGATTTGCAATGTTTCCAAATCCCCGAACACGCTAGCCATCTGAAGGGGTCTTGCCGATTCGTTGTTGTCCTTGTTTATATCAGCTCCATGATCTAAGAATGCCTTCAATATCGGTTTAGAAACTTCACGCCGCCAAAGAAGAACGTGCAACGGTGAATTGTCATCTGGGTCAAGTGCATTGATGTCCGGTTTGACGCCGTCCAAATCGTAGTCAAGTAGCATTCTGAATGCTTCCACTTCCGTTGCTTGCCATGCAAAGTAGTGGAGGGCTGTCCAGTGGTTGTACTCGTCTGATAGTGTCGGGTTGGCGCCATGCTCGAGGAAGAGCTTGACTGTTTCCGGGCTGGAATCCTCCCATAACCAAGAGTGGAACGACGAAAGAGCTCCTTCTCCTTCGACATTGGGATCAGCGCCATGCTCTAATAGTAACTTCAGCATAGGACGACTGTCTGCTCTAATGGCGGCTGTTTGGATCGCATTCATGGCTGTTGGTGTACCTGATAGCTCGTTGGGATCAGCACCTTTGCTCATCAGATACTCAGCCCAGCTAACGAGCCCGAATAAGGCGGAGACGTGGAGTGGTTTTAAATTTTCGTGGAATGGCGAGATATTATCATCCAGATTTTGCCACCAGCGAAAGAATGCCAAATTAGAAGAGGCAAAGTAATCGAGCTCATCCATCAGTTCCGCCCAGACGGGATGTTTGGAACGCTCCTCAGATGTCGATAGCTCCTCAGCTTGACGAACGTGATAAGTCCAGTAGAGGAGCTCATATCGATCTTCTCTGCTATCAACTCCGTCATCATTGTCTTGATCTGACGTGCCTGCTTCAAGCGCTTTGGCTAAATTGATCTCGCCTCGATCTTCATCATCCATGGAGTCGTCACTGTCGTCTCCATCATCCTCTTCGTGCGTGGCGTCTTCGGGATCCGCCCCATTACTTTCCTGGGGAGCAGGGGTTTGGTCGACATCAATATTCTCGGTGGCTTCGGTTCCTTCTCCATCCTCTTCAGAGCTCGAATCCTCCGTCTCATCACCTGAACCAACTTCGGCGCCAATCTCCGAGACTTCAGTAGCTTCGTCATCGTCATCATCATCGTCGTTCGCGTCAATTGGGGTCTCTTTGGAGTCAGAGTCATTCTGGAGTTCGATGGACCATTGTGGCACTGCCTCGTCCTCTGTAGCGCGTCGTTGAAATATCGGGTTGTTCAAGTTGCGCAAACATGCCAACGCAATCTGCAAGTGTGCTTCTTTTGGCGAAATTGATAAAGTCTTTGATTCGTTGAGAGCAGACTTGCATCGTGCGCAAATCCCCCCATTGGTGACATGTCCGGGTGATTCCGCATCTGTAGAGTGCATACAAAACTCCTTGACTAGGGGCGCATCCCGTAGAGTAACATAATACTCAGGTTCGGCATCAGGCTCATCCAAGATAGTCTGCTCGAGGCGCAGGAAAGGCCCACATGCACTCCGCAGCTGCTCGACTTCTAGCGCTTCAGGCTTGCTGAAGCTTGTCTCAGTAAGCTTCCGAGCTTCTGCTTCGACTTCGCGCCCACGACTGTTGTACGTTCCGTTATACACATCCATGATCTCTTCCACTTTCAGAGGAACGGGCGCCAGCAATGTCCACGTGAGTGCAGTGCGAAGCAAGTCCACGTAATTAGAGCCCATCTTGCGGAGTGTTTCGTTGTAGATGTTGTTCATGCCTTCTGGAAGAAATTGGAGTCGACGAGAAAGCGGCCGTTGAAATGGCTCTCTCATGAAAGGCAAGGCAATGTCATGGATATATGTGAAACGAGGACCAGCTTTTTCCACGATGGCTTTGGTGGCTTCTTCCTGTTCCGCTTCGGTGAGCCCAGGTACATTCCGCAAGTCGTCCGAAAGCTTCTTCACCATGTCTCCTTTGTTGAGATACCCGACATCTAACTCTGCTGACGGCACATGTGACAGAAAATCTGTTCCTGACCGGCATCCTATCAGAATTTTGACCGAGGATGCTGTCATCTCAACATATTCCGGAGGATCCACAATAGTCTTCAGCCTTGATGCCAGCTCCTGCTGGTCAGGTGGAGGGAGACTGTCAACTTCATCCAGAGCAATTATGACGCAAAGCTTGAGACGTTCTGCGATAGCCAAGAAGGCGTCCACAAATTCAGGTAGGCTCTCGTCCTTGTTACTCTGGGAAATAACCTTGCCGATGCTTTTGGCTTTTGGGTTGGCAAAGACTCTGTTGCAGTCTTCGAGGAGCTTCACGTTCTTTTCGTCCTCTCGGGCGAGACAGTACAGTTGGTACAGCAACGTATGGCATACGTCATCCACACTCAGCGCACCCTTGTTTGCAGCACCTCTCTTTGTAGAGCCACACGAGAAGTATATCAGTGTGCTGTCTCCGATATCGCCCTCACCCAGCTGCTCGATCACTGTCGCGAGTACAACAGATTTTCCGGAACCTTGTTCACCACTGAGGCAGAGTAGCTTACTCACGGCGGGATCCTTCCAGTTGTTGTAAAGTGGCTGGTCGAAAATCCATTGGCTGGTACCCGGGTGTCGCTTGTCAATCGCATCGCTCAATGCTAAATGTTGGGAACAGAGTCAGCAAAGCTTATCCAAGTGTCTCAGTACTTAATGTGTTGGAAAAAGTGTCGCACTGTCTCACAATCACGACGCGATTTGTACCCCGGAGTTACATACCATCACTTGTATCTTTTTGGGGGCTTAGGGCTTCCTTGTTCTTGTCGAAGACTAATAAGGCTTGATCCCTAAAGGTTGAGGTACGAAGTCAGCAAAGCTCATCGACAGGGGTACCAGTGGGTATTGCTTTAGGATGGGGGCTGCGCTGTCTTGGATCTACGACGCAGATATTAGCCCCGAGCTACGTACCAAGTAGTGATGGGTTTCGTTGTTGCCTTGATCTCCTCCATCTTTTTCAGGACCAGCTGCCATTGCCCAGCCTGCTCCTCGTGCATCCTTTGGAGAGTAGCCTGAAAGTCGCGAACTTGATTCACAGCTTCTTCTATGTTCGAAACGATGCTTTTGACAGACTCGAGGTGCTGCAAAGACTTGTCTTGGAAGATGGCCTGGCTATCTTCCACGATCTTCTTCTTCAGCACGGCAATATTGTCCAACTTGGCTCGAAATTTGGCCTCCGAAGCGCCGAAAAAGTCCTTGAATCCATGCCTGATCTTGGCCAAGGTGCCAGCGCTTAGATGGCGACGGATAGAAAACGAGAAGCTCAATACCGCGACATAGGCAGCAACGATGTCCTTGAACAGCTTGTCAACCACGGGACTCTGCTTCCACTCGACCTTGGCCTTGCTTCTTTCGTCGTATAGTCGATCGTAGTGTGGAATGATGATCATGATCTCCGAGATGTCGGTCAGGCCTGCGCCGAACAAAGTGTACAGTGCGTAGTTGCTTTGAATCGCCGACAACGTCAACTTGACCGCGAACCATGCCAGACCTACACTCTCCGGTGCGCCGGTCATGGCGTAGTTGCCCACAGCAACAAAGTTTCCAATGTTGCCCATTAGTGAGTCAATCCATTCGCCGGGGATCTCTGCGTCTCCGACCTTCTTCGTACCCCATTTCTTACCCGCGTCTGTCTTCAGGCTGTGGGCTGCCTCTTGCGCTTCTTCAGGGCTTCCCCGCTGTGAAAGGAAGTCGCGTAGCATTTCGATGTCCTTCGACTCGTAGTATCGGGACTCGCAATCCCGCACAAACTCTGTGCGAGCGTCTTTGTAAAGGCGAGAGGATGCCATCTTTGCAAACAAGTCCCCGTGCTTTGGACGGATACTGGAATGAACGGAGCGTTGAGGCCGCAACGAGTGAAATAGGGAGCGAGCAACGTCCCAGAGTCAGGCAAAGCGGCATCTATGCTATATGCTAGAACTCCAGACCGACGGGGAACACTCAGCTTCTTAATGCATGCGGAAGGCAACGAGACCAGGCTGAAAATGATCGCGCGCCGGCACAACCCTTGCAGTATGGTGTGCTCTCATTGGCCGAGTTTAGAGCTGGGATATTCTACAACCCTGGTAAGTGCTTGGCTCGTGCATATGGCCTTTCAGCCCCCAAACTAAAGGTTGGTATCAGAGCAAGGATACTACACAACCTTAGAAGGTGATTGGATCCTACATATGGTCTTTCAGCCCCCAGACTAAAGGTGGGGTATCGGAAAGATGCGGTTCGTCCGATGGTATACCGATCAGCAAGAGGCACCAGCAAGCCCAAGCGGTGATGCTTGGTGCTTATAGAGTATTAGTAAGGGTTCGGCTTATTCCAGTAGTAACCCGCTTGCAGTGTTGTCGCGCCGAATTCCATGCGATGTCGGTCGTGTATGTGGAAAGTTTCAGCTCAGCTGAAAGGCTGCAGATTGCGAATGCAATGTGCGAAACCCAAACACGTGCCACTTACAAGGCTGACGATGATAATTCTAACGACCAACGAAGCAGTAATACAAAGTCATCAGAGACTACGCTAGTTCAAGGGCGGTCCCCTTAACCGACCGGGTTTCATCTCACTCCAGATTCGATCACCTTATCTGCGATCTGATCGGTGCCGTATGGTCCCCGTGTAACCATGTCAGTATTGTCTTCGTCAAAGTGCTCAAGATCGTTTTGTGGATTCAATATTGAATGTATCGATTTGGTAAAGATCCTAAACATACTGCGAGCCATGATTTGTCTTCGACCAGGGCAAAGGCTGTCTTGATTGTCTCTGCTTTGGCTTCAAGGAAAGCCTTTCCCCAACCCTCGTCCTTATCGAAAATGGGCGACGAAGCGCGGACGTTACGCTGTTGAAGGTCAAACCGTACCGGTCAAGGCTACAGGAACGTAGAGTAAGAGGCTGTATCGTATGCCCACGGCAACTTTGCGCACCACCGCGTGCGGCCGAACGCCTGTATTGTGAATACAGTACTAAGGCAAAAGTCATGTTACATGACCCCACGCGGGGCACCCAACCAAATATTGCGATTCTGCGCATGAAGCCATAGATAGTCGCAAAATAGTCGAATATAGATAATTCTTGATGTTCTGAGTAGCTAGAGACTTAATACTTCGTTTGCCCCCCTTTTGCAAGCTTGCAGGCGTGTATCCGTCGCGGCATGGAGTTAAGAACCCTCTAGATCAGCGAATTTGGGATTTTCCACCATGCTTCCTTCAACGCTGCACAAAAGCCATCAGAGCTCCGGCCAAGGTTATTGAATTAAGATCTTGATATGTCGTAAATCACGTCAACGCATGCATTAATCTTTTCATTTTGACCGTGAGAAATCTTGCTTCCTCGATCCCGTCAATACAATCACTAAGCCTCAGCTTAAGTGGCTCACAGCAAAGCAAAATCTCGATGCTGCAAACGTAATGGTGAGATCCGATCCCAGCTTTGAGTATGTCCGCGGCGAGGAAATCATGGAGATACTTGTCGAAGGCGAGACAACACTTATTCTGGGAGTACTACGTCTCGCACGCCTCTCGTGCGACCTGCAGCCTCGCGTACTGAGGTTGCAAAACGCATCTATCGCGCACGGCAATGCACTCGGCTTCGCGACAATGCATATCATAGGGCTTTGGATACAGGTATCATTACTGGACATATAGTCGGGAAGTCATCAAAATCTGCGCGCCCGAGAACAACGCCACAGCATAACCCCATCTCTCAAAGACGCAGCCTCGCTTCCTCGAACGCAGTACTCAAAATCTACCACCTCCTCTCCCCCATCGCTACCCTTGTCCTAGCTACATACTCAAGACTCTCCTCAAACTACTCGTTCCTCGATCGACGTCCGCGCTCCACGCTCACATAGCCACCATACGCACTCAAGCTCTGATAACCATGCCTCCCAGCGACTAGCTCACTGCGCGGCCGAGCTCGACGTCCACTGTTTGCATGACGACGTGGGTTACCAGTCTGAGCTCGATTATGCTCGGTGGACTCGTGCGACTCATCTTTGCAAAAATGTAAGGCTTGTGCGAGGGTGGAGGAGACAGCTTTTCCGAAAGACACTTTCTGATTGTTTGCTGGTCGAGGCGGAAGTCCTGAAGGCATGCGTCTAGTGAGCTTGTTGATGACTTTCTTCGCTAGCCAAGTAGTAGGCAGTAAGTCTTGCGTGTCGGTCTGAGTCGTTTCGCTCGGTCGACGACTATCCCACTCCACATGATGCATTGCATCCTCCTGGACACCATCCCACCGCAGCTCCAGCGCATACAGCCCGTCATAAGGCGGCGGTGCATCGGCCGAAGCAACGCGGCACTTGACCCGCACATGCCCCGTAAGGTATGCTTTGAGCAGCCCACCGTGTACCGCTAACAAGCTGCACAAGTTGTCCCAGCGCGAACGTAGATTATCACGCTCGAGACATACGAAGCCGCCATGCGTCAAGCGGACCGTTGGGTGGAAACTGATGCCTTCGGTTCGGGAGGTGAGTCGCAAGTGAATAGGTGTAATGGGGCCGTTGGAGAGGGCGTAGAGTTGTGTGATTGCGGCGTCAGCGATTTGAATCTGCAGGAAGGATTCAGAGGTCATTGTTGCTACGTCCACGATCAGGGTTGAGCGCCAGTGGTTGGGTGCTGTGGGGGGCCGGGGGTCGGTTTCTCGAGGGGCACCGTGCAATTGGCAGATGTGTAAGGGCGTATTTTTAGTTCGCAGGAGCTCCGGCAATCAATAAAGTGCAGTGAAGCAGACACATTCACTCACTCGTCACACAGTGCGGGAAAGCCCAGAGCCTAAGGGTCTTTATTCTTTCATCGTCGGAACCGTCGCTTACTCTCCCAACTTACACCTTTAGTATACTTCCCAGTCTCTGAGGTCCAGCCGTACCTCACGGTTTTCTTCGGCCGCCCTAGAAACCTGTTGAAAGTACTGGACATGGCTTCACTGAGCCGAAAAGCGCGCGTGGACCAGTCGCTTCTCACTTTGCACTCATTGAACAGCGAGCCCTCCCAGCAGATCACCAGCTTGGTTGTATTCAGGTAACGTCTCAAAGGCGTTATGCGCCAATATAGATGTTGGCGCATGAGCTCCTTGTTACGCCTGGGTGGAGGACACCGCACAAATAAGCCAATTTGTCTGGATGCCTGCAAGATGAAGCATAACATCATCCCAGTCCAGTCTGTTTCGCACCCGTCGTCGTAGATGCACAGCGTAAATGCTTCGCTATAGATGCGAAATAAAGGCAATGTGACGTAGTCCGGGATCCCAAGAATATGGTAGCAGTAGGGTTCGGTGCCGAAGATTCTACGCGGGATCCCGACGCACATCTCAGAAACCCGACCGTTTTTGAATGTCATGAATGTGCTTAATGGATGGTGGGGAAATTCCTGACTCCAGAGTGATTCCACCATGGACATGATTGGTGCGGCTGGTAGTGACTCCATTTCCAGTTTTGCTTGTCGACAGCTGAGGAGGAGGTTATCCCAGGTGTGTTCTTGAGGGTCGTGGACCATCGATGCTGCGAATACATATGTATATATCTCGAAACGAAGCTCGAGCGGGAGGTTGAATAGACTCGACTGCAGCTGTGGCTGCGGCTGCCTTCGCTGCCGGAACGGCGTAAACAGCATAGCTGCCGTTGTGGACGAGACGGCAGATGATGGACGGTGCACTACTTCTTCAACCTAGCCACTCTTTGCAAGGAGTCGACGTTGACGGTCTCAAAGCGACGTTTGCCGTGAGGTCTCTTTCACTCAAAGGGCCAAACAGGCGGTTCGCTGATCTTCCGCAACTGAGGGATTGGAGACAAAGGAGAGTGATTGATACCAAAGAAGACAACGGCGAGGTATCTCGACCTGCAGATTTGGTTAAGTGAAGATCCCTCCAAGTCGACAATCAGGGTGTTCGCCCCAACGCCGTGATCTGAGTGCGTAAGTGAGATGTCGCTGCCTGGACCCTTGCTGGGTCTATTTGAAGCACAATCCTTTCCTTGAGCCAGTCGGTCGAATCATTGCCTGACCACCATTCGCATATCGTTGAGAGTAAGGGTGTCGAGCATGCAGGAGTCGAGGTATCCAGGGCTCGTGCACTTGCTGACAGGTCGACCAATCAAGAACATTACGCCCCGTTCTGTAAGATATAGTTCGTTGCAAAGCCCGCCTGGGGGAGAGGAGTGATGTACTTGATGGCAAAGCGGGTAGCGAGCGCTAATCTTGATCTCACAGAGCGCCATTCCTCAGAAGCGTGCATGTCCGCGATGTACGTATCAATGAAGCTCTCCCCCGGGGCTAGCCTCATACAAGACATGCGGCATCCTACGAAGTGGGCGCGCCGTTTTGCGATGCGCATTCACACCAATCAAAGGTCGCAATCGGGGGTAGCGCGCGTACAAGTCGTGGTCGTGTGATGCGCTGCGGCGGTTGCTGCGGAGCATGGAGTTGGCACATTGTGACGTCACAGGCGCGTCTCATCGTCCGATCTTTCTTCTAGGCTGCCACGCCTCGCCCATAACTCCCCACCATCCGTACCACCCACGCCCACCCTTCTCTCCCCTTCCACTTTACCTCCCGCAATAACCACCGAAAAACACACCCTCTCTCACCCACACACTCCGCCATCATGTTCCAGCTCGTTCTCGCCGCCCTCCTCCAGCTCTCCATGGCCTTGGCCGTTGAGGCTGCTCCCATTACGACGCAATCCGCAGGCTGGCAGGGACCGACCGGCGGCGGCATCGTTGGATTCATTGTGCTCGTCCTCGACATCATTGCATGGGGTACGTCTACATCAGCTTTACATGGGCCCGCTCAGCTTTGCTAACGAATCCGCAGTCGAGATCATCCAGTCCAACCGCCCGCCGCTCAACAAGGTCATCTGGTGCCTCGTCGTCTTCCTCTTCCCCATTGTCGGCATGGTCATCTACTACCTCTTCAGCAACCGCGCCCAGCACAACTCCAGCGGCTACGAGGCTATCCCCTCATAAACGCGACGCATTACAATGTTGCCTCTGGTGACGGAACAATATAGACACGGCGCTCGGCGCTATGTAGTTGACGTGGGACTTGCAAAATGTGCCAGGTGTGTCGCTATGGTGCGCCTTTGATGTGGGGCGAGGATTTCTTTATCACGACCGCGTCACGGCTATTGGGGGTTTTTGGAATTGAACGAGCGTCAATTCTCCGACGCATTTCCTCGACTGCCGGAATGGACGAGAAAACATCTTTTGCGACCTCCCCAGCTTCCCTCGAAGCTTTTCATTGTTTGTACTCTGGCATAGGCTTGCATTTATGCAGCCAAGGAAGCTTGAATTTTCATAAACAAATGCTTATCTCACTTGTGTCCTCCTTCAACCCTTGCTTGTTCGCCGTTTGACACCGCTTGCAAAGGCGAGGTAGTGCTCTAGAGCCACGAGTCCCCATCAGCACCACCCCGAAAAGGAATATGTACGGGATCTAGATTGGGGGCGTTGGCAGCTGTTCAGCCGTGCCTACAACCACCAATGATACGACCACACCGCCCCTGTATCCGTCTAAGCGTCCCCCTGCTTCCCGCGAGCAATGATGCTCTGCTCTTTTAATTTCGCTCGAGGAGGTCAACCATTCGTTGGCATTTGCGCGAGGCGCATGTCGTCATGTGCAAACAAAACAAGCTTGTTGACCGGCGTACGAGATTCAAACGCTCTGACGCAGAACCACGACTATATGAAACCGCCCTCCTTCCCGACGCACCATCGCTGCCGCACTTGGAGTCCGCACAACTTTTCGCGCAAACACCTACACCACAACAACGAACCTGTACGCACCTCTCTACCTAGCTATCCACATACAACACCACCAATATGTCCACCCTCTACCAACCACGCAACATTGCGCGCGCACTCAGCGACCCCAAGTACGCCTCCGCCATCCCTCCCAACATCCCCCGCTAATCCACTCCAGCACCGCCGCCGAACTCCTCCACCTCGTCGCCCGCAAGGGCAGCAAGAGCGGCAAGAAGGGCAAGGCCAAGATCAAGGGCGGTACCATCGCTGGTATCGTCATCGCTATTGTTGTGGCCATCATCGTCATCGTCATCATCCTGTTGATTCTAAGGAGGCGCAAGCAGAAGAAGCTGGCTGCTGGGCAGGCCGTGCACCCGATTGGATAGGGAGGCGGACTTGATTTGCGACGGGAACCTTGGAGCCTTGGAGTTTGACTGATGGATGTGGACGTGATGCGTGCGATACCCTTGTTTGTCTGTTAGCCTGGGGCGTAATGGAATGGACTTAAGTTGGGAACATGGCGTCTGTCTACTTCGAATACACATGTCATTTTTTGACAAAGATCTATTGCGGTAACGCGCTGTATCGTGACGAATGGTGTACCTCAAGCCTCCAGCCCCTTATCCTCCTTCTTCTTCTCCCCACCCAGCGTAACCGCCACCTTCCCACTCAGCAACCGATCAATATCCGGCAACATGAAGCTAAACCCAATCGCCAGTCCTGTAAACGCAATCGTCGACAAAAACACCGTGCGAAACGCATCACTGTTCGCCTGCTTGTACGCCGCCAATCCCGCTTGCACAATTCCCGCACTGACGCCCTCCACGCCATCGAATTTCTTCGTAGCGAGCCGCGCCATGAACGCACTCACACTCGACGCAGGGAGACCCGCTGCGAGCACCGCTGGCGGCACGAGCGCTGCTTTCGTGATGGTGAGACGGTTGCTGAGAACTACGTTGTAGACTGTTTGTGCAATGCTGGAGATGAAGAAGCGGATTGAACCTGCGGTCCCGGAGGCGGTGCCGAGCTCAGCTTGGTTGCGGGCTGTGAGCGTCACGGTGGTGATGGCGAGGCCTTCAGCGTAGCCGACGCAGATATTTCCAAAGGCTTGGAGGATAGCGGCTCGGGTGCGCGTCTCCGGGGTACATGAGGCCATTGCTGGGCAACGTCAGTCTACGATCGGATACGGGCGAAGAAAGGAGAGGAATGAAGTAGGTAGGACTGACCAGCATACAGAGCCCCACCGGTCGCAAACGCGAATATAGTCTGCCACTTCACATGACCAATATGCCTTCCCAATGCCCCGCTAAGGATCTCACCGACCGTAATACCAATACTCTGTATACTAGACAGCAAAGCCGCGGACATGAGATCCTTCGGATCCGTGTACAGCTCCGACACCATGCGCGGCCAGACTACAGCAAAGGCGTAGAACATGCTTGCCCCGACACCGGAAACGATGGTTGCGGCGTTCCAGCCCTTGTTGGTGAAGAGGTTCATTGGCATCAGGGGTTCTCCGAGCTTTTTGAAGGATTCCCAGAGTACGAAGAGGACGAGGCTGATGAAGCCGACAATGATGCTGGCAATGACATGAGTGGAGGCCCAGGGGTGGACGCCGCCGCCCCAATTGAGGCCTAGCATGAAGACGAGCTGTCATCTGTCAGTGGCAAGAGATAAAGAGTGTGGAAGAGATACGTACAGCTCCGCCTGTATACAACACCACCCCAACCCAATCGAATCCCTTCAAATACTTCACCACCGTATCATTTGGATGCTTCATCCCGAAAGTCGGCGGATGGTAGAAAATCACCCAGCAAGCCAGCGCCGTGGCATTCGAAGCAATAAGCACATAATAAGGCCCCCTCCACCCCACATTAGGCGAGTACTCGATAAAAGCGCGGGATATAGCTGGGCCGAAAGAACCGGGTATGCAGAAGATGTAGCAGAAGCCGTTCCCGAAGAGACGGTATTTCATAGGGACCAGCTCGCCCATGACGTAGTAGTAGGAGAGTTGTGTAGCAGCGCCGACGCCGATGAGGGTCATGCCGCCGATGAAGTTGGGGATGGATTTTGCGGTTGCGCAGATGATGCTACCAAGAGTGGCGCAGACGGCGCCGGAGATGAAGACGTAGCTGCTGTCGTTAGTCGGATGCTTTCTTGCGGGAGGTTTGAGAGGGAGATTATAGATGCTACTTACCGACGCCCGAAGATGTCGGATACTCGTCCGATAATTAACAGCGTGATGGCACTAGCCAACGTGTATACCAGCGACACCCAGATGTAGTTCGGATCCTAGCGTAACCAATTAGTTTTCTCCACCTCAGCGCAAATAGAACACCACAGCACTCACAGGCCCAAGCTCCGCATTAATGACCGTCAACACCGGACCGGCAAACTTGAATCCAGCTGTACCAGAGAACAGTCCCAAACCAACAGCGAGCATGGTCCCAACGAAGAACCGCGATGTGAAATAGCCTGGCGGCAAGGCATTCTGATCCGTCTCGAAGTTGCCCACCTGCTCAGAAATTTCGTCATCACTGGGAGCATGTTCGACGGGTTCATGCTTGGTGTCCACGACATTCTTCTCGGCGAAGGTGATTGTATCCGGAGAAGACGCCATCGTACATAACAATCGACGACGAAGGGACTCGAAAATCCGACTGAGAAGAAGGGCATGTCCAGAATTTTATACCGTGTAATCAGAGATAACTCGATTTTGCTAGGCTCAGAGGGGCAGGAGGCGGTGGAAGGAAGTGGGGCGCCTAAACGAACGTCAGCGCATACGAAAGACGGCCCAAACACCTCTTTTCAAACCTTCAAACTGACCATTTCAGCGGGAGATGTTTACCCCAGATTTGCGGTATGT
>Ga0247803_1001431_pt1 | contig 12553 bp, 10 predicted proteins | sample UWRJL014104B1_FD_180928 | JGI IMG/M metagenome (GOLD analysis project Ga0247803, IMG submission 180928) | Plant litter microbial communities from Arlington Agricultural Research Station in Wisconsin, United States - UWRJ-L014-104B-1 | ecosystem: Environmental > Terrestrial > Plant litter >...
GCCCCCTCCAGTGTCCACATCGCGACTCCAGGGGCGACTTCTGGGTACACCGGAACAACCAAGACTGACGATGCGCTACACACAGGTAGTAAACGTCGACGACGAGGACGTCCAGTCCACCGCCCCATATGAAGTTCCCACGTCGCCACCCCCATCCTTCCACAGCCGCGCCTCATCACCGAGCGGCGCATCCCGGCACCTGCTCTCTGACGACCCTCTTGCCGCCGACGCAGACCGCACGCTTGCAGATACTTTCGACACGGACTCGGAAGATGAGGACGAGGGCGATGGTCGCGATGATCGGCAGCGGTTGATGCGGGGCCAGCCGGAGCCCGAGAGCGAGAGCGAGGATAGCGATCATGTGAGGCAGGGAATGCAGAGGCGCGTCACGCAGTTGCCCGTTTTCAATACGCAGGCCCCGAGTGGGAGGATTGTTGGGGCTGGTCAGAATGACGGCGTGTTCGCGAACTTGAGTGCGAAGCCGACGCGGGGAGAGGATCTAGAGGAGAAGCCTCCGGTATGCACAACTCTATCTTGCAAACTAATGTGGTGCAGATGCTAATAGCGCTATAGACATACGAACAGGCTGCCGCCGATGCTGCACCTCCATACTGGGAAACCACCATTCTCGCCCCGGGCGTCTTCGGCGACGAAGTCTTCGTCGAAGGCCTCCCCGTTGGCTCCGTCTTCTCTTTTGTCTGGAACGCCATGATCTCCATGTCCTTCCAACTCGTCGGCTTCCTCCTCACCTACCTCCTCCACACGACCCACGCCGCCAAAAACGGATCCCGCGCCGGCCTCGGCATAACCCTCGTCCAATACGGTTTCACAATGAAAGGCGCCGCCTCTCTCGCACCAAACAACGATCCCACCCCCGGCTTCGACAACAGCGTCCCCAGCGACCCCAACTCGCACGATTTCGACCCGAATGCTATATCTCCGGGTGTCGGTGCGGCGTCGGGCATGGACAACACGCCGGCTAGCTCGGGGATCTCGAGTACCGACTGGTTGGCGTATGGGCTTATGATTGTGGGGTGGTTTGTGCTGATCAAGAGTATTTCGGATTTCATAAGGGCGCGGAGGCACGAGCAGCTCGTGTTACAGTCGCCTGATCGGGGGTTGGGAGTTGCGGTGGTGGCGGAGGGGGAGAGCCCGGAGAGGAGTGTATAACACTGCTTTCTTGATGGCGTTTCTTCTTGCGGGTCATGATATACCTTCTCTTCGCTCTTAAATCGTAGCATTATCATGTTTCTTTAACTTGGGCATTTGGCGTGGGGTTGGATCTGGGCTTCTTTGTTGATATTTACAAGGCCAGAGGCGAGGCGGTTTGTTAGCGAAGAGGCGGATGGGTGGATGGGGAGAGCTGTGCATTGGGTTTGATACCTGCATACCACCTACGAATTTTCTTCGGGGCTTGTTACATAGCGGGGCTTTTCTTTGTTGGTTAGGGAGTTGGGCAAATATGATATCCTTTGCAAGTCACACTGATCGTACATTTGGTTTTCTTCGAACGTGATGTGCTTCATTTGTAGTGTTGCATAGCTGGTTGATTCTGCTGGATCTGTGCCCTTCATCTTCGCGTTTGCCTCTCGGGCCCCTCTTGAGGTATCGCACGCTTGGTTACATTTGAACGTGTCGATGTGTCCCCAGGCGTTCTTCTTATGAGTTTCCCGACCCTAGCGCTCTCTTTATGGCATGTCCAGGTCGACTTTCCAGAAAATCGCCGTGTGAAAGTCGATTGTAACGTGGTCGGCTCAACGCAGCTGTGCATGCAGAGCAGCGATAAGTCTTTCTGAGCAGCGCATCGAGCTTGTTCTCCCCGGTCGGATGCCGTCTGTGAACAGCGTTTGATGATTGATCGTAAGACGAGCGTTGCAGTTCTTCAATTGCTCAGTCCGTTCCTTGATGTCTCATGCTCACCCATCTACCATCTCCTCATCCTCCTTCTCCGTCTCTTTGGCCAACTCTTCAAGCAACGCTCTCACCCTCTCCAACACCTCCTCTCCACCCTCCCGCCCAGCCCCCGCCCTCGCATTCAAATGACCCACATCGAAAGCCCCCAATCCCGCATTCTTGACCGTCGCCTCGCTATCCCTCGGCGGCTGCCCATGCTCTTCCGTCTGCATGCCTGTCGACGGCTGCTGCGGCGGCGGCGCGGGCGCGCTATACCGCACCTCCTCTGGGGGTATCACCTTGTGCTTCTCAAGATCGTTGATTTGTGCGTGCAGAGCATTACCGAGCTCGAGGGTAGTGGTCAAGAAGGCGTTTGCGGTTGCGGAGATGGCGGCGCGGCGACGGGCGGGGGTGTCTGGGGCGGAGGGCGAGAGCTCCATAGAGGGAGGGTGGATGGGGCCATTGGTGAGTTGGGAGAAGGTCGTTGCGGAGGTGGTGAGGAGGGTGGGGATTTTGGCGGAGAGGGCGGAGAGTGCGCGGATGTGAGTTGCGGCTGTTTCGCGGTAGCGGGGGGTGGGTGGTTGGGTCATTGTGATGGTAAATAGGTGTGGAGTGAGACGACGGTGTGACGCGTATTGGTTGTTTGGAGCTGGAAGGAGGATCGGTCGTGGTGTTGTAGAGAATTTGGAGAGGTAGAGCGTCGCAATGCTCATGCACGGTCAAGGATGTCTTTCGCGGTGGAGCTTGAGCTTCGAGATCGACAGCCCCACGGTTCAGCCTTGGCAGGCACGAGCCACAGCAGCGAGGCACGGCCATCCTCACTTACTCTTTCCCCCAACATCCTCGTCGACTTGACCGCCGCAACAACACTTTACTCCTCCAAAAAACTCGCCTTCCACGCGTCATCCCACCGCCAGCCCGAAATCCGAAGCTATCATCCGTCTCGAGCACACCGCACTCTCCATGGGCTACGCGATCGAGTCCCGCTCCACCTCGAGGTGAAAGTCCCACGCAAAGAACCCCATACGTAGAAGAGAAAGAGAAGCGTCAGAATGTCCGGGCCCCCGCCAGGGCCTGGGGTGAACAGGGCGATGAGCGTGGGCAACGGACCGCCCAGCGCGGGTCTTGCGCCGCATAATCCTATGGGTGGAGGGCAGGGCCCCGTCCCCCCATCGACGGGGGGCGCATCGGGACCACAGTCACAACAGAACTTGAATCAGATCGTGAGTGGGACCACTTCTCGTTTCCCCTACAGCTTTCTCCGCTTTGTCTTCCTGCCCATACGTTACCTGGGCTAGCTGAGCGGACCAAGCATGTTTGGTGGCTCTTTGTGAAAGCTACAGTTTGCCGGTCGCACTTGGTGCTTTTATATTACTGCTATTTCTTTGATCTCCCACGTTCTTCCGCACCAGCATCTGGGCCTGCCACTCTACCATGTCGCGCTCCAACCGACCTTCGAATTTCCCCAACTTGACGCCGTACACGCCAAACTTCACCTTCCGTGACTCTTCGCAGGCGAACAACCCTACGGTATCGCCCTATGCAAGTGCACAGCGGGCGAACCGTTCGGAAGTTAGTTTCTGCAGCCAGCGCATTTCCTTTGTTACAGCACCATACTTTTGCGCGTCGCGACAGTCATAATTTGAGCAAGTTTGCTAACGCATGCCCAGGTGTTGGAATATCTCAGTAAGAAGGGATATGTGCGCACAGAGGCTATGCTCCGCAAGGAGTCAGAGCCAGTTCTCGCCAACGGAAGCCTTTTGGCGCAAAGCACCGACCAAGGCGGGCCCAAGTACACAAAGGCGTACGACCTGCTGCGGAAATACCTTGACGACATTCTGGACCTCTATAAGCCCGAGCTCCGCAAACTCCTTTGGCCGATATTCGTATACTCGTACTTGGATCTCGTCCGCGAATACTTCACCAAGGACGCTGAGACCTTCTTCAACACATATCGCACCCATCTTGAGCGTGACCATGAAGACGACGTCAAGACGCTGAGCACCGTAAAGCTCCCCGCCCATCTGAGCGATAGTCGCGTGGCAAAGCTATATATGGAGAACAAGTACCGGCTCACGCTGACGATGATGCCGTTCTACAACCTCATCCAATTCCTAGAATCGAAGATGTTCGATGGCGGCCAAATTCTTATGGATATCATTCGAGACCACTTGAACATAGTTACAGTCGATCGGACAGCCACTGCAGAGAAGAGCATAGCAGCGATTCTGGCAAGTGGCCAGGGTGACGACGAGCTTCCGGCGGAAGATGAGGGCATACCCGGTCACAACCCCGGGCACCCGCTGACACAACGGCACGACCCCGAGGCAGACGCAGCACGCATTCGACTGACGCTCGGACCCTACCCTCAAGACCAGGACCTGCAGGACGACGTGCGTGCAACACTACAGGACGAAGACGCCAAGAACGCGCCAAGACCTGGACAGTTGTCACTCCTTGACGAGTACGAGCATCGGATCAAACGCGAGCCCACCGACGACGTCCCTTCCCGGGACATGGTACCGCTGCCACCCTCTTTGGCTCGAGACGTATCAATGGAGGTACAAAAGGTGGTTGAGCACCGCGACCGCTACAGGCTTGAGGGCAGCAGAACAGGCGGCGTGGGCCCGGGAGTGAGCGTGACTATGTACACGTTTCACAACACATATGATAGGTGAGTCAAACAGTAAGATGTCGATGAGCATAGCTGACCTTTCTCAAAGTATCAACTGCATCGACTTCTCGGGCGACCACAAACTGGTTGCAGCCGGCATGTCTGAGTCCTACATCCGAGTCTGGTCTATGGATGGCAGCGAACTCACTTCCTCTACTCCTGAGACCACACAGCCATCTTCATCCCGCCGATTAGTTGGGCATTCCGGCCCAGTCTATGCTCTCGCCTTTTCTCCTTCTACCGTCAATCCAGATCCGAGCGGCCCTCCTACAACTTCACAATTCCTTCTGTCGGCTTCAGAAGACAAGACCGTGCGACTTTGGTCGTTAGACATGTGGACGTGCTTGGTGGCCTATCGTGGCCACGACAGCCCTATTTGGGATCTACAGTGGGGACCATATGGACACTACTTCCTGACTGGATCCAACGACCGTACTGCTCGATTATGGTCCACCGACCACATCGAGCCGTTGAGGATATATGTCGGCCACGATAACGACGTTGACTGCGTTGCTTTCCACCCCAACAACCTTTACGTGTTCACCGGCTCCTGCGACCGCACGGTGCGAGTATGGCATACATCTGGTGGCAACTGCCTGCGGCTTTTTACTGGACACACTGGGAATGTCACGGCCATTGCCTGCTCACCTGACGGCAAGACGCTTGCGAGCGCAGACGACGTGGGCAACATCATCCTATGGACTCTCGAGACAGGGCGTCGGAAGAAACGCATGCGCGGTCATGGCAAGGGCGGCATCTGGTCGCTGTCATGGAGCGTGGAATCATCCGTCCTTGTGTCCGCGGGTGCCGACCAGACTGTACGCGTATGGGATGCTTTAATGGAGACCAACGAGTCAAGTAGCAAAGCTGCTGATGGTGCCGCTGCGGCCAAGGCAGACGGAGCACTCACGACCAAAGGCGCGTCTGGCGCGCCCGTCAGCGGCGTCAAGAAGGCTGCGAAGGAGTCGGGCGTTTCGGCTGATCAGATCAGTGCGTTCCAGACGAAGGATAGTCCGATTTATAAGGTTGTATTTACGCGGATGAATTTGGTGCTGGCGGGTGGTGCTTATCTGCCGAGGCCTGGACGTTAGGATCATTTGGGCTGGAGGAAGTTCTTGTGATACCTTTTGAGGGGCGTAGTGGCGATAAAAGCGTGTAGCGGTAGGGTTTCGGAGTGGAGGGACTTCATCTTTTTCTTTGGTATGGAGTTTGCATTCAATACCAGGGTTTAGGCTGTGCCGCCTGCGCAAGCTCTTCGAGTAGCTGGCGATGCTACTTAGCCCAACCCAATCACATCACCTTTTCCAACCCTTTTAAATTCTATCGTTCTCCCCCTTCCACCGCCCTGAATCAAGCTCATCCCTCCCTTGTAATATCCCTCCAAGTCTCAGCGATAACCCGAATATCCTCCGGCGTCGTCCGACAACATCCCCCAATCATTCTCGCCCCAGCGTCCCAGTACTGCCTCGTCCTCTCCTTCCACCCGGCCCCCTCCGTACTCTGACCCTCCCAATCGCGCGTCTCATGGTTCCACGTCTCGCCGCTATTAGGGTAGACGACCAAGGGCTTGCTCGTCAACCTGGCCAACTCCTCTAGCGCCGCAAGCGCGACATCCTGCTGGACACAATTCACGCCCACGGCGACGACATGCTCGCACTTCTCCAGGACTTTCACCACGTCGGCGAGGGCGGTGCCGTCGCTGAGGTGGGTGGCGGATTGGACGGTGAAGGAGAAGTAGGATTCCTGCGTTGGAAATTCCTCCTGCAGGAGTTGGGCTAGGGCGCGTATCTCGGGGAAGGAGGGCATGGTTTCGCAGGCAAGCACGTCGACGTTGGCCGAGATGAGGGCCTCGATCCTGCCGCGGTGGAAGTCCTTCATCGCTTCGTGCTCAACGACGTAGTCCCCGCGGTACTCGCTGCCGTCTGCCAGGAGTGTGGCGTACGGGCCCACGCTACCTGCTACCAGCAAAGCTGGCCCATCTCGACCTCCTCTTTCAGAGTTCTCCTTGAGAAACGCAGCTCGGGCTTCCTGGGCGAGTTCAACGCTCTTCTTGATGAGGGCTTTCGCTTCGTCCTCCGAGATGGCGAGCTGCTTCACGAGACCGGGGACAGAGGCTTGGTAGGATGCTGTGATGGCGATGTTGGCGCCGGCCGCGAAATAGTCCTTGTGTGCTCGTGTGATGAGCGCAGGTTGCTTGGTCAGGAGGTCGGCGGACCAGAGGGCGCCAGAGATGTCTGGCACTGGGGGTTAGTGGGGGCTGGTGGGAGTGTTTTGACTGGAAACGGTGTGGAGAGATCTGGGGAAGAGAAAGAGGGGGAAGGAGATGGGGGTAAAGAAGATTTGAGGGATAGAGGCGCAAGTTGTAGTGATTTGGGTGTAGAGAGAAATCATGAGGACGAAGTGGAAAGAGCTGTACCTGCACCGAACGTCTCCAAGTACGTAGCTAGTGCGCCGTCGAGCACTATGGGTGTGTTTGACGCGAGGAGTGCTGATAGTTTGGGAGACGCCATCTTCGCTGCTGCTGTAGCGACAAGAATTCTTATTTCCTTCACACTCTCTGGTGACAAACGTCTGAATGCAAAGACCCGAATAGATTGAAAGCAGTTAGATACGCAGCGTTGACCCAATCTGACACGCAAGTCTCTCAAACAGATAGATGGCACTGAACTGGCATGCAAACAGCACGCGATCGATTGATTTTCTACGCTAGTTGGTAGAAGGGCCGAAGCCGGAGCTCAGTGGGTCGAGATTCTATACATCTTCTTCTTCGTGGCTATCTGGTGAGGTTTGCGCTTCTGTGGAAGGAAATACTCAACTTCTCTTCAGCTGAGTATCGTGATATTGTTCGCTAGATTCGGTTCGAAAAGCCAAGTGTTGCTTGAGAGTTAGGAAAGATGCGTTAGGTCCGAGGGGTGCATGAGCGAGAACGTGGAGTCGGGAGTGGGGAACTCGGGGTCTGTGCGCGGCCCGTTCAACTTCCACTATTCAGGCTCCAGTCTCAGATGAAGGTAAGGCGTGAACGACTATCCTTGGATCATGTGAAAGCCCCGGTAATAATCTCGGCTGGGTAGTTCTCGTACGTGGGGGATCGCATGCAAACATGGTACTAAATGAGCGAATGGGCAAAGCAAGTAGTGCAGTTCTTCGGGGTGTGCCATTGGTGTGATATCATTAGCATTGCGTGTTTACAAGAGAAACTGGACAAGACAATTCCGTTGTCATCGTTTTGCGAAGGTCGGCTGAAAGGGAAAGCGCAGTAGCGTAGGGAAGAAAGTAGGCAGCGATATTAGGTACACTACGTGATTGCATCGGACCACTGTTCAAGGTGTTGAGAAGCAGGGAAGGAAAGCAGAGAAGCGGGGCTCACGCTGAAATGCCCTCATACCATGGATGGGCACTTTCCGACTGCAGGCTGCAGTACTGGTCCAGACCCCTCACAAGGAAGTGGGTTTGTGACGCAAGGAACACGGAATGAGTGTCGCTGTCCTGTATCAAGTGTCTGGATACGGCCCGTGGCAACAGCAACACTGTTACCACTTAGTTGCTTTTGCCAAGCATATCTAACCACCTGGACTGATAGTTGTCTCAAAACTACACGTCTCCGCGATTGTGTCCGAAGCAGTGGTGGGGTAAGTTCTAGGTAAGGCGCACCCGAGGCGGATCGGTACATTAGAACCTAGCTACCGAGTAAGGGAGCCTGGCTAGCGATGAATTCTAGGGTCTAACTCTGTAAATGTGTTCGCCAAATGGCATGGTAAATTGTTTACAATCTAGATATCGTGTTGGGAAGCTCGGAACTTGAAATCGATTGGTGAAATAGCATGTGCTGATCAATCAACGTGCGCCCTGTTCAACCCCTCAAATCAAACAATCAAGCCATAGAACTCGTATTCATTCGTGGGTGACGACTGTGCTGTATCATCCCCCGCACATCGGGGCGGTCTATGATCGTCATTCGTTCGTGCCAACCTCCTTCATACTTTGCATAAGTGGTGGGTAGCCCAAGCGTACAAGAGAGTGTTACAGATCTATTTGGGTGTTGATGGTGTAGGATTGGAGACCCTTGAGTGCTCTTATTCAACCAAGTCGAGAACCGGGAAGCCGGGGAATCGTGGAGTGGTGTGCGGATCCAGGTCTCGCTTCGTAGCATGGACTCATCTGAAGCACTTCGGAAAGTGCCGTGCGGATGCAGTAGTATGTGAGTCGAGATCTGGCTGACGACGCGTCGTGAAGGGTGACTTGCAACGGCAGGCGCGTAGGGATCGGCACCATGTCTTGGATATTGTGCTCAAATCAAGAACCCGCCATCTTCCGAAAGTTCGCCATTGAAAGACTGAGCTCACACTACCTCGCTGTCATTGGCATGAAAGTATGAAGAACCATGCCTTTTCAACGTGGTGTAGATGGCAACTGCCCTTGGTAAACGAGTCGGGGGACTGCGAAGGAAGGAAGATCCCGAAACAAAGATAGAGAAAGATCAAGAAAATTGGTGTGAAGTCTGCTGTACTACTTGCCCTTGACGATGAGCTCACTGGTTGAGCAAAGAACCAAGAGGTTTTCGACTTGCCCAAGGTGCTGTGTGCAATCGCAGACGAGAACGGGGCAAGAAGACCACAGCCCCCACCCGATGCATCAATGCACATGATCTTGATTCGGCTGCTGCCGCGTTACATGCATGTACAATAAAAAGTAGGGTCTGCGGGGAATCTGTCTTGTGTGCATGTTTGTCGAATCGGTTGGGGGATAGGCTACTGGTGTGGTAGGAGGGTGCACAGCATAGTGCGACGGCCGAGAGGCCGAGCTTGTTCTGCGATGTAGGTGGATGCAGTGTGCTTGCTTACCATTGTGCTTGCTTACTACATGCGGAAAGGCCGCGTCGTAAGATGGGTGTGTCGGTGCGAATTATCGGTCATGTGAAGTGCTTTGCTAACTCGCACTGGCATACCGGCCATTGTGATGTGTTGTTCGTGATGCACACAACCTTGGGTGGGTGGTCTAGGCTGACACGTTGGATGGAAAGATGGTGGGAGAGTTGAGAGGACGAATGAAGCAAAGGGAGGCAGGTGGAACCGTGATAGACCTCAGGGTCCCATAGGGTGACGTGGGACACGTGGCCACGGATGTTGCACCGAAGCACACGTACATGATCTCGAGTCCTGCTTTTCTGCGGTGTAACTCGGACGGAGAAACCGGGTGGTGACTTGCACAATAGAGGCGAAAAAAACTTGAGCAAGTTGTGAAATGTCGAACTGGTTAACTCAGCTTCGACCAGCAAGCCTTGTCGAGACTGAGACTGCTCAGAAAGTAGGCCTATACCGGTATGGACCCTCCAGCAAGACTTCTCGGGTCAAGTACCTGAACATATTAGCGAGTCGTGTTAGGGATTTGGTGGACTGCTTGCGAAATAGTTAATGGTACTTTGTCAGTGTAGCTGGACTTGCCTCCCAGGGTAGGCACACAAGCTGACCAGCCAATGGCTTCACGGAGGAGATAGTTCCTAGGGCGTTGCATTCGTCTGCAGAGTGCGTAATGTGATTCGAGTGCGTCCGCAAAGAGAGGGAGAGCTCGTGGTACCTCAACGAAGGAGGAGAGTGTCGTGCGACTAGACACCCGTGCACCACAGACGCCAAGCATGGGTGTTGCGCTGATATCAGCGATCCGAACTTGGGACGACTGAAGCCTACGGATAGTACTCGCAGAAGGAAGGCGCGATATCGGTGGTGGTGACTGTTATCTCAACCTAGGGCATGAGGTCGGCTGGAAACAGCTTCGATCCATCTCGACCGGCGCACGATAAGCTATATGTTCCGGGAACGTTCGTGATGAAGCTTAGGAAAAAATTCTCATGCGAGCCTGCACACGTTTTGAGAGGTCTACTCCAAGTGGTCCGGTGCTGTGCAAGCTTCGTTGCTGAACCAACCAAGCTGTCCAGTCGGTTGCCAGCGCGGGGGCACACCAGGCTCAGAGCGGTTCCGGCTGCCCCAGACCAACAACAGACTTCTGTTGCTTTGGTGGTGGGTGAGCTGGAGAGACTGCATGCCATGGGGACGACACTCTCAGATCCAGGACTGGGATATTCTGGAAGAGGAATAGCCGCCCAAAAGCCAGCCCCGTGCTGCAACCGACGTCCGAAGAGCCCGTTGGCCAGGTCGGCCGTCTCCATGGGCTCCAGCGAAGACAATGGCCTGCAAGCGACCATGGGAGGCACACGTCCATTCCATCCCATCCGGGGCTGACGCGTCTCGTTCGACCGTCGACCAGATGGACTTGGTGCCGTCGTGTGTGCTGGTCGGGGGTTCAAGCACGATTCCAGAGCTGTAGTCGCACGCACGCACGCCCACGCGAAGGTGTGCGGACGCCCGGCGGGAAACGGGACGGGTGACTTGGGCACGGCGCAGGCTGTGTGACGTCGCGGCGCCCGTGTTTGCAAGCAGCTTCGTCCCAACCCACAACGGCCACGACTAGCGGCATCGGATTCCAAATCGCAACCACCCGGGCGTCAGGCATCATAGGTGACGCTCCCAGCGCACTTGTCGACGAGGGCCAGATTGCCGAAAGGCAGCGATCGCAGTGGTGCCCATGGCGTTCCCCTACGGGTGCGGGCTCGGGTCGACGAGCCAGCAAGACAGCCATCGACGCATGCACCACGGAGAAAGCATCCTTGACCAATGGACACAGCGGCCTGCAGGCCTTGCAAAGGCGGGACAGGCATTTGGCCTGGACGCCGTGACAAAGACGTGGAGCATCGCTTGCGACCAAGAGATCCAGATCGGCCCTACGCTGGATGGGGACCGGCTAATCAGAAGTGCCATGCTGGCGACATGGAATTTGCGATACGCGAAGGGTCCGCGCGCGAGAGATGCAGCCTCTGGGATGTCCGGACCCAACTCCAACGCTCCTCGAGTCTCCATGGCCGTTGCTGTGGGGGCGTGGCTCGCGGCATGGCTCTCGGCATGGCTCTCGGCAGCGCGACGAGACGAGACGATAACCAAGTGGGCGCTCCACCGATGCCGTCAGAAGCGGTAAGAGAGGCCATCGATAATGTTTCTGCGCGCTCGGGCGGATGCGCAGCCTCGCTCCCGGACATAGCGTATGCCGTGGAACGGTGCTGGCGCGTGTGGAGGCGGCGGGTGGGGTGCTTACGGGCCTCCCCCCATCTCGTCTCTCGTCTCGCGTCTCGCCAGACGACGAGGAAGACACGCAGAGGATTGCATGTACAGTCCATGGCTGCAAAGGTGGCGCTGTTCTGCTCACGCCTCCGGTTGAATCGACAACTCCACGTCCCGATGACAGGACCTCTGTTTGCCGACCTTGGAGATCGCCCTGTTCCCGGGGCTCCTTCACGGGCTCCTCAGCCGCGCAGCGTCCGGCTGTTCTCGTCTATTAAATGTGACCAAGCGTGTTCGTTAGGACGAGGCCTCGAAGCAGAGCTCGCAGGGAGCTCGGCCAATGGTCCAAGACCGACGTAGGTGGGAGAGCCAACAGAGCCTTTCTTCAGGCGCGGCGGGTCTCGTCTATCGGAGCCTGTGGTGCCACCAGATTCTAGCGCGCTGCGATCGACAGAGAACCCACACGCCGTCTGGTGTTTCTTCTGCGTCGCCCAGGGACGCGAGGAAGCTGAGTGCGTGATGCGGGCATCGAGCCTAGCCGTCTTCGCCGACCCGCGCGACCCAGAGAGCGGGCGCAGAAGACGCGGAGCAAAAGGGGACCTCGCTGAGTGGATCTAGGGCCCCTCTCGCGGTCGCAGAGCTGATATCTTATCAACCCCTCACCCTGCCCCGGAGCTTCAACTCGCCATTCTTCTTGAACCCATTCTTCTTGAATCTCCATCCAGCTCATTTTCGCTGTCTACACATTTAACTTCTCTGTCTTGTTATGAGACAAGCCAACTGTGGGTAGCAATTCACCAACCCCCACGTCAAGACGGTACCACGACCTTCGCCAGCACACAATTTCCGCTCCTCTGGGCAAAGTGCAGTTGCTCCT
>Ga0247803_1001432_pt1 | contig 12548 bp, 14 predicted proteins | sample UWRJL014104B1_FD_180928 | JGI IMG/M metagenome (GOLD analysis project Ga0247803, IMG submission 180928) | Plant litter microbial communities from Arlington Agricultural Research Station in Wisconsin, United States - UWRJ-L014-104B-1 | ecosystem: Environmental > Terrestrial > Plant litter >...
ACCCAAAGCTGTGGATGGCTGTTGGCCAATGTTTCGGCAAAGTGAACAAAGTGCCCAATGCTATCCGTGCTTACAAGCGCGCGCTGGTTGCCGGCTCATACTACGATGCAGGTGTCGGCTCGTCTTTTGGCTCTGGTGACATGTCGGCGCTAGGCGGTGGTGTGCTCGACCCTGAAGTCTTGTATCAAATCGCTCTCCTTTACGAACGGCTCCAGGACATGCAAGAATGCTCGGCATATATGGAGCTCGTTCTCGCCCAAGAAGAGGGCCCAGAGTATGACGATGCAACACAAGAGATTGGAGGTGGTGTGGGTGTCACGCCTACGACGAGCAAAGCGCGATTATGGCTTGCGCGATGGGAGTACATGCGCGGCATGTACCAAAAGGCCATGGAGCTGGCGAACGAGCTCTGCCAGGATGGCGTCGAGGTTGAGGACGCGAAAGCCTTGGTGAGGGATATCAGGGCAAGAATCGAAAGGGAAAAGAATGAAAACAGGTAGTAGGGTGTTCGAAGAGCTATTGGGCGTCGGAAAGGGAGTGTTAGTATTGGACACTGAGCATTTGCAGGCGCAACCGTATGATACCCGTATTCGATCTATTTTCAGCGCATCTCCAACGTTCAACGTCTCCACGTTACTTGACAGCCACACTTTGACTATCGCTTGATTACGCAACTCCACCTAACAAAGCCACATCGTCTACTGGCCTCTCAAGCGCCTCTTCACTCAAAGCAAAAGTACTAGCTTGCTTGGAAGTTTGGCTTCATCTGTAGTGAATTACGAAAGCTGTGGCTTTACAAGTAACTTGGAATTGAGGCGCGAGCTTGTATAGCAGATTCTTTCACTACTGTTAAAGAAATGTTTATCTGGCTCATGTGAACCGGTATATACGCACACACATACATAACGGATTGGTTTAGCTATAGGAATACCAGAAACCAATATCAGCGCACAATAGGCACGAAATGCTTTCCTAGCTAGGAATTGTGGTATAGAGACCCCCGGGTCTTCAGCCTTGCGGGTGGTAGTGTTTCGGCTGTCTGCGACATCGATATCTAAGAGACCTTGAGAACCTCCACCAAGATGATTATTCAAATACCACCAACAGTGTTGCATCTTTTTTTGCCAGCGACGATTCAGAAAAGAAGACCACTACGTGGCGGAGACCAGAATCTGATTCGAGGAATAATCCAGCCCGGTGGAGGGTAACAGCTCTGTTCTTAGACCACAGTCGTAACCAGTCGATGGCGCTTCTTAAAATATAAAGCACTGATATTAGTGAGTAAGACGCGACCGAATGCTGATATACGCAGCAGGAGATCGCATTCACCTCCTGCACATACCTATGAGTGGTACCTCGCTCTCAGCTTCACCATGAGCGAAGGTTTGTCCCAGAGGATATATACTTTCTGCTTCTCCCCCCAGTGCGCCGACTCCTCCTGCAGTTCCATGTCGAAGTTCCAGACCAGTCGCGCAAGGATACTATTAATCTCCGCCCATGCCATACTCTAATAATAGTCAGCTCTCGGGACTACTACAAGCAAAAGGGGGTCGCGCTCGACTTACTTGGCCGATGCAGTTCCGCGGGCCCATGGAGAAAGGCTGGAGAACTGATCGCTTGTCGTGTGCATACTCCACATCATCTAGAAATCGTTGCGGTGCAAACGTTTCCGCGTCTTTGAAGTTCCTCGACGACCGGTACGCTGCATACTGTGCGACTCCTACAGTGACATCTTGTGGGATGAAGGTATCTGCGACCGTTGCTCCCTGACCGTACGTGCGCCGCGGTAGCATAGTGGGAGCCGGAGGATACATACGGAATGTCTCCATGATGATGGCGTGCATGACCCTCAGCTGGCTCAGCGAAGTAAACGTCATCTCTGACTCGTCTTGGAACGCCTCACTAAGCTCCTCCTGCAGTTTGCGGAGCCACTTGGGATTCTTAAGCAGATAGTAGACGGCGCCGCTCAGAAGGGTGGCCGAGGTCTCGCTGCCGGCAATGATCATAATGCCCATCGTTGCGATCATTTCTTGGCGGGTCATGCCTTTGTCGTCATTGTGCTTGAGGATGTAGCTGATGATGTCAACTCTTCAAATACCCAAAAAGGAAACAGGGACACACCTCATAAAGTCTTTCCTGTCTGTCGCCGTAGCAATCCTCTTATCCATTTTCCTCACCGTATAAGCCTGGTGTCTCTGCCTCGCTTTCACCATCCCAGGGAACCACTTCAAAAGCCAGAAAAAGAATGGCCCAATCGCAGAATACGACCGTATAACCCTGAACATACGCATCATCTTCAGGGCTTTGAACACGCCGCTAACCCATGTGCCATAGTCCTCGCTCTCGAGTGCCCCAAAGGAATCAGCGAAACACAGGTCGCCTAAGATGTCGAAGGTGGTGAAGTTCAGGTAGCGCATGATATCGACTGGAACGCCTGACTCAGCCTTGGGTCGCAGTTTTTGGATGAAGAGCGTAATATATGAGTTTATGATATCTTCTTGGTTTCGGAGCGCACCGTCGGAGAAGGCGTGGTTGAGGAGGCGGCGGATGCGGGTGTGGTCTGTGTCGTTGGAGGCTGATTTTGGATTAGCGATTCGTTTTGGTGGGTTGGTGGGTTGGTGTACCGATGATGCTTGCGACGCCGTCTCGTAAGAAATAGACTTCGTTGTCTTTCGGAATTGGCTTCTTCGTTGCAGACCCGTAGATATCTACCACCATGGGTTAGCAGAAACTTTGTCTCATACAAAGATAAGATAATCGAAAAGCGCATCATAGTAACGGTCCACTCACCACGCCATGCTTCCGGCTTGATCACAGATACCCAGTCTGGAGACATGCGCACCACATCACCATACTTCTCATGCAACGCATGCCAATTGTGCACGATGTTGCCATTGAACAACTCATAGTGGTGTGGAATGTAAAATGCTGCTCTCAATCTTGGGCCGGGGACGTTGGCTAGTGGGTGGAAAGTGACGTTGTATATGGCACGAAAGAGGCTAAAGACCAGATACTAGGCCCATCAGCGATAACATCGAATGAGCACGACGGCTGTGCGAGAGATCTTACCGCGCCTAGAGAATGTAGAAAGATCGGAAGAAGTGAGATGCCTGGGAACCCCATATCTGGAACGTTGTTGGGGGTGAGGAATCGTAGTTGATGGTGTTTTGATGTGCTTGCGTGGTTAAACGACTTTCGACCTGCTGGCAAGGATGCCGCCTGACGCTATTCTGTTAAAGGGACCAACGTCGTCTGTATACGACCCGGGCGTAATCCTCGTATAGCTCCGTCATCTATACCTTTTAGGAAGCTGTTTAACGCGTCTTGGCCGGTGGAATATTTCGAACGAGATTAGCACAAAGCACCAGAAGACATGTTAAACATAGGTAGTTGACTCGAAGTCTGCGTACCTTGACGTTCAAGAGCAATGATTCGCTACATTTGTGTGGTCAAGGGAGGCGACGTGGGGCAAGTGCCCCGCAGGCGAGGCCTTCACCTTCCATCGTCCGCATCGATAAGAACACACGAGCACCGACGATGGGAATTCCCATATGGGTTCCTCCCTCAGTCATCATCTCTTTTCGGAGATCCGCATTATGCAGAGGGTATTCTTGCGGCCTGAGGAACATACTGCTGCGCTAGCCAATCAGTCTGCCGAGAGATTGCAGACCAATGCCCCCGCATCCTAATTGCCGAGACGGTGATAGACGAGCAGTTGCCGAGCGTCAAGTATACATTTTCCGTTCGCATAATCCCTCTTCCCAACCTCTGTTTCCTCTTATCCTCTTCGTGCTCTCTCTGATCGCTCTCCCCTCTCCATCCCAATCCCCCCAAAATGGCCCAATCAAACCAACCCACCCCCCGCAAACTATGGCAACACCCCGCCCCAAAAACAACCGCAATGTACAAGTTCATGCAAACCTCAAACCAAAAGCATAACCTCAGCATGACTACCTTCCGCGACCTACACGCCTGGAGCGTCGGTCCCCAGCGCACAGACTTTTGGGCTGACATGTGGGATGCCTCCGGACTCATCTACTCGGGCAGCTATACTGCCGTTGTCGACACTGCTGCGCCTATGGAGAGTATACCGCATTGGTTCCAGGGCACGTATCTTAATTTCGCCGAAAACGTGCTGTTTTCTGCGGATAAGCGGGATGCTAGTAAGACGTCGACGGTGGGGAAAGAAGATGGGAAGGTGGCGTTGACCGAGATTAGGGAAGGGGGTGTAGATGTGAGGGACATGACTTTTGGGGAGGTGAGGAGAAGAGTTGCGGTGTTGGGGAACGCATTGCGTGCTAAGGGGGTTAAGAAGGGTGATCGGGTTGCGCTCGTTGCGGGTACGAGTTTCGATACTTTTATTGTGTTTATGGCTGTTTTAAGCTTGGGTGCGCTGTTTTCGAGTTCCTCGACGGATATGGGGAGTAAAGGTATACTCGAGCGTTTACGGCAGATACGCCCCAAGTTCGTTTTCGTGGATGACTGGGCTGTGTATAACGGGAAGACGGTCGACTTGCGGCCTAAGATGAAAGAGATAGTTGAGGGGATGAAGGGGGTGGTGGAATTCGAAGGGTTGGTTGTACAGGCGAGATTTCCGGGGGAGATGGCGGATATTAGGGAAGTTGAGAGTGCCGTGGGTTTGGATGTGTTTCTGGAGGCTGCGGATGGTAGGGATGAATTGGTGTTTGAGAGGGTTGCGTTTCGCGATCCGTTCTTGATTGTGTATTCGAGTGGGACAACGGGTGTGCCGAAGTGTATTGTGCATAGCACTGGGGGCGTGTTGATCAGCGCGATGAAAGAAGGTTTGCTGCATAAGGAATTGGGACCGGATAATGTGGTTTTGCAGTACACCACGGTAAGTCATTCCCACATCCCCACTTACTCGTTGCGACTTCAACAACCCAAGATGGATGGAAGCTGACATTATTGACTAACAGACGGGCTGGATAATGTACCTAGCCAGCATCCAATCCCTCCTCTACGGCTCCCGTGCTATCCTCTACGACGGCTCCCCCTTCACTCCGACCCCCACGACCCTCCTCACTATTGTCGAATCTCAACGCGTGACCGACTTCGGTACTTCCCCCCGCTTCCTCCATGAACTCCAAAAGCTCTCCATCAAACCCCGCACGCAATTCGATCTCTCCGCCCTCCGTGCAGTCACGACAACAGGCATGGTTCTCTCTGACGCCCAATTCGAATGGTTCTATGACGAAGGTTTCCCCGCACACGTTCATCTGCGCAACATCGCTGGAGGAACGGATATAGCGGGGGCCTTTGGAACGGAGAACCCGCTGGAGCCCGTGTATGTTGGAGGGTGTCAGGGGATTGTGTTGGGGACCAAAGTGGAGGTCTATGATAGCCTCATCGAATCTGGACCTGGCGCTTCGGTCCCACATGGAGAGCCAGGCGAACTCGTTGCCACGGCATCATTTCCTAACCAACCTGTCTTCTTCTGGGGCGATGAAACGGGTCAGCGATACCAGGACGCTTATTACAAGCGCTTCCCTAGTGTTTGGACTCACGGCGATTTCATACAGGTACATCCTGTCACGGGTCAGGTACTGTTCTTGGGCCGCGCTGATGGCGTGTTGAATCCGTCAGGAGTGCGCTTCGGCTCAAGCGATATCTACTCGGTAGTTGAGACGCATTTCCCCGAGGTTGTGGATAGCGTGTGCGTTGGACAACGACGACCAACGGACGCGGACGAGAGTGTGATGTTGTTCCTCAAGATGAAGGAGGGCGAGAGGTTTACGGAGGGGCTTGTGAAACGTATTAAGGGAAAGATTGCGGAGGAAAGGAGTAGACGGCATGTACCGCGATATGTGTTCCAGACGTGGGATATTCCGGTAAGTGATTCTGATTGGTATCGGTTTGGGGTTGATGAGTTGACTGACGTATTGCAGACTACGGTGAATCTGAAGAAGGTGGAGTTACCGATTAAGCAGATTGTTTCGGGAAAGATTATCAAGCCGAGTGGGACACTTGCAAATCCGGAAAGTCTGAAGTTTTATGAACAGTTTGCGCGGGTGGAGGAGGTGCTAGAAGAGATGCAGCGCGAAAAGGAGGGCACTGTCAAGAGTAAGCTTTGAGTGACCAGCTTATAAGGTTGGGGTACGAGGTCCCAACGTCGGTAAAGCTTTGCCAAAAGGATGTTAGTACCTAATGTTTCAAAGCAAATGCTGGCCCAGTTGAATCGCGACGTAGTTCGTACCCAGAAGTTACTTTTTGCGCGGTAGAAACCAAATAGAACACTACTTCTAATCGTTCCCAGCCTTCTCAGTCTTCTTCTCCTCGCTTCGCCCCCTTCTCTGGCTTATCAACCTTACCCACCCGCCTGGTCGTTTCGAATTCTTTCTTCCGCCACCAAAAGACTGCGCCGGCAAGGACAAGTGCAGTCAGCGCGATAGTGACAACCCAGTAAAGCCAGAGCCACCATGAGTAGACGCGTTCATGGCGGCCGACTTTGAAGTCGAAAAAGGTTGTACTGAAGAAGGTCTGTTATACTTAGTGGCCATGACAGGATTTGAAATGATGAAGATAAGTGAGGGTGAGGGTAGGAACAGAGGTAACAAGACTCACTGCAGTGGTTGTTGCGGGAAGAAATATGATGGTAATTGCGGCTATGACGCGCATGACTGCACTATCCTGTGCACTGGCGATGGCAGCGTTGTGAGAGAGTGCGGCGTCACGCTGGGCGATGCCGCTATAGACCTGCGTTGTGTCAGCACACAATTCTTAATTCGAAGCTCTGGTACTAGGTGTGTAAAGCTTAGCTAGAGAGGGTCTCAGTGCCTGATGTCGTAGTGGCATAGGTTGTCTGTGTTGGGTCGCGACGTATTTTGAACTCCTGGGCCATGGATGGCGATTGTGATAGGTACTGACCGTTTGTACCAATGCTTGAGCGCGCTTGGATAAATACTCCCCCCTTGCCTCCAACCCCATGTTCCAGCACCTTAGATGAGCATGACTTTCCAAGAGCAACACTCTAACTTCTTCCGCATCGTCCTCCTTATGCCCATTCACCAAAGCCAAATCCTTATACTTTTCCGCCACACCATCCAAAAACCCCAACTGTCTCTGCGTGTTCCCGCCCGACCAAGCCATGTACGCCAAATCCGCCGTCACAGCGTTTAACCCCTTCGTGAAATGTCCGAAATCCAAGGTTCCCATATGAACTTCCTCTGGATGGTCGTACCGAATACCTAGACCCTTTTCAAAGCTGTATATGTCTTCATGAGCACGATTGAGCGCGCCGAGGCGGAATTCAAGGTTGTATCTAATAAGGACGCTGAGGATCAGAAGGGGAGTTGTGAGGGTGAGGCGGGACTGCTCAACGGCGGTGAAAAAGTTCTGCCCAGAGGACATCATTGGGAGGTAGAGACAGTGCATGAAGACGTAGGTGTGCCGGGTGGGAAAGTGATAGGTGACAGATATGCTGGCACAACCACCGGACGCAGCTCCGGGAATGGACTGGAAGATGAAACCTTGTCTAATGTTAGCTAGTCTATCGATTGTAATTAGTATGGCAGATAGTACTTAGATATTCTTTCCGGATATTGGCTGGCGAGAGGGGCGGGTAAGTGGGAGGGAGTTGGGGCGTTGCGTGTACGGTCATCGCCGTGTTCCTGGAGAGTATCTCTGAATAGACCAACGGAATGCGAGCATACTGCGCGATCTTTGCGAAAAGAATCTGAGATATAGGGATCGGAGACATCTCGCCGTTGTATTCGCCTTGTCGAACTGAAAAGCTTTGCGCCGAAGGGGGATTAGACACTAAACAGTTCCGCCTGTAGGACGTGAAAATTTGCTCACAAAAGTTTCAATGTCTCACTATGAGATCCACTCCTCTTTTCCGGGAAATCAAGTGCGATGTAACTGTGTATGAGATCCTCGGTGACTGTCGTTCGCCGCGAGTTTTCTGAGCCAGTTACTTCGATTAGCTGCATGCTATTGCCTCTCAAGCTGTCGAAGGTTCTTGGGCTATTGGCACCATCATCGAAAATCCAATGTGCCATGCTGCGCTGCGTAAAGACGTGAAAACCGTGAGGCTGAAGAGTACGGTGGAAGCCTTCCTTTTGTATGCATGTACGAGAGCTAGCCGAGAAAGACTGGGGTCTGATTGGTGTATTCGTGCAAGCACGGAAGGAGCTACAGATGAGCCATCTCGCGAAATCAGGAAGATTATCTTACGGACTGGAGGACATGCTCTGTGGCCCATTGATGAGCCGGCGAGCCAAAGTGACGACGTTGAAAGATTGAGTCGTAACGGGGTACAAACTTCATCTCACTGGCAAGACATCATGCACTCAAACCCCTTTGGATAAGCTTTCTGGACGGCCATTCTTGTACAGGTCCTTGAGCCCAAGCTAGTTCGGCAATGAAATTCGACTGGAAGTCCCACACTCTATTTCTTCCCCTTCTTCTTCCCCTCTACCTCTTTCGCAAACCCACCTAGCACCAACGCCTCCCTCGCCGAGGTATTGATAATGCGGAACCGATCCGGGCCAAGATGAATCCCACCATACCACCTCGTCACTACAACCATGACGTCCCAAACATCCATCAGCTGCATAAGATGCAGCATGCGCCCACCAGCGGCGGTCTCGCCGTCGTCGTCACAGTCCTGGTAGCTGGTGTCGTTGGGACCTTTGACGCGCCATGCGGTCATGTTGTGCGTCGCCCGTGCCGCTTTCTTGTCGGTTGCTAACAAGTGTGCGAGATTTTGCTTTGCTTGTGCTGGGGAGGATACGGATGCTACGCGAGCGAGAAATATGGACTTCTTTTCGGTAATGGGCGGGGCGATAATCCAGGGTGGTTCTGGGCCAAAATCCTGCGCATGTCCTTTTGTGCTATTTGAAGCTGGCTGGGAGACCTCTGCTGATCTATCCTCTTCATCATCTTGGAAATGGATTGTTCCTTGCTCTTCTGCTTTCTCTATCGCCCCCCGAACCTCTTCGAGCAAGTCATATATGCAAGCTTCGCCTGGGCGGTATACTTCAGCCAACACCTCTCGCGCTACATCTACCACCCGACTCCCCATCCCCTTCTGCACATCTTGGCCTACAGTCTCCGTCCCAAGTATCGAAGGAGGAGCATCAGGGTAGTCTTTTGAGAATTCTATCCGCAAAGTGATAGACGGAAATGAAGGCAACCGCAGGCTGCAGAGACTCGCATCTTCGCTGAGTGGGGTGAGGGTGCCCTCGTCGAAGATGGAATTAATCGACGTTATCTCATCTTGGATGGCGTCGTTGATGGACATGGTTGGGGAGCTTTGGCGAGCTCGGCGGGGACACGGAGTGAAGCTCGAGCATTTTGCGCTAGCACCAAGAGAAGCTAGTGCGCCAAGACACGACCGCCTAGCGCAGCGAGGCTCCAAAGAACATTGTGCTCTCGCGAAGCTGTTCAAAGTATGCCAGCATCAGCGAGAATGGCGACTGACCATACCCAGAAGCGCGCAGACGCGGCCGTCATGGTCGCGAAGTTCAAGTTCCAGCAAGGGCTGAAGAAAGACATCCGAGGCAACAACCTGCCCCCCATCACGGACGAAATGGGTCCCCAGTTCTGCAACGCGCTCGCTGCGGTGCTCGAGCAGCCTACGCCGGCAAACATCCAGGTATCTACTTGAACGGCGACGACGTAATCTGTCTGGAGCAGACTAATAGCGATGTTTAGACTTGCAAAGCTTGGATTATGCAGCACGTCTTTCCCTCCAGCACCCGCGCCCATATGGTCGCTGAACTCCTCGTGTCAACCTCCAAAGCATATCCCGTAGAGCAAGGCGCCGACAAGGCACGGGCCGCGCGGAAGCGTCTAGCTGTACTCCTGGTGGTCAGCGATGTTCTCCACGCTGACAAGTTCCACAAGAAGAACCATAAGAACCAGTCTGGATTCGCCTACAAGCTAAAGCCAGAAATTGAGGAATTGGTGCAGTGCGCAGCGGAAGCCATAGACAACAAGGACACGGCCCAGGAGAACAAGCTCAAAGCTCTCATCAACTTCTGGGCCACTAGCGGGTGTATCGACAACGATTTGTACAGGTGTCTGCGCGAGCGGTTCGCCGAGGGACTGGCGGTCGCGCGAGGTGGCACACCAGTGAGGCAGAGGACGTATAAGATGCCGGAGATCTTTGGCGAGCAGAATCTGCCGTGGTATGAGCAGCCCGCATCGTATATGATCGAGCCGTTGATCGAGCACCCCGACCAGCCCATTGTTACGGGCTCCATCCAAGCCGAGAGGCCTGGTTACAGAGAAGCTTCCAACGAAGTCCGCGCCATGATAGACGACTTCTTTGACAACATCGACCTCAAGTACATGCCCACCGGCGACAACCCAACCGGCGGGACGAAGAAGTACAACCTGTGGCTGGATCCTCTGGGGCAGACCGTGAAGCAGAACAAGGTCACAGGTGATATCAAGACGATCAGCAATGGCTACGGCTGGTCGCCCAAGTTCTGCCGGGATATGCAGGATATCGGCCTTCCGTCGACGATTGTCGACAAGCGAGCCGCACACATTGAGAAGATGAAGCTCATGAACAAGGAACGACTGGAGAATGAACGCCGTACGCGTATCAGCCCTGTGCCCGCAGCATCATCCCCGCGCCGTCGCCGCATCTCATCGAGCGTATCAGATCGAGGCAGCGATGATGAGCGCCCTAGCTCTCGTGATAGCGGACGTGATCAATACCGCCAACGTCCTTCTTCACGCGACGAGGACAGGCACTATGATCGCCGTAGCGGATTCGATGACGCCCAGCGACAGCCACCCAACCAGTACACTCGAGGCTCGCAGCATTCGAACCAACGGTGGAACAATCACGGCAATCATCCACAAGCGAGCAGGAATAACTATGGTGGGCGTGGAGGGAATGGCAATGCCGGCTACACGCAAGGCTTCCCTCAAGCTGCGCAAGGCTTCCCTCAAGCTCCGCAAGGTTTTCCTCAAGCTCAACAAGCCTTCTCTCAGGCCCCACAAACCTTCAACAATGCGCCCGGGTTTCATCCGCCTCCACCTCCGCCTCCCCCTCCGCCACCTATGCAAGGCCAGTACTCTGGAGCACCCTTCGTGCAGCCTCCACAGTACTTCCCGGGTGGTCAAGTGCCCCTTCCGCCGCATATAGCCGGAGCCGGTGGACCTCCACCATTGCCGCCTCCACCGAACTACAATGGAGTGTACAATCCTCCATCAAATTTGGCCGGTCAACCAGGAAACCCTTACTTCCAAGGTGGTAACGTTCCGGGATTTGGGAACCAGGCGAACAATAACCCTGCCTACAACAACCATGTTTACAACAACGGGGGCGGTTATGGAGGGCAGCCTCAACCACAGCGCGGCTTTGGTGGAGGCTTCCAGGGTCGGGGCAATCGGGGCGGCAATCGCGGAGACAATCGTGGCGGCATTCAGGGACAGTGGGGTGGTCGCGGCCGGTACTGAGGGTTGGAGCATGACGACATTCCGGTCTTTGGCATGTGCTTTCGCGGTACATCTGCGTTACAGCCATGATACGGAGTTCGCACCCGTGCTTTTGGGCATTTCTGGATTTGAAAACAAAAGTTTTGTGATAGTAACTTGTATGACTACTTGAATCTGAGTGTAAACCGGTCGGCAAGAGTGTAAGATGTAGTTTTCAGACATGATTCCATTTGCGATCCTTCTCACCTTCACCAGAGACTTGCGACACAATAGCTGTACAATAGAAGCAGACGTCACATGGTATTACTTGGCCACTTGACCCTCGCGCCTATTGTTCTGCCATGCTCGACGCGCTGTGAGCTCTCTCATCTTCGCGCCTACACGTACAACTCGCCGTCGCAAAGCAAGACTTCCACGAACTCTTCGCTCCTGGACGCTTAAAAGAGCTTGCTGCGTTCGCTGTAATTTGGTCTGAATCCTTGCTTCTCACTCTTTGCTCACCAGCCTCGGCTGGTGCTCGACCATTTGCACGCCGGCCGGGTCGACTGCTGATTGGCTAGCGTCGGACGCGACATGTAAGTTCACCATCCCATGTCTCCGCATTGGCGTGTCAACCATCCATGGCTAGCAAACCGACCACACAACCCCAACAGCAAACGCGCTTGCAACTAACCATGGCCGTCTGCCGCAGCTCCTCACACATTCACTGCGGTTTCGCCGCGTAATGGCGCCCCTCAAACGCAAACGCAACCCAACAAAAGCGACCTCGAACAGTCGCCAAAAGACGGCGCCATCGGCCAGCACCAGCGAGGACGACCAGTTCTACGAGGCCGTGGGCATACTTAAGGAGCGCTGCAGGAACGGTCGCATCGAATATCTTGTCGATTGGGCGCCCGATCCGCTCACACAGAAGGTGTACGAGCCGGACTGGCAGCCGAGAGAGAACTGCACTGAGCGTCTGGTCGCGGACTGGCAGCAGAGAGACGTCCAGTGTAAGAGTGCGAAAAAGAGGATTAGATCGCCGGGCACACGCGGGAAGAACAACAACCAGCTCCCGCTTCAGCCGCCGCCGCCGCCGCCGCCGCCGCCGCGCTCGAAGCGCAAGTCTCGCGTGGTCGAGAGCAGTCCGTTGG
>Ga0247803_1001433_pt1 | contig 12540 bp, 12 predicted proteins | sample UWRJL014104B1_FD_180928 | JGI IMG/M metagenome (GOLD analysis project Ga0247803, IMG submission 180928) | Plant litter microbial communities from Arlington Agricultural Research Station in Wisconsin, United States - UWRJ-L014-104B-1 | ecosystem: Environmental > Terrestrial > Plant litter >...
GGCAGGATCGTGGGCATCGTCGACGCGGACACTAGTCGGGCGACGCTCGGCGAGATGATGGCAGGTATCGCAGCATGACCAACCCGACACCGACCATGGTGACCCCCGACCTCGAGCCCGAGGCGCCCTCTCGCTGGGCGGTGGCCTGGCGCGAGATCGTGTCCGGCAGCCCGTTGCGCACCTTCCTCGCCATCGTGCTGGCCTTCGCGGTGGGCGCGGTGCTGATCATCGTCACCAACCCCGAGTTCCTCGCCTCCGTCGGCTACATCTTCTCCCGGCCGTCCGACGCGATCACCGCGGCGATCGACGCCGTGGTCGCGGGCTACGGCGCGCTGTTCCGCGGCTCCATCCTCAACCTGCAGGGCGACACGTTCGCCGAGGTCGTCCGCCCGCTGACCGAGACGCTGCGCCTCGCCACCCCGCTCATCGCCGCAGGCCTCGGCATCGCGTTGAGCTTCCGCGTCGGTATGTTCAACATCGGCGGCCAGGGACAGCTGCTGTTCGGCGCCGGCTTCGCCGGGTTCGTCAGCTTCCACGCCGACCTGCCGTTCCCGCTGCACCTGCTGCTCGCGATCGTCGCCGGAATCCTGGGGGCCGCCGCGTACGGGGCGCTGGTCGGCCTGCTCAAGGCGAAGACCGGCGCCAACGAGGTGATCGTGACGATCATGCTCAACTACATCGCGTTCTACCTGATCACCTACCTCATGCGCACCCCCGTTCTGCAGGACCCCGACGCCGGGGGCACGCCCAAGACGCCAGCGCCCGACGCCAGCGCCCAGCTGCCCCTGCTCTTCGGCGGCAACTTCGCGCTGCACTGGGGCTTCATCATCGTGATCGGCGCGACCGTGCTCTTCTGGTGGCTGATGGAGCGCTCCACGCTGGGCTATCGCTTCCGCGCCGTCGGCCTCAACCCGAACGCCGCCCTCACCGCCGGTATCAACGTCAACCGCATCTACATCCTCGCGATGGGCCTCTCGGCCGCCTTCGTCGGGCTCGCCGGCGTCACCCAGGCCCTCGGCCGCACCTCCGGCTTCACCCCGACCGTCGACGCCGGCATCGGCTTCGACGCCATCACCGTCGCGCTGCTCGGCGGCTCGAGCGCCGGCGGCGTTTTCCTCGCCGGGCTGCTGTTCGGCGCCATGAAGGCCGGCGGCCCGCAGATGCAGATCGCCGACGTCCCGCCCGAGCTGCTCGGCGTGGTGCAGGCCCTCATCGTGCTGCTCATCGCCGCTCCTCCGCTCGTGCGGGCCATCTTCCGACTGCCGTCCCCCTCGGCCCCGACCGCCGGCAGCCGTCGAACTCGACGCGCGGCCAAGAAGGGCGGCGTGAAATGACGACAGTCACCTCCACCCCCGTTGTCCACACCGTCACCGTCGTCCCGCGCAAGTGGAAGACGGCGATCGCGCTGTCGCTGCTCGCCCTCGTCGCGTTCTTCGCGTTCGGCGTCTTCGGCGACGACCGCACCGCGCTGATCGTATTCTCCGAGCAGACCGACGCGATCGTCCTGCCCAACGTTCCCGTCACGTCGATGACGCTGTGCCTCGCGGTCGGAGTGCTGCTGCTCCTGCTCGCCGCCTACGCGGTGTGGCTCACCGTCGGCCGCCGCAAGGTCCCGCTCTGGGTGGTCATCGTCTTCACGATCCTGTTCCTGGTGACCCTCGTCGTCTGGACCGGCGCCGGTTCGAAGATCCCCGTCGTCTTCCTCATCAGCGGCTCGATCGCCCTCGCGACACCGGTCGTCTTCGGCTCCCTAGCCGGCGTCATCGGCGAACGGGTCGGCATCGTCAACATCGCGATCGAGGGCCAGCTGCTCGCCGGAGCCTTCGTCTCCGCGGTCGTCGCGAGCGTCACCAACAGCCTCACGCTGGGACTCATCGCCGCGCTCATCGGCGGCGCGCTGGTCTCCATGGTGCTGGCCGTGTTCTCGATCAGATACCTCGTCGACCAGATCATCGTCGGTGTCGTGCTCAACGCCCTCGTGATCGGGCTGACGAACTTCTTCTACGCCGCGGTGCTCAACGACAACTCGCAGGAGACGAACTTCCCGGGAACCCTGCCGTTCCTGCCGATCCCGTTCCTGTCGAGCATCCCGGTCATCGGTCCGGTGCTCTTCGACCAGCGCATCACGACCTACCTCATGTTCGTGCTCGTGCCGCTGGTCTGGTACATCCTCTTCAAGACCAAGATCGGCCTCCGCATCCGGGCCGTCGGCGAGCATCCGCTGGCCGCCGACACGGTGGGCATCAACGTCAACCGCACCCGCTTCTGGACCGTCACCCTCGCCGGCACGATCGCCGGCCTCGGCGGCGCGGCCCTCACGCTGGGCTCGGTCGGCGCGTTCGTGCGCGAGATGTCGGCCGGCCAGGGCTTCATCGCCCTCGCCTGCGTGATCCTCGGGCGCTGGAACCCGTGGCTCGCCGCCCTCGCCGCCCTGCTCTTCGGATTCTCGAAGAACTTCCGCATCTTCGCCGGGCAGACCGGCGCCGACATCCCGCCCGACCTCATCGCGATGGTGCCGTACCTCGTCACCCTCGTCGCCGTCGCCGGTCTCGTCGGTCGTGTCGTCGGTCCTGCCGCGGCCGGCAAGCCGTACATCAAGCAGTAAGTAAGCAGTAAGGAACACCGCATGCCCGAGATCGACTGGGACGCCCTGCGCGCCGCCGCCAACGACGCGATGCGCAAGTCGTACTCGCCGTACTCGAACTTCCCGGTGGGGGCCGCGGCGCTCGTCTCCGACGGCCGCATAGTCTCGGGATGCAACGTGGAGAACGCCTCGTACGGAGTGGGCCTGTGCGCCGAGTGCGCCCTCGTCTCGGCGTTGCACATGTCGGGCGGCGGCGAGCTCGTCGCGTTCACCTGCGTCGACGGGCACGGCAACATCCTCATGCCCTGCGGTCGCTGCCGTCAGCTGCTCAACGAGTTCTCGGCCGATGGCATGCTGCTCGAGACCGTGTCGGGCATCAAGACCATGGACGAGGTGCTGCCCGACGCGTTCGGCCCTCGCCAGCTCGCCGAGTACGCGCGCGTCAGCGCCGGTTGACCATGGCCGTTGAACTCTTCGACGTCGTCGACCTCATCCACACCAAGCGCGACCGCGGGGCGCTCACCACCCCGCAGATCGACTGGCTCGTCGACGCCTACACACGCGGATACGTCGCGGACGAGCAGATGGCCGCGATGACCATGGCCATCTACCTCAACGGCATGGCGCGCGAGGAGATCCGCGACCTCACGCTGGCGATGATCGCCAGCGGCGAGACCCTGTCGTTCGACGGCCTCGGCAAGCAGACGACAGACAAGCACTCCACCGGCGGAGTGGGCGACAAGATCACCCTTCCGCTGGCACCGCTCGTGGCATCCTTCGGTGTCGCCGTCCCGCAGCTCTCCGGACGCGGCCTCGGCCACACCGGCGGCACCCTCGACAAGCTCGAGTCGATCCCGGGCTGGCGCGCGTCGCTCACGAACGACGAGTTCCACCAGCAGCTGCGCGACGTCGGCGCGGTCGTCTGTGCCGCGGGCTCCGGCCTGGCGCCGGCCGACGGCAAGCTCTACGCGCTGCGCGACATCACCGGCACGGTCGAGTCGATCCCGCTGATCGCCTCGTCGATCATGAGCAAGAAGATCGCAGAGGGCACCTCCGCGCTCGTGCTCGACGTGAAGTTCGGCTCGGGCGCGTTCCTCAAGAACATCGAGCAGAGCCGCGAGCTCGCCGAGACCATGGTCGCGCTCGGCAAGGACGCGGGCGTCGCCACGACGGCGCTGCTCACCAACATGAACGTGCCGCTCGGCCTCGCCATCGGCAACGCGAACGAGGTGCGCGAGTCTGTGGAGGTGCTCGCCGGCGGCGGCCCCGCCGACATCGTCGAGCTCACCATCGCCCTCGCCCGCGAGATGCTCGCCCTCGCCGGCCGACCCGACGCCGACGTCGAGGCCGCGCTGAAGGACGGCAGGGCCATGGACACCTGGAACGCGATGATCCGCGCCCAGGGCGGCGACCCTGACGCCGCGCTCCCCGTCGCTCGCGAGACGCACGTCGTCACCGCGGAACGGTCGGGAGTTCTCGTCGCGCAGGAGGCGCTGCCGTTCGGCATCGCCGCGTGGCGGCTCGGCGCCGGACGCGCGCGCAAGCAGGACCCCGTGCAGCACTCCGCGGGCGTCGACCTGCACGCGAAACCGGGTGACACGGTTACGGCCGGCCAGCCCCTGTTCACGCTCAGCGCCGACGAGCCCGAGCGCTTCGAACGCGCCCTCGAGGCCCTCGACGGCGCGTACCGCATCGGCGACGCGGGCGACCCGGTCGAGACCGGCGGCCCGCTGATCGCCGGCCGCATCGGCTGACCTCGGCGCGCGGCCGGCCCCGGCACCGCCCCTGCCCCCGCTGCTTCCCCCGCTGAAAACGAAGGACATCCCGACCCGAACCGTGCGTGAACCAGTGTTCACGCCCCGTAAGCGGCCGGGACTCCTTCGTTTTCAGTAGCGAGACCACCGGCGACCCGTCCGAGTTCAGCCTCCGGCACGGTAGATTTGTCCCATGACGAACGCCGCCGAAACCTACATCCTCCCGGGTGGTGGCGCCTCCATCACCGCGCTGCCCAAGATCTCGCTGCACGACCACCTCGACGGCGGACTCCGGCCGCAGACGATCATCGATCTCGCCGCGGAGATCGGGCTCGAGCTTCCGACGACGGATGCGACCGAACTGGCCGCGTGGTTCACCTCCCAGTCGGAGTCGGGCTCCCTCGTCGAGTACCTGAAGACCTTCGACGTGACCATCGCGGTCATGCAGACCCGCTCCGGCCTGTTCCGCGTCGCGCGCGAGTTCGTGCTCGACCTCGCAGCGGACGGCGTCATCTACGGCGAGGTGCGCTGGGCGCCCGAGCAGCACCTGACCGGCGGTCTCACCCTCGACGAGGTCGTCGAAGCGGTGCAGGAGGGGCTCGAGCAGGGTGTCACCGACGCTCTGGAGTCGGGACGCAGCATCCGCGTCGGCCAGCTCGTCAGTGCCATGCGTCACGCCGACCGCGGCCTCGAGATCGCCGAGCTCGCCGTGCGGCAGCGCGAGAACGGCGTCGTCGGGTTCGACATCGCCGGCGCCGAGGCCGGCTTCCCGGCGAGCAAGCTCGCCGACGCGTTCGACTACCTCGCCCAGAACTTCCTTCCCGTCACCGTGCACGCCGGCGAGGCCGACAGCCTCGACAGCATCAAGAGCGCCCTGTTCGACGGCCGCGCGCTGCGCATCGGCCACGGCGTGCGCATCGCCGAGGACATCACAACCACGAGCGAGGACGACGAGGGCATGTACGTGTCGCTCGGCCGCGTCGCCGAGTGGATCAAGGACCGCCAGATCGCCCTCGAGCTCTCGCCGTCGTCGAACCTGCAGACCAACGCGTGGGGCACCGAGCTGTCCGACCATCCGTTCGACCTGCTCTACCAGCTCGGCTTCCGCGTGACCGTGAACGTCGACAACCGCCTGATGAGCAACACCAGCCTCTCGAAGGAGCTGTACCTGCTCGCCGAGGAGTTCGGCTACGGCCTCGACGACCTGGCCCAGTTCCAGCTCAACGCCGCCGCGGCATCCTTCCTCTCCCTCGACGACCGCGACGACCTCATCGACGCGATCCTCACCGGATTCGAGCAGGCGTAACGATGCCCCTTCCCGAGCTGCCGGACGAGGCCGTCGAGATCGGGGCGGTCGTCGCCGACTGGCGCTCCGCCGTTCGTGTCAGCGGCCGCGTGCTCGAACGCTCAGGGGCCGCCACTCCGGCCTACGCCGACGAGATGGTGCGCATGATCGAGGAGCACGGCCCGTACGTCGTGATCGCCCCGGGGCTCGCCCTCGCCCACGCCCGGCCCGGCCCGGCTGTGCTCGCCGACGGCCTCGCCATCGTGACGCTGGCCGAACCGGTGAACTTCGGACACCCGCACAACGACCCGGTGCGCGTCGTGCTCGGACTCGCCATCAAGTCGTCGGATGCCCACCTCGCGGCGGTCGCGGAGCTCGCGAACGTCTTCAACGACTCGAATGCCATCCAGGCACTGGCCGATGCGACGACCGTCGCCGAGGTGCAGGCGATCATGGGAGGAAGCTAGATGAAGATCGTCGCCATCTGCGGAGCCGGGATCGGCAGCTCCGGAATTCTCAAGGTCAATGCGGAACGGGTGCTCAAGAAGCTCGACATCGAGGCGGAGGTCACTGCGGTGCACCTCGACTCGCTCGACCTCGCCCGAGACGCGCAGGTCATCCTCACCTCGGCCGAGTTCGTCGACGCCATCGGCAAGACCTTCGCCGACGTCATCGTGATCGAGAACTTCTTCGACACCGACGAGCTGACTACGAAGCTGGAAGCGTCGCTGGGCTAGACCGCAGCAGCAGCCGGGACCCGCCGAACGCGACGAACCCGCTGACGAGAGCGAGCGTCACGCCGCCCGACAGCGCGACGAGCACGGCGTAGACCGCCGCGGCGGCCACCACGCTGACGACCGCGGCTCCGGCCCGCGCACCCGTGGGCCACGCGGCGGTGAGCGACCAGACGATCGCCCCCGCCCACAGGGCGACGCCGACGCTCAGCACGCCGGCTGTCGCGATGTACACGTCGCCGGCGGGCGAGAAGCCGACCACCATTCCGGCGACGGACACGACGACGACGACGGATGCCGCGGCGAAGCCTATTCTCGCCGCGTCGGCCGAGCGCGGCAGGCGGGCGGCGACCGCGAGCGTCGCGGCCCAGAGCAGCGGCACCACGGCGAGCTGGGCGAGCGCCGCCGAGATGCCGAGCGCGCTCCCTGCCAGGTCCGTTCCGGTGCCGCGGATGCTCACGCCGAGGCCCGTGGTCCACACCACCAGCGACGTGGCGAGAGCGATGCCGGCGAAGAACGTCACGCGGGCGCGCACGGCGGAGAGGTCGGGTGGGCGCACGGCGACGGCGGAGGCGTCCGCCGACCCAGCGGGGCGCGGGGCGCGCGGCATGGAGCGCACGAGCGCGAAGACGAAGACGACGACGCAGAGGCCCACGATCGACGCGGGGGAGAGCAGCGACACGAGAAGGAGCGGGGTGGCGACCACGCCGACGCCGGCCGCGATCGCCGTGGCCGCGGGCAGGCCGAGCCCACGCTTGCGCAATACCGCGAACATGGGGAGGGTGACCGCCGCCGCCGTGGCGAGTATCGCCGCCAGTGCGAACGGACCGGTGAGCGAGCCGAGCAGGCTCTTCGGCCGACCGGCATCCCCCTCGTCCATGCCGACCGAGAACGAGACCCCGACGAGGGCGACGGCCGCGAAGGCGAGCGTCGCCAGGGCGACGAGCGCGCGCGCCTGTGTGTGCGACAGGCCGAGCGCCGGGGCCGCGAGCCGCACCGCCGCGAAGACCGCGAGCGAGGGCGCCGCGACGCCGCCCACGACGACGAGCCCCACGCGCAGCCCCGTCGGCATCCCGACACCGAAAACGAAGGAGATGTACCACGCGACCGACACCACGACGGCGATCCCGGCCAGTGCGACGGTCGAAATCCTTCGTTTCCGGTCGGCGGGGTCGTCTGCGTCGGCGCGCTCGGCGTCGGCGGGGTTCGGGGTCTCGGCGCTCATGCGGTCAGTCAATCATCGCCGTGCACGGTGCCGCGTCGGTCGCTGGGATGACCGGGGCGGGGATCGGCGCGGTGATGATCAGGCCAGCAGCTCGCGCACGGCGGCGTCGAGGGTCGCGACCGTCGCGTCGGCGGCAGCGCGGCGCTCCGCCGGCGTGCCCTGGTCACTCGACGCGTCGATGTACACCTTGAGCTTCGGCTCGGTGCCGCTCGGCCGCACGATCACCCTGGCCGCGCCGTCGAGCGCGAAACGCAGGATGTCGCCGGGCGGGTACGGCCCGAACCCGTGCGAGAAGTCGTCGATGTGGTCGACGCGGATGCCGCCGATCTGGGCGAGCGGTGCGTCGCGCAGGCGGGCCATCAGCCGTCCGATCTCGGCGAGGTCGGTGACCCGCAGCGAGATCTGCGACGACGCGAACGCGCCGAAACGCTCGGCGAACGCGAGCTCGTGATCGGCGACGGTGAGCCCGCGGGCGGCGAGCTCGGAGACGAGGGACAGGAAGTCGACGGCGGCGGAGATGCCGTCCTTGTCGCGCACCTTGGCGGGGTCGACGAGGTAGCCGAGCGCCTCCTCGTAGCCGTAGGCGAGGCCGCCGGCGCGCGAGATCCATTTGAAGCCGGTGAGCGTCTCCACGTAGTCGAGGCGGTACTCGCGGGCGATGGCGGCGAGGGCGGGCGAGGAGACGAGGGATGCCGCGAGCGTGCCGTTCTCGTCGGCGTTGGCGAGCCGCTCGGCCGCACGCCAGCCGAGCAGGGATCCGACGTCGTTCCCGCTCAGGCGGCGCCACCCGCCGTCGCCGTCGGGGATCGCGACCGCGAGCCGGTCGGCGTCGGGGTCGTTGGCGATGATCAGGTCGGCGCCCGCCGCCGTGGCCGTCGCGAAGGCGAGGTCGAGCGCGCCCGGCTCCTCGGGGTTCGGGAAGGCGACCGTGGGGAAGGCGGCGTCCGGCGCGATCTGCTCCGTGACGACGAGCGGCTCGGCGAACCCGGCCTCGGCGAAGACACGGCGGGCGACCTCCCAGCCCACGCCGTGCATCGCCGTGTAGACGACGGTGACGGGGGAGTCGGACGCGGTCGCCAGCGCCGCGGTGCGTCGCACGTACTCGTCGACGACGTCCTCGCCGGCGAGCTCGAAATCGGCGGAACGCGTCAGGTGGAGCACGCTCGAGTCCTCGGCCACGCGAGCGATGTGCGCGGCGATCTCGGCGTCGGCGGGGGCGACGATCTGCGAGCCATTGTCGAAGCCACCGAGGTAGACCTTGTAGCCGTTGTCACGTGCCGGGTTGTGGCTCGCGGTGACCATGACGCCCGCGCTCACGTCGAGGTGGCGCACGGCGAAGGCGAGGACGGGGGTGGGCAGCATGCGCGGCAGCAGGATGGCGCGCACGCCGGCTCCGGCCATGAGCTCCGCGGTGTCGCGGGCGAAGACCTCGGAGTTCTCCCGGCCGTCGTACCCGATCACGACGCTCGGAGCGTCGTCCTTCGACAGCAGGTAGGCGGCGAACCCGGCGGCCGCCTGGCCGACGAGCACCCGGTTCATCCGATTGGAGCCCGCGCCGAGCTCGCCACGCAGGCCCGCCGTGCCGAATTCGAGGCGGGCCGCGAACCTGCGCTGCAGGGCCGTGACGCCCGCCTCGTCGGTCGCGGACGCGATGAGCTGTGCGAGTTCTTCGCGCGTCGTGTCATCCGGATCCTGGTCCAGCCAGGCCTGCGCCGTCGCGACCAGCTCGGCGGGCGCCTGCCCGGCGGTCACAGTGCTGCCACGATGCGTGCGAGGAGGGCGCTGATCACCGGTTCGGCGTCGGCGCCGGCCTCGAGCACCTCGGTGTGGCTGAGCGGCGTCGCCGAGATGCCGGCCGCGAGGTTGGTGATGAGCGACATCCCGAGGATCTCCATGCCGGCCTGACGGGCGGCGATGGCCTCGAGCGCGGTCGACATGCCGACGATGTGGCCGCCGATCGCCTTCGCCATCTGCACCTCGGCGGGCGTCTCGTAGTGGGGGCCTCGGAACTGCGTGTAGACGCCCTCGTCGAGGCCCGGCTCTATCTGCCTGGCGATCGCGCGCAGCCGGGCGCTGTACAGGTCGGTGAGGTCGACGAACGTCGCCCCCTCGAGCGGCGAGTCGGCGGTGAGGTTGATGTGGTCGCTGATCAGCACGGGCGTGCCGGGCGTCCAGGACTCGCGGATGCCGCCGGCCCCGTTCGTGAGGATCATGGTCGTCGCCCCCGTGGCGGCCGCTGTGCGCACCGAGTGCACCACGCGGCGCACGCCGTGGCCCTCGTAGTAGTGCGTGCGGGCGCCGATCACGAGCGCGCGCTTCCCGCTCGGCAGCAGCACGGAGCGGAGGGTGCCCGGGTGCCCGACGAGTGCCGGCTTCGAGAATCCGGTGATCTCGTCGGCGGGTATCGTCGCCGTCGTCTCGCCGATCAGGTCGGCGGCGCGGCCCCAGCCGCTGCCGAGGGTCAACGCGATGTCGTGGTGTTCGACGCCGGTCTTCAGCGCGATCTCGGCCGCGGCGGTGGCGGCTACGGCGAACGGGTCGGTGGCTGGGTCATCTAGAGGGTGCGTAGACATGCCCACCACTCTATTGCTCGCGCTCTGCGACCTTCCTCAACTGCTCCAGCATGGCCTGCCAGTTCTCGCTCGAGTGCCGCGCCTCCGCCTCGGTCGCGTTGTTGTCCTGCTCGAGGGTGAGGCGGGTGAGGTCGCCGTCCGGCTCGATGGAGTAGGTGAGCTCGTGGTGGTTCTCGGCGACGTCGGGCTTGCCGGAGAGCGGCGAGAAGTGGGTGAGCACGAGCCGTTCGTTCTCGAGCACCTCGACCACGGTGCCGTGGTCGCGGTACGGGCGGCCCTCCCATTCGCCGCGCCAGACGATGCGGCTGCCCGGACTCCAGTCGGTCTCGACGGTCGCCCCGCGCAGGTACTCGCGGATGAGCTCCGGGTCGGTGAGGGCGCGCCACACGGCGGCCGCCGGGGCGTCGATGCTGACGGATGCCTCGGCGATCAGCTCCTCGGACACGGCGGACGCTCCCTTCCTCCTCCAGTGTGCCGCGCCCGCCCCCGACCCCCAACGGCTTGACTGAAAACGAAGGAGTTGCTGCGCTGCTGGTACCCGAAACGGCGTTCCGTACCGACCCGGCAGCGGTACTCCTTCGTTTTCGGTTGCGGCGGCGCGTTCTGGGGGTGCTGCCGGTTTGGGCGGGGGAGCGGCACGGGGGAGAATTGCAGGCATGGCCTATGAATTCGAACGCAAGCAGCGCATCGCGGTACTCGGCGGAGGGCCCGGCGGCTACGAGGCCGCACTCGCCGGCGCGCAGCTCGGCGCCGAGGTCACCCTGGTCGAGCGCACCGGCGTCGGCGGCTCGGCCGTGCTCACCGACGTCGTGCCGTCGAAGACGCTCATCGCCACGGCCGAGGCCACCAACGCGATCGGCGAGGCCGCCGATCTGGGCGTGCAGTTCTTCTCCCGCAACGAGAGCGGACGCCCGGTGCGTCCCGAGGTGGCCGTCAACCTCGCCGCGGTCAACGCGCGTCTGCTGCGCCTCGCCCGCCAGCAGTCGGAGGACATGAAGAGCCAGCTGATCAAGGCCGGCGTCACGATCATCCAGGGCGAGGGGCGCCTCGACGGCCCGCAGCGCCTCGTCGTCTCGAACGGCCGCGGAAAGTCGCGCACCGACTTCGACGAGATCGAGGCCGACACGCTCGTGGTCTCGGTGGGCGCCAGCCCCCGGCTTCTCTCGAGCGCGATGCCCGACGGCAAGCGCATCTTCACCTGGACGCAGGTCTACTCGCTCGACGAGATCCCCGAGCACCTCATCGTCGTCGGCTCGGGCGTCACCGGCGCCGAGTTCGCCTCCGCCTACCGCGCCCTCGGCTCGAAGGTCACGCTCATCTCGAGCCGCGACCAGGTGCTCCCCGGCGAGGACGCCGACGCGGCCCGCGTCATCGAAGACGTCTTCACCCGCAACGGCATGACCGTGCTGTCGAAGAGCCGCGCCGACTCGGTCGTCGCCACCGCGACGGGCGTCGTCGCGACCCTCTCCGACGGACGCACCGTCGAGGGCAGCCACTGCCTCATGGCGGTCGGCTCCATCCCGAACACCGCGGGCCTCGGGCTGTCCGAGGCGGGTGTCCAGTTGACCGAGAGCGGTCACATCCGCGTGAACCGTGTTGCCCGCACGAGCGTGCCGAGCATCTACGCGGCCGGGGACTGCAGCAATTCGCTGCCACTGGCATCCGTCGCCTCGATGCAGGGCCGCACCGCGGTCTTCCACGCGCTCGGCGACGCCGTGAACCCGACCGAGCTGCGCAACGTCGCCTCGAACATCTTCACGCAGCCCGAGATCGCGACCGTCGGCTGGACGCAGAAGCAGATCGAAGACGGCATCGCGCAGGGCGAGATCTACAAGCTGCCGCTCGCGTCGAACCCGCGCGCCAAGATGATGGGCATCAAGGACGGCTTCGTGAAGCTGTTCGCCCGCACCGGATCCGGCACGGTCATCGGCGGCGTCATCGTCGCGCCGCACGCCTCGGAGCTCATCGCGTCGATCGCGCTCGCCGTGGAGCACCGTCTCACCGTCGACCAGCTGGCGTCGGCGTTCTCGGTCTACCCGTCGCTGACGGGCAGCATCACGGATGCCGCCCGGGCCATGCACATCGTCAACTAGCTCCGGTCGGCGCGGCTTCGCGGGTGCCCGCGGGGCGGATGCCTCGGACCTCAGTCCCGCCGCAGCAGGCCGGCGCGCTCGCGCCAGTGGCGGCCGGCGGCGAGGTGCGCCAGCACGGCGCGCTCGAGGCGCGTCGTCGGTGTGAGCGCCGGCAGCCCGGCGAGCGGTGACCGGAAGACGAACTTCGCCACCGCGCGGTCGCCCTCCGTGGCGCCGTCGACGGGCGCATCCGCCGACTCGGTGTCGACCAGCGTGAACCGGCGCTGGAAGGCGAGGATGTTGGACGACGCAG
>Ga0247803_1001435_pt1 | contig 12520 bp, 11 predicted proteins | sample UWRJL014104B1_FD_180928 | JGI IMG/M metagenome (GOLD analysis project Ga0247803, IMG submission 180928) | Plant litter microbial communities from Arlington Agricultural Research Station in Wisconsin, United States - UWRJ-L014-104B-1 | ecosystem: Environmental > Terrestrial > Plant litter >...
ATTGGCACCCATCTGAAGTGCTTTTCTACGCATCTCTTCCGGATCATTGTACACACTTTGATCCTCCCAGCCATTGCCCAGATCGGTTTCGTAGGAGTAATAACAAACCAGTCTCCCCTGCCAAATCAGACCAAAACCCTGCGGTTGTTTGGCGTCATGCTCATGGATCTTCGGCAAGCCTTCCGGGAAATTGTATTTTACATGATAAACCTCATGGCTGAAAGGCAATTCTACAAAAGACAGTTCCGGAAAAACTTTTTTCATTTCTCTCCTGATAAACGGATCAAGTCCGTAATTGTCGTCCACGTGCAGAAAGCCGCCTGACAACAGATAATTACGTAAATTTTGTGCTTCTGCATCAGTAAAAACCACATTCCCGTGACCGGTCATATGCACAAAAGGATAAGCAAATAAATCGGGGCTGCCGGCTTCCACCACGTCCTCTACCGGATTAATATTCATTTTCAATTCTGAATTGCAAAATTTGATCAGGTTTGGTAAAGAAGTTTTATTTGCGTACCAATCTCCTCCACCGCCGTACTTAAGTTTGGCAATTTTCAAGGAAGACTGGCCCCGGCAAACGGATGAAACAAAAAATGCCAGTACCAAAAGGCAAAAACCAGAGCTTTTCAGAATCAATTTTCTCATAACCAGTCAAAAAATTTAAGGCGTTATATATTGTTTGCCATATTGATCGCATGACAGCCGGCAACGGCGGCAGTTTCGGTACGTAATCTCGTTGGGCCAAGTGAAACCATTTCAAAACCATTTTCCCTTGCCAAAACCACTTCATCCGGAGTAAAGTCTCCCTCCGGCCCGATCAGCAGGATAGTTTCTGAATTTTTATCAACTTTTTCATAAACATGCCGCACCAAATTATTATCAGGAACATAAGCCAACAATTTAGTCTTTTCTTTCCTGCTTTCAATGAACGAATCGAATTTCTTAACCAATGTAATTTCGGGCATATAAAACTGCTGCGATTGTTTCATTGCAGATGCAGCGATCCGACTCAGCCGGTTCAAATTGACAACCCTGTTAATCGATTCCATGTTTGTATTGGCAGTGACAATGAAATCGATTCGCTCCACGCCTATTTCTGTCATCTTTTCGACCATCCATTCATTACGTTCCGCTTTTCTTGTCGGAGCAACGGCCATATTTACGGTAAAAGATCTCCTGGCATGCAACACCGATTCTTCCACCTGGTAATTCACCTTTTTACCCTTGATGCTCAGCCGGCACTTCTGCACTAATCCTTTACCGTCCGTAACATAAATCCAGTCTCCTGTAACAAGCCTCAATGCCTTTGTTACGTGCCTGACTTCCTCTTCATCCAACTCTGATATACTGATATCGGGCTGATAAAATAAATGCATATCAATAGGATTAAAATAATTTGTGTCTCTTCCTGCTAGCTCCAAAAGTAGAAAATTATCATTCATTATTTAACAAAATCGCCCTTCTTACCTAGATTATTAAAATGAACGTTTAAATCCCATTTGTTGTCCCAATTTGTAACAAATCATTAATTACTTTAATAATTGCACCTGTTTTTGATCCATTTTAATAAAATCCTCATAAGTGATATAAAAAATAAACGTGACAAAAATATTGAAATAGTGCATTTTTTACTGACAATACTACCATGAACACAATATAATTTTGCTATTTGCGAAATTTTCTTATATTTTATTTCCTGCAATTACATTTTTGCATTAATATTGTGTCGTTATAATATTTCGTCACCAACTTATCATAGTACTATTATGTCAAAATCTAAGCTGGAATATATTTGGCTAGACGGTTACAAGCCGACTCAAAGTTTACGCAGCAAAACAAAAATTGAAGACGATTTTAGTGGCAAACTGGAAGATTGCAGCAACTGGTCGTTTGATGGTTCATCCACTGAACAGGCAGTTGGTGGTTCGTCTGACTGCTTGTTGAAACCTGTGGCTATTATTCCGGATCCGCAGCGTAAAAACGGCTATCTTGTGATGTGCGAAGTTTTGAATGCTGATGGTACCCCTCACCCATCAAATGGTCGTGCTACAATCGAAGATGACGACAACGATTTCTGGTTCGGTTTTGAACAGGAATATTTCCTTTGGGACATTGAAACAAACAAACCATTAGGCTTCCCTGCAAATGGTTTTCCAGCTCCACAAGGGCCATATTATTGCTCAGTTGGCGCTAAAAACGCTTTCGGTCGTGAAATTATCGAAGAGCATCTTGACGCATGTATAGAAGCAGGTCTTAATATAGAAGGTATCAATGCAGAAGTTGCTGCCGGACAGTGGGAATTCCAGATGTTTGCAAAAGGTGCAAAACAGGCTGGTGATGAGATCTGGCTGGGACGTTACCTGCTGGAACGCATCGGAGAAAAATATGGTGTTTCTATCAACTGGCATTGCAAACCCCTGGGTGATCTTGACTGGAATGGAAGCGGTATGCATGCTAACTTCTCAAATTCTTTGTTGAGAACAGCCGGCAGCAAAGCAACTTTTGATAAAGTTTGTGAATCTTTCCGCCCGGTGGTTAAAGAGCACATCGAAGTATATGGCGCAGATAACCACCTTCGTCTGACAGGAAAACATGAAACTGCAAGTATTCATGATTTCAGCTACGGCGTGTCTGACCGTGGTGCATCTATACGTATTCCTGTTCTGGTTCCTCAAAAAGGATGGAGCGGATACCTGGAAGATCGTCGCCCTAACTCAGCTGCTGATCCTTACAAAGTTGCAGCACGTATCATCAAAACGGTGAAGTCTGTTGTGATTTAAGTTACAGAAAACTCCACTAAGGAAACACATAAAAAATCCCGTCAGGTAATTGACGGGATTTTTTATGATTAGATGGCGCCACTTTTTAACTTCTCTCAATCCTCCTCCTCACTCCCTGTGAACGAATAAAGCGTTGGATCCAGCTGTAATCTTCCTGAATTAAAACGGATTATAAAATCATTGATGGTTTTTTCGTTGATTTCTGTTTTGTTCAAACCAACTTCCAGACCGATTCCGTATTCAAACTGATCATCCGTTTCAACATGCTCACGCACCGTAATTTCTTCATTCTCTTCAATTTCTTCAATAAACTCGGTCAACAGCATTTCTGCTTCCTCATCTTTTTCCGGATCATCGGGATAATCATCGGTTCTTTCATCCTGGGAAACATAGTCAGGGAATTCCTTCTTTAGTTTTTCCAGAGCTGCGTCGTAGACAAGCGTAGAATGATGAAGTCTGAGCGTATAGATCAATGCGTCATAAACCACTTCTTTATCTTTGTAAAAACCTACAAACTGAATATGAGCATGTTCGTTGTTTTCCTGTTCGTCATCTTCTTCTAACTCGTCTGATACGTAAACAAAGTTCAACCGTTCAGCTTTGCATTCCCGCTTTAACTGAGCGATTTCTTCTGGATCAAATCCCGGATTCATAGTATATAAATGATTTGTTTTAAGGCAATTTTTACAAATTTATTCCAAAAATAACATTTCGCGGTATTTTGCCAAAGGCCAATCTTCGTCATCGATCAATAATTCCAGTTTATCGACGTGATATCTGATCTCTTCAAAAAATCCTTTAACCTCCGAACCATACGCTTTTGCGCGTTCCAGCAAATCTTCAAGGTTATTTGCCGTTTTCCTGGCCTCTGTCATTTCATGAACCAAACGCTTGATAACCACCACATGAGAAGAAATGTCTTTGATAATTTCCTTAATCGGTTCTGCCTCTTCCAGCATTTCAAGGTCTGTGAGCGCGCGGGCAGTCTGTGCGAGCTTGAACTGATATTTTACAACCGTCGAAACTACGTGATTGAGCGCAAGATCACTGATGACCCTGGATTCAATCTGTAATTTTTTTACATAATTTTCCAGCTCAATTTCATAACGCGCGTGTAACTCTCTGGAAGTGAGTACGCCCATCTTTTCAAATGCCTGAATTGTGCTCGGGGAAATGTACGCATGCAAAGCATCATAAGTCTCTCGGATATTACTCAATCCTCTCTCCGCAGCCAATGCAATCCATTCCTCCGAATAACCATTTCCTTCAAAAAGAATTTTCTTGGATTCTTTGAAATATCTTTTTAAAATTTCAACCGTAGCTACTTTTTTCTCTTCACCAGCACCAAGTCTTTCATCCATTTCTCTTTTAAATTCCAGAAGCTGGTTGGCCACGATCGTATTGAGCACAATCATCGGAGAGGCGCTGTTTTGCGAACTTCCAACCGCCCGGTATTCAAATTTATTTCCGGTAAAGCAAAAGGGAGAAGTTCTGTTCCGGTCGGTATTGTCTCTTTGCAAATTAGGTATGCGCGTAATGCCCAGTTTGTAATAAAAGTTTTCACCTTTTTCCAGGGTAATTTCCCCTTTGCTTACCAACTCTTCCAGCATCCCTGTTAACTCACCCCCAAGGAAAACCGACACAATGGATGGTGGCGCTTCATTTGCTCCAAGCCGATGTTCATTACCGGCAGAAGAAATAGAAGCGCGAAGCAAATCCGCGTGGTCATGAACGGCTTTTACCACATTCAGAAGAAACGTCAGAAACCTTAAATTTTCTTTGGGTTTCGTTGTTGGTGCCAGTAAATTGATCCCGGTATCTGTCGACAACGACCAGTTGTTATGCTTGCCACTCCCGTTGATTCCCGCAAATGGTTTTTCATGAAAAAGTACCTGAAAATTATGCTTATCCCCTACTTTCTGCATCAGATCCATCAGCAACGCATTATGATCTATGGCAAGGTTTACTTCCTCAAAAGTGGGCGCACATTCATACTGCCCGGGCGCAACTTCATTATGCCTGGTACGAACCGGAATTCCAAGTTTAAGCGCTTCAAATTCGAAATCAACCATAAACGTGTTCACCCGGGGTGAGATGGATCCAAAATAATGATCGTCCAATTGCTGTCCACGGGCCGGACTATGCCCAAACACCGTTCTGCCTGTCATCAATAAATCCGGTCTTGCGTAGTACAGCGCTTTATCAACCAGAAAATATTCCTGTTCAATGCCCAGAGTTGGCGTTACTTTGTCCACGTCGCGGTTAAAAAACTGGCACACAGAAGTTGCGGCTTTATCCAGCATGACCAGCGAACGGAGCAAGGGCGCTTTATAATCCAGCGCTTCACCCGTGTAAGAAATAAAAACAGACGGAATGCAAAGTGTTTTGCCGCCAGCTCCATTATCCATTAAAAAAGCCGGCGAACTCGGATCCCACCCTGTGTAGCCGCGTGCTTCAAAAGTAGCACGTAATCCGCCGCTTGGGAAAGATGAGGCATCCGGCTCCTGCTGGACCAATGCACTTCCTTTGAATTTCTCAACGGCCTTGCCTTCCAGGGTCAGGTCAAAAAAGGAATCATGTTTTTCGGCGGTGGTTCCGGTAAGCGGTTGAAACCAGTGGGTATAATGCGTGGCGCCCTTGGATATGGCCCAGGATTTCATCGCAGCTGAAACTTCCTCAGCCACTTCCCTGTCTATTGTCGAACCCGACCTGATCGCATTCGATATTTTTATATATGCTTCCGGGGACAGCAAGGTCCGCATGACACTGTCACTAAAAGTATTGCTTCCATATAAATCTGTTACTTTTTCTGTCGGAGGAGTTAATACAGGTGCCACGCGACCCTGGGCTATCTGAAAAGCAGTGGAACGAAATGTCATTTTGATATTGATTAATTATTATTTATTCCCAAAATTATTTATTTCATGATACCATCTACTATTTACTTTCACATTTTCCATGTTTTTGGTGTTTATAAAGTGATAATATTCATGAATCCGGTTAATTTTTATGAATTTTGTTGATTCTTTACTGACACCAATGCGCAAGAGATTTCAATTTATAGCTTTATACGGAATTACCTGGATCATCCTTTTCCAATTCTTCCGGATATTTTTTTTAGTTTATCATTATAAAAAGTCACTTGAACTGCCAGGTTCCATGTGGGCGAAAATTGCCTGGCATGGACTTCAGATGGATATCTCGTTTGCGGGGTATATCTTGTTAGTTCCCACTTTATTAATCGCAATCACCGGAAAGTACTGGAACTGGTATGCAAAGTTTATTTCCATTTACAGTGCAGTCGTTTCGCTTGTCATTGTTTTTCTTGTCATAGCTGATCTGGAACTGTTCAAAGCATGGGGTTTCAGGATCGATGCCACATCTTTGCATTACCTGAAAACGCCAAAAGAGGCACTTGCTTCCATGGGTGCAGCGCCGGTTATTCCTTTACTTCTGCTGCTATTTGCTTTATACTTTCTGGTTTTTAAAATTCTGCAGACAATAGGAAAACGCACCTTGCCTTTCCTGGCGAAATCTTCCCTGATCATTACGTTCCTGCTTTTTGTATTTTTAACTGCAACGCTGATTATCCCGATCAGAGGTGGTTTGCAGCAGATTCCAATGAATGAAAGTGTCGTATTTTTCAGTGATAAAAGTTTCGCTAACTATGCGTCTGTCAATGTACCATGGAATTATGCCCGCTCATTGCTGAATTCAAGTTACACCGATCGAAACCCGTTTATTTATTTTGACCAAAAAATCGCGGATAAAAATGTAGCTGCACTTTATCAATCAACCGACAGCACGACCAGTTTTGTCAATACAGAGCAACCCGTTAATGTCCTGATCATTATATGGGAGAGCTTCACAGCTAAGGTGGTTGCCGGGCTCAACGGGAAAACAGGCATTACGCCTGAATTCGAGAAGCTTTCAGAGGAAGGAATTTTCTTTACCAATATGTACGCGAGCGGCAATCGCAGCGATAAAGGAATGGTCGCAATTTTGAGTGGATATCCGGCGCAACCAGCAACCTCGATCATTAAGGTCCCTAAGAAAACGGCTTCATTACCCTCTGTTCCTAAAAGCTTTCAAAGAAAAGGGTATTTTACTTCATTCTATTATGGCGGAGAAACTGAATTTGCCAATATGAAATCCTACTTTTTACAACAGGGATTTGATAAAATTATTGACAAAAACGCATTCGCTTCCGAGGACATGAATTCGAAATGGGGAGCGCATGACCATGTGGTTTTAACAAGACTGTTGAATGACCTGGACGTTCAGAAACAACCTTTTTTTACCACGCTTTTTACGCTCAGCAGCCATGAGCCTTTTGAAGTGCCGGCAAAAACAGTAATTGCCGGTAACGACCCGGAGCATTTATTTCTCAATGCAATGCATTATTCCGACGCTTCCATTGGTGATTTTATCAAAAAAGCAAAAACCAAGCCCTGGTGGAATAATACACTGATTGTAATACTGGCCGATCACGGACATCCATTACCGGAAATGCCTTTGGGTAAACCGGGCGAATTTCACATGCCCATGTTGTGGCTGGGCGGCGCTCTGACGAAAACAGGAATTCGTGTTGACTCACTTTCTTCTCAAACCGATCTGGCTGCTACCCTATTGAACCAATTCAAATTCCAGTCTGACGCATTCAAATGGAGTAATGACATTTTTAGAAAAAACCGAATTCCGTTTGCATACTTCGCCTTCAACAATGGATTGGGCTGGATCAGACCCCATGGCTTTATCATCAGAGATAACATCGGAGGCAACATTACCGAACAAAAAGGGAACCTGAAAACCTCTGAAACTGAACTCGGCAAATCTTATCTCCAGTCATCTTTTAACGATTATTTGAAGCGGTGAGCATAAAAGATGTAATTTTGCAGGATTAAGTTTTTTGTATGAAAAAAGTTGCGTTTTACACGTTAGGTTGTAAATTAAATTATTCAGAGACTTCTTCCATTGGTAGAATGTTTCAGGACAAAGGATATTCGAAAGTCGAGTTTAATGAAACTCCTGATATTTTCATTATCAACACCTGTTCGGTTACCGAAAATGCTGATAAGAAATGCCGGAAAATTGTTCGTGAAGCTCAAAAAATAAATCCGGATGGCTACGTCGCGATCATCGGATGTTACGCACAACTAAAACCGAAGGAGATTTCAGAAATTCCCGGAGTGGATGCAGTGCTTGGTGCTGCGGAAAAATTTCGTCTGGTTGAATTGATCGATACTTTTGAAAAAGCGCCGGGAAATCATCCTGCGCAAATTTTGACTTCCCATATTGACGAAGCTGTGGATTACCACACTTCTTATTCTCTCAACGACCGTACGCGAACTTTTCTGAAAGTCCAGGATGGATGTGACTATCCTTGTGCATATTGTACCATCCCGCTGGCACGTGGAAAAAGCCGCTCCGACACCATCGCGAATGTAGTTGCTGCCGCAAAAGATGTTGCAGCAAGAGGTGTAAAAGAAATTGTTTTAACGGGTGTGAATATCGGCGATTTTGGTATTCAGGGTGGAGAAAAAAGGGAAACATTTTTTCAGCTGATTAAAGCACTGGATGAAGTCGAAGGAATTTTAAGGTTCCGGATTTCTTCCATCGAACCAAATTTGCTGACAGACGAAATCATTGAATTTGTTTCAAAATCAAAACGTTTTGTACCGCATTTTCATATTCCGCTTCAATCCGGTTCTAACAAAGTTTTGAGCCTGATGCGTCGTCGGTACAGAAGAGAATTGTATGTGGAACGTGTTGCCAAAATAAAAGCACTGATGCCTGAATGCTGTATTGGCGTTGATGTGATTGTCGGGCATCCTGGCGAAACTCAGGAGTTGTTTCTTGAAAGTTATCAGTTTCTGAACGAACTGGATATTTCCTATTTGCACGTTTTTACTTATTCGGAAAGAGAAAATACCACGGCTTTGGAAATCAAACCCGTAGTTCCAAAATCTCAAAGAGCGGATCGCTCAAAAATGCTGCATATCCTTTCAGAAAAAAAGAAAAGGCATTTTTATGAACAGCAAATCGGCAAAGAAGCCACTGTGCTTTTTGAAGATGAAATTCAGAATGGACAAATGCTTGGCTTTACAGAAAACTACGTCAGGGTGGCTGTGAAATACGATCCTTTACTGATCAACGAAACCAAGAAAATCCAGTACGATCACCTCAATGATGCCGGCCTGATGGAAGTGACCGAAGTCTACGAGGAGTATATTTTGCACCATTGAACATATAAAGTTTAAAGTGCAACAGTAAACAGTCATAAGTTCATGATAGACAGTTTAAAGTGCAAAGTCGGAAGTTTGCACTTTTCAAATTTCAGTATAAATTACAAACAAAAAAACCCGGAATTTCCGGGTTTTTTTGTAGAAACAATATCCAAATCAGTTTTTAAGCTTCTACAAGGAATTCGTCGTGCTGACTGATGTCAAGACCAACTTTTTCATCTTGTTCTGTCACACGAAGTGGCAGGATCATGTCAGTGATTTTCAGAAGAAGAAGAGATCCCCCAAAAGCAAAGGCAGAAACACCAACCAATGCAATCACGTGATTGATGAAAAGAGTTGTTTCGCCGAATGCAAGACCTTGATTCGTCACAGCAGGGTTAACACCGCTTGTTGCGAAAATTCCGGTCATCAACATACCAACCATTCCGCCTACACCATGGCAAGGGAAAACGTCCAATGTGTCGTCCAATGTTGAACGTGTACGCAAATGAGCGACGTAGTTACTGATAACAGCAGCAACAGCGCCGATGAAGATAGAAGACGACACTGTTACGAAACCAGCGGCAGGTGTGATGGCTACAAGACCAACAACCGCACCGATACAAAATCCAAGAGCAGATACTTTTTTACCTTTTGCAGCATCAAATAACACCCATGCCAAACCAGCAGCACCGGCAGCAGTATTTGTAGTAGCGAAAGCGGAAACAGCCAAAGGCCCAGCAGCAAGAGCAGAACCTGCGTTAAATCCGAACCAGCCAAACCAAAGCAAACCTGTTCCCAAAAGAACGAAAGGAATGTTAGCAGGAGGCAATACGTGATCTTCAAGCAAAGCTTTGCGACGTTTCAGATAAAGCGCACCAGCCAAAGCAGCCCAGCCAGCAGACATATGAACAACAGTTCCACCTGCAAAGTCAAGCACACCCATTTTGAAAAGGAAACCTTCCGAATGCCATGTCATGTGGCACAATGGCGAGTAAATGAACAAGCCGAAAAGGATCATGAAAAGAACGTAAGAACGGAAATTAACACGTTCTGCCATTGAACCTGTAACCAATGCAGGTGTGATTACAGCAAATTTCATTTGGAACATTGCGAAAAGTGCAAAAGGAATTGTGCCCATAAGAGGAGCATCAAATACATTTCTGAACATGAAATAAGTCGTTGGATTTCCGATGAAACCAAGACCTGCAACGTCATCACCAAATGCAAGGCTGAATCCTACAACCACCCACAATACGCTGATTACGCCCATTGCAACAAAACTTTGAAGCATGGTAGAAATAACGTTTTTGTTATTTACCATTCCTCCATAAAAATAAGCCAATCCGGGAGTCATAAGCAATACAAGTGCTGATGAAACCAACAACCATGCGGTGTCGCCGGCATTTACTCCTTCGGTAATAATTTTTGTTGGAACATTTGGCGTGAAAGCCCCCAAGAGGCTGATTGCCAATAGGATAATTAGTGGAAGATAACTACGCTTTCCGGTTGTTGTTGTCATTGTTTTATAGATTAAGAAGGTATATAATTAAAACTTGTAGATAAATGCAAGCCCGAAAGTGGTTTGGCTGTTTTTAGTCCAATCTCCATCTGAATCCTGAAACTGCTGCTCTGCACCTGCTCCTGAAACTTTTGGATATGTATCCAGACGGAACTCAGGTTTTATAAGAATGTGATCATCTGCCAATTTAATGTTACCTGTCAGGGTGATTGAATTAACCTTTGTCCCTGTTCCTGCTTTTGTTAACAACCCACGAACAGCATTGCTGTTATCAAAAAATTCATAACGAGCTCCAAGACCAAAGTTCTCAGTTATCGCCGTATTAGCGTAAACCGCTGCACCGCCCCATGTTTGAGAAGTTGCCGGTCCGCCGAAACCTTGGTAATCACCTTTTTGGGCACCGTAAGCTGCATTAAATCCCAGGAGGAATTTTTCAGTTATCTGATAGCTGGTTGTAAGATCTAAAACGCGGTAGAAAGCGTCATCATCCTGAGCATAAGTTTCTTCATCAGGACTTGCCTCGTTACTAGTGATTGCATTAAGGTAAACGTTCCATCCTTCAACCGGAGCAAAGAAAAACTGTCCGATAAGTCCTTTTTTACGGTTGTTATCACCAAGGCCGTCTACATTGTTAACTACCCCAAGCATCAAGGAAGCTTTGTCTGAAAACGCATAAGTCGCTTTCAAACCTGCATGGTAGAAAGGACCGTTGTTAAATAGATTAGATAATGAGTAGTTAAAATTAGCGGGAGCATCAATTACCTCATAACCGATATGGGTTCCGAACTGGCCGGCGGTCATCGAAAATTTGTCTGTGAATTTGTAAGTAAAGTATGCTTGTTTAATGGCCAATGCAGTGCTAAATACCGAATTTCCATAATTACCCAAATTTGCGTTAGGACCAAAAGTCAGGTCAACAACAGCTTCGGATTTATTATTGGTATAAACTACCTTGGTCTGAACCAATCCCAGTGAAAACTGGCCCGATCGTTGATCAAACACCCTGGCATTTGAAGCGCCCATGTTTGACTGTGATGCCGGTTTATTAAAATTGGCCATATAATAAGAATCAAGGTATCCCGAGAACGCGAATGTTCCTTTTGATTCCTCATCCTCCTTTACTTCTGCAACTGTTGTAAGCGTGTCTGCTTTGGCTTTCTTTTCGTCAAGAGACTTTGTAAAACCCAAAAACGGAACCATTAAAGATAATACTGTACAATAGACTTTTTTCATAATTATATTCTGTTTAAGTTGTATTCACCTTCCGGATTCAATTATGTATCAAATATTGTACTAAAATTATATTTATCAAATTTTGTGCATGTATTTTATACAAAAAAGTGCAATTATCATGTTTTTTTACCTTTTTTTATGGGTATTTGTCTATAAATTTAAATATATTGATCAAATTTTCAAATAATTATTATTTTGCATATAGTTAATTACGCAAAATATTATGAATCATTATTATTAATTTTTTTTAAGAAGGTTTATTATTTAATTACCATTTTGTTTGGTGTATGGCACAAAAAAAGCCCCCGCAAAAGCAGGGGCCGCAAAATCTTATTTGGCAGAAGCAGTTATTCTCCGTGCATCCAGGCCTTTTTAGCCAATAATGTATCTTCCTCCTCCTCATTATCAGGATCTGGCACACAGCAGTCCACAGGACAAACCGCGGCGCATTGCGGTTCCTCATGGAAGCCTACGCACTCAGTACATTTATCGGTAACAATATAGTAAAACTCGTCTGAGACGGGGGATTGCTTTTCTTTGCCACTTACCAAAGTTCCATCGCCAAAATCTACTTCATCTAAACTGGTACCATCACCCCACGTCCATTCTACTCCTCCTTCATAAATAGCAGTGTTGGGGCACTCTGGCTCGCACGCCCCGCAGTTTATGCATTCATCGGTTATCATTATAGCCATAGTCGCCGGATTGTTTATATTTGTTCTTATTTTCTTCTTTACAGAGTAACAAATATAACTATT
>Ga0247803_1001439_pt1 | contig 12511 bp, 12 predicted proteins | sample UWRJL014104B1_FD_180928 | JGI IMG/M metagenome (GOLD analysis project Ga0247803, IMG submission 180928) | Plant litter microbial communities from Arlington Agricultural Research Station in Wisconsin, United States - UWRJ-L014-104B-1 | ecosystem: Environmental > Terrestrial > Plant litter >...
GATTGGCAGATAGGGATTGGCGCTGTCGGGGCTGTTCCTGACCAGACGCGTGAACTCGACCCCGTCCAGCGGGAACATGTTGAAATCGACGATGGCCAGGTCGACCGGTGCGTCGCGCAGGGCATCCAGCGCCATCGCACCGTCCGAGACCTCGCGGATATTGCGAATGCCTGCGGATTGCAGGATGGCCGAGGTGATCGACCGCATATGCTGATTATCGTCGACCAGCAGGATGTTGAGCGACTTGAGGGCTGACATTCAGTATCGTTGGAGCTGCCGGAAAGGCTTGGGACGAAAACAGGTTACGGACTAAATCCGCGACGGTCCACCGGCCCTCTATCCTGAACGGCGTTAAGCTGAGGGTTGCGGCACCGATGCCGCGATCATCAGAGACGGGTCCAGGTTCCGGTCACGCCATTTCATCCGCCAGCACAGGTGCGGCCCGGTGGCCCGGCCCTCCATGCCGACGCGCCCGATGATGTCGCCGCGACCGACCCTCTGGCCCACGACTGCGTCGATGCGCGACTGGTGCAGATAGGCAGTGACCAGGCCCTGGCCATGATCGATCAGCGTCAGCCCGCCCTCGAAATGCATGCCCGACCTGGCAAAGGTCACGGTTCCTGGGGCAGGGGCCCGGATCGGCGTGCCGGTCGGTGCGGCCAGATCGATGCCGTAATGGGGCCGGGCCGGGGTGCCGTTCAATATGCGCTGGGCACCCCACAGGCTGGAGACGCGATAGGTGTCCAGCGGCCAGGCGAAACCGTCGCGGAAGTCGTCGGCGTCGATGCGGCTGGCGAACCCTTCGGCCTTTAGCGCAGCCTCGACCCGGATACGCTCCAACAGGGCCGGGTCGCTGGGCGCGATGGTGGCGGGCGGCAAGCCGTCGATGCGGCTCGTCGGAAAGTCACCGGCTGCGATGGTCAGGGTCCTGCGCGCGGTATTCGTGCCCGACCGGACTTCGATCAGGACGCCGGGCGACTGGTCCCGGTCGAAGCCGATGACGAACAGGCCGTTAGCGGATGCCGTGGTCAGGACCTGTCCGTCGACCAGGACCGCGGCACGGGGCCATGTCCGGCCTATGACGAACCCGCCCTGGACATGGCGTCCACTGAGCGCCAGCCCATCGGCATCCTCCGCAAGGGTGGGCGCGGCAGCACCTGTACCAATCGTCGTCAGGCTCCCGACGGCCAGCCCCCCGATCAGCAGGTGCCGCCGCGTTGCGCTCATCGGGCGGGCAGCATCCGGCTCAGGGCCTCGGCTGGACTGTAATATGCCTCCTGCCGCTCGACCGACCAGTATCGCAACGCCTCCAGCGGGATGGTCCGTCCCGTCACCGCGCACAGGACGTAGGGCCCGGGCTTCAGGATCGCGAACTCGCCATCGCCATAGTGGACGGTGGCGGCGCCGGAGGAAGGGTCGTGAGCGTTCATGGCCGCAAGATAGCGTGGCGAGGCGTCGGGCGCGAGTGCTGCGAGGCCATAATCAGTGCAGCGATCTGTGCCTGCGACGTGCCTGGTCCACAAGCACATCGGTCTGGTCGCGCATGAACTCGGCGCAGGTCCAGATGGCGTCCTCTGTGGGCGGAGTGGTGTCCAGGATCTGGGCCATGTCCATGACGGCCTCGGCGGTGCCCCCCGTCGGCATCGATCCTTCGACGCGCCCGACGAAATACAGCATCAGTGCGTACAGACCGGTCTTGTCGTCTTCGCTGCTTGCGGAATTCGACTGGGCCACTTCTACCAGACGCACGCTGATGGCGGCGCAGTAGATGTCTTCGCCGTTCGGGCGGACGTATGTCGGCTCCGCTGTTGCCGCCTGGGTCCAGAGCAGCAGGGCGGGCAGTATGTGCATCAGCATGGCAGGGGTCCGACGATAAGCGACCATCGGGTCATGAGGCCTGATGCCTCGGCCGTCTACTGATCCCATCTGACGAAGAAACGGTGGTGCCCCTCAGGCAAACATCCTCACCATTCGACAAGCCCCGGCGGGTTCGTTAGTGACCGGGACACAGCGCCATCGTCCGGCGCCTCCGCATCGCATGAAGGACTTGAACGTCATGGAACCGCTTTCCCGCCCCCAGGCCATCATCGACTTCTGCCTGGCACCGCTCGACCTTGATCCCAAGTCGCCGGGCGCGGTCGAGGTGCGGCGTCGGATGGAGCACCTGATCAAGACCCTGTCGCTCAAGGCGACCGCGCCGATCAGCGTCGATTTCTCGTCCATGCCGTCGCAGGTCATCAACGAAGCCGCCCACGGCTACGAATAGGCGGAAGACTGGGATCAGGCGGCCAGTGCGGTCGCCTGCGTCCCCAGGTCGCCGACCAGGCTTAGCAGTTCGGCGGCATTGAACGGCTTGGCCAGGTGCCGGTCGGCCCCCGCCGCCTGGCCCGCAGCGACGTGCTCGGCCAGGGCGTTGGCGGTCAGCATGACGATGGGCGTTCGTGCAAAGCCCATAGCCATCTCGTGCAGGCGGATTTCGCGCGTCGCGGTCAGGCCGTCCATGACCGGCATCTGCATATCCATAAGCACCAGATCGTAGGCCGAGGCGCGACAGGCGGCCAGGGCCTGGGCCCCATCCTCGACCGAGGTCAGATCGACCGGGGCCTGGGCCAGGATCAGTTCGACGACGCGCCGATTGGTGGGATGGTCGTCGGCCAGCAAGACGCGGATTCGCGGTCCGGTCAGGTCGTCATCAGACGCCTCCGACGCGGCGTTGACGATCGGGGCTGACGCCTCGATCAGGGGCAGGGTCAGGATGAAGGCCGAGCCGCCGCCGGGTTCGCTTTCGCAATCCAGTTCACCGCCCATCATGCCCGCCAACTGACGACAGATGGCCAGGCCCAGGCCGGTGCCGCCGAACCGGCGGGTGATGGTTCCGTCGGCCTGTTCGAACCGGTTGAACAGCCGTTCGCGGGCGTCGGCGTCGAACCCGCAACCCGTGTCCTCGACGGTAAACCTCAATATTTGTGATCCGTCGGCGAGTAGGCTTCTGCCCACCGTCAGGCTGACGAACCCCTGCGTCGTGAATTTGACGGCGTTCGAGACAAGATTGGTCAGGATCTGCTTGACCCGAACAACGTCGCCCTGAACCCAGATCGCGGTGTCGGGCTCGATGTCGACGTAGAACTGCAGTGCCTTTTCGCCTGCTGCCGCCGCATAGAGCTGGGCGGCGTCCTCGACGGCGCGGGACAGGTCGAAGGGCTCGGATGCAATCTCCATCCGGCCGGACTCGACGCGCGCCAGGTCCAGGATGTCGCTCAACAAGGTCTGGAGCGTGTGGCCCGAGGACTGGATCAGGCCCAGCATTTCGGTCTGTTCGTCGGTCAGGGACGTGCGGGCCAGCACCTGGGTCAGGCCGATGATGCCATTCAGGGGGGTGCGGATTTCATGGCTCATATTGGCCAGGAACTCGGACTTGGCGCGGTTGGCGCTCTCGGCTGCATCCTTGGCCTCGGCCAGTGCGCGGGCGCTGCGCTTCAGGTCGGTGATGTCGTTGACCACGGTCACGGTGCCCCCGGCCGCCGTGCGTCGGTCCTGAATTCTCAGCCAGTGATCGCCGACGACGTGCTGTTCCAGGGTGGCGGACAACAGCTTGCGCGCCTCCAGCCGCTCGGCCAGCCACTCTTCCTTGCGGCCCTCGGCCTCGACATAGAGGTCCATGTCCAGGCCGATGCGGACCATCTGTTCGAAACTCATGCCGGTCCGGAGGATCGAGGCGATCTCGGGGTTCACTTCGGCATAACGGGCATTCCAGACGGTCAACCGGTCCTTGGCGTCATAGAATCCCAAGCCGTCCGGCATGGCATCGATGGCTTCTCGCAACTGGGACAAGGCGCTGGTGCGCGACCACCAGGCCGCGCCGGTCCCAAAGGCCAAAGTGGCGACCAGGGCGATCAGGCCGATGACCATCAGCAAGCCCGAGGCCTGTGGCAAGGACGAGGCGATACCGGCTCCCGCGACGGCCCAGACGACGCCCAGGGTACCCACAGCCAGGACAGCGATGCCGACGGCCAGAAGCGGCAGCGAAAGTCGCCGACCCGACCCCTTCATCATGTCGTCCAGTGCCCGCAACGGTATCCCCATAACTCGCGTCCGGGGCCACCCTGACGCAAACAGGTAAAGAAAGCGGTGCTGTTGTTCGCAGTTGCACACGACGTGTCGTGTTCCCGAGGGGTCAAAGGGCACCGTGACCGGAAAAATGCGAAAGGGAGACATTCGACCCTGAAACGTGATCGGGGTCTCGCGGGCATGGGGGGACCTGGACGTCTGGTTCGAGGCGGCGTGCAGGGTGATGGCGATGTCAAAGACCCGGTGGAGACGACATCTGCGGTGTTTTCAGTGTCTGTCATACACAAGGGAAGGATCTGACGGCTTTCAAGGCTCGTCCGGCGACAAGGGCCGGTTCGACGGGGGTCCGATGTCACCGTTCAGAAGTCGAAAGGGTCGGAAAGATCAGGGTCGGGAGTGTCGACTTTGGCGTTGTCATCACACGGTTGCGCCAGCGGTGGTATGGATCGAATCGTGACGCCGATACCGTCCACGGAGCCTTTTTCAGTTCATGCCTGCCGACCCCTCGCGTCCCGCCACGATCCCGACCCTGTCCTCGCGGGTATTGACCCTGACCAACAGCGGCGTGCTGGCGGTCGGGGTGATGCTGGTCGTGGCGGTGGTCAGGCCGGATGCGGCGGACTGGCTGGTGCCCGGGGCGGTGGTGGTCGGGCTGGTGGCCTGGCTGAGCCGGCGCCCGGAAGACAGGGATGCAGTGCCACCGGCGGGGCCCACCTATGACCGCGAGTACGACCCCGCCGATCGCGCCGCGGTTTCAGAGCCGCTGTTGCTGGAGCGGGTGTTCGACGCCCTGACAGACCCGGTGCTGATCATCAGCGGCGGCGAGGCCGACGACATCGCCGGGCGCCGGATCGTCCTGGCCAACAAGGCGGCGCGCGATCTGTTGCGGACGCCGCGTCAGGACGGGCTGCTGGTCTCGACCGTGCGTGATCCCGGGGTGCTGGAAGCCGTGGACGAGGCGCTGTTCGCACGGGTCGCGCGGGTTATCGACTATGCGCCGGGCGGCACCTCCGGCCGCTACTGGAAGGCATCGGTTCGGCCGCTGTCGGACGACGTGGGCGCGACGCTGGCGGTGCTGGAACTGCGTGACGAGACCGATGCGCGGCGCACTGAAATGACCCGCGTCGATTTCCTGGCCAATGCCAGCCACGAACTGCGCACGCCGCTGGCCTCACTGACCGGGTTCATCGAGACGCTGAAGGGGCACGCCAAGGACGATCCGGTTGCCCGCGACCGGTTCCTCGACATAATGGCGACCCAGGCCGATCGGATGACACGTCTGGTCGCGGACCTGATGTCGCTGAGCCGGATCGAGCTGAACGAGCATATTCCGCCGTCCGGTCGTGTCGATCTGGCTCGTGCCGCCGCCGACGTGGTCGATGCGGTCAGCGTGCTGACCCAGGCCAAGGGTATCACGCTGAAAATCGACAACGACGGCGAGGCTGTGACCATCGACGCCGACCGCGACCAGATCATCCAGGTGATCCAGAACCTGGTCGACAACGCCGTCAAATATTCGCCCGAGGGGGCCCAGGTCGACATCGTCATTCGCAAGGGTCTGAACGTCGAGGCGGCCGGGGGAGCGAGGGTCGAGGGTGCGGCACGGCTGGCGCTCGTCACGCCGATCCGCAAGCCCGGCACCCTCTATGCCGTGGTCACGGTGCGCGATCATGGGGCGGGCATGGCGCGCGAGACCCTGCCGCGCCTGACCGAGCGATTCTATCGGGTCGAGGGTCAGAAGAGCGGCGATCGCTCCGGCACGGGTCTGGGGCTGGCCATCGTCAAACACATCGTCAATCGCCACCGGGGCGGGCTGACGGTCGAGAGCGCGCCGGGGCAGGGCGCGGCCTTCAGCACCTTTTTCCCGATGGCCGCCGCGCGCTGAGCCGGGAACGGGCACTGTCACACAGCCGGGTGGACGGCGTTATAAAACTGTCACGCCTGTGTCGTAATGCCCGCGTGCCGACCACGGCATTTCCTGACTGACCCCGTTTTTCGGACGCCGATGATCTGGTTCTACCTTCCCGTCCTGATCGTCCTCTCGGGCCTGGCCTTCTGGGGCGGGCGTCGGCTGGCGACGAAGCGGGCGGCGCGTCAGGCGACCAAGGCCCATTCGCGTCCGGTCCAGCACGGCCTCTATGCCCTGATCTGGGTGGCGGTTCCGGCTCTGGCGGCCCTGATGATCGCGGGCGTCTTTTCCGACAGTCTGGGCCATCAGATGCTGGTGGCGGGCGCACCCGACGAGGTGACGCAGCTGGAACCCTTCCGCCGCGAGGCCTTCTTCGCCGATGCCCAGCGCGTCGGCATGGGCAACACGCCGCAACAGATCTGGCCCGCCCCGCTGTCGGAATATCTCGCGGTCGAAGGCAAACGCGCAGTCCAGATCAACCGCACCCTGGGCGCAGGCGGCATGATCGCGGCCCTGCTGGCCTCGATCCTGGGCGGGCTGTTCGTCTTTACCCGCATCCGCCCCGACCTGAGGGCGCGCAACAAGGTCGAGGGCTGGATCGGGGCGGTGCTGTTCCTGTGTTCGGCGGTGGCCATCCTGACCACCATCGGCATCGTCTTCTCCCTGCTGCTGGACAGTTTGCGCTTCTTCCAGTCGGTGCCGGTGACCGAGTTCCTGTTCGGCACCCAGTGGAGCCCCCAGATGGCGATCCGCGCCGATCAGGTCGGTTCGACCGGTGCCTTCGGAGCCGTGCCGCTGTTCGCGGGCACATTCCTGATCATGCTGATCGCCATGTGCGTGGCGGCTCCCATCGGGCTGTTCGCCGCCATCTATCTGTCGGAATATGCCAGCCCGGTGTCGCGGGCCGTGGTCAAGCCGGTGCTTGAGATTCTGGCCGGGGTCCCGACCGTCGTCTACGGCTTCTTTGCCGCCCTGACGGTGGGGCCTGCGTTCCGGGTGTTCTTCAATGAGATCGGCCTGATGCTGGTCGGCGGGCCGCTGAACGATCTGGGGCTCTATCTGTCGCTGGTGCAGAACCAGATGGCCCTGGTCGCGGGCGCGGTCATGGGCATCATGCTGATCCCCTTCGTCTCGTCCCTGTCCGACGACATCATCAATGCAGTGCCGCAGAGCTTGCGGGACGGCTCCTATGCCATGGGAGCGACCAAGTCCGAGACGGTGAAACGCGTCCTGTTGCCCGCCGCCCTGCCGGGCATTTCGGGGGCCATGCTGCTGGCTATGTCGCGGGCCATCGGCGAGACCATGATCGTGACGATGGCGGCGGGTCTGGCGGCAAACCTGACGCTCAATCCGCTGGACACCGTGACCACTGTGACGGTGCAGATCGTCACCCTGCTGACCGGCGACCAGGAGTTCGACAGTCCCAAGACGCTGTCGGCGTTCGGCCTTGGCCTGACCCTGTTCCTGGTGACCCTGGTCCTCAACGTCGTCGCCCAGCGTATCGTCCAGACCTATCGGGAACAGTATGACTGAGGCGACATCCACAATCGCGCCTGCCCGCGCAGACCGGCTCAAGGCCGGGCTGAAGGGCCGCTATGCGCGCGAGCGCCGGTTCAAGCTGTACGGCATCCTGGCCGTCTCGGTGGCGATCGGGTTCCTCGTCCTGTTGCTGGGCCGGATCATCGAACAGGGCCATACGGCCTTCTATGCGCACGAGGTCACGCTGCCGGTCTATATGGACCCGGCGCGCATCGACGCCTCCTATCCGCAGGGCACCAATTTCGAGCTGCTGGTCGCCGAACAGGAGCTGGTCCGGCTGGGCGTCACCGACGATGCCGAGGGCACCAAGGCCAACGCCATGCGGTCGCTGTTCTCTTCGGAACTGAAATACCGCGCCGCCGACATCATCCGCGCCCGCCCGCACCTGATCGGCCACACCGTGACCATCCCGGCGCCGACATCGGACGAGGCCGACCTGTATTACAAGGGCGAGATCTCGATCGAGACCCCCGCCGACCAGCGCCGCCTGTCCGACGAACAGATCGGCTGGCTGGACCGGATGAAGGCCGACGGCGCGGTGCGAACCCATTTCAACACCGCCCTGTTCACCAAGGGCGATTCGACCGAGCCGGAACTGGCCGGCGTGCTGGGAGCCCTGGTCGGATCGGCGCTGATGTTGATGGTCACGGCCATCATCGCCATCCCCATCGGCATCGGGGCGGCGGTCTATCTGGAGGAGTTCTCGGCCAAGAACCGGCTGACCGACCTGATCGAGGTCAACATCAACAACCTCGCGGCGGTGCCGTCGATCGTCTATGGCCTGCTGGGCGTGGCGGTGTTCATCAACTGGGCGCATCTGCCGCGGTCGTCACCGATCGTGGGTGGGCTGGTCCTGGCGCTGATGGCCCTGCCGACCATCATCATCGCCACCCGGTCGTCGCTGAAGGCGGTGCCACCGTCGATTCGCGAGGCCGCTCTGGCCATGGGCGCCAGCCGCACCCAGACGGTGTTCCAGCACGTCCTGCCCCTGGCCATGCCGGGCGTCATGACAGGCTCGATCATCTCGATGGCCCATGCCCTGGGCGAGACCGCGCCGCTGCTGCTGATCGGCATGGTCAGTTTCGTGCCGGGCGTGCCCCATTCGATCGCCGAGCCGACCGGTGCCCTGCCGTCGCTGGTCTATATCTGGGAGAACGCCTCCGAGCGCGCCTTCCACGAGCGGACGGCTGCGGCCATCCTTGTCCTCCTGACCTTCATGATCGTCATGAACGCCGCCGCCATCGTGCTGCGCCGGCGGTTCGAACGCCGGTGGTAGATTGATGAAATTCCCCTATTTCCGCGCCCCTGATGGCCTCGACGGCGGCGCGTCCGACACGGCCCTGGCGCCTGCGCCGACCACGCCCGCCATGCGCGTCCCCGAGGTCACGTCGCACGGCGAACCCGTGGGGCCGACCAAGATCGCGGTAAAGAACGTCTCGGTGTTCTACGGCGAGAAACAGGCCCTGCACGAGGTCAGCCTGGACATCCCGGACAAGACCGTGACCGCCTTCATCGGCCCGTCGGGCTGTGGCAAGTCGACCTTCCTGCGCTGCATGAACCGGATGAACGACACCATCCAGGGCTGTAAGGTCACGGGCCGGATCGAGATGGATGGCGAGGACGTCAACGACCGCACGGTCGATCCTGTCCTGCTGCGCGCCCAGGTCGGGATGGTGTTCCAGAAACCCAACCCCTTCCCCAAGACGATCTACGAAAACGTCGCCTATGGCCCCAAGATCCACGGCCTGACGACCAACAAGTCCGAGCTGGACGACATCGTCCACGCCTCGCTGAAGCGGGCAGGGCTGTGGGACGAGGTCGCCGACCGGCTGCATTCGGCGGGCACCGGCCTGTCGGGTGGCCAGCAGCAGCGACTGGTGATTGCCCGCGCCATCGCGGTCAATCCCGAGGTCATCCTGATGGACGAGCCCTGTTCGGCGCTCGACCCCATCGCGACGGCCAAGATCGAGGAACTGATCGACGAACTGCGCGAGCGCTACTGCATCGTCATCGTCACCCACTCTATGGCCCAGGCGGCGCGGGTGTCGCAACGCACGGCCTTCTTCCACATGGGTCGGCTGATCGAACACGGCCCGACCGAAGACATCTTCACCAATCCGCACGAGCGGCGCACGCTCGACTATATCACCGGCCGTTTCGGCTGAGGCGCATCCTATGAACCAGCATACGGTCAAGGCTTACGGCGACGAACTGAACCAGCTGACCGCAGAGGTCGCGCGCATGGGCGGCCTGGCCGAGGCCCAGGTCGCGGATGCGGTCGAGAGTGTGGCCCGGCGCGATGTGGCCTTGGCCCGCGCGGTCGTCGAGCGCGACGTCAAGCTGGACGCCATGCACCGCGACATCGAGAAGAAGGCCATCCGCCTGATCGCCCTGCGCCAGCCGGTGGCCTCGGACCTGCGCAAGACCCTGACGGCGATGCGGATGGCGGTCGAGCTGGAACGCACCGGCGATCTGGCCAAGAGCATTTCGAAACGCGCCCTGCAACTGGCCGAGACCGAGCCGATGCAGCCCCTGACCCGCTCGATCGAGCGGATGGGGCGGCTGGTGTCGGCGCGGCTGAGGGACGTGCTGGATGCCCATGCGGCGTCCGAGATCGACGGGGCCACGACCGTCTGGGCCTCGGACGACGAGGTCGATGAGCACTACAACGCCCTGTTCCGCGAGCTGTTGACTTACATGATGGGCGACCCGCGCACGATCGGGGCCTGTACCCACCTGTTGTTCATGGCCAAGAACCTGGAACGGATCGGCGATCACGCGACCAACATTGCCGAGAGCATCTATTACGAGATCACGGGTGACGAACTGACCGGCGAGCGTCCGCGCGGCGCGCCGGCGACCACACCCGACACCCCAGTAACCGACGCCTGACGGAGAGCATCCGGTGCAACCCTATATTCTGGTGATGGAGGACGAGGATGCCCTGGGCACCCTGCTCCAGTACAACCTCGAAAAAGAGGGCTACGACGTCGTCCTGGCCACCGATGGCGAGGAGGGTCTGCTCCAGGCCGAGGAGCGGTTGCCGGATCTGGTGCTGCTGGACTGGATGCTGCCCAAGGTGTCGGGGATCGAGGTCTGTCGGCGCCTGAGGGGCCGCGCCGAGACGCGCAACATCCCGATCATCATGCTGACCGCGCGCGGCGAAGAGACCGATCGGGTCCGGGGCCTCGATACCGGCGCCGACGACTATATGACCAAGCCGTTCTCGATGGTCGAGCTGATCGCCCGCATCCGTGCGGTGCTGCGCCGGATCCGTCCCGGCCTGGCCGACGACCGCGTGGGCCACGGCGACATCGTCATCGACCGCGTCGCCCACCGGGTGCGCAGGAACGGCACCGAGGTGCATCTGGGGCCGACCGAGTTCCGCCTGCTCGATCACTTCATGCGTCACCCGGGCCGTGTGTTCAGCCGCGAACAGCTGCTGGATGCCGTCTGGGGCTCGGACGTCTATGTCGAGGCTCGCACCGTCGACGTCCACGTCGGACGGCTGAGGAAGGCGCTGGACGTCGGCAGCAGCGCCAACCCGATCCGCACCGTGCGCTCGGCCGGCTATTCGCTGGACCTGGAAGGGTAGGGCAGGGCGTTTCTCGCCGTCTGGTCCGCCCTCAAAGCCTCATTCGTATCGACAGGTTCACGCGGCCACCGCCGTGCGCAACGTGGCGTCCATAATGTTCTTGATTTGTTCTGTCTGCGTGCTAGCGTGAGCTCATGTCAGTACCGGCGATTCAGCCAACGCGCGTGAAGGGGCGCGGTGCGCGTTCCAATGCCACCGGGCGCTATGAGCCCGTCGCCCGGCATGAGTTCCACGATGGCTGGACCGACGACGATGCTGACAGCCCGACCCAGATTCCGACGACCACAACCCCGCTTCGATCCCGCACCATCATCTCCAGAAACCAGAGCCCGGACATCGGGTTCGACCGCTCCATCAACCCCTACAACGGCTGCTCTCATGGATGTATCTACTGCTATGCGCGCCCGTCCCATGCCTGGCTGGGCCTATCCCCGGGCCTGGATTTCGAGACCCGCATCTTCTTCAAGCCCGACGCCGCGCGTCTCCTGGAACAGGAACTCAGCGCCCGGAAATACGTCTGCAAACGCATCCACATAGGCGGCAACACCGACCCCTATCAGCCGGACGAACGCGAGCTGAAGATCACGCGCGGCGTGCTCAAGGTCGCGGCGCGGTTCAACCAGCCGATCAGCGTCATCACCAAGTCGAACCTGATCGTGCGCGACCTGGACATTCTAGGGCCGATGGCATGCGACAGGCTGGCCAGTGCCTTCGTGTCGATCACGACCCTGGACCGGGATCTGGCGCGCACGATGGAGCCGCGTGCATCGACCCCGGCCAAAAGGCTTGAGGCGATCTCGCGTCTGGCTGATGCAGGCGTTCCGGTCGGCGTCGGCTTTGCCCCCGTGATCCCCGGCCTCAACGACCACGAACTGGAATCCATCCTCGAAGCCGCTTCAAAGGCGGGGGCCACGACCGCCATGTACGTCACCCTGCGCCTGCCACTCGAGATCAAGGACCTGTTCCGCGAATGGCTGGCCGATGCGCGACCGGATCGCGCCGCCCGCGTCATGTCGATGGTGCGCCAGACCCGAGGCGGCAAGGACTACGACGCGGATTGGGCCCAGCGGATGAAAGGCACCGGCCCGGTCGCCGACCTGATCGCCGTGCGTTTCAAGGCTGCCGTCAAACGCTATGGTCTGGACGGGCCACGGCACGAACTGGACCTGACCCTGTTTCGTGTCCCCAACGGCATGAGACCTCAGATGGATTTGTTCGAGTGTCGGTTGTGAGTGGGCCAGGCCCTGAACCCACGGCAACCGGATGCTGTCACACGAGGCGCAGGATCGAGGATGTGAGGGAAGTTGGCCGGTCCCTTCAGACGCATCGAGCATCTGAAGGGACCGATGGTGGAGCTTAGCGGAGTCGAACCGCTGACCTCTTGCATGCCATGCCCACCT